>WNGB01000021.1_pt1 | contig 170733 bp, 159 predicted proteins | sample 5400681 | NCBI WGS metagenome assembly WNGB01 (sample SAMN13153367, study PRJNA577476) | soil metagenome | isolation source: 115 cm soil or saprolite under grassland replicate 2 | place: USA:California | collected 2016-06-15 | reverse complement strand
ATCTTCCGGGTCGCGCTCAGGCCCACCGGCTCGTTCGTGAAAGGCCGCTGGATCTCAGTCCTGCTCACCGGGCCGGGCCTCCCCGAGCTCGACTCGTCCAAGGCGAGCCTCCACCTCGTCAGCTCACTCTCCCGCGAGGACTTCGGCGCCCATGCGGCGCGGTTCAGGTCCGACGGGCAGATCCGCCGCGGCTGAGCCGGCCGCCGACGAACAGCGCCGCGATCGCGACCCCGACGAATGCGAGCGCCGCGTCGACCCGGAAGGCCCAGTTGAATCCGTCCACGAACGCCTCCCGCACGAACCGGACGAGCTCGTGCCCCAGTTGCGGGAACTGCTCCAGAACCCGCTTGCCCGAGTCCGTGCCGGCCAGGATCCCGTGGGCCGCGTCGGACTGTGCGTCAGTCAGCGGCGCGCCGGCGTCGCGGAGCGCTGAGTCGAGCTTGCGTTCCGAAAACGAGGTGAAGATCGTGGTCGAGAGGCCGAGCCCGACCGCGCCGCCCGCGATCTGGAACATGTAGGCGATCCCGAGAGGGGTCGAGCGCCGTGATCCCGGCTGTGGTCGCCGAGGAATAGAAGAGCCCGAAGCCGATCCCCAGCACGATCATCCCGGGGATCAGCGAGACGTAGCCCGACCCCTCGCGGAGGAACGTGAGCAGGAGCGCGCCGACGGCGATCGCGATCGTTCCGACGGTGACCACCACCTTCGCCCCGAGGCGGTCGTAGAGCGGCCCCGCGACGAACGAGAGCGTCGCGAAAGCGACCATGATCGGGAGCATCGCGATCCCTGCGTGGAGCGGCGAGTAGTCGAGGATCTTCTGCAGGAACTGCGGCAGGTACAGCATCGAGGCGATGAACGCCGCCGACATCAGCCCGATTGCCCCGCAGGCCGCGGCGAAGCGGCGGTTCGTGATCACGTCGCGCGGAACGAGCGCGCTCTCTCCCCGCCGGCGCTCGATGAGAGGGAAGGCCGTGACGAGAACCGCGGCGACCGCGAGCGCCGTCACGATCCGCCAGTCGGACCAGCCCCATTCCACGCCCTGGTCGAGCGCGAACAGGAGGGCGAGCAGGCCGATCGAGAGCGTGAGGATTCCGGGGTAGTCGATCCGTTCCTCCTTCACCCGCTCGCGCGGCTGGTGCAGCGTTCGCCAGGTCACCAGCATCGCCAGCGCCCCGATCGGCAGATTGACGAAGAGCGTCCAGCGCCAGCTCAGGAACTCCGTCAGGAGACCGCCCGAGATCGGGCCGATCGACTGTCCCACGCCGGCGGCGCCGAGGATCAGACCGCCCGCGAGCCCGGCCCGGTCGGGCAGCAGCGCGAACGTCATACCGAGGATCGCCGGCCAGAGCAGGGCCGCACCGACTCCCATTCCCGCCCGGGCGGCGATCAGCCAGTACTCGTTCTGAGCCGCGCCACCGAGCAGCGACATCCCGACGAAGATCGTTGTCCCGACGAAGAACGCGCGACGGCGGCCGAGGAGATCGGCCAGCCGCCCGCCCGTGACGATCAGCATCCCAAAGACGAGCGCATAGGCGTTGATCACCCACTGCACCGTTGAGACGTCCGTGTCGAAGGCCTTCTCGATCGAAGGAAGCGCAACGTTGAGCGCGGTGAAGTCGTTTGCGAGGATGAGCACGCTCAGCCCCATCGCGACGAGAGCCATGACCGTGCCGCGGTCGATGCTCCGCCCTTGCGTCATCGCGCGGATGCTTTCAGAATCCACGCGATGGCTGCCGAGCCTGGGACGCCGAGCGATTCCCCGCTGACGGTGGAGGACGTGATGGCATCTCCGGTCTATCGCGACCTGATGACGCCCAAGCTCTCCGTCGGCGATCCGGCCTTTCCGTTCGAGCTGCCTCGCGACGCCGGCGAGACCGTGCGCCTGGCGGATGTCATCGGCGTGACGCCGGTCGCGCTCGTTTTCGGCTCCTACACCTGACCGCCCTTTCGCCGCCAGTTGGGCGAGCTGGAGGAGATGGCGGAGCGCTATGCGGGCCGCGTCGCGTTCTTCGTCGTGTACATCAAGGAGGCTCACCCCGAGGACGGCTGGGTGCTGGAGACGAACCGCAGCGAGGAGATCGCGGTCGAGGATCCGGATTCGGACGAAGCCCGCGTCGAGGTCGCCCAAGCATGCGCCGTCCGCCTCGAGATCCGGATGCCCGTCCTGATCGACGGCATCGACAACGAGGTCGCGAGGCAGTACGGAGGCTGGCCGGACCGCCTCTACCTGATCGGCCGGGACGGGCGGATCGCCTTCCAGGGCGAGGAGGGCCCGTTCGGCTTCAGGCCTGAGGAACTGGATGAAGCGATCCGGGCAGAGCTCGCCCCGACATGAGCGATACTTCCGCCGTGGCCGAGCTCGTCCTGCATCTCGTCGAAGGCCCCGATCGGCGCGAGAGCGAGGTTGCGCTCGACGGTCCGGTGGAGATCGGCACCGAGCCGGGGCTCGGGTTGACGCTCTCCGACGACCACGTCTCGCCGCGCCACGCGAGCGTGCGGTTGTCCGGGGACGCCGCCGTCGTCGAGGATCTCGGCTCCGGAGCCGGCACCTTCGTCAACGAGCAGCCGATCCACGGGCCGCGCGTCATCCTCCCGGGCGACCAAGTCCGCGTCGGGTTGACGGTGCTCGAGCTACGGGCAGCAGGCGAGCCCGCACGGGCTCGGCCGGCGCCCGAGGTCCCTCAGGTTCCCGAGCACGTCCTGCACCCGGTTCCCGACCATGCGCTCGTGCCGCCAGAGCCCGAGCCGGCGCCGTTCCGAGCTGAGGAGACTCCGGCGGCGTTCGTTCCGCCGGAGGTTGACCAGGCGATCGGCCAGCCGGGTAACCGCCTGCTGGCTGCCTGGCGCGACACCCACGTCAAGGAGCAAACGCACGTGGCCGCGTTCGGGCTGCTCGCGGCGGCAGGCCTCGCCGTCGGAATCTGGCTCGGCTTCCGCTAGCGGAGCAGAACTCGAGAACAGCCCGGTGCCAGACTTCAGTCTGGCACCGGTCCCAAACTCCCAAAATTGCCTTAGACGTAGACGAAGTACGCGATCTCCGCCGCGATCGTGGCCGCCACGAGCGCGTAGGAGTAGGCGATCATCCAGCCGCGGCGGGCCGCGGAGCCCCGGCGCCGCTTCGCGTCCTCGGGCTCGAACGCAGGCAGAGCCGAAGGGACGACACCCGCCGCCTCGAGCTCGCGCTCGATCGGCTCCGGAACCGGCTCGGGGACCTCCCCACGCTGCCCCGTGGCCCCGGCCATCGGGGGCGGCGCAGGAGCGGGCGGCGCGCCCATGGCAACCGCGCCTACGCCCGGGATGGCGGCGATGATCGGGAGCACTTCCTGCCTGGGGGGAACCGACCACTCCGGGCGCCTGAACTCGCCCGCCGACTCGAGATAGGTCAACGAGAAGATCGGCAGCAGGGCGACCTTCGTCCAGATCGCCAGGATCCACGACACCCAGTAGACCGCGATCGTCTCCGTCAGGGAAAGGTCGATGTCGTCCAGCAATACGACCAGCACGTAGAGCAGGCCGAACTCGGCCACCGCGAGGACAAACGTCATCCACGGCGGTTGATAGCGGAAGAGCCACGAGTAGACGAAGATGTCGAGGGCGACGCCGAGCAGCAGATAGAGGCCGATCAGCGCGATCCAGCTCGGCCGTGACTGGACGATCGACAGGATCCCGGCAAAGATCGCCGGCAGGGTGATGATCGCCACCCTGGTCTCGATCCGGCCGAGGATCGTCGGGCACATTACGCCAGCTGCCTCGTGCGATGGACGTGGCGGATCGCCTTGACCGTTTGTCCGGCCATGCCGAGCTGCATCGCCAGGCGGCCCGGGATCGAGCGCTGCGGGAGCTTCTCAGCACGGACGACGTCACCGACGAATCGTCGGGCCACGTACTTCGTCCCCGAGATCGTGTCGGCATTCGGGACGACCGTGTTCGCGAGCAGACCGTTCAGGCAGAGGCGTGAGTCGGGACGGTCGAGCGGCGGCACGCCGCAATTCGTCTTCAGCTTGATCCGCTCCCGCTCGACGGGGACCCCGTAGGTCTGGATCAACCGGCGCAGGAGCGGGACCGCGAAGTGCGACTTGACGAAGCCGGTGCCGCAGACGACGCCGGCGACGTCGAGCTGCCCACCGTCGCGCCCGTCGTGGTAGCGGAGCCGGACGCGCAGGCCCGCCGGGCCCGATTCGATCTCGGTGATCTCGCCGATGATCTCCTCGAACCGCCCTTCCTTCTGCGCGCGCTTGAGCTCGTCGACCCAGGCGCTGCGCGTCGGGGTCGTCCCGCGCAGGACGACCTCGAGGAAATCGAGCCGCTCCTCGAAGGAGAGCGCCTCGAAGGCGTCGATGCCGCTCCCGTCGAACAGGCAGCGCGGTACGTTGAGATCCTGCTCGTCCGGATGGGGGTTGCGCCTGAGCGCGATGCAGCTCGCGCCCGCCTCGACCGCGTTCACCCATTCGTTGGTCGAGGCGATCCCGGAGCCGATCACGATGTACCGCGCGCCGGGGTGATACTGCTTGGGCTCGTAGGCCTGCAGCACCCGGTCTGCCGTCGCGGGATCGTGCCTGGCCTGGCCGTAGACCCCGGGGAAAGCGAGCGGCCCGTGGCCGACCGCGATCATGCAGTGCTTGCAGCGCCCGATCAGCCTCGCGTCGTCGTCGTAGAGGGCGAAGTGCGGCGGAGGGCCGGGCTCGCGGACGACCCAGCCGACCCTGCGCCCGCCGAGGACGCGCTCCTTGTAGCCGAGCATCGTCGCGACCACCTCGGCCTGGGCCAGGATCTCCGGCACACCTGGATTGAACTTCCGCTCCGACGAGCGGAAGAGCGGCCGAGGGTCACGGCGGGCATAGGCGTCCAGCTGCGAGAAGGTCGGCCAGTCCGCGGGCATGAAGTGCGACTCCGACTCGGAGCGCAGGATCGTCTGGCCGAGGTTCCACGCGTACTGCTGGTAGGTGTGGACGGGGTTCGTCTGCTCGCCGAAGATGCCGATCTGCTCGGGGCGGAAGCCGAGGTAGACGGAGGTCGCGTAGACGTGCAGCGCGCTGAATCCGTCCCCGACAACGCCGACGACCACATCCTGCGGTGTCTCCGAAGCTCCGGCCAAAACCGGCGCAACCCTATACAGGGAGCGGCGGCTGCGCTATAGGGTCGCGCGGATGTCGCACATCGACGTCGTCGCATATGTCCTGCTCGACCTGGGGATCATTCTGGTCGCTGCCCGGCTCGTCGGTGCGCTCTTCGTCAGCCTGAAGCAACCTCGCGTCGTCGGAGAGATCATCGCGGGAATCCTGATCGGCCCAACGGTGATCGGAGGTGAGCTCGCGACCGGCACGGCGCACGGGAGCGGCCTTGTCAACCGGATCTTTCCGCACGACGCGTTCGGCTTCCTGGACGTGATCGCCACGGTCTCGCTCGTCCTGTTCATGTTCCTGATCGGCCTCGAGATCGAGCAGCGCTACTTCCGCGGGCGCGGGAAGCAGATCGTCGCTCTCGGGCTGGCCGTGACCATCGTCCCCTTCCTGATCGGCTTTCCGCTCGCCAAGTTCCTCGACGAGCCCGGGTCCTGGCGTGTGCTCGTCACGCCCGAGGGGAGGCACGTCGCGTTCTCCACCCATGCGCTCTTCATCGGGGCGGGCCTGGCCGTGACCGCCTTCCCGGTGATGGCCCGGATCCTGCAGGAGAAGCACATGCTGGACACCGACATGGGCGCGATCGCGATTGGGGCCGCTGCGCTGTCGCTGCCCTTGATGTTCCTGATGGTCGCGGGCGCGTTCGCAAGCGGCCCGCGCGGAGTGTTCGACGACGTCAGCGTGAAGCTCGGGCTGGCGGTCGCGTTCGTCGCGGTGCTCTTCCTGGCCGTGCGACCCCTACTCCGTCTCATCCTGGCGCGCCGGTTCGTGCCGGGGCGACCGCTCGACGGCGACCTGTACGCCATGCTGCTCGTCGGAGCGTTCCTGTCCGGCTACGCCGCCGACCGAATCGGGATTCAGGCGCTGAACGGCGGCTTCCTGTTCGGCGCGTGCGTTCCCCAGGTGGAGGGACTGAGCCGTGCGATCAGCGACCGGATGCAGCAATTCGTGCTCGTCCTGCTCCTTCCGATTCTGCTCGCCGTCTCAGGGTTGCAGACGAACCTGCGGACCTTTCACGCGGACGACATCGTCGGAGGGCTCGTTTTCCTCGCGGCGATGATCGTGGCCAAGTGGGGCGTGGCAGCGCTCGTCGGCCGCGGGCTCGGTCTGACGTGGCCGGAGTCGAACACGGTCGGCGTGCTCATGAACTGCCGCGGGCTCGAAATTCTGATCGTGGCGCTGATCGGCCGGCAGGCCGGCGTGCTGACAAACCAGATGATGGTGGTGTTCGTGGCCGGAGCCGTGCTCACGACCTTGATGACCGCCCCGCTGTTCGACCGGTTCGTCAGCAAGGAACGCGCCGACGAGGCACGCGACGACACGCTGTTGGCCGGGATCACGCCCCCGCCGGCGGTTACGGCCGACCCGCGGGTGATGGTGGTGCCTGCAGAACCGGCCTTCGCCGCGGCCGCGATCGACTCGGCCGGGCGCTTCGTCGACGGAAACACAACGCCTCGCTTTCTCGTGGTCGAGCCCATCCCGCTCCCAGGAGAGGACGGGTACGGTGGCACCGGGATGCGAGATCAGCCGCTGATGATCAACGAGACGCTCGGATGGCTCGAGCCGATCGCCGACGCGCTGACCGAGTCCGGCGGGCATGCCGACACGATTGCCTTCGCGAGTGCCGACCGGGCCGCCGACCTGACCAGGCTCGCGAAGCTGTGGGCCGCGACAGATGCGATCGCGGCCACGGAGGAGGACGCGGAGACCCTGATCGAGATGGGAATCCCCGTCACGAGGCTGTACTTACCGATGGCGGAGGCGGCGTAGTGGGCCTCGACGGCTATCTCCCGATCGCCGATCACGGCATGATCGGCAATCACCACACGATCGCCCTCGTCGGGATCGACGGGACGATCGACTGGTATTGCTGCCCGCGCTTCGACTCCCCGAGCATCTTCGGGGCGATCCTGGACAAGGACAAAGGCGGCTACTTCCGGATCGCGCCCGAAGCCGAGGGCGTCCGGCGCAAGCAGTTCTACTTCCCGGATACCAACGTCCTGATCACGCGCTTCCTCACGCCCGACGGCGTCGGCGAGGTCGTTGACTTCATGCCCGTCGACCGCCCGAGCGAGCACGTCGGCCGGCACCGGTTGATCCGTAGGGTGCGGGTCGTCCGCGGTGAGATGCTGTTCAACGTCGAAATCGAGCCGCGCTTCGACTACGGACGCCAGAGCCACCAGGTCGAGCTGCAGCAGAACGGCGTTCTGTTCGAGAATCCGACTCTCTCTGTCGCGGTCGCGACGAAGGTTCCCCTCGAACGCACCCGCACCGGCATCCGCACCCGCCTTTCCCTCTCGGCCGGACAGTCGGCCACTTTCGCGCTCGAGCCGATGGAGGAGGCGCGCGTCCCGGCCGCGTGCTCGGAGCGGCAGGCGGACGAGCTCACCCGTGAGACCGTCGTGTACTGGCGCGCATGGCTCTCGAAGTCCAACTATCGTGGTCGGTGGCGCGAGATGGTGCACCGCTCCGCGCTGACGCTCAAGCTCCTGACGTACAAGCCGACCGGAGCGATCGTCGCCTCGCCGACGACAAGCCTTCCCGAGCACATCGGCGGCCCGAGGAACTGGGATTACCGGTATACGTGGATCCGCGACTCGGCCTTTTCGCTGCACGCGCTGCTCCTGCTCGGCTTCACCGAGGCCGCGGAGCAGTTCATGGGCTGGCTGACCGACCGGTTCCGCGAGCTCAAGGAGCACGAGCTCGGCCGGCTTCAGATCATGTACCGAATCGATGGGCGCTCCGATCTCGTCGAGGAGGAGCTGACCCATCTGGAGGGGTACTGCGGCTCGGCGCCGGTCCGGATCGGGAACGGCGCCGCAGAGCAACTTCAGCTCGACACCTACGGCGAGATGATCGACGCCGTCTACGTCCACAACAAGTACGGCGGGCCGATCTTCTACGAGGCCTGGGAGGACCTCCGCGAGGCGGTCGAGTGGCTGTGCGAGAACTGGGACCAGCCGGACGAGGGGATCTGGGAGACGCGCGGCGGGAAGCAGGACTTCGTCTATTCCCGGTTGCAGTCGTGGGTGGGGATCGACCGGGCGATCAAGATCTCGACCCAGCGCAGTCTTCCCGCGGACATCTTCAAGTGGCGTGCGACCCGCGACGAGATCCACGCGCAGATCAACGAGCGCGGATGGAACGCGAAGCGGAAGGCGTTCGTCCAGCACTACGGCAGCGACGTCCTCGATGCGTCGCTGCTGCTGATGCCGCTCGTGAAGTTCGTCGCGCCGACCGATCCGCGCTGGCTGTCGACGCTGGACGCGATCATCCGCGAGCTCGTGACCGACAGCCTCGTCCACCGGTACAACCCCGAGGTCTCGCCCGACGGGCTCGAGGGGACTGAGGGGACCTTCTCGATGTGCTCGTTCTGGCTCGTCGAGGCGATGTCCCGGGCGGGGAGGATCGACGAGGCGCGACTGATATTCGAGAAGATGCTGACGTACGCCAACCATGTCGGGCTGTACTCCGAGCAGATCGGCCCGACCGGGGAGGCGCTCGGGAACTTCCCACAGGCGTTCACCCACCTGGCGCTGATCAGCGCCGCCTTCGACCTCGACCGCGCGCTCGGCTAGCCCGGCCACCGCGACGCGTTCCACCCTCGCCGGTTCTTGATTTTCTCCGGCCCACTTCGTAGGGTCGCGCGGTGCTCACTCTGACGCACCCGTACCGCTGGCACCGGCCGGCCGGGCCCGGTGGGCACGAGAACAGGTGGGTGGCGCTCGGCGCGATGGCTCTTTCGAGCGGAGTCACGTCGATCCCGACCTCCGCCGTCGTCCTGGCCCTGCCCAAGATCCACGCGGAGTTCAACGCCTCGCTCGGAGAGCTCCAGTGGACGCTCGTCGGCTTCACGCTCGCCTACTCTGCGCTGCTCGTCGTAGCCGGTCGGCTCGCGGACATCTTCGGCCGCAAGAGGTTCTTCCTCGGGGGAACGATCCTCTACGCCGCGGCGGCGGTCGGCGCCGCGGTCGCGCCGAGCGCGATCCTCCTGATCATCGCCGTGGTCGCGATGGGGGTCGGCGCGGCGATCCTGACGCCGGCGTCGCTCTCGATCATCACGGACGCCTTCGAGCCCGCCCAGCGCGGAACCGCGATCGGGCTCTGGGCCTCGGCGTCCGCGCTGGTCAGCGGAGTGGGCCCGGCCCTCGGAGGAGTCCTGGCCGACTGGGACTGGCGGACCGTCTTCTGGATCAACGTCCCCTTCGCAGTCGTCTTCTTCGCGATCACGATGCTGGCGGCGCGGGAGTCGCGCGATCCGAACGCGGAGCGCAAGATCGACATCGCCGGGCTCGCCACACTCGCGGCGGGCCTGACGGCGCTCTCGCTCGTCCTCAACCAGGGACAAAGCTGGGGGTTCCTGTCGACCAAGTCGATCGCGCTCTTCGTAATTGCCGGGGTGCTTCTGATCACCTTCGGCGTGATCGAGCCGCGCACGCGCAATGCGCTCGTCGACTTCGGCTTCTTCCGCAAGCGGAACTACACGGGGGGGAACGCCGCGCTGTTTGCCGCCAACTTCATCCTCGCGGCGGTGCTGTTCTTCCTCCCGTTGTACATGGAGGAGCTGCTGCACTACTCGCCGCTCAAGGCCGGCGTCCTCCTTCTTCCCCTCAGCGCCACCCTCGTGATCGCGCTGCCGCTCGGCGGTCCGATCTCGGAGCGGGTCGGCCCCAGGATCCCGATCGTGGCCGGCCTCATCCTGTCTGCGATCGGCGGCTACCTGTTCACGAGAGTCGACGCGAACTCGGGCTACAACGAGCTCTGGCCGGGGATGCTCGTGCTCGGCGCGGGCGTCGGCCTCTGCCTGACGCCGCTCAACACCGCCGCGATGAACGCGATCAGGAGGGCCGAGCACGGTGCCGCTGCCGGAATTCTCGTCACGATGAGCGGCCTCGGCGCCACGTTCGGCATCGCCATCTCGGGCGCCCTGTTCCAGACCGTCAAGGACGACAAGTCGGATCAGCTGCTCGGGAAGGTGGGCGTGCACCTGAGCGAGGGCACCGAACGCACGCTCGAGGGGCTGCTCGCCGGCGCGAAGGACGCCGTGTCCGAGCTGAAGAAGTTCACGCTCGGCCAGCGGCACGAGATCACCCACGCCATCCGACAGGGGTTCACGGACGGGCTCGGAACCGTGATGTGGCTCTCGGTCGGCGTTACGCTTGCGGGCGTCGTCCTCGTCGCGCTGATCATGCAGCGCACGGCCCCGATTCCGGACGAGGAAGAGGTCGAGGAGATCGAAGCCGAGGAAGCGCGGCTCTAGCGATATGCTCGCGCCGCGATGACGGAGCTCCGGGACATCATGACCGAGGACGTCCTCACGGTCGCTCCGGAGGACACGCTCGGCGAGGTCGCGACCAGGATGATCGAGCGCGGTGTCGGCTCGGTGGTCGTCGCCGATTTCGGCCGGATCATCGGGGTGCTGACCGAGCGCGACATCATGCGCGCCGTCGCCGCGCGCACGCACTCGAGCGATGCACGCGTGCGCGAGTGGATGACGGCGGATCCCATCACGGCCGGTGCCGACATGTCCGTCGAGGACGCGGCCAAGACGATGTTCGACCACGGCTTCCGTCACCTGCCCGTCGTCGAGGGCGAGCACGCGATCGGGATCGTCAGCATCCGCGACGTCGCCGCCTGGGGCGTCGCCCGGGCAGCCGACGGCTAGAGGTCGGCCGGCGCGATCGGTAATTCGCTCGCGACTACGCGTCGGCCGCCCTGCCCGTAGACCACGTCGACCGAATCGTTCTGGCGATACGTCCCGGCGATCCCGAGGAAGAGCGAGAGCCAGCGCCAGAAGCCGAGCTTCCCTTCCTTCGCGAGCCGGCGCGTGAACACGAGCGCGCTGCCGCGAACCTCGAAGTCCTCCCCTTCATGCTGCGGGATGCCGTTTACGAACACCTCGAAGGGAGGAACGACTCCGGGCGGTAGCTCGACGCGCGACCCCTCAGCCATGACGAACTTAGAATGCCACTCCGTGCGCGCCCGCCTCCTCGGCACCCTCGGCCTCGTCGCAGGTCTGGCACTCGTCCTCGCGGGCACCGCAGCCGCCAAAGGTGGGGGCTTCGCGCCGGTCGCGCCGCAATCCCCGAACGCCGAGCGGATCGAGTCGAGCTACTGGCTGATCTTCGGCTTCGCCGCCGCAATCTTCCTACTCGTCGAGGTCGCGCTGGTCGTCTTCATCCTCCGCTTCCGGAGCCGCGGGCGCGGACGAGAGGTGGAGGGGCCCCAGATCCGAGGCCACTTGAAGCTCGAGCTTGCGTGGACGACCGTGCCCGTCCTCATCCTGGCGGCGATCGCCGTCTTCGTCTTCTACAAGCTGCCGGGGATCAAGGACGTCCCCAAGGCCGGCGCGGCCGGCTCGCAGCTGCAGGTCAGCGTCGAGGGCCGGCAGTTCTACTGGCAGTTCACCTACCCCAACGGCGTGATCTCGATCGACAACATGCGCGTTCCTGCAGACCGCCCGGTCCGGCTCGAGGTGACCTCTCCGGTCTCGGACGTGATCCACAGCTGGTGGATCCCCGCCCTGGGCGGAAAGATCGACGCCATCCCGGGCCACCCGAACCACACCTGGTTCGAGGCGGCGAAACCCGGCGTCTATCAGGGGCAGTGCGCGGAGTTCTGCGGCATCCAGCACGCGGCCATGCGCGCGACCGTCGAGGTCGTCCCCGCGTCGGCGTTCGACGCCTGGCTCTCGAACGAGGCGCGCGCACAGACGGAGGGATCCTCCGACCTCGGCGAGCAGACGTTCGTGGGGGCCTGCGCCAATTGCCACGGGTCGCAGGGCCTGGGCGGGATCGGGCCGAACATCGCCGGGAGCGCCGTGGTCAAGGACCGGAAGGCGCTCGGAGACCTGCTCGAGAACGGCGGCACGCTGATGCCGGCAGTGGGGAAGGGCTGGAGCACGCGGCAGACGGACGCCCTCTTCTCCTACCTCGCCAAGCACATCGCCGGGGGAGCGTCCGGTGGCGGTTAGGGTCGAGCCGTACCCCGCGAAGGTTCCGTGGACGCGCGGCCGCGTCGTCTCGTGGCTGACCACGACCGACCACAAGCGGATCGGGATCCTCTACATCTCGACAAGCCTGCTCTTCTTCCTCCTGGGCGGGCTGCTGGCGCTGCTGATGCGGGCGCAGCTCGCCACCCCCAACGAGAGCTTCGTGACCAAGAACAGCTACGACGAGCTGTTCACGATGCACGGCACGACGATGGTCTTCCTGGTCGTCGTCCCAATCCTTGCCGGCTTCGGGAACTTCCTCGTGCCGCTCATGATCGGCGCCCGCGACGTCGCCTTTCCGCGCCTGAACGCCCTTTCGTACTGGCTGTTCGCGCTCGGCGGGATCGTCCTCTACGCGAGCTGGTTCACCTCCGGCGGCGCACCCAAGACGGGCTGGACGATCTACGCGCCGCTGTCGACAAACGCCTTCACGCCCGGCCACGGCGTGGATCTCATGATCCTCTCGCTCCACATCCTCACCCTCGCGTCGCTCGCGACCGCCATCAACTTCCTGGTCACGATCCAGAACATGCGCACGCGCGGGATGTCGTGGATGCGGATGCCGCTGTTCGTCTGGACGATCGAGATCTACTCGGTGCTCTTGCTGATGGTGCTGCCGGCGCTCTCGGCCGGGCTGACGCTGCTGCTCCTCGACCGCCAGGCCGGAACCCACTTCTTCCTCCCGGACCATGGGGGAAGCGCGCTCCTCTGGCAGCACGTCTTCTGGTTCTTCGGGCACCCAGAGGTCTACATCATGATCCTGCCCGCGATGGGGATCATCTCGGAGGTGATCCCCGTCTTCTCGCGCAAGCCGATCTTCGGCTACACGGCGATCGTTCTTGCCACCGTAGGGATCGCGGTCGTCTCCATGTTCGTCTGGGCGCATCACATGTTTGCGGTCGGGCTCCCGATCTCGCTGCAGGCGTTCTTCATGGTCTCGTCGATGGCGGTCGCCGTCCCCACCGGGATCAAGATCTTCAACTGGCTGGCGACCACGTGGCGCGGGAACCTGATCTTCGACACGCCGATGCTGTATGCGCTCGGGTTCATCGCCGTCTTCACGATGGGCGGCCTGTCGGGGATCTTCCTCGCCGCCTTCCCCGTCGACTGGCAGGTGACCGACTCGTACTACGTCGTCGCCCACCTCCACTACGTCCTGTTCGGAGGGTCGATCTTCGGGATCTTCGCCGGGCTCTACTACTGGTGGCCGAAGATGTTCGGCCGCTTGCTCGACGAGCGGCTCGGGAGGTGGCAGTTCTGGCTGACCTTCATCGGCTTCAACATGACGTTCCTGCCCCAGCACATGCTCGGCCTCCTCGGGATGCCGCGGCGCGTCTACACCTACGATCACGGTGGATTGTGGGAGTGGTACAACCTCGTCTCGTCGATCGGATCGGGGATCATGGGGCTCGGGATTCTGCTGTTCTTGGTCAACGTCGTCATCACCCGCCGCCGCGGGCCGCGCGCCGGGAACGACCCGTGGATCGCGGACACGCTCGAGTGGTACACGACCTCGCCGCCGCCGCTCGAGAACTTCGAGCGTGTGCCGTACGTGTCGAGCGCGCGGCCGCTCCGGGACATTCGCCGCCGACTGAAGGAGGGTCGCCATCTCTGACGTGGCCCCTGGTGCCTGGCTGCGGCTGACGGCCGTCGGCGCAGCCGTCGCGACCGGCCTCGCGGTCGTGAGCGGCGCTGCCGGAGGCGGCGTCGCGCACGAGGCGCTGGCCGCCGTTGCCGTGCCCCCGCTCGCCGCGCTCGTGATCGCGGCGTGGATCGCGCACCGGCGCCTGCTCGGGCCGGCGCTGATGGCGCTCGTCCTCTTCGGAGTGGCGGCTCTGGTCACCGGTCACATCGCCCATGTCGCGTTGGCGTCGCTCGCCTTCGCGGCCGCGCTCGTCTCGGCGGCTGCGGTCATGCGTGGCGAGCCCGTGGCGGCGGGGCCGTGGCGCGACTACGTCGCGTTGACCAAGCCCCGGATCATGTCGCTGCTTCTCCTGACCGGGCTCTGCGGCATGTTCGTCGGAGCCGAGGGGGTGCCGGCGCTCTGGCTGATCGCGGCCACGATGGCCGGGCTGGCACTTGCGTGCGGGGGCGCGAGCGCGCTCAACCATGTTCTCGACCAGGACGTCGACCGGGCGATGCGGCGGACGGCGGGCCGCCCCGTCGCCGCCGAGCGGATCCCGGCCGCCCGCGCGCTCGAGTTCGGGCTGACACTGTCGGCGCTCTCGTTCGTGCTGCTGGCGAGCTTCGTGAACGTGCTGACCGCCGTGCTCGCCCTCGTGGGCAACCTGTTCTACGTCCTCGTGTACACGCGCTGGCTGAAGCGATCGACGCCGCAGAACATCGTCATCGGCGGCGCGGCCGGTGCAGTCCCGCCGCTCGTCGGCTGGGCGGCAGCGACCGGCAACCTGACCATACCGGCGCTGTTCCTGTTCCTGATCGTCTTCTTCTGGACGCCGCCCCACTTCTGGGCGCTCGCGCTCCTGATCAAACGCGACTACGCGGCGGCAAAGATCCCCATGCTCCCGGTCGTCCGCGGCGATCGGGAGACAGCTCGGCAGATCCTGCTCTATTCGGCCGCGCTCGTCCCGATCACGCTGCTGCCGTTCTTCTGGCACACGCTCGGCGTGACGTACCTCGTCGCCGCAGTGCTGCTCGGAGCTTCACTTCTCGCTCTCGCCTGGCGGCTCAAGCGCGAGACGACGCCGGCGCGGGCGCGCCTGCTCTTCCACTTCTCGCTCGCCTACCTCGCGCTGCTGTTCGTAGCGATGGCTATCGACCCGCTGGTCGCATGACGGAAGTCGATCCCGAGCTCCAGCGGAAGAACGCGATCCTCGGCTGGGCGCTGTTCGGCGTCTTCGTCGTCCTCTTCCTGGGGACGGTCGGGGTCGCGCTGCTGTACCTCGCGCTCGACTAGCCTGGCGCCCCTTTCTCCGGGGCCACCAGCCTCCTCCCCACTGCGAGCGTATCGAGGAAAGTCGTTCTGGTGGGTGACAAAATCGTGCCGACTCTGAACCATTGCCATACTCCACGTATGAGCATCCTCGAGCGGATCCGAGCTCGGCTGCGCAGGCGAGTAGAAGGTCCGATCACGCCCTCGGATGCCGAAGCGAAGAAGCAGGACGCGATGTCCGCCGCGAGCACGGGCCGCGCCGGCGGAGCCCACGGGAACATCCCTCCGAGCTACGTGGCCGACCCCGTCGACGAGGGCCGGCCCCGCCACTGAGCTAGTCCCCCGCGAGCGGCCCGCGCAGGACGATCGTCGACATGCTCGGCTCGGGACGGAAGCCGAGCTTCTCGTTCAGCCGGCGCATCGGCTCGTTCTCGTGCTCGCTCTCGGTCAGTAGCCGGGGGAATCCGCGCTTCTTTGCGGCCGCGATCTGAGAGCGCTTGAGCGCCGTCCCGACGCCGCGGTTCCGCCACGGGCGCGCGACGGCGGTCAGGCCGTGGTAGACGTCGTCCGGGAACACGTCGAGCGACGCGAACCCGGCCACCTTGCCATCCGCAAGCGCGATGAAGCACAGGTCCGGATCGCGGCTCGGCCGCTCGATCTCGAACGAGGCCCACTGCTCGAACGACGGGTCGTGCCCGCCGTCGAGGCCGGGGATGTCGCGGCCCGCCTCGACTCCGACCTCGTACATCTGACGTGCAAGGTCGGGACGCTCGGCGCGGGTGACGATCTCGATCCCCTGCGGAGGCTCCGCGGGTAGGGGATCGTGCTCGGCCAGATCGAGCGCGACCGCCTCCTGCCGTTCGAGCTCCGCGAAGCCGCGGCGGAGCGCCCAGGCAAGCGAGTCCCGATCGTCCTGCATCACCTCGGTCAAGAGGGCCTCCTTGCCGAGCGAGCGCACGTGGTCGGAAACGGCACGGTAGAGAGCCGTGCCGACTCCGTGCCGCCGAAGAGCGGGGACGGCTCCGACGCCGAAGCCGACGTGCGCCGCTGCCTCCGTCCCGGGGAACGAGCCGGCGAACCCGGTGCCGGCGGGCTCACCGTCGAGGTAGCCGACAAGGTGGATGACGCCGCTCCAGGCCCGCTCCCGGTGCCGGAACTCGGCGAGCGTCGGCGCCGCGGGCCGGATCTTTCGTTGCGTGTCGAGATAGACACGGGCCTCCGCGTCCGTGCGCGCAGGCGCGATCGTGATGTCGGGCAAGGTGAAGTCCTCCTTCGTGTGGGTACGAGCGACGCCTAGGGCGTCGGAACCAGCAACCGGGTCTCGAGCATCTCGCACCACCTCCCTGCGCCTGAGCGCATCGGGAACGGATGCAGATTATCTCACGACCAGCCGGACTCGAGCAACGCGCGTACCTCCTCGACGCCCGCCTGCCAGACGCGGAGAACGTCCTCGTCGGAGCGCTGGTACGAGCCGCCGAACGAGCCGTCTCCGAGGTAGTCGCGCAGGGCACGCGGGCCACGGGCGCGCATCCCGGCCAGATCGAGCGGCGGCTTCTCCTCCGGCATCGCGACTCCGGGAAGCCGCGTCCACGGGAAGTTCTCCATCCAGGAGGCATGCGCGGCCGGCTCGAGCTCGCGGACGACCTCCGCCGTCCGCGGGCCGATCCACCAGTCGTGGAAGATCGCCTGCGCATCGGAGTGGGCGCCCATCCATTCGGACGTAGCCTGGCGCGCGGGCGTGTTGCCGCCGTGCCCGTTCACGACGAGGATGCGGCGAAAGCGCTGGCCGTACAGCGACTCGAGCAGCTCCCGGACGACGGCGAGGTACGTCTCGGCCAGCAGGCTAGGGCTGCCGGGATAGGCGGCGAACAGCGGCGTGATCCCGTACGGAAGCACGGGCAGCACGGGCACCCCCAGCGGCTCGGCCGCCTCGACGGCCATGCGCTCGGCGAGGATGTTGTCGGTCTCGAGCGACAGATAGGCGTGCTGCTCGGTCGAGCCGAGCGGTAGCACGATTCTGTCATCGTCCTCGAGGTAGGCCTCGAGCTGCATCCAGTTAAGGTCGTGGACTCGCATGGCCACAAGCATGACCGACTGGATCTTCCTCGCGCGTCCCGAGTCGCCCGGCGACGGGACCCCGCTCGCCGTCAAGGATCTGTTCGACACCGCCGGGCTGACGACGACGTACGGCTCGGCGCTGTTCGTCGACCACGTCCCCGCTCAGAGCGCGGAGGCCGTCCGTCAGCTCGAGGCGGCGGGCTACGCGAACGTGGGCAAAACGAACCTGCACGAGTTCGCCTACGGGGTGACGTCGGAGAACCCGCACTTCGGAACCGTCCCCAACCCCTTGCGCGAGGGGCGGATCGCCGGAGGATCGAGCGGCGGCTCGGCCGCAGCGCTCGCGGCCGGGCTCGCCGATGCCGCGCTCGGGACCGATTCGGGCGGCTCGATCCGGATCCCGTCAGCCTGCTGCGGAACCGTCGGCTTCAAGCCGACCTACGGCCTCGTCTCGCTCGAGGGTTGCTTCCCGCTCGCGCCGAGCTGGGACCACGCCGGCCCGATGGGCCGGGACGTCGAAGCCTGCACGGCGATGATGGAGGTGCTCGCGCCGGCCTTCCGCCGCACGAGCGTGGCGCTCGAGGATCTCGAGGTCGGCGTCGCGTGGCTCGACGAGACTGACCCGCTGGTGAGAGCAAGGGTGGAAGAGGCGGCGAGCCGGTCTGGCGGCTCCCGCCCGGTCGAGTTCCCGCTCCCGAAGGGCGTCAGCCCCGCCTTCATGGCCGAGGTCGCCGACGTCCATCGCGAGCTGTACGAGGAGAACCGCGACCTCTACGGCGCCGACGTCGCGCGCAGGATCGAGGCCTGCCTGGCGGTGACTGACCGCGAGCGCGAGGAGGCCGCGCGCAAGCGGGAGGACTACCGGGAGACGCCGCTCCCGGCCGACCTCCTCATCGTCCCGACGCTGCCCTTCGTCGCGCCCGCGGTCGGCCAGACCGAGGACGATTCGCTTCGCAACAGGATCATCCGGTTTACGTTTCCGTTCAACGCTCTGGGCTGGCCCGTCCTCGCTCTCCCGTGCGGCCCCGCGGAAGACGGGCTCCCGGCATCGCTCCAGCTGGTCGGCCGCCCGGGCGAGGATGCACTCGTGCTCGCCGCCGGCTCGATGCTCGAGCTCAGCCTGCGGAGCGCGTGAAGTTCGCGATCCCCGCCGCCACGCAGTAGGCCCCCAGGCCCACGAAGGCCTCGCGCCCGTAGCCGTGCTCGAGCGCAGCCCCGACCAGGGGCGCGACGAGGATCGCCGAGAGGTTCACGCCCTGCAGGGCGACCGCGAGACCGAGCTCGGGATTGCCCGGGAAGATGTCCTCGACGCGCTGGTATGCGATCGCGTACGGCGCGCCGAAGCCGACGGCGATCAGGATCACCGCGAGCGCCGCAACTAGTTCGTGGCGGTCGATGGCGAGCAGCAGAAGGCCGAGCGCCGCCACCGCTGGGCCGACGGTCGAGAACAGCAACCGGACCGGCGGCGTGGTTGCGAGCTTGCCGCAAACGGGTCTCGCAATGGTCTGCACACCGAAGAGCAGGAAGCCGAAGTCACCCGCCACGCCCGCCCCCAAGCCGTGATGGATTGTCAGGTAGTGGAGGAGCCAGGCCCCGACGACGATCGGGATCCCGTTGATGAAGATGAAGAGCAGGTCGAGGCGCCAGAACCGCCAGCTCTTGAGCGCGGCGCCGAGGCCGCTGAGACCGACGTGCTTCATGTGGGGGACCTCGGGAAATCGTCCGAGCAGGAACGGGAGCGCGGCTAGCCCGACGGCGGCGGAGATGCCGAAATTGACGCGCCAGTCGACCCCGGCGTCCTGGAGCTGTCCGCCAATGAAGAGGGCTGCCGCAAGCCCGAACGTGATCCCGCCCCCATACAGCCCGAGCAGGAGCACGCTCTTGAGCGCGCGGGCGATCACGGGCGAGGCGATCAGCGCGACTCCCGTGCCGATCCCCGCGACGGCGCGCCCCGCGAGCACGCCGCCGAACCAGGGGCTAACGACAACGATCACCCCGCCAAGCGCCATCAGGGCGGCCGCCCAGCGCGCGCTCCACGCGATCCCGAGCTTCTCTTCCACTGCCGCCCCCACGACCGCGAGCGCCGCAAGCGCGATGAAGAAGACGGACGTGAGCAAACCCGCCGCCGACAACGAGACGTGAAGGTCGTGACTCATGGGCGCGGCCGCCGGCCCGACGACGCCGGCCGCGTAGCCGAAGCTCATCCCAAGGACGATGACGCCGACGCCGACTCGGCCGATTCGTGGTCGCGCCGCAGCCTCAGCCACGGCGCGACGATAACGCGTGTGCTAGAGAGCCGCCGGACTCGATGCAGGTAGCAAATTCCAACTCACGGCCGGAGACGAACACTCCCCGCAGGCAAACTCTCCATTAGGAGAACGTCGCCTCCCCAAAGGACCGACTGCCCGCGGCCGAGACGCCGAATCGCAATGGGTTTATACGTCTTGGAATCAAGGGCGAAGCGCGTGACGACCCCGAATCCCCCAGGTACGGGGCCGGACTGGATCCAGATCACGCGGCGGCCGCGCACAACACCCGTTCCGACTCTGCGTGCGAATCCGCTCTTGAGATCACGCCGGAGGTCTGCGACGAAGCCGATTGGCCATGGATTTCCGCAGCCAGGGGGAAGGGGTGGCTTGATACATAGTCGTCCGTAGCTGCGGCCGAAAGCGCGACCGTTGCGATGTCCGACACCCGTGTAGAAGCCCGTGCTGATGTTGGCCCACATCTCACCTGTGTAGACGCTCGTATGGCGCCGCCCGGTCTTGGGGTCTGGCAGCCTCTCCTCCCAACGCACGATGACATGAAGAATCGGGCCTTTCCCGATGGCAGCCAGAGCACGGTCATTCAGGCTCAGCCCCCCGCTCTCCCAAGGTGAGACGAGGAGGAGTGCGAGGGCGGCGGCGATAGCAACTGCGGCCGCGGCGGGCACCGCCCAGCGACGCGTTCGCTTTCGACGAGTCGCTGCGACCGCGTCCGCAATCGCGAGCAGCTCCGGCTCGTCGTGCAAGGTCGCGAGGACTTCGCGGTCCCGCACCGTCACGGCTCGATTCCTTCTTTCTGCAGCTTCGCGCGCAGGGCGCGCAGTGCTCGCACGAATCTCATCTTCGCCGCCGCCTGGCTCGTCCCGAGCCTCGCACCGATCTCCGCGAACGACGCGCCTCGGAGCAGTTTCAAAGCCAGCACCTGCCGCTGTTCCTCCGGAAGCCGCCCCATCGCTGCTTGCACGGTCGCCGCGACATTCGGCCCGTACTCGAGCGACCCGGCCGCGGGCTCGAGCGCCGGTTCACGGGCACGGCGGCGCGCCTCGTCCGCGAACCGGCGCTTAGCCACGGTGTAGAGCCATGCGAGCGGCGATTGGGCGGCGTCGGAGAAGTCGGGCAGCCGCTCTGCAGCGGCGGCAAACACCTCCTGCGCGATGTCCTCGGCGCGCTCGTGATCGCCGGTGCGGCGTCGGATGAAGCGGTAGACCTGGGCATAGTGGTCACGGAACGCCCGCTCGGTGGGGTCGCTCACACCGGGTATCTCGTTCACGCGGCGGAAAGGTAACGCGCGGTGAACACGTTGGGGCTTCGGCGGGACGGGATGCAGCCGCCGGCGGCCGCTCTCTGCGCTAGAGAGCCGCGCGCAAGGCCTGCTCGTAGATCCGGTCGTGGCCGAACTGGTCGAGCTCCGCGGACAGTAGGGCGCTCGGGTCCGGGCGTTCCCCCCGCGGGGCTGGAACCGGGTCTCCGTCGACCGCGATCGCTTCCAGCTCGTCGGCTTCCTCGTGCTCGAGCTTCACCTTCCGCTCGAGCCGCGAGCGAAGCCATGCGGCAAGCAATAACGCGTCTGCCGTCGGGCCCTTGACCTCGACTTTCTCCACCTTTGCGATCCCCGGCCACATCGTCGCGAGCGACGCGCGCCAGCCCAGCGAGCGCCGCCAGGCAATGTCGGAGACGGCGGTCTGGTCGACGCAGCCCACGAGCTCCTTGTAGGACTCCGGCAGATCGGGCCACTCGGAGGAGTCCACGATCAGCCTGTCGACCACCCGCACCATCTGCTCGAACTCGGTGCTTCCGAACGGCGGCCGCCCACGCCAGCGCGAGAACACAGGGAGGTCGGAGATGAGCAGCGGCTCGACGATGCTGGCCGGCGCCCCCGCGCGCGACCCCGCCAGGTGGAGCTCGATCACCTCGGAGCAGATTTGGCGCGCCTCACCTTCGACCGGGAAGCAGTGGACCGACAGCGTCGCGTCGATCGCGTCGCGGCCGGCGTCCGGCTCCGGGACGAGCAGGACGGTGCGGGACGGATGCATCTCCGCGAGGCCGGCGAGCGCCCCGCGGGCGGCGTCGAGCCACGTGCGAGGGACCCAGGCCGTGTGCGTCATCACGCTCGTCCGTAGATCGGGATGGCCGTCGGCGGCGGACTCGCGCATCCCGGCCAACCGCTTCTGGATCTCCGCGATCGAGACGTCCTCGCCGTGCCACTCGTCGACGTGCGCGGTGTCGATCGCCATCAGAAACGGCGCCAGGAACGCATGTCTCGCTCCAGCAGCTCGTCGGAGGCGTGTGGCCCCCACGTCCCGGCCTCGTAGTTCGGAAAGTTCGGCTTGTCCCGCCGCCAGAACGCCACGATCGCATCGACCAGCGACCATTCCTCGGTGACCTCGTCCGCGCGCGTGAACAGCGTCGCGTCCCCGAGCATCACGTCGAGGATCAGCCGCTCGTAGGCCTCGGGGATCCCGGTCCGGAACGTGCCGCCGTAGAGAAAGTCCATGTGGACGGGCCGGATCGTCATGCCGCCGCCAGGAACCTTCGCTCCGATCGAGAGCGAGACACCTTCGTCCGGCTGCACGTGCACGACCAGTACGTTCGGGCGCAGACCCTCGCCCGCGATCGCCTCGAACGGCGGATGGGGGGCGCGCTGGAACTGGATCGCGATCGTCGTCTCGCGCCGCGCCAGCCGCTTCCCCGCCCGCACGTAGAACGGGGTGTCGGCCCAGCGCCAGTTGTCGACGAACAGCTTGGCGGCGATGAACGTGTCGGTGGTCGAGTCGGAAGCGACTCCCTCCTCCTCGCGGTAGCCCGGCACCTCCTCGCCCTCGACCCAGCCACGCCCGTACTGGCCACGGACGATGTGCTTGGGCCCCGGCGTGTGCAGCGAGCGCAGCACTTTCACCTTCTCGTTGCGCACGGACTCGGCGCTGAAGTCGATCGGCGGCTCCATCGCCGTCAGCGCGACCAGCTGCAGCAGGTGGTTCTGGAAGATGTCGCGGATCACTCCCGCCTGCTCGTAGTAGCCGGCGCGGTTCTCGATTCCGATCGACTCCGCGACGGTGATCTGGACGTGATCGATGAACTGGCGGTTCCAGACCGGCTCGAAGATCCCGTTCGCGAACCGGAGCGCCAACATGTTCTGGACGGTCTCCTTGCCGAGATAGTGATCGATCCGGAAGACCTCGGATTCGTCGAACTCCTTGCTCAGGAGCCCGTTCAGCTCCTGGGCGGACGCGAGGTCGTGCCCGAACGGCTTCTCGATCACCAGCCTGTCCCAACCGTCCTTCGAGCGGCGCTTGCCGATGTTCTCCACGAGCGTCCCGATCGCGCTCGGCGGTACGGCGAAGTAGTAGACGCGGTTGCCGGCCGTGCCGAGGTTCTTGTCGAGGTCGGCGAGCGTCTTCGAGACCTTGTTCCAGCCCGCCTCGTCGTCGAAGTCCATCGCGATGTAGCGCATGCCTTCGGCAAGCGTCTCCCAGATGTCGTCCCGGAAGGGATCGCGCCCGTGCTCCTGGACGGCCGCCTTCATCCGCTCGCTGAAGGCCTCGTCCGTCTCCTCGGTGCGGGCGACGCCGACGACCCCGAAGTTCCGCGGCAGCAGGTGACGGAACGCGAGCGAGTAGAGCGCCGGGAGGATCTTTCGCTGCGTCAGGTCGCCCGAAGCCCCGAAGACGACGAGTGCGCAGGACGGCGGCGTCCGCGCGACCCCGAGTCCCTCGAGGAGGGGGTTCTCCTGCTCGCGCTCGGGAGCGAGGGTCAAGCCGGCTTCTCCAGGTGGCCGCCGAAGGCGTGCCGCATCGCGGACAGGATCCGGTTGGCGAACTCGGCCTCGCCCCGCGAGTCGAAGCGCTCGTAGAGAGCCGTGGACAGGACCGGCGTCGGGACCGACTCGTCGATCGCCGCCTTCAGCGTCCAGCGGCCCTCGCCCGAGTCCGAGACCCGGCCGGCGTAGCCGTCAAGGTCCGGGCTGTCGACGAGCGCCGCGGCGGTCAGGTCGAGCAGCCAGGAGGAGATGACACTGCCGCGGCGCCAGACCTCCGACACGGCGGCGACGTCGATGTCGTAGGAGTAGTGATCCGGGTCGCGGAGGGGAGCCGTCTCGGCGTCGGCCTCCTGCTGGGTGTTGCCGACGTTCGCGTGCTTGATGATGTTCAGGCCCTCGGCGTACGCCTGCATCAGGCCGTACTCGATCCCGTTGTGGACCATCTTGACGAAGTGCCCCGCGCCATTGGGGCCGCAGTGCAGCCAGCCCTTCTCCGGCTGAGCGGGGTCGCCCGTCCGGCCGGGCGTCCGCTCGGCCGCCTCAATCCCGGGTGCGAGATCGTCGAGAACCGGCTCGAGCCGCCCGACGGCCTCGTCTTCGCCGCCGACCATCATGCAGAAACCGCGCTCGAGCCCCCAGACGCCTCCGCTCACGCCGATGTCGACGTAGTGGAGCTTGCGATCCGCCAGCTCTCCCGAGCGGCGCAGATCGTCCACGTAATACGAGTTGCCGCCGTCGATGATCGTGTCGTCCGCTTCCATGTGCGGCGCGAGCTCCTCGATCACCCCGTCGACGACGGCGGCCGGGATCATCATCCAGACCGCGCGCGGCTTGTCGAGCTGCTGGACGAGCTCCTCGAGCGAGCCTGCCGTCGACTCGACGCTGCGGTCGTAGGTCTTGATGTCGTGGCCACGGCCGCGAAGGCGGTCCGTCATCCCGGCACCCATGCGGCCGAGCCCGACCATTCCTAGCTGCATTACAGATCCTCCAGTCTCACGCGGACGATGGGACGGCCCCGCTCCTTCAGCAGGGCGAAATCGCCGGCTGCCTGTGCCCGGATCAGCTTCCCGAACCCGAACTTCTTGCCCGGGATCTTGACTTCGTCACCGGTGTCGTCGACGACTTGGACGAAGCGGCCGATCGGGGGGCCTCCCTTGTGCAGCTGGCCGGTCGAGTGCAGATAACGCGGACCGAAGCCGTGGGTCGTGACGCAACCCGTCTCGGCTCGAGCCCGCCCCACGAGGCGCATGATCGTGCGCTCGTTCTCATCGGTGGGGTCGACAAACGCCTGCACGCACACGTAGTCGCCCTTGCTCGCACCCGAGAGCAGCTCCTGCACCGACCCGCTCGGCTCAATATCCGGTGCCTCGCCGCTCGCCAGGATCTCGTTCGTGCGATCCTTCGCCGCCTGCACGTCCGGCTGGTTGAACGCGTTGATGCCGAGAATCGCGCCGGCGACAGCGGTCGCGAACTCCCAGCGGAAGAACTCGGAGCCGAGGTCGTACGGATCGTCGAGCAGCACCTCGCCGTGCTGGCGGTCGGGGCCGTCGGGCGACTCGCCGGGTGCCGGGACGAGACCCTTCCCCTCCTTGCCCGTCGACTCGGCGATCAGCTGCTCGGCCCAGAGGCCGAACCCGCCGGGTGTGTCGTCGATGCAGATCTTGTCGCGGCCCTCGCGCCAGCCCTCGCCGAGGCGCAGGCCCAGCTCCAGGCCCGGGTTCTCCGGCCCACGGCAGGCCTCCGCCATCTCACGGGCGCGCTCGCGGATCCGGTCGACGTCGGCCCCGATCAACGCGGCGGCAACGAGCCCGAACGCCGACAGCGCCGAATAGCGTCCGCCGATCTTCGGCTCGCCGTGGAAAACCGCGCGGAAGCCGCGCTCCTTGGCGAGCGACTCGAGCTCCGAGCCCGGGTCGGTGACGACGGCGAACTGCTCGGGCTTCCTGCCCGCGCGCTCCCAGAAGTGGTCGAGGTGCGAGCGGGTCTCGAGGGTCGTCCCCGACTTCGAGGACGCGACGAAGAACGTGCTCGCGAGGTCCAGCTCCTCCTCGAGCCGGCGGATCGCCGTAGGGTGCGTCGTGTCGAGGACATGGAAGGTCTCGGAGCCGAAGCTGCGCCGGAACACCTCGGGGGCGAGGCTCGACCCGCCCATCCCGAGCAGCACGTAGTGCGCGAACTCGCCGACCGGGGCGGCGGAGAGGTCGACCTCCCGCATCGGCTCGTCCAGCCACCCGAGCCACTTGGCCTCGTCGGTTCCGGTCCAGACCGTGGAATCGCGCTCCCAGATCCGGCTTGCGAGCTCCGAGCCGTCGATAACCTGGCTCATGCCGAGACGAGCTCGCCGCGCTTGGACTTGATCCCCTCGATCAGCTCGGCGAACGAGTCGGAGAACTTCTCCACGCCCTCCTGTTCGAGCACGGCGACCACGTCGGCGTAGTCGACGCCGACCTGCCGCAGCTCGTCGAACACCCGCTTCGCGTCCTCGACTCCCTTCGTCAGCGTCTCCGCGACCTCGCCGTGGTCCTGGAAGGCCTGGATCGTCTCCTCCGGCATCGTGTTGACGGTCTCGGGCCCGATCAGCTCCTCGACGTAGAGCGTGTCCCTGTACGCCGGGTTCTTGACCGACGTCGACGCCCACAGGCAGCGCTGCCTGGTCGCGCCCTTCGCCTCGAGCGGGCTCCAGCGCTCGCCGGAGAAGGCCTCCAGGTAGTGCTGGTACGCAAGCTTCGCGTTGGCGATCGCGAGCTTCCCGCGCAGGGCGAGCGCCCGCTCGGAGCCGATCTCGTCGAGCCGCTTGTCGGCCTCGGTGTCGACGCGCGAGACGAAGAAGCTCGCGACGGAGGCGACCGTGCTCGGATCGCCGCCGTCCTCGATCAGCCGCTCGATCCCACGCTGGTAGGCCTCGACGACGGCCTTGTAGCGGTCGAGCGAGAAGGTGAGCGTGATGTTGATCGAGCGCCCCGCCGCAATCGAGTCCTCGATCGCCGGCAAGCCGGGCTCGGTGGCGGGGATCTTGACGAGCAGGTTCGGCCGGTCGATCTTGTCGTGGAGCTCCTTCGCCTGCTCGAACGTCGCCTCCGTCTCGTAGGCGAGGTTCGGGTCGACCTCGATCGAGACGTATCCGTCCCGCCCCGCCGTCTGCTCCCAGACCGAGCGCAGCAGGTCGCAGGCATCCCCAACGTCCCGCTCGGCCAGCTGGAAGAAGGCCTGCACCGAGTCGCAGTGCTCTTCGAGCAGCTCCCGGAGCTGGTCGTCGTAGGCGCTTCCCTGCGAGATCGCCTTCTGGAAGATGGTCGGGTTCGAAGTGACGCCGACGACGGCGTCCTCCTTCATCATCCGCTCGAGCTCTCCGCCGTGGATCATGTCCCGGGAGAGGTAGTCGATCCAGACGCTCTGACCGAGCTCCGACAGCTGGTGCAACCGGCTCTTAGACATGTGCCTTCATCCCCTCGATTTCCTTGACCTTTTCCAAGCGGCGCTCGTAGCGGCCCCCGCCGATGAATCAGCGTGGGGGAACCCATGGTTCCCCCACGAGCCCCCTCCTTCACGGCTCTCGCTGATCGAGCTCATGATGGGCTGCGCTCGGGCAAAGCCCGGCTCCGCCCGCGTACTCGCTCTCGCTGTGCGGGCTGTCCTCACTGAGGCTCCGTCCCAACTGGAGCGATCCCTCGTTCAATCTCGGCAACCTTCTCCAGGCGGCGCGCGTAGCGGCCACCGCCGATGAATTGCGCCTTCAGGAACGCCTTGATGAGGTCTGCCGCGAGCTCGGGGCCGACGACCTCCGAGCCCAGGCAGAGCACGTTCATGTCGTCGTGCTCGACGCCCTGGTGGGCCGAGTAGACGTCGTGGCAGATCGCCGCCCGGATCCCGGGAATCTTGCTGGCCGCGACCGAGGCGCCGACGCCCGAGCCGCAGATGAGCACTCCACGCTCGGCCTGTCCGCCCAGGATCGCCTCGCCGAGCTCGAGCGCCTTGTCCGGGTAGTCGATCCGCGGCTCGGTCTTGTCCGTGCCGAGATCGACTGCCTCGTGTCCGAGCGATTCGAGGTCGTCGAGCACGCGCTTCCGCAGCTTGACCCCACGATGATCGAACGCGACGGCGACCTTCATAAGGGCAACGTTACTGGACCGTACTATGCTCCGCGAAGGGACTATGAGAGGAGCAGGAATGAGCGACATCGACAACTGGCGAGAGCTCGGACAGCAGCTGCGCGTGGACTCCATCCGCGCCGCCAACGTGACCAAGTCCGGCCACCCGACCTCCTCGATGTCGGCCGCCGACCTGATGGCGGTGCTTCTCTCCAAATACCTCCACTACGACTTCGACCACCCCGAGAACCCCAACAACGACCACCTGATCTTCTCCAAGGGCCATGCCTCGCCGCTCCTGTACTCGCTGTACAAGGCCGCCGGGGCGGTCTCGGAGGAAGAGCTGCTCACGTTTCGTGTGTTCGGCAGCCGCCTCGAAGGCCACCCGACCCCGGAGATTCCCTGGGTGGACGTGGCGACAGGCTCGCTGGGCCAAGGGCTCCCGATCTCGGTCGGCGTCGCGCTCTCCGGCAAGAATCTCGACCGGCTCCCCTACCGCGTGTGGACGCTGTGCGGCGACAGCGAGATGGCCGAGGGCTCGATGTGGGAGGCCTTCGAGCACGCCGCCTTCTACGAGCTTGAGAACCTGACCGCGATCATCGACGTCAACCGGCTCGGCCAGCGCGGCGAGACGATGCACGGCTGGGACCTGAACTCGTACGCCAACCGCGCGCGCGCCTTCGGCTGGAAGGCGATCGAGATCGACGGGCACAACTTCGAGGAGATCGACCGGGCCTACGGCGAGGCGATCGAGACGAGGGGCCAGCCCACGGTGATCGTCGCCCGCACGCTCAAGGGCAAGGGCGTCAAGGAGGTCGAGAACAAGGAGGGCTGGCACGGCAAGGCCCTCGACCACCCCGACGAGGCGATCGAGGAGCTCGGCGGCATCCGCAACATCGTCGTCGAAGTCCCCAAGCCACAGAGCGACGCCGAGCCGCACGTGTTCGAGACGAGCGGCGGCGGGCTCCCGACCTATGAGGTTGGGACCGACGTCGCCACGCGCAAGGCATACGGAGACGCTCTGGCCGCCCTGGGGAACATCCGGGGGGACGTCGTCGTCGTCGACGGCGAGGTCTCGAACTCGACCTACGCGGAGTTCTTCAAGGAGGCGCAGCCGGACCGGTACTTCGAGATGTACATCGCCGAGCAGCAGATGGTCGCTGCTGCAGTCGGGCTGCAGGTGCGGAAGTGGCACCCGTTCGCATCGAGCTTCGCCTGTTTCCTCTCACGTGCCTACGACTTCGTCCGGATGGCGGCAATCAGCCGCGCGAACATGAGCCTGTGCGGCTCGCACGCCGGCGTCTCGATCGGCGAAGACGGGCCGTCCCAGATGGCGCTCGAGGACCTGGCGGAGTTCCGCGCGATCCACGGAAGCACCGTCCTCTATCCCTCGGACGCGAACCAGGCGGCCAAGCTCGTCGAGACGATGGCGGGCCTGGAGGGGATCTCTTACATGCGGACGACGCGTGCAGCGACGCCGGTCATCTACGAGGCAGACGAGGACTTCCCAGTCGGCGGGAGCAAGGTCGCTCGTTCCTCCGAGGACGACGACGTCACGATCGTCGCCGCCGGGATCACGCTGCACGAGGCGCTGAAGGCGGCCGACACCTTGGCGGGAGAAGGCGTGAACGCCCGGGTGATCGATCTCTACTCGGTCAAGCCGGTCGACGTCGAGGGGCTGCGGGAGGCGGCGGAGGCGACGGACGGGCGCGTAGTCACGGTCGAGGACCACTGGCCCGAAGGCGGGCTCGGCGAGGCGGTGCTGTCCGCGTTCGCCGAGGCCGACGAGCGGCCGACGGTCGTCAAGCTCGCGGTCACAGGGATGCCCGGCTCGGGCAAGCCGGACGAGCTGCTCGCGGCAGCCGGGATCGACGCCGAGCACATCGCTGGCGCGGCCCGGCGGCTGGTCGGCGCGCGCGCTCTAACGTAGACCGACCATGGCCGTCGTCATAGCTTCAAATCTCCGCAAGGAAAGCGTGGGGGAACCCATGGTTCCCCTACGAGCCCCCTCCTTCACGCCCCGGCACGATCCGGCGCGGGTGTGGGCTCTCGCCGGGCAAAGCCCGGCTTCGCCCACGTGCGGCACTCAGGATCCAGGCGGCGAAGGCTTGGGCTGACGTGGCTGTCGTCATTGCATCCAATCTCCGCAAGGAAATTGCGGGCTCGCTCCTGTTCGACAACGTCTCGTTCAAGGTCGAGCGGAAGGACCGGCTGTCCCTCTCCGGGCCCAACGGCGCCGGCAAGACGACGCTGCTGCGGATGCTCTCCGGCGAGACCGAAGTGCACGGCGGCGAGCTCGCCTTCGCCAAGGGGACTCGAATCGCCCTCCACGACCAGCGCCCTCCACTCGACCGCGGGCTGACGCTTCGTGAATACGCGCTCTCGGGCGCGCGCGACCTGATCGGAGCAGAGCAGGATCTGCGGCGGCTCGAAAAGGCGATGGCCGGCGGCGAGCACGATTCGGCGACCCTTCGCCGCTATTCGGAGGCCCAGGCGCGCCTCGAGCACGCGGGCGGCTATGCCTGGCGCGAGCAGCTGGACGCGACCCTGCGCGGGCTCGGCTTCGAGGACTCCCAGTTCGAGCGGCCGCTCGAGAGCTTCTCGGGCGGCGAGCTGACGCGCGCCTCCCTGGCGCGGGCGCTCGGCGGCGACCCCGATCTGCTCCTGCTCGACGAGCCGACCAACCATCTCGACGTCGGAAACATCGAGTGGCTCGAGCAGACGCTGCAGTCGGTCGATGCCGGCGTCATCCTCGTCGCTCACGACCGCTGGTTCCTGGAAGCGGTCGCGAACGCCGTGCTCGAGCTGGAGGCAGGACGGGCGACCTATTTTGCCGGGCCCTGGCACGACTGGCGCCGCGAGAAAGCGTCCCGGCTGCACGCTGCCTCGCGGGCCGCCGAGCGCGTCGGACGCGACATCGAGCGGCTGGAGCGCTTCGTCGCGCGCTTTCGCGCCTCGACGCCGAAGATGGCGCGCAAGGCCCAGGCCAAGCTCACGCAGATCGGCCGCCTCGAAAAGGAGCGCGGGAAGGCGCAAGGCGAGATCGAGCTGCTGACGCGGAAGGGCAAGCGCCTCGGATTCGAGTTCCTGAATCCACCACGCAGCGGACGGACGGTGGTGGAGACGCGCGATCTCGGCGTCGCCGCCGGTGAGCGCGAGCTCTTGAGGGCGACCTTCGCGATCGAGCGAGGCGAGCACGTCGGGCTCGTCGGACCGAATGGCTCCGGGAAGACGACGCTGCTCGAGACGCTGCTCGGCCGGCGGGAGCCCACGGGAGGCTCGGTTCGGATCGGCCACGGCGTCGAGACCGCGTACTTCTCCCAGCAGGAAGTCGAGCTCGACGAGCGCGGCTCCGTGCTCGAATGCGCTCAGGGGGCGACCGGCCTGCGGCGTCCCGATGCCCAGTCGCTTCTCGGCCGCTTCCTCTTCTCCGGTTGGGAGGAGCACCAGAAGCCGGTGTCCGTCCTCTCGGGGGGCGAGCGGCGCCGGCTTGCGCTTGCGCTCGTCGTCGCGTCGGGAGCGAACTTCCTCGTCCTCGACGAGCCGACCAACCATCTCGATCTCGAGAGCCGCGAGGCGCTCGAAGCCGCGCTGGAGGCGTTCCCCGGCACGGTGCTGCTCGTCTCCCACGACCGGGCGCTGCTCGACGCCGTCGCCGAGCGAACGCTCGCGATCGCGGACGGGGCGCTTCGCTCCTATGACGGCGGCTGGGCCGACTACGTGCGCCGGCGCGCGGAGGAGGAAGCCCCGGCCGAGGAGACGCAGCCCGAGGTGCAGAAGAAGCCGAAGGCGACGCCGGCGGAACCGGCAAAGCCGAGCGAGCTGGCGAGCATCGAGGCGGAGATCGCCGCGCACGAGGAAGCCGTCGCCGATCTCGAGCGTCGCCTTGCCGACGACTGGAGCGACGTCGAGACGCTCACCGCGCACCGCCGCGCACGGGACGAGCTGCAAGCGCTGCTCTCCCGCTGGGAAGAGGTCTTCGAGCGCTCGCAGGCTTAAGAGGGCTTGACAAAACCTAGACTGTGCCGCCGGGCCGCGCTGTCCGCCCCGGCGACGAGCGAGGTTCCGCCAAACCCTCCTAAAGCCGGCCTCGCTCGCGCAGGAACCGGAAGATCGCAACCCACTCCTCGACGCCGAGGTCGCGCGCCGCGGCGTCACGGGCGAGGCCGAGCCTTCTCAGCTCGAGCGGCGAGATTGAATGCCGAGGCCCCAGGGAGAAGCTCTTGCGCAGCAGCCGCCGAAACGATCCGGCGTCGGACGATGGGAGCATGGGGCTCGTCCGCCTCACGACCGTCAGCACCCCGGCATCGACCGAGGGTGGGGGCCGGAAGGCGGCCGCGGGGATCTTCCGCACGAGGTCGAGCATCCACCACGGGGCCCACGAGAGCCCGAGCAGCGTGCTCGGCCGCTCCCGCGACCGCTTGCGCGCGACCTCCCACTGAACGATCAGGGCCGCCTGCTCGAGCCGCGACCGCGGATCGTCCAGGAGCGATCGCAGTAGCCGTGTGGTCGAGTCGAACGGGACGTTGGACACGACTCGAAACGGGAGTCGCGGAAGCGGCTGCCTGAACGCGTCGCCCTCGACGACGAGCGCGGCCGACCCGGGCCCGAACCTCTGTCGCAGCCGCCGCACGAGGACCGGGTCGACCTCGAAGGCCACGACATAGCCGGCCCGCCGTGCGAGCTCCGCGGTGATGATGCCGTCGCCTGCGCCGATCTCGACCACGAGATCCCCTCCCGCCACACCGGCGAGACGAACGAGCTCGGCTGCGAGCGCCTTACTGCGGAGGAAGTGCTGGGAACGGTGCGGCCGCCGCGCACCTCGAGCGCGTCGCACGGCCACGGAAGGTCACACAGCCCATCTTGTCCTCCTTCGAAGAACCGAGCGGAATACTACGCGGATGGACGTTCGAAGGCTCGCGCCCGGAGACGAGGCGGTTGTCCGGGAACTCTCCAGCTGGGTCGGCCGACCCGCGCTCGACGACGAGGGCGCCGCGCGGTTCCTGGCGAACGAGCGAAACCATCTCATGGTCGCGTTCGAAGACGAGGAGCCGGTAGGGATGCTGCTGGGGCACGAGCTCGACCGCCGCCACGGCGACGAGCGCAAGATGTTCCTCTACGAGATCGACGTCCGAGAGGACCGGCGGCGCCACGGCATCGGGCCGCGCTGATGACGCGGTTCGGCGAGCTCTGCCGTGAGCGAGGCTACTCGCTCGCGTGGGTGCTGACCGACGAGGAGAATCCGCCGGCGATGGCCTTCTACGCGGCCTGCGGCGGCGAACGGATCCGCCCTGACCAGGTCATGTTCACGTTTCGGTTCGACTAGCGCTCCAGCGGAGCCATCGTCAGTCCGTGGCCCTTGAGCTGGTTCCAGTACAGCTCCGCCGTCTCGCGGTGGCCGGACCAGACGATCGCTCGACCGGTCGTGTGGATCGTGTTCGCGAGCTCGAGCCCACGCTCGTAGCCGACGCCCGGAAGCACGCTCGCGAGCGCGAAGGCGACGCCCTGGAACGTGTTGTGGTTGTCGTTGAGGACGATCACCCGCCAGGCGTCGCCGGTGCCTCCACCGGTGTCGCCACGGGCGGGCTTGCGCTTTCTCGGCGTCTCGACGGTCGTCACGTCTCGTCCGCGAAGGTGGCGACGACCGCCTCGGCGACGACCCCGAGCGGCCGGCCGGAGACCTGACTCGCCTTCCGGAGCCGCGCGAACGCATCCTGCTCGGAGAGTCCCTCCTTCTCCATCAGCAGCCCCTTGGCACGCTCGATCGCCTTGCGGGCGGCAAGCGCCTCGGCCAGCGAGCCCGCCTCCTCCCGGAGGGCGAGCAGCTCCTCATGCCTGGCCTGGGCGGTCTGGATGGCCGGAAGCAGGTCAGTCTCGCGGAAAGGCTTGACTAGATACCCGAAGACGCCCGCCTCCACCGCGCGGGAGACAAGCTCGCTCTGGCCGTAGGCGGTCAGCATCACGATCGGGATCGGGCGCTCGTCCAGGATCTGGCGCGCGGCCTCGATCCCGTCGAGCCGCGGCATCTTGACGTCGAGCACCGCGAGATCAGGTCGCTCGGTGCGGGACAGCTCGACGGCCTCGATGCCGTCCCTCGCCTCGGCACAGACCTCGAACCCGGCGCGCTCGAGCAGCTGCTTGAGATCGAGCCGGATGATCGTCTCGTCTTCCGCGATCAGGATCCTCACGGCGCAAGTCTCGCAACTTGATACACGCGACAAGAGGGAGCCCCGATCCCCGCCCACCAGCCGTCAGGCTAACGGCCATTCCGATACGTGTCTGTGACGACTCCGTGCCGTTACCGAAGCGCGCCCTTGCCCGTCCACCAGGTCATGACGTCGCCGGCCAGCCGGCCGGCCCGAACGGCGGGATCGTCCGCGACGATCGCGCGCGTCTCGTCGATGCCCGTGTTGAACACGCACAGCCCGCGCGGGGAGTCGTCCGGCTGGTCGCCGAAAGGCCCCCAGAGGAGCAGCACCCCGCGTTCGTGCAGATCGCGCAGGTGGGCGAGATGCTGCTCCTGGATCTCGTTCAGCCGCTCCTCGGGCAGGTCGTGCGCGTCGGGCGGCCTGCGCAGAAGCACGAACGTGTGGCGCTCGAGCTCAGGCGGAGCGCTCATCCCGGTTCAACGACTGCGCGAGCATCCATGCGTTGCCGTCGGGATCGTAGAAGGTCGCCAGCTTGACCATGCCTTCGATCTCGTACGTGTCGCCGTCGAAACGCGTGTCCAGCGACTCGAGGTGCTTGCGGGCAGCGTCGATGTCCTTGACGCCGAAGGTCGGCACCGTGCCGCCATGCTTCAACTCCTCGACCTGGCTGAGCCCGATCGTGACCCCGCCCCACGGAGTCTTGACCTCGCCCCAGCCGTATTGCTCGAGGCTGTACTCGAGCTCGAAGCCGAGCGCCTTCCCGTACCACTCGACCGCGGTCTCGAAGTTGGACACGTTGACGGAGATGACGAGCTGCCGGTCGTAATCGATCGGCGACGTCGTCTGCTCGGTCTGGGCCTGAGTCATCGCTGTCTCCTTTCCTTTGGACATCGTCTTGTCCTATTTTTATACTAAGTACAATTTCGTGTCAATCACAGAGATCATCGACCTGTTCCACCATCGCTGGGCAGCAGCCGTCCTGGCCGAGCTCCGCCGCAAGCGGGGCAGCCGGTTCGTGACGCTTTCGCGCATGCTCGGCGTCAGCAAGGAGTCTCTGCGCCGCACGCTCGCGGCGCTGCTCGACCAGGGACTCGTCGCCCGCAATCCGGGCTACGGGCATCCGCTCCGGCCCGAGTACGTCCTCACCGAGCGAGGCCGCCCGATCGCAGCCCGGTGCGAGCGGCTCCTGTCCGTCCTCGACGGCAATGCGGAAGTCGCAAAGCGAAAGTGGTCCATCCCCGTCGTCGTCGTGCTCGCCGAGCCCGCCCGATTCTCGGAGCTGCGCGCCGCCCTGCCCGGCGTGACGGGACGCGCGCTCGCGATCACGCTCAAGGACTTGCAGCGAGCCGGTCTCGTCGAGCGGCGCGTCGACGAGAAGACGTATCCACCCGCCGTCGTGTACGCCGCCACCGCAGCGGCCCGCAGGCTGCAGCGCGCGATCAGCTGACCGGGAAGACAACCTCGGCACGCAGCCCGCCCTCGTCTCTGAACAACAGCGTTCCGTTCAGCTCGTCACGGACGAGAGCGCGCACGATCGAAAGCCCTGTGCCGCTGCGATCTCCCCCGAATCCGCGACCGTTGTCGGTGATCGCAAGCCGGACGTCGCCGTTCGCCTGTTCGAGCTCGATCCGAACGGTACGGCCGCCATGCTCAAGCGCGTTCTGGAACAGCTCGCTGAAGACAAGGGCGAGGGCGGTGGCGCGACTCCCGGCAAGGGAGACGGGCTCGAGCTTGGCCTCGATCTCTTTCGCCGTTCCCAGGCCCTGGACGAGCATCGCGCGCAATCGATCGACGAGCTCGGCGAGCTCGACATCGTCGTCGCGGTGCTCCGTCAAAACCTCGTGGACCGCCGCGATCGCCAGGATCCGGTTCACGGAGTCGTCGAGCGCCTTGCGGGGATCGACCGATCCGGAGCTGCGTGCCTGCAGCCGAAGCAGCGACGCGACCGTCTGGAGGTTGTTCTTCACGCGGTGGTGAATCTCCTGAGCGAGCACGCCGCGCATCACCGCGCGTCCATGCTCGAGCGCAACCGCGGCATGGTGGGCGATCGAGGCGAGCAGTGCCTTCTCCTCGTCGGTGAAGGGCCTGTCCCGGTCGCACACGAGCTCGCCGACCTGCCTCCGCTTCCAGCGGAGCGGCAGACGGACGGCGTACGCCCCCGCGCGGCCCTCGGGCCACGCGATCTCGCCGTCTTCGAGGACGAGGGCGGCGCCGGTCGCTCCGACCGCGTCGATCGTCGTCTTCACGATCGCCTCGAGCGATTCCTCGAGATAGAGCGACTCCGAGACCGCCTCGGAGATTCGCGCCAGGGCTTCGAGCTCTCCGACCCGCCGTTGGGCCTCGCGGTACAGCTTCGCGTGCTCGATCGTCTGCGCGACCTGGGCTGCGATCGCGAGCAGCAGGTCGATCTCCGACGAGGTGAACTCGCGTGGCCTTCGCGTGCGGACGTTGAGGGCGCCGGCCAGCTTCTCCCGGGCCAGGATCGGGACGGCCAGGATCGACTCGTATTCGTCCTCGGGCAGGTTCGGGAAAGCCTTGAAGCGTGGATCGAGGTGCGCCTCGGCGGCGATCGTGATCGGCTCTCGCGCCTCAGCGGCGCAGCCGGTGATCCCTTCGCCGGGCCGCATACGCGGCGTCCGCGTCATCTCCTCGACGCGGGTCCCGTAAGTGGCCCGCAGGACGAGCTCGCTCGCGCGCTCGTCGTAGAGGTAGACGAAGCACGCGTCGGCTTCGAGCGCTCCCGCAACCTTGCTCGCCACGAGCGAGAGCACCTCGTCGAGATCGAGCGTCGAATTGACCGCCTCGATCGTCTCGGTCAGCAGCCGGAGGTGACGTTTGGTTGCGTCCACAGCACCGATTATGGTGCGAACCCGTGTCCAAGTACGACTGGCTCCTCTTCCTGCACATCACGTTCGCCTTCCTCTTTGCCGCCGGCGCGGTCATCGCCGGCGTACTGCAGTTCTCGACCATGCGCCGGAACCGCCCGAGCGAGGTCGCCTTGCTCTTCCGGCTGACCCGCGTCGCCGAGATCCTCGTCGGCGTCGGCTCGGTAGGAGCGCTTCTGTTCGGGGTGTGGCTGACGCACTACCTCGGGTACGGCTTCGGCGACGGCTGGATCGTGGGGGCGCTCGTCCTCTGGGTCGTCAGCGGGGCGCTCGCGGGGATGGGCGGCCGCACCTATCGCAAGGCGCGCGAGCTTGCCGAGGAGCTGGCCCGGAGCGGAGACGAGCCGAGCGACCGGCTTCGTGCCCTCGTCAGAAACCCGGTCGCGCTCGTCCTCAGCTACCTGGGCACCGCAGCCCTGGTCGCCATCCTCGTTCTGATGGTCTGGAAGCCGGGGAACGGCTGATGGTCGCCATCGCCTTCAGGCCGGAGAGCTGGAACGGCCTCCTCTTCGTCCACCTGTTTGCCGCCATGACCCTGTTCGGCGGCGTGCTCGTCTCGACGATCGCGGGAGTCGCGGCGGCGCGCCGGGATTCGACACGTGAGATCTTCCTGCTCACCCGCGTGAGCTACCGGACAGACCTGTTCGTCACCTGGCCGTCGCTCGTAGTCCTGTTCGCCGCGGGCGTAGTCCTCGCCCGAAGAGAGGATGTCTTCGGAGAGGCGTGGGTGAAGGCAGGGATGGCCGTAACCGTGGCGGGTCCGATTCTCTGCGGCATCGTCCTCACCTGGCTCAACCATCGCGTGATGCGCCGCAGTGCCCGGCTCGTGGCCGAGGGAGTCGAGCACTCGGAGGAGCTGCGACGGATGGCCGACAACCCGATCTTCAAGCTGCTCGGCCCGCCTCTGCTTTTGCTCTTCGTCGTCTTGTTCTGGCTGATGACTGCGAAGCCCTAAAGCACAGGCAGGTAGCGCTCAAGCTCCCACTCGGTCAGCTGCACCCGATACTCGTCCCACTCCTTCCGCTTCAGCTCGACGTAGCGGTCGAAGATGTGCGGCCCGAGCGCCTTGCGGGCGAGCTCCGACTCGGCCAGCTCGTCGATCGCCTCGCCGAGCGTCTCCGGCAGCGAGATGATCCCCCGCCCCTTCCGCTGCTCCGCGGTCAGGTGGTAGAGGTTCGTCTCCATCGGATCGGGGAGCTCGTACCCCTGCTCGATCCCCTCGAGGCCCGCGTGCAGGAGGGCGGCAAAGGTCAGGTACGGGTTACAGGCCGGGTCGGGGCAGCGGATCTCCGCCCGCGTCGCTTGCTCGGAGCCCGGCTTGTACAGCGGGATCCGGATCAGCGCCGACCGGTTCCGCTGCGACCAGGCCACGTAAACGGGAGCCTCGTACCCCGGGACGAGCCGCTTGTAGGAGTTGACCCACTGCGCGAATACGGCCGAGATCTCGCGCGCGTGCCGGAGCTGTCCGGCGATGAACGCCTTCCCGGCCTCGGACAGGTGCCACTTGTCGTCTCCGTCGAAGAAGGCATTGCGCCCGTCGGTGAACAGCGACTGGTGCGTGTGCATGCCCGAGCCGTTCTCGCCGAAGATCGGCTTCGGCATGAACGTGGCGTGGAAGCCGGCCTTCTTCGCGATCTCCTTCACGATCAGCCGGTACGTCAGCGTCCCGTCGGCCATCTCGAGCGCCGGCGCGTAGCGCATGTCGATCTCGTGCTGGGAGGGGCCGACCTCGTGGTGGACGTACTCGATCGGGATCCCCATCGACTCGAGGGCGCGAACGGTCTCCTGGCGAAGCTCCGAGGCGGCGTCCATCGTCGTCATCGCGAAATAGCCGCCCTCGTCGAGGGTCTCGGTGCCCTTGTCGTCCTTGAACAGGAAGTACTCGAGCTCGGGCCCGACGTTGAAGGTGTCGAAGCCCATCGTCTGCATCCGGTCGAGCGCGCGCCGGAGGACGTAGCGCGGGTCGCCTTCGTACGGCTTTCCGTCCGGGGTGACAACGTCGCAGATCATCCGGCAGACCTTCGTCTCCCCCTCCCTCCACGGCATCACCTGGAAGGTGTCCGGATCCGGGATCGCAACCATGTCCGACTCCTCGATCGCGTTGAAGCCGGTGATCGACGATCCGTCGAAGCCCATCCCGTCGTCGAGTGCGTCCTCGAGCTCGCTCGGCGTGACGGCAAAACTCTTGAGATGCCCTTCGAGGTCGGTGAACCAGAGGAGCACGAACTGCACCTCCTCGTCCCGCACACGCTCGAGGACGCCGCGCCGCGCCTCCTCGCTCGAAGTCGCCCTGTTCCTGATCTCCACCTGGACCATTTTCCCTCCTCGAAATGCAAAAAGCCCCGGGCGCCGGAGGGCACCCGAGGCGTCATCGCCTTCGGACCGCGTCAGCCTACCAGGACTTCTACGGGGGCGGACGGCGTAAGACGAGTCATGAGGATCTACGCCGCCGCCCTCACGCTGCTCGTCCTCGCAACGCCGACGGCCGCAGCGACTTCCGGACGCTGGCCCCGTCATCCGCCCGCCTCGGCGTTCAAGCCCGTCATGCTGTATCCGACCCCGGTCAGAGCCGTCCGTCTCTGCCGCCGCGTGCAGAGCCGTGCTCCGGTCCTGATCCTGTGCCCACGACGGGTTCCGCGCGCCGACTACGGCTACGGCGCCAGCACGCATCCGCCGAAGCTCTCTGCGGTCGTAGCCGGCAACCTCGGGCATCCGCGCAGAGACGGCCGCTTCGGCGTCGAGCTCTCCTACAGCGCGCCGGTCGAGCCTCAGAGCGGGTCCGGCTGGCGGCAGCACCTCTGGCTGAACCGCCCGTGCTGCTTCTTCCACTTCACGGTCTGGAGACGTTCCCCGACGCCGAAGCTTCCGAGCGGACTACGGCGTTTCTCGATCGGCGCGAGACACGGCCTCCTGGAAGAAGCCCGCGGCTACGGGCTCGACGAATCAACCGGGATCTACTGGTCGAATCACGACTGGTTCTTCTGGCGCGAGCGCGGCGAGCCCTACGCGGCGAGCCTCCACTTCTTCGGGAGAGGCCCAACCCTCGCCTTGCTCCGGCGACTGGTCGTGGGACTGGTACCGGCGAAGAGTCTCTAGCCCAGGGGCGCCGGCTCGACACGCGGCAGCTCCTCCAGTTCCGGCTCGCGGCCCTGGTGCGCGATCGCGCGGCCGTAGAGCCCGAGCGCCGGCGCGATCACTGCCGCGCCGGCGGCAAGCGCGGCGCGGATCCCCCAGACGTTGCCGACTACGCCGAGCACGGGCCCGCCGCCGGCTTGCCCGATCGCGTTCGCCTGGCCGCTGATCGAGAGGACGGTCGCGCGGACGGTGGAGTCCGTGATCTGCTCGTTCAGCCAGGTGGTGTAAAGCGGCCCGGCGAGGTCGCGCGCGAAGAAGACGCCGAGCAGCGCCGCAATCGCGAGCCAGGTCGAGCCGCTCAGCGCGAACACGAGCATCGTGGCCATCTCCATGAGCGTGAACGCGAAGAGGAAATGCGTGACGGCCTTGCGGCCTCCACGCTCGACCCGTTTGATCATGCGCCCGATCGCAACGAAGCCGAGAACCATCCCCGCGAGCCAGAAGATGCCGAACCAGACCACTGGATCGAGGTGACCGACGGCCGGCAGGCCGACATCGCGAAGGAAGTGCGCCTCCTTCAGCCGGTCGAAGGCCTCGCTCGACATGCCCATGAAGAGCTCGACCCCGATCAGCAGGAGGACGATCGACTGCGCCCAGGCGAAACGCGCTCCTCCGAGGGCGGTCGTCCGTAGCTCGCCGAGTGCTGAGGCGCGCTCCGCACGTGGCCGGCGCCGGAAGCCGGTCTCCGGCATCACCAAGATGCAGGCGAGCCCGCAGGCGATCGTGATCGCGCCTCCGGCCATGACTCCCGCGCGCAGGGAGACGGTGCCGAGGGCGACCTGCGCGACGAGCCCGACTACAGCGCCGACGTAGCCGACCCTCCTCCCGCGCAGAAAGAGCCCGCCGACGTTCTCGCGCCCGACCTCGTCGGTGATCCAGGCCTGGTACGCGCCGCTCGTGAACGTGTAGGAGAGACCCCAGAACGCCCAGAGCAGGATGATCACCCACGCCTGGGAGACGACGCCCACGAGCAGCCAGGCGACTCCCATGCCGAGGAAGCCGACAATCAGTGAGAGACGGCGGCTGTACGTGTCGGCCACGACGCCGGTCGGAACTTCGAAGAGGAAGACGGAAGCTTCCATCGCCGTCCCCATCAGAACGAGCTGGAGCGGCGAGAGATGGAGCTCCCGGACGAGGTAGACGGCCATCACGACCCAGGTCGGCATCCTGAGCAGCAGCTCGAGGCCGTAGTAGACGGTCGTCGCCGGGAGGCGTCTACCCGGAGCGCTTGAGCTTTCCATGCCGCTTCGCGTGCCGCTCGCCGCGCCGGAAGACCTCGAGCCCGAGCGGCACTGCGACGACTCCGATGATCATCAGCGGCCAGATGTCGCCCCAGAGCGAGCTGAGGCTGGCTCCGTGCAGGATCGACTTGCGCGCGGCGTCGAGCGCATACGTCGCGGGCGAGATCTTGGCGATCACCTGCATCCATTCAGGGAGGACGGAAATCGGGTAGTAGACGCCGGAGACGACGAGCAGGATTCCCTGCGCGACGAACCCGAGCTGCGTCCCCTTCTCGGGCGAGATCAGCGGCAGGACGGCCGTCATCATCCCGATCCCGATGAACGAGATCGACGCGATCATCAGGATGACGAGCGCGGCCACATAGTTGGCGTGCGGCAGGCTGAGGTTGAAGAAGAGCGCGACGACCCCGAACAGCGCTACGGCTCGAATCACGCCGTAGACGATCGAGAACAGCCCCATCCCGAACAGGTGGACCGGGCGCGCCAGCGGCGCCATGAACGTGTACTCGATCGTTCCCTCCCAGCGCTCCCAGGCAACGGTCTCGGTGACGATCTCGAAGATGATCCCGAGGTAGGCCCAGAGCACGGCGCCGATCAGCAGGATCGTCGTGAGACGATCGACCCTGGCCGGGGTCAGGCTCGGGATCCCCTTGGCGATGAAGACGATCGTGAGCGTGTTCGCGACCGTCCAGATGAAGAAGGCGACGTCCCACCAGATGTAGCGCTTGACCAGGTAGACGTTTCGCTCGATCACGCCGGCAAGGCCGATCAGCTCGTGTCGCAGGGTTGCGGCCGCGCCCGGCACTACTCGCTCACCTCCTCGTCCTTCTCGTCGCCCTCCTCTTCGAACGACTTGCCGGTCGCCGCGAAGAAGGCGTCCTCGAGCGTCTCCGCCCCGTAGCGTGCTCTCAGCTCCGCCGGCGGCTCGAGGCAGAGGAGCCGGCCGCGGTCGAGGATGCCGACCCTGTCCGCGAGCGCCTCGGCCTCGTCGAGGTCGTGCGTGCAGAGCAGGATCGTCGAGTCGTGCGTATGACGGATCTCACGGATGAAGTCCTGGACTTCGAGCTTCGAGCGCGGGTCGAGGCCCGTCGTGGGCTCGTCCAGCAGCAGCATCACCGGTGAGGTCAGCAGCGCGCGCGCGAGCGCGACCTTCTGCTGCATGCCTCGCGAAAGATTCTCCATCGGTTCTCTCCGGCGATCTTCTGGAAAGCCGACCTTCGTCAGGATCGCCGGAATCTGGTCCTTCGTCTCGCTCGCCCGCATCCCGTAGAAGCGGGACGCGTAGCTCAGGTTCTCGACCGCCGACATCTTCTTGAAGAACGAGGCCTCGACCGAGACTCGGTTGACGAGCCGGCGCACACGGCGCGACTCCTTGAACACGTCGTGGCCGAAGATCCGCGCGCTTCCGCCCTCGTGGAGCAGCAGCGTCGACAGCAGCCGGACCAGAGTCGACTTGCCCGAGCCGTTCTGGCCCAGGATCGCGACGGTCTCGCCGCGCTCCATCGTGAACGTCACGCCTCGAAGCGCAGCGACCCGCCGGCGGCGGCGGCGCCAGCCCTTGCGGCGACCTCCGTCGCGGCGGATGAACTCCTTGCGCAGGTCGACGACCTCGAGCGCAGGCACGGCGGCGCGCGGCGAGGGAGCCTCGGCGCTCATCGTGACTTCGGCTGTTTGGGACATCGGCGTGCTCCTACGGGTCGGCGAGAACAGTCATCGGGCACGCTCGGCGAAAACCCAGCCGGGCGCGCGGACGCGGATATGGGTTCTCAGCCGAGGAACATGCCGGCGATCACCCTAGCAAGACGGGCTGCCAGACTCAAATCGGCGATCGCGTCTGTCCGCCCGGTCGGTTAGGTTCCCGGGAGCGTTCGGTCGAGGTGGGTCGGCGCGGAGGCAATGAGGCCTCAGGGCTTTCGAGCTCTGGGGCCTTTCGTCGTTAACGGAGGGAGGAACGATGGACGAAGTAGCGGCCAAGCACTACCTGGCCAACGGGGGTGCCGAGAAGCCGGCGCCGAGCGAGGCGCTCGAGTGGGCGGGACAGACGCAGGCGACCATGGTCGACCTCAAGTTCTGCGATCTGCTCGGTTCGTGGCAGCACATGACGCTGCCGCTGACGTCGTTCGACGAGTCTGCCTTCGACGAGGGGCTCGGCTTCGACGGGTCGTCGATCCGCGGCTGGCAGGGGATCGCGGAGTCGGACATGCTGCTGATGCCGGATCCGGCGAGCGCGATTCTCGACCCGTTCACCGAGGCGCCGACGCTCTCGCTCATCTGCGAGATCGCCGACCCGCTGACGAAGGAGCCGTATTCCAAGGATCCGCGCCACATCGCGCGCCGGGCCGAGGACTACCTCCGCGCGACGGGCATCGCTGACACGGCCTACATCGGGCCCGAATGCGAGTTCTTCGTCCTCGACTCGGTCGGGTACGAGGTCGCCGACCATCGCGCTCACTACGCGATCGACTCGGCGGAAGGCCACTGGAACTCCGGCACGCCCGGGCTGGGCTACACGGTCCGGCCCAAGGAGGGCTACTTCCCGCCCGCGCCGCACGACACGCTGCACGACCTGCGCACGCGCATGGTGCTGACGCTCGAGCGCCTCGGGATCCCGTGCGAGTTCCACCATCACGAGGTCGCTTCCGGCGGCCAGTGCGAGATCGACCTTCGCTACCAACCGCTGCTGCGGATGGCCGACCAGGTGATGACCTACAAGTACGTCGTCAAGAACGTCGCCCGCGCCGCCGGCAAGACCGTCACGTTCATGCCGAAGCCGCTCTACGGCGACAACGGCTCGGGGATGCACACGCACCAGTCCCTCTGGAAGGAAGGCACGCCGCTGATGGCGGACAAGTCGGGCTACGCGGGGCTGTCGCAGCTCGCGCGCGCCTACGTGGGCGGGCTGCTCGCCCACGCACCGGCGCTCCTTGCCTTCTGCGCTCCCGCCACGAACTCGTACCGCCGGCTCGTGCCGGGCTTCGAGGCGCCGGTCAACCTCGTCTACTCGCAGCGCAACCGCTCCGCGTGCATCCGGATCCCGATGTACTCCGAGTCGCCGAAGGCCAAGCGGGTCGAGTTCCGCTGCCCGGACGCGGCCGCGAATCCGTATCTCGCGTTCTCCGCGATGCTGATGGCGGGGCTCGACGGGATCGAGAAGGGACTCGAGCCGGGGAAGCCGGCGGACTTCGACCTGTTCGAGGAGGAAGCCGACGTGCCGCAGGTGCCGGGGTCGCTCGCCGAGGCGCTCGATGCGCTCGAGGTCGACCACGAGTTCCTCACCCGCGGAGGCGTCTTCTCCGAAGAGCTGATCGAGACCTGGATCGCGTACAAGCGCGAGAACGAGGTCGATCCGGTCAGGCTCCGGCCGCATCCGGCCGAGTTCGCCCTCTACTTCGACTGCTAGGCGCATGCAGAAGGTAGAGGCAGTAGTGCTTCGGGAGCGCGTGGAGACGGTGATCGACGCCGTCGAGGAGGCCACGGGCCACGTGGGCGTGACGGTCGTCGAGGCGGTCGGTCACGGTCGCCAGCGCGGGATCACCCACGAGTACCGCGGCCGCGTGTTCGAGTCGCGGTTCCTCCCCAAGGCGCTTCTGACCTTCGTCGTCGAGGACGGGGTCGCGCGGGCGGTGGTCGAGTCGATCGTCGACGCCGCCCGTAGCGGCAACGAGTCCGGGGACGGGCTCGTGTGGACGAGCCCGGTCTCCAACGTCACCCACAACCGGACGGGAGCAAAGCTATGAAGACCTCGGAACTCCTGATCGCCGTCAACACCGTCTGCAAGAACGGGGGAACCCATGGTTCCCCCGTTGGCCCCCTCCTTCACGGCTCGCGGAGTGCGAGCAGAACTTGGGCTGCGCTCGGGCAAAGCCCGGCTCCGCCCGCGGACGGCGACTCGAGGTCCATCGGGAAGGGGAGAGGCAGATGAAGACCTCGGAACTCCTGATCGCCGTCAACACCGTCTGGGTCGTGGTCGCGGCCGTGCTCGTGATGTTCATGCAGGCCGGCTTCGCCTTCCTCGAGGCCGGCCTGACCCGGATGAAGAACGCCGCCCACATCGCGGGCAAGAACGTCCTCATCTTCGGCCTCTGCTCGATCGTCTACTGGGCGGTCGGGTTCGGAATCGCGTTCGGGGACGGGAACGCGCTCTTCGGGACGAGCGGCTTCTTCCCGTCCACGGACGAGCTGCTCGCGATCGGGAAGGCGCCGTTCGACTTCTTCACCTCGGTTCCCGGCGCGACCGGCTATCTGTTCGAGGTCGTCTTCGCCGGCGTCTCGCTCGCGATCGTCTGGGGAGCGATGGCCGAGCGGGCGAAGCTGTGGGTCTACTTCGCCTTCGGCGGCTTCTTCGTCCTCGTCTACTCGGTCGTCTCGCACTGGATCTGGCACGCGGGCGGCTGGCTGTTCTCGGTCGGAATGCAGGACTTCGCCGGCTCGACCGTCGTCCACTACCAGGGCGCCCTCGCCGCACTTGCGGGCGCGCTCCTGCTTGGTCCACGGATCGGCAAGTTCGGGCACGACGGCCGTGCCAACCCAATTCCGGGTCACAACATGCCGTACGCCGTTCTCGGCACGATCATCCTCTGGTTCGGCTGGTTCGGGTTCAACCCGGGCTCGACGCTCGGCGTCGTCACCGGCGACCGGATCGGCTACTTCGGCTACGTCGCGCTGACGACGAACATCGCCGCCGCGGCGGGAGCGCTCGGCGGAATCGTCTGCGCCTGGCTCGTGATCAAGAAGCCGGACGTCTCGATGATGCTGAACGGGGTCATCGCCGCCCTCGTCGCGATCACGGCCGCGTCCGGATTCGTGGCCCCGTGGGCCGCCGCCCTGATCGGGCTCGTGTCCGGGTTCATCGCCGTGACCGGGGTCCTCTTCGTCGAGCGGATCGGCATCGACGACCCGATCGGAGCCGTGGCGGTGCACGGGATGAGCGGCGTCTGGGGGACGCTCGCGACCGGGCTGTTCGCCGTTCCCGCGCTCGCCGCGACGCTGAAGACCGGCACGGGCGGACTCGTCTACACCGGCTCCTTCCACCAGCTCGGCGTGCAGGCGCTCGGCCTCGTTGCCGTCGGCGCCTTCACCTTCTCGCTCTCGTTCGGCTCCCTCTGGGTGATGAAGCGCCTGTGGGGAATCCGGGTCGAGCCCGAGGTCGAGGAGTCGGGCCTGGACGTCTCCGAGCATGGCATGTGGGGCTATCCCGAGTTCTACATCCCGGTCCCGGGCGGCTACGGGACGGCGGCGCACAGCCACCTGCTCGCACACCGGCACGAGCTGCCTCCTCGCGACGAGCCTGAGCCTCTGCCGGAGGCGGAAGCCGCCTAGCCCTAGGACCCGGTCTCACCGCCCGGCGGCAAGATCCGGAGGACGCGCGAAAGCGATCTTCGTTGCAGCTTCATTCACGCTCGCCGTTCTGTCGACCGCTCGTGCCGATCAGCTGCACTGCGTGATCGCCCCTTTGGGACAGAGGTTTTGGGAGAGAGGATGAGTGTCCTCCACTGAGATCCCTCAGCTCCAGCTCTAGGTCCCCGAGGTCGCCTGGCACCTGCCTGGCACGTGCCAGGCGACAGACGAGAACCGAGCGGCCCCGACCGCGAGCAGCGGGTTGGAGCTGATTACCCTCCCGGTATGCGATACCAGTTCGTCGACTGTCGCTGGGAGCTAGCCAACCCGGAACGCGGGCGCGAGCTCTACCTCGAGGGTCACATCCCCGGCGCCAGCTTCCTCGACGTCGACCGCGACCTCTCGGGGCCGCCCGGCGAGCGCGGCCGGCACCCGCTGCCGGAGCAGAACGCCTTCGTCGCCGCGGCCGGACGGGCCGGCATCGGTACCGGCGTCTTCGTCGTCGCCTACGGATCGACGGGAGGAGCGGAGCGTCTGTGGTGGCTGCTCCGCCACTTCGGCCACGACGACTGCGCAGTGATCGAGCTCGCGAGCTGGCACGGGCCGCTCCGCTCCGGCGAGGAGGAGATCGAGCCCGCCGACTTCGAGCCGCGCCCTCGTACGAACGACACCATCGAGGCCGACGAACTGGCCGCGCACCTCGACGACCCGGACCTGCTCGTCCTGGACGCCCGCGTCCCCGAGCGCTTCCGCGGCGAGCCGAACCCGATCGACCGAGTCCCCGGCCGCATTCCCGGCGCTCGCAACGCGCCGTTCACAGCGCCGCTGCCCAATGGAGTGCTCGACGCGAAGGAGATCGCGGTCTACTGCGGCTCAGGCGTGACCGCCTGCGTCGACCTGCTCGCGCTCGCCGAGGCCGGGCGGCCCGACGCGAAGCTCTACCCCGGCTCCTGGAGTGAGTGGGAGCAGCTGAAGCTCCCGGTCGAGCGAGGCAAATAGGCCGTTCGGCCCATTGACAGGCGGCCCGCGGACGCTATCTTGCGCCGGCGGTGTCTCCGAGACTCTTTCTCGCCGCCCTGGCGGCCCTCTCTCTTGCGCTGATTCCGACGGCAGGAGCCTCGCACGCCACAAGCCGAGCGTCGAACGACTACGCGATCGCGCGCAGCTACGTGGTCCGCTTCTATCCCCGCTGGTTCACGTACCGCCAGGCTCAACTGGCAGGGCGCACGGTCAACCGTCTCGTCGGCCCGGTTCGGATGTCTCCGGCGTGGGGAATCGTGGTCGCGCCGAACGACGACACGATCTACACGGCGGCTCAGCTCGATCTCTCCCAGGGACCTCAGATCCTGACGATCCCGGCGACCGAGGTGACCTACTCGCTGCTGACGCTCGACGTATGGGGGAACATCTTTCACACCTCGATCGGTGCCCAGACGCCCGGGACCTATGCACTCGTCGGCCCGGGGTGGCAGGGCGATCTGCCGACGGGCGTGACTAAGGTGCAGGTGCCCTACAACACGTCCGAGTGGATCATCCGCGCCGACAAGTATTCGGCGTCGGGCACGAACGAGATCCCGCAGGCAGAGGAGTTTCGCGCCCGACTCAGGTTGACATCGCTCGCGGAGTACAGGAGCGACCCATCCTCAGGGCGCACCTTGGTTGTGCCCATCGAGTCCTACGCGCCTCGCTTGAAGGTGGTCGCCGACGAGGCTTTCGAGACCCAACCCACGACCTTTCTGCGGACGCTCCAGCGGGCGCTGCACGCGTCGTCGACACGACCCCTGAGCGCGTCGGATAAAGAGCTCTCCCGCCGGTTCGATCGTCTGTTCAACCACGCCAGCGAGCTGACGCGGTCTCGAATCATCCTCGGGGCGCAGGTCGCGCACACGCAGATCGTCGACCACTGGCAGAGCCATACGGGAACCACGAACTGGGTCTACTTCGGAAACATTGGCCAGTGGGGCAAGCATTACCTCGACAGGGCAGCGCTGACGGAGTACGTGCAGCTTGGAAACGGCCCGACCACGGCCGGCTACTACAACGCCTTCGTCGACAGCCGCGGGCTCCCGCTCGACACCTCCGTCGAGCCCGCTTATATCCTCACCTTCAGCAAAGATCAGATCCCTCAGGCAAAGCGATTTTGGTCGTTGACGGCGTACCTCCCGGTCTCGGTCACCTTCTTCCCGAACCCGGAGAACAAGTACCTCGTGGCGAGATACACGCCCGGGCTCCACACGAACTCCGACGGGTCGATCTCGATCTACATCCAGCCCACGAAGCCGGTCGGCGTGCCCGAAGCGAACTGGCTTCCTGTCCCCGAGGGGCCGTTCAACCTGCTCCTGCGCGTCTACGGGCCCGAGGGCAATACGTCACCAGGCACGTACACGCCCCCCGCGATCGAACCGACCTTCAGCCACTGATCGAGGGGCTACGGGCGACTTTGCGCGGCCTCGCGGAATCTGTTTAGGTCTCCGCAGTGAGAGCGCTGGCCGCCTTCAGCGTCCGCTTCCGCTATCCGATCATCGCGGCCTGGATAGCCGCGGTCGTCGCGTGCCTCTTCGCTTTCCCGTCGCTCGCGAGCCAGGTCGACCCGGACAACTCCCAGTTCCTTTCGAGCAGCACTCCCAGCAAGAAGGCGGCTCAGCTGGGTTCGCCGTTCCAGCCTGCGAGCGGCTCGACGGCGCAGCTGGTGGCGGTCCGCTCGGGCGGCAAGTTGAACGCCTCGGACCAGCAGGCAATCAGCTCGGTCGAAGCTTCGATTCGGAAGCTCCCGCAGGTCACGTTCGTCCGCGACCAGGGGACATCTCGTGACGGCCAGGCCTCGAAGACGCTCGTGGCGGCAACCGCGCCTCCGTCCGGCTCAGAGGCCGAGGACGTCGTCGACGCAATCCGGGCGACGTTCAAGCGCAGCCTTCCGCCCGGTCTGGCGCTCTATCTGACGGGGCAGGTCGCCTCCAACGTGGACACCGCGGACCACAACAAGGATGCGGACAACCGGACGCGGATCTTCACCAACATCGTCGTCCTGATCATGCTTTTCCTCGTCTTCCGGTCGCTGCTCGCCCCGGTGGTCACCCTTCTCCCTGCGATCGCCGTGCTCTTCCTCGGGAGCCACGTGATCGGCGAAGCCGCAGATCGCGGGGCATTCCAGATCTCGACTGTCACGCAGACGCTCTTCACGGTCCTGGTGATCGGCGCGGGCACGGATTACGGCCTGTTCCTGATCCTGCGCACGCGAGAGGAGCTCGAACATGGGCGGGACAAGCCTGATGCCGTTCGCCACGCGGTCACGCGGGTAGGCGAGTCGCTCGCCTCCTCCGGCGGAACCGTCATCGTCGCGCTGCTCTCGCTGCTACTCGCGAGCTTCGGTCTCTACTACGGCATGGGCCCCGCGCTCGCCATCGCGATCGCGGTCATGTTGCTCGCTGCCTTGACGTTGACTCCGGCACTGCTTGCCATCTTCGGTTCCGTGCTCTTCTGGCCCAGGAAGGTCGTGCCCGGAGAGGAGGAGGGAGGCGCATGGGGCCGCGTCGCCGAGCACGTGATCAGGAGGCCCGTGATCGCGCTTGTCGTGGGAACCCTCTTCTTCGGAGCGCTTGCGGCCTGCGCGTCCGGATACTCCTCGTCGGGCTTTGGCGGAACGACGACCGGGCCATCCGGAAGCCAGTCGGCCAAAGGCTCGGCCGCGCTGGCCGCTCACTTCCCGTCCGCATCTGTCAATCCGACGAGCGTCCTCTTCACCTTCAAGACCTCGGTTTGGAACGACCTTTCCATCGTCCAGCGCGCCGAGCAGGAACTCACGTCCCAGCCGGTCTTCAAATCGGTGACCGGCGCGCTCGATCCGAACGGAACCCCGATCGCGCCGAGTCAGTTGGCAGCCCTGCACGCGCAGCTCGGTCCCGCGGAGAAGCTTCCTCCGTCCCCGCCCACGAAGCAGATCTCGCCGCAGGCCTACCAGGCCTATCGCGCCACGTCGCAGTTCATCAGCGAGGACGGCCGGACCGTCCAGTTCTACACCTCCCTCTCTGCCGGGCCGCCGACCAGCTCTGCGGCTCTCGATGCGATTCCGGCAGTGCGGAAGGACGTCGCCGAGGTCGCGAGCCGGGTCGGCGCGACGGACAACGGCGTCGTCGGGCTGCCGGCCACGTCGTACGACGTCAATCGGGCATCCAACCACGACCTCAAGCGCATCGTGCCGGTCGTCCTGGCCTTGATCGCAGTACTGCTCGCGCTCGTCCTACGCAGCCTCGTCGTGCCGATCTACTTGATCGCGAGCGTTGCGCTTTCCTATTTCGCCGCCCTCGGCCTCGCCGTGCTGATCTTCGTCTGGATCGGATCGAGCTCGGGTCTGAACTTCGTGCTGCCGTTCCTGATGTTCATCTTCCTGATGGCCTTAGGAGAGGACTACAACATCCTGGTCATGAGCCGCATCCGGGAGGAGGCGCACAAGCATCCGCTGCACAGAGCAATCGCGCGGGCGATCCACGTCACGGGGACGACCGTGACGTCGGCGGGCCTCGTCCTCGCCGCCACCTTTGCGGTCGCAGCGGTCACCGGGGCGACGACACAGGTGCGGCAGCTGGCACTTGCGATTGCCCTCGGCGTCCTCCTCGACACCTTCCTCGTCCGCACGCTGCTCGTTCCGTCGATCGTGCAGATCATCGGGCGCTGGAACTGGTGGCCGTCGAAGCTCTACCGCAAGCAACCCTCAGCAGAAGGCGAAGCTCGAGCACGCGCCTCTGCTTCGTAGCGCCGGCGAGATGGAGACGATCCAGCTCGCCGACGGACGAACGCTGGCGTACGAGGCGGCTGGCGACCCCAATGGAGCACCGGTCTTCTTCCAGCACGGAACGGGGGATTCGCGGCTCGCTCGACATCCGGACGACTCGCTCACGGCGTCACTGGGCATTCGCCTGATCACCGCCGACCGCCCCGGCGTCGGCGGCTCGACACGCAAGAAAGGCCGGACGCTGCTCGACTGGGCGGACGATGCGGCCTCGCTGGCCGATGCCATCGGCTTGGACGAGTTCGCCGTCGCGGGTTGGTCGGGCGGGGCTCCGCATGCTCTCGCAATCGCGTATGCGCTCGGCGAACGGGTGACGAGCGTCGCGCTCGCGTCAGCGCTCGCGCCGTTCGACCAGCCGGGAGCGCGCGACCTCGTCGAGAACAAGGACCTGCGAATGATCTGGGGGCTGAGTCATCTCAAGTTCGTCGCCGCCGTCGCCGCACGTGTCGAGTCGAAGAAGAGCCGGCGCGACCTCTCGGCCTTCGTCGATCACATCGGCGACGACGCGCCGGCCGACCGGCCCGTGCTCGCCGATCCGGAGCTCCATCCCATGTTCGAGGAGGAGATGGGGGAGGCGCTGGGGCAGGGCGGAACCGGGGTACTCGACGACATGTGGGCGTTCCTCGACTGGGGATTTCGACCCGAAGACGTGCACCAGCACGTCGAGCTCTTCTTCGGCGGCGCCGACGAGATCCTCAGCCCGCAGATGGGCGAGCAGCTCGCGACGCGCCTACCGGATTGCGCAGCTCACTCCTGGGAGGACGGCGGACACTACGCCGTCTTCGCCCACTGGAAGGATTTCCTCGGGGCGCTTCGCTAGGCCTCGAGTCGAGACCGGCTAAAAGAGCCGCTTGCGTGCGGCGGCGACCGCTTCGCGAACGCCGAAGTCGCGTGTGACCGCCGCGAGAGGCTCGAACGTGCCTGCCCGAACCTGTGCCGCGACCTGCTCATGGGCATCGCGGAACGGGACGCCTTCACGGACGAGCGACTCGGCCGCCTCGGTCGCGCGTAGATGCGGGTCCGCGGCCGCCGTCGCGAGTCGAGCCTCGTCGATCTCGAGCCCCGAAATCAGCAGCGCCAGCGCCTCGAGCCCCCCGGCAAGATCACGCCGCGCACCGAAGACCGCCTGCTTGTCCTCTTGCAGATCGCGGTTGTACGCGAGCGGCAGGCCTTTGAGCGTCGCGAGCAGCCCCGTCAGCCGCCCGATCGCGGTGCCTGCCTTACCGCGCGCCAGCTCGGCCACGTCCGGATTCAGCTTCTGCGGCATCATCGAGGAACCGGTCGCCGCCTCCTCGGGCAGCCGCACGAAGCCGAACTCGGAGCTCGCCCACATGCAGAGCTCCTCCCCGATTCGCGAGAGGTGCGAGAAGCAGGCAGCGGCTGCGTAGAGGTAGTCGAGAGCGAAGTCGCGGTCGGCGACCGCATCGAGCGAGTTCCGCATCGGATCGGGCGGCGGCGGGAGGGCAAGCGTCGAGCCTGCGAGCGCGCCGGCGCCGAGCGGGCTCGGCTCGGCCTGCTGCGCCGCGAACTGGAAGCGCGCGAGGTCGCGCTCGAGCATCTCGACCCAGGCGAGCAGGTGGTGCCCGAGGGTGACGGGCTGTGCCCGCTGGAGATGGGTGTAGCCCGGCATCGCGGCCTCCGCGTGCTCGTCGGCGAGGTCGAGTGCCGCGAGCGCGAGCCCTCGGATTCCGTCCGCCGCCTCCGCGCACACGTCCGTCACGAAGAGACGCAGCGCGGCCGCGACCTGGTCGTTGCGCGAGCGGCCTGCGTGGATCTTGCGGCCGACCGGCCCCAGCAGCCGCTCGATCGCCGAGTGGACGTCTTCGTCCTCCTCGATCATGTCCTCCGGGCCGATGGAGCCGAGCACTCGCTCGCCCTCCGCCAGCTCGTCCGCATCGAGCAGCCCAGCCGCATGGAGCCGCCGCGCATGGAGCAGCGTCGCCGCACAGTCGTAGGGCATCAGCTCGGCGTCCTCGGCCCGGAGGAACTTCCAAACCGCTGGGGCCAGCTCGCCGCCGACCCGTCCCGCCCAGAGGGTCAAACGGCCGCCCTTCGTCGTTCCCGGAGCGCGGCCAGCTCGACCTCGAGCGACGCGAGCTTGATGAAGCCCTCGGCCGCCTCGTGCGGGAACGTCTCGCCCTCGCCGTAGGAGGCAAGCGTCTCGGCGTAGAGCGCATGCTCGGAGCGGCGACCCGTAACCACGGCGGTATTCGGCCGCAGATCGACCCGAACCTCGCCGGAGACGAGCTCCTGGGTCGTGTCGACGAAGGCGTCCAGCGCGGTCCGGAGCGGACTGAACCAGAGTCCTTCGTAGACGAGGTCCGTCCACGTCCGCTCGAGCTCGCGCTTCGTCCGCAGCTCGGCCTTCGTGAGGACGAGGTCCTCGAGCGCCCGATGGGCCTCGATCAGGGTCAGCGCGGCCGGAGCCTCGTAGAGCTCCCTGCTCTTGATCCCGATTGCCCTGTTCTCGACCATGTCGATCCGGCCGATCCCGAACGCGCCGGCCCGCTCGTTCAGGACGCGTACGAGCTCGGCCAGCGTGAGCTCGTCGCCGTCGAGCGCGACCGGCAGGCCTGACTCGAACGCGATCGTCACCTGTTCGGGCGCCGGAGCGTTCGCCGGGTCGGACGTCAGCCGGAATGCGTCCTCCGGCGGGGCTGTCCACGGATCCTCGAGCATCCCGGCCTCGATCGAGCGGCCGAGCAGGTTCTCGTCGATCGAGTACGGCGACGCTCGCCTGGCCTCGACCGGGATCCGACGCGCCAGGGCATAGTCGATCTCCTCGTCTCGCGTCCAGATCCGGTCGCGGAGCGGCGCGATTACCTTGACGCCGGGGTAATTGGCCTTGAACGCGAGCTCGAAGCGAAGCTGGTCGTTGCCCTTGCCGGTACAGCCGTGCACGACGGCCTCGGCGCCGAGCTCGAGCGCGAGCGACGCGACCGCCTCGGCGATCACCGGACGCGAGAGCGCGGAGACGAGCGGATAGCGCCCTTCGTAGAGCGCGTTCGTCTTCAGCGCGCGGGCGACCTGCTCGTCGGCGAAGTCGTCGACGCGGTCGAGTAGCAAGACGTCGGATGCCCCGGCGGCGCGGCCCCGGACGAGCGAGGCTTCGACGTCGAACTCCTGCCCGACGTCGACGAGCACTGCGACCACCTCGTCGAAGCCGTAGTCCTCCCGCAGCCAGGCGATGGCGCAGGACGTGTCGAGACCGCCCGAGAAGGCGAGGACCGCCGTCCGGCTCATGCCGCTCCCTCCAGCATCAGCCCGCGCAGCTCGTCGCGGAGTCCCTCGCCGGAGATGCCCTCGGCGGTGACGACCATGATCGTGTTGTCGCCGGCGACGGTTCCGAGCACATGGGGATGCGCCGCCTCGTCGATCACCTGGCAGAGCGCGGCAGCGAACCCGGAGGGAGTCGTGACGAGGACGAGGTTGCCGCTGGACTCGATCGAGAGCGCGTCGCGGCGAAGCTCGGCCGCGAGCCGGTCGAGCCGGCCGGGATCGGCCGCCTCCGGCGGCGCGTAGACGAGCCTCCCGCTCTCGGCGCGCACCTTGACGAGGCCGAGCTCGGCGATGTCCCGCGAGACCGTCGTCTGCACGGCGTCGAAACCGGCGGCGTGCAGCGCCTCGGCGACCTCCGTCTGAGTCGAGAGGTGCTGCTTGCGGACGAGCTGCAGGATGGCGCGCTGGCGCTCGCGGCGGTTCATGGGGACAGGACCTCCTTCAGGATTGACAGGCAGAGATGGATCTCGGCGGGCTCGACGACGAGCGGCGGGGTCAGCCGAAGGACGCTCGGTCCCGCCGACGAGACGAGCAACCCCGCGTCGAGACTGCGATCGATCACCGGCCCGGCGGCGGCGGCGAGCTCTGCGCCGAGCAGGAGGCCCTTGCCGCGGACCTCCCGGACGTGGGGGAGCCCGCGCAGGCCCGATGCGAGTTGCCCACCCGTCTCGCGGACGTGGGCGAGCAGCTCGTCGTCGAGCGTCTCGCAGACGGCGAGCGCCGCCGCGCAGACGACCGGATTGCCGCCGAACGTCGAGGCGTGGTCGCCCACCTCGAAGGCGCCGGCTGCCTCGTCGGCGACGAGGAGGCATCCGATCGGGAGGCCGTTGGCGAGACCCTTGGCCAGGGTGACGAGGTGCGGCCGGACCTCGAGGTCTTCGAACGCGAAGAAGGTCCCGGTGCGCCCTGCGCCCGTCTGGACCTCGTCCACGCACAGAAGTGCCCCGAGCTCGCCCGCGAGCTGCTCTGCAGCCTGCGCGAACTCCTTCGAGATGGGGTGGACGCCGCCCTCGCCCTGGACGGGCTCGATCAAGATCAGCCCGGTGTGCGGGGTCACCGTCGCGCGAAGAGACGCGATGTCGTTCACGCGGGCGAACGAGACCCCGGACAGCAGCGGCTCGAACGCAGCGCGCTTCCCCGGCTGCCCCGTGACGGCGAGCGCTCCGGCCGTCCGCCCGTGGAACGAGCCCTCGAGAGCGACGATCCCGGTCTTCCCGGTCGCCTTGCGCGCGTACTTGATCGCCGCTTCGATCGCCTCGGCACCCGAGTTGCAGAAGAACGCCTGCGCGCCTCCGAAGAGCTCCGACAGCGTGTGGGCGAGCTCGGCCATCGGCCGCGTCCAATACAGATTCGAGACGTGCCAGAGCAGGTCGAGCTGCCCGCGGGCCGCGGCGAGCGGCGCCGGATGGCAGTGGCCGAGCCCGACGACGGCGATCCCTCCGCAGAAGTCGAGGTAGCGCCGCCCGTTCCCGTCGACGAGCCAGGCGCCGTCTCCTCGCTCGAAGGTGACGCCGGCACGCGCGTAGGTCTCGAGCAGCGGGGCTTCGGCAACCGGGGTCACGCGAGCACCGCCGTCTCGCCGATCTCCGCCTGGACGCCGAGCCGAGCCGCGGTCACGGCCGCGTGCAGCTTCGGAATGATTCCGCCCTCGAACTTCCCGGCGGCCAGCAGCCGGTCAGCCTCGTCGGCGGCCAGCGAGGGCACGATCCCGCCGCCACGGAGGACTCCGGGCACGTCCGTCACGAACAGCAGGCGCTCCGCGCCCAACCCGACGGCGAGCGCCGCAGCCGCCTCGTCGGCGTTCACGTTCAGCGGCCCGGCCGCAAGCGGCGCCACGACCGGAACGAGCCCCGCCGCGAGAGCTGCGACGACCGGGCTCGGCCGGACAGGGAGCGGAGTGCCCACGAGGCCGAGCTCGGGAACCGGCACCGCCTCGAGTCCGATCTCGTCTCCCATCAGACCGAGGGCCCGCTCTCCGATCGCCGAACAGAGCTCCGCATTCACGGCCGCCAGGGACTCACGCACGACCTCGAGCGCCTCCGGAGTCGTGAAGCGCCGGCCGTCGACGAAGCGGATCTCGAGCCCGCGTCGCAGCATCTCCTCCGAGATCTGCGGGCCCGCGCCGTGCACCACGCAGACCTCCTGGCCGGCGGCGAGCAGCTCGAGGATGTGGCTGGTCGCCGTGGTTGCGACCGCACCTCCGACCTTCAGCACGATCATGTTCTGTACTCCGCGTTGAGCCGCACGTAGTCGTAGGAGAGATCCGAGGCGAGATAGGAGGCGCGACCGTCGCCCAGAGCCAGGTCGAGCTCGATCCGGCAGACGGGCCCCTCGAGAGTCGGCTCACCGCCGACCGGAGATCCGGCCGTGAAGACCGGTGTTCCGTTGAAGGCCAGGGACGTGCGCTCCGGGTCGAGCCGCGCGAAGCCCCCGTTGTAGGGCGCCGACCCGGCGGCGGCGAGAACACGGCCCCAGTTCGCGTCGCGGCCGAACGCCGCAGTCTTGACGAGCGGCGAGGTCGCGATCCGGCGGGCGATCGCGCCGGCCTCTGCCTCGCTCGCGGCGCCGGCGACATCGATCTCGAGCAGGATCGTCGCCCCCTCTCCGTCCGAGACGACCTGCGCCGCGAGGTCGGCGCACACCTCGTTGAGCGCTTCCGAGAACGCGGCATCGTCACGTGTGGCGCCGCTCGCGCCGTTCGCGAGCAGAACGACGGCGTCGTTGGTCGAGCACTCGCCGTCGACCGAGATCCGGTTGAAGCTTGCGGCAACAGCCGGCCTGAGGAACTCGATCGCCTCGCCGGGCTCGAGCGGATAGTCGGTCGTGACGACGGCGAGCATCGTCGCGAGACAGGGGTGGATCATTCCCGCCCCCTTCGCCATCCCTCCGACCGTGAACCCCCCACGCGAGATCGTCGCTTGCTTCGGGCCGCTGTCGGTCGTCAGGATCGCCCCCGCCGCGTCGCTCCCACCCTCGTCCGAGAGAGCCCCCGCGGCCAGCTCGAGGCCGGCGAGCACCTTCCCGAGGGGCAGCGACGCACCGATGACGCCCGTCGACAGGACGAGCACTTCTTCGGTGGAAAGCGCGAGCAGCTCGGCCGCGCGCGAGGCCGTCGCCTGGGCGTCCGCCTCGCCGCGCGCTCCGGTGGCGGCATTGGCGACACCCGAGTTGATCACGACAGCCTGCGGCTCTGCCTGCTCGAGCGCCGCCCGGGACACGAGGACGGGCGCCGCCTGGACGCGGTTAGCCGTGAACATCGCCCCGCCGACGGCAGGCTCGCTCGAGCGCACGAGCGCGAGGTCGGGAGCCGCGCGCCGGATGCCCGCGTGGACGCCGGACGCGACGAACCCTCGGGCAGAGGTAACGCTCATACGAGCACGCCCTCGAGGCGCAGGCCGTCGGTCTCCGGCCACCCGAAGACGAGGTTGGCGTTCTGGATCGCCTGCCCCGCGGCTCCCTTGCCGAGATTGTCGAGTGCGCTGACGATCACCGTCCTCCCCGTCGTGGGGTCGTCGTAGACGGCGAGCTCGGCCATGTCCGTTCCCTGCAGCCGTCCGAGCTCGGGAGGAACGTCTTCGGGCAGCACCGTGACGACATGGCTGTCGGCGTAGTAGTCCTCGAGCAGCTCGCGCAGGTCGGGGCCGAGACCCCGGACGTAACAGGTGGCGATGAGACCACGGCGGACGGGCAGCAGGTGCGGGACGAAGCAGACCGGGAACCCGAGCGCCTGGCTGATCTCCGGAACGTGCTGATGGCGGCCGACGCGGTAGGGCGAGACGTTCTCGAGCACGAAGCCGGCATGGCTGCTCGCCTTCAGCTCGCGCCCGGCCCCGGAGACGCCGGACTTGGCATCGACCACCACGCCGTCCGGGTCGATTGCGTCGCGCACCGGCCAGAGCGCGAGCAGAGCTGCCGTCGCGTAGCAGCCCGGATTGGCAACGAGCCGGCCGGACGGCGGCGACACCTCGGGAAGCCCATAGCTCCAGTCGTCCAGGCGATCGGCCCGCGGGTGGGCAAAGCCGTACCAGTCCTCGTAGGAGGATTCCCCGTGAAGCCGATGGGCACCCGAGAGATCGACCACGACGGCGCCACGGGGCGGGTCGATCGCGGCAGCCTCCTCGTGCCCCAGGCAGAGGAAGAACACGTCTGCGCCTGCGGCGAGAGCGGCGGAGTTCCGGATGAAGCAGGGCGCGCGCTTGCCGCCGTTGCGGTTCAGACGCGGATCGAGCGCCGTCGCGTGCCGACCCGCCAGCGAGTCCGAGCCGAGCGCATGCAGGTCCAGCTGAGGATGCGCGAGGACGCGGTCAAGCGTCTCCTGGCCGGCATAGCCGGACGCGCCGATGATCGTCGCACGCAGCACTCATGCTTATTATGCACAAAAACTGCGTGTTATGCCTAGGCGGCCGCGGCGCCGAACGCCGCCAGGTACGGCTGCCAGCCGTCCGGGATGCGAGGCGCGGCCAGGCGGATGAAGAGCACCGGCGTCGGCGGCTTCGGCTGGTAGTGCAGCACCATCGCGACCTCTTCCGGCAGGCGATTTCCCTTCCGGAGGTTGCACGGCGCGCACGAGGTGACGACGTTCTCCCACACCGAGTCCCCTCCCCGGCTGCGCGGGACGACGTGGTCGAGCGTAAGTCGGCCGGCGGTCGTTCCGCAGTAGACACAGCGCCAGTTGTCGCGTGCGAAGAGCGCCCGGCGCGAGATCTTGCGCTGGATCGCCCTCGGGACGCGCACGTAGGTGACGAGCCGGATCACGTGCGGCCAGGGAAAGGTGTCGCTCGCCGAGTGGAGCGGCCGGTCCAGCTGCTCCAGCACCTCGGCCTTGCCTTTGAAGACGAGCACGTGCGCACGCCGGACCGTGGTGACGTTCAACGGCTCGTAGCTCGCATTCAGGACGAGAACCTGCTGCACGATGGGAAAATCTAGCAACGTGACTTCACGGTGCGGCGCGTCCGGTAGTGCTCCTGGGGCGCCGCTGGCGGTGCGGGGCCGGAGGTCACAGTATGAGTAATACGGGGCCGGAGAGCACCGTGCCGCCAGCGGCGTCAGGCGGACTCTCCCGGCCGGCTTCGCCGGCCGGGAGAGTCCGCCGGCCAGGGGTGCTAACGGGCCATCGCGCGTTCGACGGCCTCCATCTCCTCAGGAGACAGCGCGACGGACGCGCGACCCCGCTCGAGCTCCTTCATGTAGATCCGCGCATAGTCGCGGCCCTGGATCGCGCTGACGACGATCCCGGAGCGGCCGCTGTCGAGCAGCGCGACCGACGCCGACTGGTGCCCGCCCGTGTCCTTGTACGCGTCGTAGCGGACGATCGAGCTCTTCGCGATCGAGCCGTCGATCCGCTGGTCGAGGCGGGTGAGCCCGGCCGCGACCTCGTCGACGGCGCGGTGGAGATCGTCGATCCGGGCCTGTAGCGAGACGGCGAAGTCGACGAGATCCGCCTTTCCTCCCCCGAGCAGAACGTTCTGGGCCGTGCGGACACGACGCAACCGCAGCCACGAGAGCACGGCCAGGAGCAGTCCGATGCCTCCCGCGCAGCTTGCCCCGATCGCGATCCAGGCCGCCGTCGAGCTCGAGACGCTCATCAGGTGCCGCTCAGGGAGAAGATCACCGGATACTCGGCGGTGTTATTCGTCTTGTTCTCCTCCTCGGGGACCGGCTTGACGTCGACAGTCACCGTCGTCTTCTCGAACGGCGGCGAGCCCAGGTCTCGGAAGACGACCGTCTTCGTCTCGGTCGCGTTGATCAGGTCGATGGTCTCCGTCTTCCTGATTGGGTTCGGGCTCCTCAGGATCGTGAGATCGACCTCGACCGACACCTCCTGAGACTCGCCCGTGTCCTTGACGGCAACCTCGAAAGCGAGATTCGGGACGACGGTGATCTTCGTCTCGGTGTCCGTAGAAAGCTCGGTCCCGGACGGAAGAGCCTTGACGGACTCGATCCCGGTTCCGTGAATCCCGCCGGACGTGCCACCTTGCGCCGCTCCCTGGAGGCGCTCCCAGATCGGCTTCATCCCCGACGAGCTGGCGAGATCGGGAGCGGGCAGGAAGGTGGAGTCCGGAACCGCGACGCCGGAGATCCCCTCGCTCTTCAAAACCTGGGTCGTCGGCGTCTTGAACAGGTCGTCCCAGATGACGTCGCTCGAGGCCAGCCGTTGGGCCTGGCCCGCGAGCAAGGTCGCCGCCTCGTCGGCGCTCTGGAAGTCGAAGGTCTCGCGGAAGGCGTTCTCGAGCCCACGCAGGCCGCTGACGCGGAACTGAAGCGCCTCGACGACCGCGCGCTGCTCGTCGCGAAGCTGGCCCGGTGGACTGATCCCCTGCGCGGTCGCGACAACCTGCTGCTCGCGCTGGGACAGGCCGTTCAAGCGGGACTCGAGATCGCTCTCCTTGATCCCCGGCGTCGTCAGCAGCGTGGCGAACTCCTTCCCCACGCTGTCGGAGGCCGAAGCCACCTCGGAGACCTTCTTCACGTAGGACTCGAACGAGCTGTGCTTGCTGGAGCCCTGGCAGCTTTGAATCCAGAAGACGAGCAGGACGATGATCAGGATCGCAACGGCGATCAGTCCGACGAGCCGAAGCAGCGGTGTAACCCCCGCGGGAGGGCGAGACGGCGGCCGCATCGGTGGGCGAGGGACGCGCCGGAACCGCTGGGTCGAGGCGGCCTCCTCGGTAGCGGGCTCTTCGAAGAACTCAAAATCGAGATCGTCGTCGCGTTCAGTCATCGCTTCGAGCCCGTCACGGGCGGGCTCACCATACCGCTTTGTCCGGCCGGTAAAGGAGTATGAGCGCCTGTAGCCAACCCCATGAGGACGGATGGAACGGGCCACCGCCGCACTCTCCTCCAACGAGCTCGTCCTCGGCCGGTACCGGCCGTTGAAGCCACTCGGCAGCGGAAGCTCCGGGTCGGTATGGCTCGCGCGCGACGAGCGGACGGGGCTCGACGTCGCCCTCAAGATCGTCCAACGGGAAGGGAAGGCCGGCGACCGGGCCGAGCGCGAGGCTGGCGCCGCGGCACGCCTGCGGCACCCGCGCTGCCAGCGGATCTACGAGCACGCTGGCGACGGACGCCATGTCTACATCGCCTACGAATACGTTCCCGGCTCCACCCTCCGTGAGGCGAATCGGGCCGGAAAGCTCTCGGACGGGGAATCGGTCGAGGCCGCCGCCCAGGTGCTCGAAGGGCTGGCCCACGCTCACGGACGTGGGATCGTGCACCGGGACGTGAAGCCTGCCAACGTCCTGCTCGCCGACGGGCCCGAGGTGTCGGTGCGGCTGCTCGACTTCGGTCTCGCCCGCTTCGCGCAAGCCGACACGCTGACCGCCGTCGGCGACGTGCCGGGCACGCTCGCGTACATCTCGCCCGAGCGGCTCCGCGGAGAGGCGGCGTCTCCCGCGAGTGACGTCTGGTCGGTCGGCGTGATGCTGTGGGAGCTGCTGGCGGGACGCCACCCGTTCTGGGCCCCCTCGCTGCTCGCGACCTCGAAGAAGATCGAGTCCGGTGCGCCGCCGCTGCAGAAGGCGCGGCCCGACCTGCCTCGGGCGCTCGTCGTCGCCGTCGAACGCGCGCTCGACCCGGATCCGATCCGGCGTCCGCCCGCCGGGGAGCTGGCGAAGCGACTGCGGCTGGCAAGGAAGGCCGCTCCGGTTCCCGCGGCGCGCGCTCTCCGGCCGGCGAAATCACCCGTGAGCCCGGTCGCGCGGGTCCTCCCCGCCCTGCTAGCGGCCGTCTTCGCCGGCTGGACGGCCTCGACGCTCCCGTTCTATCCGAGCACCTGGCCGGTCGGGCTCGCGCTGCTCGCTGCCGTGCTCACGGCCTTCAGCGCCCGGGGCGGGCTTGCGTTCGCGCTGTTCGTGCCGGTGTTCCCGCTCGGCAACATCTCGATGGGGCTGGCCCTTCTGTACGGGGGCCTTGCAGCCCTGTGGTTCATTCTGCACATCCGGGATCCCCGGGCGGGGTTTGCCTTCGCCCTCGGTCCGCTTCTTGCCCCGATCGCCGCCCTCGGATTGCTCCCGCTCGCCCTTCAGCCCGTTCGCAACGGCTTCCGCCGGGCCCTCCAGGCCGTGGCCGCGGTGCTGATGGCTGGAATCGTGGCTGGGCTCCAGCACGTTGCTCTGCCCTTCGCGGCCGGCAGGGCCGGCTCGCTCGGGCTCGACGGCGACCGCAGTCCGGTCCATGCAGCCTCGGTGCTTGGCCACGCCCTGTTCGCCCATCCGACCTTGGCACTCGAAGCCCTCGTGCTTGCGGCCGCGGCAGCGCTGCTCCCGTTTGCGCGTGGGCGCGGCCTGTGGGGGATCGCCGTCTTCGGCGCCGGCCTGATCGCCGCCTCCGTGCTCGCGGCGCCCCACGCTGATCCGATCCCGCCTGTGGTGACCGCCTGGGCGACTTGCATCGCTCTCGTCGTGTGGGAGCGACGGAGGCTCCTGTTCCCGCGCGCACGCCCGCATTCTCCGCGGCTCGAGACACTAGACTGACAACTCGCGGAGCCCTAGCTCCGGGGGCCAGGCCAGTGACCGTTCTGCGTGCAATCGAGCAAAAGATCGAAGGCCTGTTCGAAGGGGTCTTCGGCCGCGCCTTCCGCGCCCACGTCCAGCCGGTCGAGATGGCGCGCAAGCTGGCGAAGGAGATGGACGACCACCGCACGGTCTCGGTCTCTCGCGTCTACGTCCCGAACGAATACACCGTCTACCTCTCGCCTTCGGACCGCGAGCAGTTCGAGGGCTACGAGGAATCGCTGCTGGGGGAGCTCCAGGACTACCTCGGACAGCACGCGCGCCGCGAGGAATACGAGCTGCTCTCCTCGCCGACTGTGCTGATGGAGACCGACGCCGACCTCGCCCTCGGGGAGTTCGGGATCGCAACCCGGATGGTGCAGCGCGAGGACCGGAAGACGGCGCCCGGCGCGCCGCCTTCGCAGCCCAAGCCGGGGGAAACGATGATCTACAAACCGGAGCCGGAACCGGTCGCCGAGCCGATTGCACCCCCGGTTCCCGAGCCGGTGCAGCAGCCCGACGCCCTGCTGCGGGTCGGCGCCGCCGAGTACACGTTCGAGAGCGGGCGCCTGGCGATCGGCCGGTCGAGGGACTGCGACATCCGCGTCACCGACCCGAACGTGTCGCGCCGTCACGCCGAGGTGCGGCAAGAGGGCTCGTCCTACTTTGTCGTCGATCTCGACTCGACGAACGGCACCGAAGTCAACGGGCGGCGGGTGAGGCGGGCGAAGCTGGAGGACGGCGACACGATCGTCCTCGGGGCGACCGAGCTCGTCTTCGAACGCACAGCCGCGTGATCGCAGCCGGCTCGGTCCAGATCGAAGAAGTTCTGCTTGCCCTCAAGATCGCGTTCCTCGTCCTGCTCTACCTCTTCATCTGGCGCATCGTCCGGACGGCGGGCAAGGAGGTCCAGGCGCCCCAGGCCGTTCCCGAGGACAGCATGCTGCTCACCCCCGAGCAGGCGCGGGAGCTGCGGATGGAGGCGGCGAAGAAGATCGGACGGCTGGTCGTCGTCAAGAGCCCCGCGCTCGACGAGAACAGCGAGCTCCCGCTCGACTCGGTCGCGCTCACGATCGGAAGGGACGGGCACAACGACATCCCGCTTCCGGGCGACAAGTTCGCCTCGTCGAGCCACGCACGCTTCGAGCCGCGCAAGGACGGCGTTTGGCTCGAAGATGTCGGTTCCACCAACGGCACCTACCTGAACGGAGTCAAGCTGAAGCGACCGCGACGCCTCGATCCCGGAGATGTGATCAAAATCGGTGAAACCGATTTCAGGTTCGAGCGATGAGTCTTGGACAAGTAGTCAGTCTCAGCGACACCGGGCGCAAGCGGCGCCACAACGAGGACGCCTTCGTCTGCGAGCCTCCCCTGTTCGCGATCGCGGACGGAATGGGCGGGGCGCAGGCCGGCGAGGTCGCCTCCGGGCTGGCGGCGGCGGCGCTGCAGGAACACGCCGGAGAGCATGGGAGCAGCGAGAAGCGCGTCGTCGCGCTGATCCAGGAAGCGAACCGGCTCGTCTACGAGCGATCGAAGGAGGACGCCGCGCTGTCGGGGATGGGGACGACGCTCACCCTCGCGCTCGTCGGGGATGCGCGCGTCGCGATCGGACACGTCGGCGACTCGCGGGCCTATCTGATCCGCGACGGCGTCCTCGAGCAGATCACCGAGGACCATTCGCTCGTCGCCGAGCTGACCCGAGCCGGCAAGCTCTCCGAGGAAGAGGCCGAGACCCACCCGCAGCGGTCCGTGATCACGAGGGCGCTCGGCACCGATCCCAACGTCGACGTCGACGCGTTCACCCTCGACACGCGTGACGACGACGTGTTCATGCTCTGCTCCGACGGGCTCACGTCCATGGTCGAGGACGAGGCGATCCAGGAGATCGTCGGAAAGCGCCGCCGAAACCTCGAGCGAGCGGCGCGCGACCTGATCAAGGCCGCAAACCGAAGCGGCGGCGAGGACAACATCACCGTGATCATGTTCGAGATCTCGGAGGCGGCCGATCGCACCCTCGAGGACGTCGCCGCGGCCGAAGAGGAAGCAGAGGAGGAGGAAGAGGAGGACACCCTCTCCGGGCTCGAGGGCGTGCCGGTGATCTCGCCGGAGCGCCTCGACGAATGGGCGGTCGACGGCGACGTCCCGGAGCCGGCCGCACGTCCCCCCAAGCCGAGGCGAAGTCGCCGGCGCCTGTACTGGCTCGCAGCCGCCGTCCTCGTCGTGGTCGTGATCGGGCTGACGGTCTTCGGTTTCTCGCAGTCCCACTTCGTCGGAGCGCAGAAGGACGGCCATCTCGCCGTGTACCAGGGCGTTCCGTTCGACCTCGGCGGCATCCACCTGTACCGCACCGTCTACGTCAGCCCGGTGCTCGCGGCCCAGCTGACGCAGCCCGAGCGGCGGCGCCTGTTCGACCACGATCTGCGCAGCTACGGTTCTGCGCGAGATGCGGTCAAGACTTATGAGCAGGAGATCGTTCCATAAGCCCACGTAATCGAGAGCTGCTCGCGCTCATCGCGGTCGGCGCTCTCACCGCGGTCGGTTTCGCCAGCGTCTACATCGCCAGGCAGTCGGTCATCTCGACCGCCTCGATCTCCTACGCAGGGGTCTTCCTCGGCCTGTTTCTGATCGCGCACGTGATCACGCGCCTCACCGTTCCGTATGCCGACCCCTATCTGCTCCCGATGGCAGGACTCCTGACCGCGGTCGGGGTGACCGAGATCTATCGGCTCCACCCCGGCGACGCCTTCAGGCAGGGGCTCTGGGTCGTGATCGGCGTCGCCCTGTTCGCGCTGACGCTGCTCGTGCTCGGGAAGGACTACCGGCGCCTCGAGAGCTACCGGTACATCTTCGGCCTGACCGCCGTCGGGTTGCTCGCCCTGCCCGCCTTGCCTGGGATCGGGGCGACAATCAACGGCGCCAGGCTGTGGGTCAAGCTCGGGCCGTTGCAGTTCCAGCCGGGCGAGTTCGCCAAGATCCTGCTGATCATCTTCCTCGCCGGCTACCTGCGCGAGAAGCGGGAGGTGCTCGGCCAGGGTCGTCCGAAGGACTTCGGCCCGTTGCTTCTGATCTGGGGCGGGGCGATGCTCGTGCTCGTCGAGACCGGCGACCTCGGGAGCGCGCTGCTCTTCTTCGGGATCTTCCTCGCGATGCTGTACGTCGCGACCGCCCGCGTCCTGTTCGTCGGGATCGGTGCCGCGCTCTTCGTCGGAGGCGCGGTCGCCGCATGGTCGTTCGTCTCGCGCGTACAAGAGCGCGTCACGATCTGGCTCCACCCCTGGACCGATCACGCCGTCTACTGCGCGCAGAACGGAAAGCTGGAGCTGCGCCAGGACTGCGCGAGCTACCAGCTCGTCAAATCCCTGTACTCGATGGGGAACGGCCATTTCGGTGGCACCGGCTTCGGCAAGGGGACGTTCTCGACCACGAGCGGAACGCCGCTGATCCCGTACTTGAACACGGACTTCATCTACTCGGCGCTCGCCCAGGAGCTGGGCCTGATCGGCGTGTCAGCGCTCATCCTCGTCTACATGCTTTTCGTCGCCCGTGGGTTCAGGACGTCGCTGTTGGCGACCGACGGCTTTTCCAAGCTGCTAGCAGCCGGGCTCACGTTCGGCTTTGCGCTGCAGACGTTCATCATCGTCGGCGGGATCCTGCGATTGATTCCCCTGACCGGAATCACGCTCCCGTTCGTCAGCTACGGCGGCTCGAGCGTGGTTGCGAACTTCATCCTGCTCGCGGGGCTCCTGCTGATCTCGAACCGAGCGAACGCGCATGTGAGGAGTGAGAGCGCGTGAACCGCCAGATCAGCCACGCGGCGACGTTTGCGCTCGTGCTGCTCGTCGCGCTAATCCTCGGCACGACGTACTGGCAAACCTGGCAGTCGGGAACCCTCGCGGCCAAGCAGGACAACGCCATCCAGCGTGTGGCGCAGTTCACTGTCAAGCGCGGGAAGTTCTTCGGGCCGGGCGGGCACCTGGTCTACGCGACGAACGTCCGCCGCAAGGTGAACGGACAGACCTTCTACTTTCGCCGCTACCCGGCTCTGGGCCTGCTGGCGCAGACGGTCGGCTACTCGACGCAGGTGCGCTCGCGCACGGGGCTCGAGGAGTCGCTGAACGACTACCTCACCGGGACGAACTCGAACCTGAACACAGTGCTCCGTACGACCGTCGACCGGTTGAAGGGCGCGACGATCACCGGCAACAACGTCTTCCTGACCGTGAACGCGCACGCGCAGCGGGTGGCGCTGAACGCGCTCGGGACTCAGTGCGGCGCCGTCGTCGCGCTCGAGCCCTCGACCGGGAAGGTGCTCGTCCTCGCCTCCAGCCCCACCTTCAACCCGAACCTCGCCGAGAAGGACTTCGGCGCGATTTCGAAGATCAAGGCCCACTGCCAACCAGCCTCGCCGCTCGTCAACCGCGGGACGGCCGGCCTGTTCACCCCGGGCTCGAGCTTCAAGGTGGTGACGGCCGCCGCGGCGCTCGACACCGGCAGATTCACGCCCGAGTCCGAGTTCTACGACCCCGGCTATTGCATCGAGTACGGGAAGAGGGTCCGCAATGCCGGCGACCCGGAGAGCCCAGAGCAATTCGGAACCCTGAGCTTCTTCACCGCTCTCGAGCATTCGGTCAACTCGGTCTTCTGCAAGGTCGGAATCGCGCTGGGCGGGCGGACGATCCTCGACTACGCGAAGCGGTTCGGCTTCTACTCGCTGCCGCCGCTCGAGACGCCCTCAAACGAGCGCTCGCCGAGCGGCCTCTATGACAAGAACGGGCGCCTGTTCTTCCCGCAGCACGACAACCAGGTCGACCCGGGGCGCCTTGCATTCGGGCAAGAGCGCCTACGCGTGACCCCGCTCCAGATGGCGATGGTGGCCGCCGGGGTCGCGAACAACGGCGTCGTGATGAAGCCCTACGTCGTCGACCGGATCGAGCAGCCGAACGGCTCGCTCGTCACGCGTACCTCCCCGCGCGAGCTCGGTCGCGCGATCAAGCCGAAGACGGCCAACGAGCTCAACTCGATGATGCAGGCGGTCGTGACGGGCGGAACGGGGACGGCCGCGCAGATCCCGGGTGTCCCCGTCGCCGGCAAGACCGGTACGGCCGAGACCGGTAACTCCGGGATCAACACGACCTGGTTCATCGCCTTCGCGCCGGCCGACCATCCGCGGTTCGCGGTCGCCGTCGTGCTCCAGAACCAGACCGGCTTCGGCGGCTCGACGGCCGCCCCGATCGCCAAGACGGTGTTGCAGGCCCTCCTCGCAGTCCCGTCGAACTCCTAACCTGTACGGAATGGCGGTATCCGACACCCTGATCGACACCCTCTTCGACGGGCGGTACCGCATCGTCCGCAAGCTGGGGACGGGCGGGATGGCAGCCGTCTATCTCGCCGAGGATCAGGAGCTCGGGCGCCGGGTCGCGATCAAGATCCTGGACGAGCGCCACGCGAGCGACGAGCAGTTCGTCGAGCGCTTCCGCCGCGAGGCCAAGAACGCAGCGGCGCTCTCCCACCCGAACATCGTCTCGATCTACGACCGAGGAGAGGCCGAGGGCACCTACTACATTGCGATGGAGTACCTGGACGGGCGCACGCTCAAGGAGCTGCTCGTCCGCTTCGGGACGCCGCCGGTGCGGATCGCGGTCGGCTACGTGCGCCAGATCCTCGCGGGACTCGCGTTCGCGCACAAGCACGGGCTCGTCCACCGGGACATCAAGCCGCACAACGTCCTCGTCGATTCGGGCGGCCACGTCAAGGTGACCGACTTCGGGATCGCCCGCTCCGGCACGAGCCAGATGACGGAGGCCGGCTCGATCATCGGGACGGCCCAGTACCTCTCCCCCGAGCAGGCGAGGGGCGCCCCGGTCGACCAGCGCTCCGACATCTACTCGGTCGGGGTTCTGCTCTACGAGCTGTTGACGGGGTCGGTTCCGTTCACCGGGGACACGCCCGTCGAGATCGCGATGAAGCACCTGTCGGCCGTTCCGCAGCCTCCCTCGAAGAAGCGGCCCGACGTCGGGCGCGGGCTCGACCTCGCGGTCGTTCGCGCGCTTGCGAAGGATCCGGACGAGCGCTACCAGACGGCCGAGGAGATGGACGCCGAGCTGGCTCGGATCGAGCAGGGGCTTCGCGTCAGCGACGAGACCGCCGACGCCGCGACGGCCGTGCTCTCGGGCTCCGGAATCGACACAACCGCCGTCCGGCGCGCCCCTGTCGTCACGAGCGGTGCGTACCGTCGTCCTCCATATGTCGGATACGAGGAGCCGATGAGGAAGCGCCCGCGCTGGCCGTGGCTGCTGGCGCTGCTCCTGCTCGTGGCCGCCGGAGTCGGCGGCTGGTACGCGTACACGAAGCTCCAGGATCAGCTAGGAGCGAGCAAGCTCGTCTCCGTTCCGTTCGTCGAGAGTCAGGTCGAGCGCCTCGCGGTCCAGAACATCGACGACGCCGGTCTCAGGGCCAAGGTGATCCGGAGGCACAACGCGGACGTCACGAAGGGGAAGGTCTACGACCAGGACCCAGGCGGCGGGGAGAAGATCCCCCGCGGGAACCTCGTCACGATCTACGTCTCGCAAGGGCTTCCGCAGGTGACGGTTCCCGACCTGGTCGGAAGGTCGGAATCGGAGGCGAAATCGTTACTTCAGGCGCAGCACCTGCGCTATGACCAGCACAGCGTTCCGAACAACCAGCCGGAGGGAACGGTGGTCGCCCAGGATCCGGGCGCGGGCGCACGCGTAAAGCAGAACACCGTCGTCCGGATCAACGTCTCGAGCGGCCCGCAGCTCGTCGGGGTGCCGTCGGTGGTCGGGAGGTCGTACGCGGATGCCCTCGGCGAGCTCCAGGGCCTCGGCTTTGCGGTCCGCCGCATCGACGTCCAGTCGAACGAGCCGGCCGAGACGGTCACCAACCAGGACCCGGCCCCGAACTCGGCCCAGCCGAAGGGGTCAACCGTCACGCTCAAGGTCTCCAGGGGGCCGTCCACCACCGCGATCCCGGACGTCAGGGGTCTCGACCAGGACACGGCAACGGCGACGCTCAGGTCGGCCGGCTTCCAGGTCTCCGTCCAGCAGACGGACACGGTCGACCCGGCCGAGGACGGAATCGTGCTCAGCCAGATCCCGCACGCCGGCAAGCAGGCGGACGTCGGCTCGACCGTGACGATCACGGTCGGCGTCCTCGTCCAGCAGCCGACCGAGACGACGCCCACGACCCCGACCGAAACGACGACGACGTCGGTCTCGCCGTGAACGTCGCTCGCCTCCGGCTCGCTCCCGTGGGGGAAACCATGTTTCCCCCACGAGCCCCCTTCTTAGAACCCGAGGCGGGGGAACCTCCCGGTTCCCCCACGCCCCCTCCACACGCTCATAGGCCAAAGGAAGGCCTATGAGCGGCCTCAACGGAAGGGTCCGAGTGGCCGTCGTGATGGGCGGGCGCTCGAGCGAGCACGAGATCTCGCTCGCCTCCGCCCGCTCCGTGCTCGAGGCGCTCGATCCAGAGCGCTACGACGCCGTGACGGTCGCGATCGACCGCGAGGGCCGCTGGGAGCTCGGAAGCGGCGACACCCGGGCGCTCGAAGGTGCCAGCGCAGCCGAGACGCTGCCCGTTCCCACCGCTTCCGTGCCGGCGACTCTCGGCGAGGTGGACGTCGTCCTGCCGATCCTGCACGGGCCGTTCGGCGAGGACGGCACCGTCCAGGGGCTGCTCGAGCTCGCGGGAGTTCCGTACGTCGGCGCCGGCGTCACCGCCTCGGCACTCTGCATGGACAAGGACCTGTTCAAGTCGGTGATGCGCGACCACGACGTTCCCGTCGCGCGCAACGTCACGCTCAGGCCAGGCGACCCGCTCGAGAATCCGTTCGGGTTCCCGGTGTTCGTCAAGCCTGCACGGCTCGGATCGTCGGTCGGGATCACGAAGGCGTTCTCGCCGGAAGAGCTCGAACGGGCCGTGGCGCTCGCGTTCGAGCACGACGAGAAGGTGCTGGTCGAGGAGTTCGTGCCGGGCGTCGAGGTCGAGTGCAGCGTGCTCGGCAACCGGGACAACCCGATCGCGTCGCTGCCCGGCGAGATCGTGTCCCACGGCTTCACCGGCGTCGACTGGTACGACTTCTCGGCCAAGTACGACGAAGGCGGCATGGACCTGATCATCCCGCCGCGGATCCCGAAGGAGGCGATCGCCCGCGTCCAGGAGCTGGCGGTGCGCTCGTTCGTCGCGAGCGAGTGCGAGGGGATGGCGCGCGTCGACTTCTTCGTCCGCGAGAGCGGCGAGGTGATCGTCAACGAGCTGAACACGATCCCCGGCTTCACCGCGACGAGCGTGTACGCGAAGCTGTTCGAGGCCTCCGGGATCTCGTATCCCGAGCTGCTCGACCGGCTCGTGCAGCTCGCGCTCGAGCGGCACGAGCGCCGTTCCCGGCTCCGGTTCTGATCCGCCTTCGCCGAGGGACAGTCCCTGTTAAGAGCTGTCCCGGATTCAGGCCGGAGTCAGGAGCGCACGCGTTTGCTCGGCGTGCCAGTCGAGGCCCATCGCCTCGAAGCGCTCCAGCGCCTGCCGGATCAGCTCGTCGTCCTCGCGCACCTGACCGAGCGCGCGCAGGACGAACGGCTCGAAGTACGACTCGGGCTTGAGAAAATACTGCGACTCGTCCTCGACGCGGGCCTTCTCCTCCAGGGCGACGAGCGCCTCGAGCCGTGCCGCCCAGCCCGAAGGAAAGAACCAGGTCTGCCGGAGCATGCCAAGCGGGTCGGCAACCATGCGCTCCACGCTCTCGAGATCCCCTCGGGCGAGGGCAAGGCGGATCAAGGGCCCGCTGAGCACTTCCTCGTACCCCTCCATGCCCAGGTCGTTCGCCTCTTCCTCGAGCGCACGCGACTGCTGCTCATCGTCGAGGTAAGCACTCGCGACGGCGCCGATCAGCAACGAGCGGCTATTGCGGATGCACGGCGTGGCGAGGTTGAGACGAACCCGTTCGCGCAGGTCTGGAAGCAGCTCGCGGACCCGATCCCACTCTCCCGTCAGTTCGTAGACCTCCATGAGAATCCCGACCCCGTGCAGCCGGTGATGGGCCGAGAGGGTGGAGCACAACTCCTCGTTGGCGTGAGCGATGCGTCGCGCTTCGCCGAAGTTCGCGTTGGCAATGCAGACCGGGATCATGGCGCAGTAGAGATCGTGGAGGTGGTCCGGGTCGGTGATCTGGTCCAGGAGATCGAACCGCCGCTGCTCCCAGCTCAGTGCCTCGGGGTACTGCTGGTTTGCGAAGGCTGCGACGGCGCGGGCTTCCAAGGCGTACGAACGAAGATCCAGATCGCCGATCCGGTTGGCGATCGCACTCGCCTCCGCCGGCAATGCCTGCGACTTGGTGTGGCTCCAGTAGCAGCTCGAGATTAGCGCCCGCGCACGGGCCGGGCTCTCGGGAGGTGCCAGCTCGAGGGCCTGCTCGATCCAGCCCTCGACCAGCTCCCGGTCCGGACGGCGCTTCCACATGCCGGAGCGTGCCGTCGTGTGGAAGGCCAGCCAGCTGTACGTCTCGGCGCACGTCTCGCGGTCGAGGCACGTCTTGAGCGAGTTCTGCATCGCGGTCCAGAACGCCTCTCCGTCGAACTTGAGCGCGTTCGCCTGGCCGATCTTCCGCCAGAGCTCGGATTCCTTGGCTTCATCGGGTCCGAGCTCGAGGGCTCGGTGGAAGAGCGCTAGTGCGTCGTCGATCTCGTAACGGCCGCCGGCCAGATCTCCGGCCCGCTCGAGCCAGATCAATGCGTTCTCCCGCAGCCGTTCGAGCTCCGCCTCCTCGCCGGTCCAAGCTAGATCGGCGTCCTCGGGGTTAACGGCGGCGGCGTAGTGGTGGCCAAGCAGGGCGGCGTACTCGTCGCGGGCCTCGCCGGCGCGCTCCATCCACCGAGCGAAAGCGGCATGCAGACGAGCGCGCCGCGCCTTCGGCAGGCTCGCGTACGCAACCTCCCGGGTGAGCGCGTGCTTGATCGCAAACTCACGCTCGCCAAGCATCGAGGAGCCGGAACGGCGGCGGATGAAATCCCGCTCCTCCAGCAGTCCGAAGTCCGGCTCGGCTCCGTCGAGCAGCTCGCGCACGGGGCCGGCCCAGAAGGTGCGCCCGATCACCGCGGCGGCCTGCAGCGCCGCCTTCTCCGCCGGCGGCAGCAGGTCGATGCGCGCCGCGAGCACTGCTTGCACCGAATCCGGAATCTCGAACCCCTCGGGCAGCTCGCGCGCCGTCCAGGTTCCGTTCGAGCGAGCCAGCAGACCACGGTCGATCAGCGTCCCGACAACCTCCTCGACGAAGAAGGGGTTGCCTCCGGCGCGCTCGACGAGAGCCTCGCAGACACGATCCGGCAGCTTGGCCGCGAGTAGCTCCGACACGAGCTGCGCGGTCTGCCGCTCGGAGAGCGGCTCGAGGCCGAGCAGCGACGCATTCCGCCTCCCTCCGCCCCAGGCGGGTCGCGTGTCCAAAATCTCGGGACGGGAGGTTCCGATCAAGAAGAGCGGCCCGCGCACGTCGAGCAGAAGACGATCGAGGAGATCCAGCAGCTCCTCCTCGGCCCAGTGCAGATCCTCGACGAGCATCACGACCGGCCGCTCGGCGGTGAGCGCGTCGAGGAACTCGGTCGCCGCCTCGTGTAACCGTTCCCTTGCCGCTAGCGGATGCAGGTCGGCCGCGACGTCGAGGCCGAGCGCCAAACCGAGGATCTCGCGGCCGCTCAGCCGCTCGAGCACCGTCTCGGGCGAGTCCGTGTCGAGGATCCAGAGGTGCTCCTTCAGAATCTCCGCCAGCGGCCAGTAGGTGATTCCGTGTCCGTACGAGAGACACCGGCCCGTCCGCCGCATCGGCTCGGGCGACTCTTCGGCGAGCAACTGCCAGAGCTCGCGAATGAGTCTCGTTTTGCCGACCCCGGCGTCACCCATGATCGTGACGAGGTGCGGCTCTTCGCGGTCGACGACGCGCCGGTACGTCGCCCGCAGGAGCTCGATCTCCGTATCCCGGCCGACGAAAGCCTCGTGGAGGCCACCGACGCCCCGCGGGCGCATCAGCGTCAGGGCGCGGACGACGCGGCGGCAAACGACGCCGCTCGACTTCCCTTTGACCTCGACCGTGCGCGGCTCGTCGAACTCGAACGCGCCACGAGCCGCTGAAACGGTTCGCTCCCCGACGAGGATCTCTCCGGGGAGGGCGGCCTGCTCGAGCCTGGCCGCCACGTTGACCGCGTCACCCGTCACGAACGAGCTTCCCTCGCGCGGCCGGCCGACGACGACTTCGCCGGTATTGACGCCGATCCGGAGCTGAAGCGGAGCCTCGAGCCGGCGCTGCATCGAGAGCGCCGCGTGGAGTGCGCGCTCCGCGTGGTCCTCCAGTGCCGCCGGAGCGCCGAAGGCCGCCATCACTGCGTCGCCGGCGAACTTCTCGACCGTGCCGCCCGCATCCCCGATCTCGGCGGCCATTGCGTCGTAGAAGCGATCGAGCAAGACGCGGGTCCGCTCGGGATCCTGCTCGCCGAGCTCGGTCGAGCCGACGAGGTCGGCGAACAGGACCGTCGCGAGCTTGCGCTCTTCCGCAGCGGAGACGGGGGGCGCCTCGGCGGGCGCGCCGCACCCCGGGCAGAAGCGCGCCTCAGCGGGAAGCTCGGTCCCGCAGGACGCACAGGTCGCCATTCGGCAATTCTGACGCAGCGGGGCGGCGCTGCCTAGCTTGCCTTCACTGCGTTGATGCGCGCCTGAAGGTCCGGGGGCAGTTCCGTGATCCAGATCAGGAGGTAGCGCGCCGGCTGGCTGAGGGTCAGGTCGAACGTCGTCTTCGATCCCACGGTTCGCGACGGCGAGACCGGCTCAAACCCGCCGTCGCTCCGATCGCTCGCCTTGATCAGCGCCTGAAAGCCGGGCGTTTCGCTCCAGATCGTGAGCCGGTCCGGCTCGGACGGACGGCGTGCGGCGAGCACGAGCCCGACTCCCGGCTTGAGGCCACCGAACGAGGGCGAGTGATAGGTCTCCGTCTCCCAGTAGGTGGATTGGTCGCCGTCGGTCGCGTTGGCGACCGAGTCGGGGTTCTCCGTCTTGTTGTCCCCGAAGGGATCGAAGCTCGCGACCGCGTTCAGATGCACGGGCGAGGCGGGTCCTTTCCCGCCCGACGTGCCGCGCACGAGGTACACCCCGACCACGATGGCGGCGATCGCCAGCCCGGCGAGCAGCGCGACGAGCGGCCAGACCGGCCTCCGCGCGCGCCGGCGCGACGGTGCGCTCTCGCGCGCGACAGGGGAGCGCACGATCATCGTCGGCTCGTACTCGCCCTCGTCGCCGAGCCGGTCGAGGCACTCCTGCAGCTCGTCCACGAACGCCTTCATCGAGCCGAATCGCGCCGCAGGATCCTTCTCGAGCGCCTTCTCGACCGCCCCGGCCAGGCGTAGCGGCACTTCAGGACGGCTCTCGAGCACGCTCGGCGGCTGCTCGCGCACATGGCGCATCGCGACGGTGACGGCGTTGTCGCCGGGGAACGGCACCTCACCGGTCAGGAGCTCGTACAGCACCGCTCCGAGCGAGTAGACGTCGCTCTCGGCGTCCACCTGCTCGCCGCGCGCCTGCTCGGGGGAGATGTAGTGGCTCGTACCGAGCACGACTCCGGTCGTCGTCGCTCCTTCGACGTCCACGGTGCGCGCGATTCCGAAGTCGGTCACCTTCGCGCGGCCGTCGCCGTTCAGGAGCACGTTCTGCGGCTTGACGTCGCGGTGGATCAGGCCGTGCTCGTGCGCGAACGACAGCGCACGGCCGATCTGCAGCGCAAGCTCGAGCGCCTGTCCGATCGGGAGCGGCCCCGATTGCTCGACCAGCTGCTTCAGGTTGTCCCCGTCGACGTGCTCGAAGACGATGAACTGGTGTCCGTCCTGCTCTCCCCGGTCGATCACGGTGACGATGTTGGGATGGCTGAGGCGCGCCGCCGCCCGCGCCTCGCGCCGGAACCGTTCCACGTAATCAGGGTCGTCCAGGTAGCGGTCGTGCAGGAGCTTGAGCGCGACCGACCGCTCGAGCAGCCGGTCGTGCGCGCGGTAGACGTTCGACATCCCGCCCCTTCCGACGAGCTGGAGGAGCTCGTAGCGCCCACCGATGACTTCGCCGATCACGGCGAAGCCCATTTTCCCCATGCGAGAGGAATTAGGCGCCGTTGAGCGTCGCCGAAAGAGCTTCTTCCCAGACATCCAGCGCCTCGTCGACCTCGGCCTCGCTGAGGATGAGCGGCGCGAGCACGCGGATGCAGTTCGAGTAGATCCCCGACTTGAGCAGCAGCAGGCCCTTGCGGGCGGCCCCCTCGGTGACCGCGCTCGCGAGCTCAGGTGCCGGCTCTTTGCTCTCCCGGTCGCGGACGAGCTCGATCGCGAGCATCATCCCGAGCCCGCGGACGTCACCGATCGCGTCGAACCGCTGCTGCCAGGACTCCATTCGCGCGCGGATCGTGTCGCCGAGCGACGCCGCGCGCGCGACCAGGTCCTCGTCGGCGAAGACGTCGAGCACGGCAAGCGCCGCAGCCTGCGCAACGGGATTTCCGACATAGGTGCCGCCGATGGCGGAATCGGGCGGCGCGTCCATGATCTCGGCCTTCCCGATCACGCCCGAGAGCGGCAGGCCGGCGGCGATCGACTTGGCGACCGTCATCAGGTCGGGCTCGATCCCGTAGTGCTCGATCGCCCACATCTTTCCGGTTCGACCGAATCCGGTCTGAACCTCGTCGACGACGAGCACGATCCCTTCCTCGTCGCAGATCCGCCGGACGCCGACGAGGAACTCCTCCGGCGCGACGACGAAGCCGCCCTCGCCGAGCACCGGCTCGATCACGATTGCGGCGACGTTCTCCGCGGCGACCTGAGTCAGTAGCGCCCGTTCCAAAGCGGCGAGCGCGGTCTGCGCGTCCGGGCCTCGATAGCTGTGGGGGAACGGAACCCGATAGACCTCAGGAGCGAACGGGCCGAGCCCGGCCTTGTACGGGTGCGTCTTCGACGTCAGCGTCATCGAGAGCAGCGTCCGTCCGTGGAAGGCGCCCTCGAAGCCGATCACCGCCTGGCGCTTCGTGTAGGAGCGCGCGAACTTGACCGCATTCTCGACCGCCTCCGTCCCGGCGTTGAAGAACGCCGCCTTGGCGGGCCTGGAGATCGGCGCGATCTCGATCAGCCGCTCCGCCAGCTCGACGTAGACCTCGTAGGGGACGATCGTGAAGTCGGTATGGCTGAAGCGCGCCATCTGCTCCTGGGCCGCGGCGACCACATGCGGATGCGCGTGCCCGACGTTGAGGCAGCCGACGCCGCCGCTGAAGTCGATGAAGGTGTTGCCGTCGACGTCCCTGACGGTCGCGCCCCGCCCTTCCTCGATCACGACGGGCAGGTAGATCGAGAGCGGGTCGGCGACGACCTCCTCCTTGCGCGCGAGAATCTCGCTCGAGCGGGGGCCCGGGATCTCGGTACGGATGTCGATCGTGCGCGTGACGGCCACGACGCGGACGATATCGCAGGGGGCGGCGCGTACAGTTGAGTCATGAGGGCGCAGGACCCCCGCGCCGGAACGCTGCGGAAGAGCGACCTGTCCGCCGATCCGTTCGAGCAGTTCGCGGCCTGGCTGGCGGACGCCGAAGCCGCCGGAATCGAGCTTCCCGAGGCGACGACGCTCGCGACCGCTACGCGCGACGGTAAGCCCTCGGCCCGCATGGTCCTGCTCAAGGAGCACGGGCCCGAGGGCTTCGTATTCTTCAGCGGCTACGAGAGCCGCAAGGGACGCGAGCTGGAGGAGAATCCTCGGGCCGCGCTCGTCTTCTACTGGCATGAGCTCGGCCGGCAGGTGCGGGTCGAGGGAACGGTCGAGCGGCTGGCCCGCGAGGAGTCGGAGGCCTACTTCCGGACACGTCCGCCTGGAAGCCGGCTCGGAGCGTGGGCCTCGCCGCAAAGCGAGGTCGTGCCGAGCCGAGAGACCCTCGACGCGCTCTACGACAAGGCTGCCGCCGCCTACGGCGACGGAGAGGTGCCGCTACCCGAGAGCTGGGGCGGCTACCGCCTGCGCGCGCAGTCGATCGAGCTCTGGCAGCACCGGCCGGACCGGTTGCACGACCGGCTGCGCTACCGGTTGGACGACGAGGTCTGGGTCGTCGAGAGGCTCGCGCCGTAGGTCGACTTGGGCGCCGGCCTGAGCGCCTTCGCCGTGTAGAGGCCCTCGGGATTCCAGAGCAGGAAGCCCTTCGCATCGGCGCGGCGAGCGGCGTCGACCTGGGCAGCCACGTCCTCGAACGTATACGTCTTGCCGAGGGAGAAGTCCTGCAGCCAGGGGACGATCTGAGCCTTGCGGCCGCGCAACGCCCGCCGGAAGTCCTTCAGCGTCCGGAAGACGATCGTCCCCGGGTCCGCATTCGGATCGGGGACGTTGTACTCGCCGGGGCCATAGTGAGAGGGGTAGGCCATCGGAGAGATCGTGTCGAGGTACTTGCCGACCTTGCGCGGTACCTGGCCGATCCCGAGATTGTGGTTGGCCGCCAAACCGAAAAGGTCGGCGCCGACACGCACGCCCAGCAGATGCAGCTTCCGGGAGGCGTACTCGGCGAACCTGGCGATCGTCGCCCCCATCGGCTCGTTGACCTTGCCCGGGTATTGGATGATCGTGACGTCGCCGTCGCTCGGGAAGCGGACGTAGTCGAACTGGATCTCGTCGAAACCCGCCCTCGCGGCGGCCTTGCCGATGTCGACGTTGTACTCCCAGACGCGCTTGTCGTACATGTTCGTCCAGCCGAGCCCGATGTCGTTGTGCCAGACCGAGCCGTCCGGATTCTCGATCGCGTAGCTCGTCCGCTGCTCGGCGAGAACCGGATCCTCGAACACGACAATGCGGCCGATCAGATAGACGTGCTTGGCGTGTGCCTTCGCGGCCACCTCGTACGGGTCGTAGTAGGAATGAGCAGCGCCGATCTTGTCCGCGAGCTTCACCGACGGGTTGACGAACCCCACCTGCCCGCTCTCGTCCTTGAGATCGACCTCGAGCGTGTTCAAGCCGTGACGCCTGAGCCCAAGGTACTCGTCGATCTTCCCGTTGACCGCGGCGAGGGACATGGTCACGTGGACGCCTCGGATCTCCTTCGGCCGCTGCGTCTCCTTCGGCTTCGCCGGCTTGTGCTGCTTCGTCTTTCCGCTGCCGGCCTGATTCTGGTCGGAGCTTCCGCCGGCGAGCGTAGCGACGGTCGCGGCGATCGCAGCGGCGATGGCGATCAGGATCCCGAGCGCGACGAGTCTACGCCGTCGATACATCCTCCGGCGGCGCTCATGCCGCGCGCGCAGCGCTCGGCGAGCCTCAGGCGAGAGCTCGTCCCTCATAGGACAGTGAAGTATGCCCGTCTTGGGCGGACTTCCGCCCTAAAATCGCCTCTCGCGCCCCTGGCCGGCGGGGCTCCCGCCGGGCGGAGCCCGGCTCCGCCCCGCCTGGCGCCGCTGCCGGCAAACCGACCAGAGAGGGCCGAGCCCTCTCCGGCCGCTTTTTAAGTCTTAGCGACGGGGTCCGTATTGAAATACTGTCCCCTCCGGCCCCGCACCGTCAGCGGCGCCCCAGGAACGCGAGAGCTCGTCCCTTAGACAAAAACAATGGTTCTGTCAGATCGCACTATTTCGAGACTGCTGGACGAGGGGCGAATCGAGATCGATCCCTACGATTCCTCGCTCCTCCAGCCTTCGAGCGTCGACGTACGCGTCGATCGCTACTTCCGCGTCTTCCGGAATGCGCGCTATCCGTTCATCGACGTCAAGGAGCCGATGGAGGACCTGACCGAGCTCGAGGAGATCGAGGACGAGACGCCGTTCATCCTCCACCCCGGGGAGTTCGTGCTCGGCTCGACGCTCGAGCGCATCAGGCTCCCCGACGATCTCGTCGCTCGATTGGAAGGGAAGAGCTCATTAGGGAGGCTCGGGCTGCTCATCCACTCGACCGCCGGCTTCATCGACCCGGGATGGAACGGCCATGTGACGCTCGAGCTCTCGAACGTGGCCAATCTGCCGATCACGATCTACTACGGGATGAAGATCGGACAGCTGTCGTTCGTCCAGCTGTCAGAGGCGGCGGAAAACCCGTACGGGACGGGCAAGCTCGGGTCGAAGTACCAGGGGCAGCAGGGCCCGACGCCGAGCCGGTACTGGCAGAACTTTCGAAGCTAGGCAGAGGATCGAGAGCGTCATTTTGCGCGGGCCGGACGCGGCGCTATAGATCGTCCAGCGGCCCGCCGTCGGCGAGACGACCGAGAAGCCGTCGAAGAAGCCGGAGCTGGGAAGGGCGAAGCCGCCACCGATCGCCCGGGAGTTGTTTCCCCCACACCTGCGAACGAGGACGTTCTCTCCCGGTCGCACCGTCGCGACGGACCCGGGCTCGTAGCGTGTCGACGTCCGGAAGCGCGCGTGACACCCCAGCGCTCGCCGCGACCTTCCCGCCGGGGCAGGAGACGCTGAGGCCCGTCACCTTGCCCGGCTGGACGAGGACCGAGCGTGAGACGATCGTGACCGCAGGCGGGGCTGCCGGAAGGGCGAGCATCCCCCGAATCGTAGAATCGAACGGTGATTCTCGTCACGGGAGGGACAGGCTTCGTCGGGCCCAAGGTCGTCCACGCCCTGCGCGCCGAAGACCGTCCGGTGCGCTGCCTCGTCCGCAATCCGGAACGCGCCGGACAGCTGACAGCCTGGGGCTGCGAGCTCGTCGAGGGCGACGTCACCGACCCGGACAGCCTCCAGCGTGCGGTCGCGGGCTGCGACACGGTCGTCCATCTCGTGGCGATCATCGCCGGCAAGCCCGAGGACTTCGAGCGGATCATGTCCCAGGGGACGCGGGACCTGGTTGCGGCGGCAAAAGCGGCCGGAGTGCGCCGCTTCGTTCTGATGAGCGCGCTCGGAACGAACGAGCAGACGAAGGAGCTGGTGCCGTACTTCCGCTCCAAGTGGGAGATGGAGGAGACGGTGAAGGCATCGGGACTCGAGCACGTGATTTTCCGGCCGAGCTTCGTCTTCGGCCGCGACGGCGGGGTGCTGCCGACGTTCACGAGGCTCATCCGCTACCTGCCGGCGACCCCCGTGATCGGCCCGGGGACGCAGCGAATCCAGCCGATCTGGGTCGAGGACGTCGCCGCGTACTTCGCGAAAGCCGTCGGCCTTCCGGCGGCGCCCAACCGCACCTTCGAGATCGGGGGCCCTGACGTCGTCACCTGGAACGAGCTCTACGACCGGATCAGTGCCGTGCTCGGCAAACGCCGCGTGAAGATCCACCTGCCCTTCGGGCTGATGCGCGTCAACGCCGCCGTGCTGGAGGCGTTGCCGGGGCCGACGCCGGTCACGCGCGACCAGCTCGCGATGATCGAGGCGGGCGACAACGTGGTGTCGAACGACGACGCCGTTCGCACGTTCGGACTGCCGCTCCTCTCGCTGAACGAGCAGCTGAGGCGCGCGGTTTGAACATCGTTGGCCTGGGGGGCGGGGCAGACTCAGAGGAGGGCACCGCAAAGCTCCTTGCATTCGTCACGAGCTTGACGGACAAGACGAAGCCGCGGATCTGCTTCGTGCCGACGGCTGCCGGCGATGCAACCGAGGCGATCGTCCGCTTCTACGAGACCTGGGAAGGACGCGGCGAGCTCACCCACGTCAAGTTCTTCCCCTGGCCTCCGCCCAACCTCCGCGAGCTCGCGCTGGCACAGGACGTGATCGTCGTATCCGGCGGCAACACGGCGAACATGCTCGCAATCTGGCGGCTGCAGGGATTCGACGCGATCCTGCGCGAGGCCTGGGAGGCCGGGATCGTCCTGACCGGCGGTAGCGCCGGGATGATCTGCTGGTTCGAGGCGGCCGTGACCGACTCGTTCGGCCCTCAGCTGGAAGGCCTTCGCGACGGCCTCGGCTTCCTCCAGGGCAGCGCCTGTCCCCATTACGACGGGGAGGAGCTCCGGCGTCCGACCTACCGCCGCCTGGTGGACGAAGGGTTTCCGCCCGGCGTGGCCGCAGACGACGGGGTTGCCCTCCACTACGTCGGAACCGAGCTCGAGGAGGCCGTCAGCGTCCGGCCGGGTGCACAGGCCTACCGTGTCGAGCCCGGGTCCGAGACGCCGATCGAAGCCCGGCAGCTGTGATCGAGGATCTCGTCTCGGCCTGGGCCCGGGACGAGGAGAACATCCGCGCGCTCGCCGTCGTCGGCTCCCAGGCACGAACGGAGACACCTGCGGACGACTGGTCCGACCTCGACCTGGTCGTCTTCGCGCGCAATCCCGGCGAGCTGATCGATCGCGAGGACTGGGTCGCCCGGTTCGGCAGCGTCCGGATCACGTTCTTGGAGGACACGGCCGTCGGCGGACAGCGAGAGCGGCGCGTGCTCTACGAGACCGGCGAGGACGTCGACTTCGCCGTCGTTCCCGCAGAGCTCCTCGACAGGCTCGATCGGCCGTCCGCCACGGCGCTGGCCGACGTCACGGCCCGCGGGATCAGAGTCCTGCTCGACAAGGACGGCAGCCTTGGGCGCGCGCTGGCCGGCCTTCCGGCGCCCGAAGCTCCCAGGCCGCCGAGCGAACAGGAGCTACGGGAGGTGGCGATGGACTTCTGGTACCACGCGCTCTGGTCGGCGAGAAAGCTCCGCCGGCGCGAACTGTTCGTGGCCAAGCAGTGCATCGACGGGGACATGAAGCAGCGGCTTCTCCGGGTGCTCGAGTGGCAGGCCCGCGCCCGGAATCCCGGCACCGACACATGGCACCGCGGCCGTTTTCTCGAGCAGTGGGCCGACCCCGGCGCGCTCGAGGAGCTTCGCGAGGCCTATGGACGATACGACGAGGGCGAGCTCGGCCGGGCGCTGGAGGCCACCATGCGCCTCTTCGGACGGCTCGCGCGAGAGACGGCCGAGCGATTAGGCCTGGCCTATCCGGTAGCAGCGGAGGAATTCGCAACCGGTTATGTTCACCGCTTGCTGTGGCCAGAACGCCCCTGATCGAGGCGCTGCGGCGGCTCGCCGCGTCTTTCAAAGGAGGGGGTCTCAAGGGGGAACCATCGGTTCCCCTTTGAAAGAAAGGGGTCACCTGGCTTAGCCAGGCGACCCCGTTTCCCGGTTACCAGCGTGGAGTAGTAAGGACGCTTCCTGCCGGCTCCTAGGAACCGGCGGCGCTTGTCAGCGAGTCCCCTGCGCTCTAAACGGGGGAACCCATGTTCCCCCGTTGGCCCCCTCCTTCACGCCCGCCCGGTGGTCGGACATAGCTCGGGCTGCGCTCGGGCAAAAGCCCGGCTCCGCCCGCGTAACACGCTCAGCTTCCGGGCCAGAAAGGAAAGGGCCACCCGAAGGTGGCCGCAATCCCGGTTACCAGCGTGGAGTAGTAAGGACGCTTCCGGCCGGCATCCTAGGAAGCCGGCGGCGCTTGTCAGCGAGTCCCCTACGCTGGCTAGGCGATTCCCCGTAGGTCCGGGGGACACGCCCTTACCCGCTGGTACCTCCACTGCCCGTACTGGAATCTGTCAAGCCGGACCACCTCCTTTCCGCGGTGGACACACTCTAGCGAGTGCGTCCACCGGAGTGAATAGAGGGGCCGGCAAAGCCGGCCCCTCCTCCATTCAAGGGGGAACCCGCAATGGTTCCCCCTTGAGACCCTCTCCTTCGACGTCTCGTAACGCCTACCGCAGGAGGACGCTGAGCTCTAGCCCGCGGTCAGGGGGACCGTGAACCCCACCCTTCGGCCTGTCCGATGCCTAGCGGAGGAGGACTGAGACCTCTAGCCCTCGGTCGAGTGGAACCGTCACGCTCTCCAAGGTTTCGTCCCGTTGCCGAGCTGCGGAATACGCGCCAAGGGTTTCCTCGTGGGAGAGGACGTTGTCGGCGACGACGAGCGCGCCCGGCTCCAGCTTCGTCCGCGCCAGCTGGAACAGCTCCTCGTACTGGTCCTTCTCGGCGTCCAGAAACACGATGTCGAAGACGTCGTCGATCGCAGGCAGAGTCTCGAACGCATCGCCCTCGATCAGGTCGGCCGTGTCCTCGACCCCGGCCTCGGCCACGTTTCGCCGCCACGCCTCGCACTTGGCGGGATCGTGCTCGAGCGAGAGGACGCGTCCGCCCAGGTGGCGAACCCCGGCTGCGAGCCAGATCGTCGAGTAACCGCGCGAGCCGCCGATCTCGAGCACCTCGCAGTCGGCTTGGGGCGCGACGAGCGCAAACAGGAACTGGCCCGTCGTGCGGGCGATCTGGCGAGCCCGTTCCGAGGACGGCAACCCGGCGTCACGCTCTTCTCGGTCCTCCTCCTCGAGCCGCTCGAGGACGGAGCGGATCCGGTCATCCAGCATGACGTTCCTGTTCGACTTCGTCGCGCACGAAGCAGTCGGCGAGATGGTCGTTGACCACGCCGCAGGCCTGCATCGAGGCGTACACGGTCGTCGGGCCGACGAACCGGAAGCCGGCCTGTCGCAGACGTTTCGAGAGCTCCACGGAGTCGGGCGTCCGCGCGACCCACTCCGTCTTCGGAGGACCATCGCTGCGGAACGACCAGACGAGCTCCTCCAGCGGCGTCGACTCGCGGAGCGCGAGCGTGGCCTCCGCATTCGCGATCGCCGCCTCGATCTTGCCCCGGTGACGGACGATTCCCGCGTCGCCGAGCAAGCGCTCGACGTCACGGTCGCCGAAGCGCGCGACCTGCTCTGGGTCGAAGCCGGCGAACGCGGCGCGGAAGTTCTCGCGCTTGCGCAGGATCGTCATCCACGACAGTCCCGACTGAAAGCCCTCGAGGCAGAGGCGCTCGTAGATTCCACGCTCGTCGCGGACCGGACGTCCCCACTCCTCGTCGTGGTAGGCGTTGTAGGCGGGGTCGGCGCTCTCCCAGCAGCGCTTCACCGCTTCACGCGACCCTGACCTTGACGATCCCGTCCTCGACGTGGACGGGAAACGTCTCCACCGGGACGTACGCCGGCAGGGTCAGCGCCTCCCCCGTGCGAAGGTCGAAGTTGGAGCCGTGCCTCGGACAGGTGACGACGCGCTCGTCCGGATCCCAATCCCCCTCGCACAGCGGCCCGTCGTCGTGCGAGCAGCGGTCCTCGATCGCGTACAGCTCGCCGTCCACGTGGTAGACGCCGAGCGCGAGCTCGCCGACGCGGACGATCTTGACCGAGCCGGGCGGCAGCTCGTCGAGGGGGCAGACCTCGATCTCCGCCAATTACTTCAGTTCCAGCTCGTCCAGCCCCGCCCACTCCTGGGGCAGCGGCGTGCCCTTGGCCCGGTGGAGCGCGACCTTCAGCACTCCGAGCCCGAGCAGCGCGCACTTGAGCCGGATCGGCGTCAGCGGGATGCCGATCTCCTCGAGCAGCTCCTCCTTCGGCAGCTCCGCGATCTCGGTCGCGGTCCTGCCCTTGACCATCTCCATCAGCATCGACGAGGACGCCTGGCTGATCGCGCACCCCCGGCCCTCGAACATGACGTCCTTGATGGTCTCGCCGTCGTCGTCGAAGGCGACCGAGATCGTGACCTCGTCGCCGCAGAGCGGGTTCACGCCCTCCGCGCGTGCGTCGGCGTCCTCGATCGCCCCGTGCCCGCGCGGGTTCTTGTAGTGATCGAGGATCACCTCGCGATACATCTGGTCGAAGCTCATGGGTCCAGGCTAGCTAGCCGAGTACCTTCTGGACTTTGTGCAGGCCTTCGACGAGGCGGTCGATCTCCTCGGGAATGGTGTAGAGGTAGAAGCTGGCGCGATTCGTGGCGGCGACGCCGAGCTTGCGCATCAGCGGCTGGCAGCAGTGGTGCCCGGCTCGGATTGCGATCCCTTCCATGTCCAGGATCTGCGCGACGTCGTGCGGGTGGATGTCGCCGAGGTTGAAGGAGACGATCCCCGCGCGCCGGTCCGCGGGCGGCCCGTAGAGCTCGATCCCGGGAAGATCGGCCAGCCGCTCGAGCGCGTACGCGGCCAGCTCGTGCTCGTAGGCGGCGATCGCGTCCAGCCCGATCCCGTTCAGGTAGTCGATCGCGGCGCCGAGACCGATCGCCTCGGCGGAGGGCGCCGTCCCGGCCTCGAACTTGTGCGGCAGCTCACCCCACGTCGTCATCTCGTAGGCGACCTTGCGGATCATGTGGCCGCCCATCAAGAACGGCTCCATCGCCTCGAGCAGCTCGGCGCGCCCCCAGAGGAAGCCGATCCCGCTCGGCCCGCACATCTTGTGGCCGGAGACGGCGAGGAAGTCGCAGTCGAGCGCCTGCACGTCGACTGCGCGGTGCGGCGCCGCCTGCGCGGCGTCGCAGACGTAGATCGCTCCCTGCTCGTGCGCCCAGGCCGCGAGCTTCTCGACGTGGGTGATCGTGCCGAGCGAGTTCGAGACGAGATTCGACGCTACGACCTTCACGTTCCCGCCCGAGCCGGTCTCGTCGAGCGCATCCAGGCGGAGCTCGCCGTGCTCGTCCAGAGGCAGCATGCGGAACTCGGCCCCGGTGCGCTTGGCCATGTACTGCCAGGGGACGTAGTTGGAGTGGTGCTCGAGCTCGGTCACGATCACGAGATCGCCGGGCCCAAGGTTGTTCAGCCCCCACGAGTAGGCGACGAGGTTGATCGCTTCGGTCGCGTTGCGGAGGAAGATGATCTCGCGGGCCGCCGGCGCGTTGACGAAGGCGCGGACCTTCTCACGGGCCTCCTCGAACCGCGCCGTCGCCCGCTCGGAAAGCGCATAGACGCCACGGTGGACGTTTGTGTACGACGTCTCGTAGAACTCGGTCATCGCGTGGAGCACCTGCCGCGGCTTCTGCGAGCTGACGGCGGAATCGAGGTAGGCGAGCGGCTTGCCGTGGAAGTGCTGCTCGAAGATGGGAAAGTCGCCCCGAAGCTTGTGAGCGTCGAGGGCCGGCTTCGTTGGCGTTACGGCCACGGATCTATGGTAACGAGCGGAGGTTCCGGAGCACCTTTTCGCAATCAGACGCAACGCGGTCGAGCCGGTCCGCAACCACGATGTCGTAGTCGCGGCCGCATTCGATGCGGTCGACCTCGCCGTCGCGAGCGAGGATGACGTCGTACCCGGCCCCGCCGATCAGGCGGTCGCGGCCGGTGCCTCCGATCAGCGTGTCGTTCCCCTGGCCGCCATCGATCGCGTCGTTCCCGGCGAGCCCGTTGATCTTGTCCCCCCCGGGGAGACCGCACATGATGTCCGTACCCGGCGTCCCGACCATGTCGTTGGCGTACCAGGTCCCGATCTTCTTGCAGAGCAAGGGACTGTGGACGACACGCTCGCAGTCGGTCACCTCGTCCATGCGGTCGACGACCGCGAGGTCCTCGTTGGAGCCGCCGCAGTCGATCGTGTCGCGCTCACCGTCCGTTGCGAGCACGGTGTCGTTCTCGCCGCCGCCGGTGATCGCGTCCCGCCCAGAGCCGCCGTCGATCCAGTCGAAACCCGGTCCTCCCTCGAGAACGTCGTTCCCGCCTCGGCCCAGGATCCGATCCGGCCCCTTCAGCCCGCACAGCGTGTCGTCCTGGGGCGTCCCGTAAAGGAGATCGGGACCGTCGCCTCCGACCTGGTTGCACGGGTAGGCGAGAACGGTCGCGGAACCGGAGTTGTTCGTCCCATCGGGGTCGGGCTCGGGTGACGACGCCGTCATGCCGTACACGAGGCCTGTGGGGCCCTCGCCGGGCGGCGCGAGCGTCGACTCCATCTTCACGAGGACCTGCGCGTCTGCTCCCGGCCCCAGGGCCCCGAGATCGCACGTGATCGGGTTCGCAAGCGCGCACGAGCCCTGACTTGCCTGGACGGTCGCGCCCTGGACGTGCTCGGGAGGCTGGACGCCCTCGAGCATCACGTCCGTCGCGGTCTGGTTGCCGTGATTCGTGACGGTGAACGTGTAGTAGACGATCCCTCCAAAGGCCACAGCCGGCCCGTTGCCCACAGCCGTGACGGCGAGGTCGGCGCATTCGACCGGCGGCGCGGGCGGCGCATCAGGGAGCGGCTGCCAGCCCACGCTCGCCGCCGAGCCGACGTCCGCGACCGGCGTTTGGCACGTCCCGTCCGGATTCATCACCCAGAGGTTGCCGGCGGAGCCGCGATTGCTGAAGAACAGGATCCGCGTGCCGTCCGGGGACCAGCTCGGCTGCGTGTCGGCCGCGCGCGTGGAGGTGAGGTCGCGGTCCGCCGATCCGTCGGTCGCGAGCAGGTGAACGTCGTAGTCGATCAGCTGCGTGTAGCGATCGACGTAGCCGAGGCTTCGCTGCGTCCCGAAGACGAGCTTGGAGCCGTCGGGCGACCACAGCAAGGCGCTGTTCGGGATCGAATCCGAGAGCTTGACGGTGCTGCCGTCCGCGAGGTCGATCACGAAGATCCCGGCGCCGAACGTGCTCGAGCGGAAGATCGCCGCATGGCGGCTGTCGGGTGCGACCGCGGGCGCGAAGTCGCTGAATCCGGCCGGGGTGAGCAGCCCCGACGCCCCACCCGCGGTCGAGACCGAGTACGCCTGCGCGACGCTGCCCGACGCACGCGAGTAGGCGACCTTCGATCCGTCAGGGGCGCAAGCCTGCGCGGTCACATACTTCTGACCGCCGTCGTTGGTGAGCGCCTGTAAGCCCGTCCCGTCGGCTTGGACGGCAAAGAGATCCTCCGTCACGACGCCCGGGTTCCGGAAATCTCGCTCGAGCAAGATGCGATCCGGTGTCAGCCAGCAGACGACCTGTCCGTTGGCCGGGAAGTGGACGACGCCTGACCCGTCGGAGCGAACGACGAAGGGAATCGGGCCGGGCGTGGGAGCAGCGGTCGCCGCCGCGAGCAGCGATCCGTCAGGCGACCACACGGGCGATCCGACAACCTCGCCGGCGCTGCCCTGCGTCAGGTTGGTGAGGCTCGAGCCGTCGGGATCTACGGTCCAGATGTCCCCATTGCGGACGAATGCGATCTTCCCGTTGCCGGCCGACGCGGCGGCCGCCGAGGCCGAGGCCAGCAGGACGAGAGCGATGAGGGCGAGGGTACGGAGCACGCTTCCGGCAAAATCTAGTGGTGGCGCGAGACTCTGCCTATGCGGTGACCCTCGCCGCCGCCCTTTTCGTCTTCGCCGGATGCGGCGGCGGATCGCACTCGGGCACCCCGACGACGGCGCAGAAGACCGGCGCGACGATCTTCGCCGACTCCGGCTGCGGCACCTGCCACACGCTCGCGGCCTCCGGCTCGACCGGAACGGTGGGTCCCAACCTGGACCAAGTCAAGCCGAGCAAGGCGATCGTCGCAGCGCAGGTCAAGAGCGGCGGCGGCGGGATGCCGTCTTTCGCGGGCAAGCTGAGCAACCAGCAGATCGACGAGCTCGCGGCGTACGTGTCCAGCTCCGCGGCGGCGCAGACGAACGTCGTTCCGGTCGGCTTCAAGCCAAACAAGACCAAGCTCGGCGACTGCAAGACGGCGGACGCCGCCTGCTATTTGCAGGCTTTCGGGAACCTCGCGTACACGAAGGGGCCCGCCGACGCTCTGCGCCTCCTCCAGGAGAAGATCGGCACCGACCCGGCAATCGAGGCGACCTGCCACCCGATCGCGCACACGATCGGCGCAGGCGCGCTCCTCCGCTACAAGGGCAACGTCGGCAAGGCCTTCGCGGCCGGCAACCCGACCTGCGGCTCCGGCTACTACCACGGGCTCCTGCAGTGGAAGCTCGCCGGGCTGAACCGGGCACAGGTGGCGCCCGTGGCCCGCACGGTCTGCTCGAGCGCCGAGATCCGCGCGAACGCCTACGACTACTACCAGTGCGTGCACGGGCTCGGGCACGGGCTGATGCTGTACACGCGCTACGACCTCCCGGGCGCGCTGAAGCTCTGCCACGAGCTCCTGACGAGCTACGACCAGACCTCGTGCACGGGCGGCGTCTTCATGGAGAACCAGCAGTCGTCCTACGGGATCAGGTCGAAGTGGCTGAAGAAAGACGACCTGCTCTATCCCTGCGACATCGTCGCGCGGGAGAACAAGCTGTACTGCTACCTGCTCGTCACGTCCTACATCCTGCCCCAGGTCGGCTGGGACTGGACGAAGGCGGCAGACTGGTGCCGCAAGAGCGACTCGGGCTTCGTCGCCTATTGCTTCCAGTCCTACGGGCGGGATGCGTCGGGCCAGGCGCGCGAAGAGCCCGACGGGATCCTCAAGAACTGCAGCCACGCCGGGAGCGGCGAGCGCGAGTGCATCTTCGGCGCCGTGCGAGACATCCTCAACAACAGCCCGACCGACGTCCGCTCGCGGGAGCTATGCACGAAGGTGGCGGCCGAGTTCCGCTCCTACTGCACGTACGGGATCGGCTCGATGGTCGGGGCGTACTACTCGACGCCGGCCGAGAGGAGGACGGCGTGCGTCAAGTTCTCGCCCCCCAGCGACCTGTCGGAGTGCATCAAGGGAGCCGCCTCGGCTACGAGGCCGACGAAGTAACCACGATCGTCCCCTTCGTCTCGGGCAAGAGGTGGTTGTGGTAGCCCCATCGGCCGACGCGGTCGAACGTGAACGACCAAGAGCCGCCCGGTTCGACCGTGTTGAGCGCGTCGAAGCCCGGATAGTCGGTGTGGATCGGATGCGGATCGGATGCGGGCCAGTAGCCCTGCCCGCTGTCGTTGACGAACGCGACGGTCTGGCCCTCCTTGATCTGGAGGACCCGCGGTGAGAAGCCGCTGCTCGTCATGTGGACAGTGGCGCTCGCCTTCTGCGTGGACGAATTCGATTGCGTCTGCGTGCGCGTCTTCGGCACCGTAATCGGCTTCACCGGCAGCCGACCTTGCGTCACCCCAGCCACACAATCGCTCCTGTGTGAGCCGGTGCACCGGGCACGAGCCTCGTCTGCGCTCGCCGTCCTCCTAGCGAGGTTGACACCGATCTCACGGAAACAGGTCGACTGGGCGCGGCCGGTGAGCGCACAAAAGACATTCGAACGTGTCACGTCGAGCTGGTCGAAATTGGCGAGGTTGTCGACTCCGCCCAGCACGCAGTCCTTCTGCAACCGCGCCGGAAAGCGCGTGCAGAGCGACCAGGCGATCTGCTCGAACGAGCCCTTCGTGCGAGGGACGAATTCGACCTGCCAGCTCGGATTCGTGACCATCAGTCCGATGCTCTGGGCGCAGATCGAGACGTAGGGGCTAGGGGCCGCGAGGCAGTAGCGCGCCATCTTGCTGATGTCGTCTCCGGCGAGGTAGGCGAGCCAGCCCGCCTGGTTGATGAAGCACTCGAGCCGGTAGGCCGTCTGGACACGCGTGCAGGGCCGCAGCGGCTGCGTCTTCGAGAAGACCCCGGGGCGCGCCTGGTGCCGCATCTCGGCGTTGACGTTCTCCATGAAGACGCCCTGCCAGCAACCGTCGGCGGCGCTCGGGCTCCCGAGCGTGTTGCAGACGGCGAGCGAGGCCTGCAGGTCGTTCCCCCGGGCCATCATCACGCCGTGTCCGACCCCGTGCCAGCAGGAGAACGTCGGCACGAGCGGCCCGCCCGGGTTGGCGGAGTTGCAGATCACGCTCGCGGCCTTGCTGGGGGTCGCAGTGTGGCCGAGCACGTAGATGAAGAACCCGTGCACGCAGCCGTAGTTGAAGGTCTGAGGGCAGAGGTTGAACGCGCGCTTGTTCGCGCCGAAGCTCTGCGCTGTTGTCTGCCCGACGAGGTGGGCGAGCTGGTGCGTGTCGAAGGCGGGGTCGATCTGCCCGGTCTGCTCCAGCGACCCGAGCACGCCGAGGGAGGCATGCGGACCGTAGTGCTTCGTCAGCTTGGTCAGGTAGGCAATCGCGCACTGCTCGTTGTTCTTAGCGCATCCGTACGGCTGACGCTCGAGCGTCTGCAGGGAGTACGAGTCCGGGGCGCGGTAGCTCGTGTCGAGCCCGGCCGTCTGCGCTTTCGAGCCGCCACAGGCGGCGAGGACGAGCAGAAGTACGAGCACGAGCAACGGCGCTGCGCGCCGGCCGAGAGCTTCCATCGAGAACAGGTTAGCCGCGCGGGATGCGGGCTTCGAGCGCTTCCCCGAGCGCCTCGCGCACCGGCTCGAGCTCGATCCGGCTGAGCAGGTCCGTGAAGAACCCGCGCACGATCAGCCGCTCCGCCTCGCCGCGGGGAAGACCGCGCGCCATCAGGTAGAAGAGCTGGTCTCGGTCGACCTGGCCGATTGTCGCGCCGTGCGTACAGCGGACGTCGTTGGCCTCGATCTCGAGCCCGGGGATCGAGTCCGCATGAGCCTGCTCGGACAGGAGCAGGTTGCGGTTCTCCTGGTAGGCGTTCGTCCGCTGCGCCTCCTTCTCGACCTTGATCATCCCGCGCCAGACGACCGTCGCCTGGTCACGGAGCGCTCCCTTGAAGGCGAAGTCGGACGTCGTGTTCGGAGCAATGTGCTCCTGGAAGGTGTCGTAGTCGAGGTGCTGGGACCCGTCGGCGAAGTAGGCGCCCGTGACGCGGGAGGTCGCGCCCTCGCCCGCCAGGTCGTTCTCGATCCGAACCTTGCCCTTCTTGGTGCCGAACCCGGCCGTGACCCAGTCGAGCTCGGCGTCGCGCCCGACGCGGGCGCGGTTGGAGGAGAAGTGCCAGGTGTCGAGCGAGTAGTTCTGCACCGAGACGTACTCCACCTTGGCCGCCTGCTCGACGAACAGCTCGACGACGGCGTTCGAATACGCCTCGAGCTCGGGCGACGCGGACGTGTACTCCTCGATCAGGGTGAAGCGGCTCTCGGGCTCTGCGATCACGAGCATCCGCCAGAAGAGCGCTCCGTTCGCCGCGGTATTCGCGATCCGCACGTACAGGGGCTCCTCCAGGACGACGCCCTTCGGAACGTGGACGAGCAGGCCGTGCTTCCACGCGGCGGCGTTGTGGGCGGCGAACTTCTCGTCGGCGCCGACGAGCTCGCCGAGCCGCGGATGGTCGGCCAGCGGCTCGAAGGTGATTCCGTCGGGAGCGCGCTCAATCTCGATCCCGGCCTCGGTCACAGTCGCGACGGCGAGCGAGTCGATCTCCACCAGCCCCTTAACAGGGACTGTCCCTCGGACCTGGCCGTTCGAGACGAAGGCGTCGGGATCGAAGCCGCTGAGATCCGTGAAGCGCCACGCTTCCTCGGACGTCGTCGGTAGTGGCAGCGCGCGGTAGCGCTCGAGCGCTTCCGTCCTAGTCATTGGGGGCGTAGCGGCGGTGCAACATCAGCGCGTTCCCCTCGGAGTCCTCGAAGAACGCCATGTGGCAGACACCGGTGTCGTGTACGTCTCCCTGAAACTGGACGCCGGCCTCCTCGAGCTGCTTCCGCGCCGCCGCGACATCGGGGACGCGCAGCGCGATATGAGCCTTGTGCGGACTGAACTCGGTGCCGAACGTGGTCGGGTCGACGAGGTAGAGGCTGACGTTCCCACTCTCGATCTCCGGGAAGCCTTTGTCCCACGACGGGCTGTGCATGCCGAGCGTGTCCCGGTAGAACCGCTTCGCCCGTTCAATGTCCTGCACCGGCACCGACACGAAGTCGGTGCGCTCGACCTCGATCAACCGACCGAGCCCTCCATCTGCAGTAGCACGGGGGAAACCATGTTTCCCCCGTGAGCCCCCTTCTTCTTGCTTGTGTTGCCAAGTAGCTCGGTTGGGCTCCCGCCGGGCAAAGCCCGGCTCCGCCCGCGACGGCTGGCTGGCAAGACTGATGGTTTAACCAACCGAACCTTCCATCTGCAGCTGGATGAGGCGGTTCATTTCTACGGCGTACTCCAAAGGGAGCTCCTTCGTGATCGGCTCGACGAACCCGGAGACGACCATCGCCGAGGCCTCGGCCTCGGTCAGCCCGCGGGACATGAGATAGAAGAGCTGCTCCTCGCCGATCTTCGACACCGTCGCCTCGTGCTCGGCCGAGACGTCGTTCTCGTCGATGCGGATGTACGGATAGGTGTCGGAGCGCGACTCCTCGTCGAGGATCAGCGCGTCGCAGACGACCTTCGACTTGGCGCCGTGCGCGCCCTTGGCCACCTCGAGCAGCCCGCGATATCCGGCGCGCCCGCCGTTCTTGGAGATCGACTTGGACGTGATCACGGACGAGGTGTTCGGAGCGACGTGGACGGCCTTGCCACCCGCATCCTGGTGCTGGCCCTGGCCGGCAAACGCGATCGACAGCACTTCGCCGTGCGCGCCGTTGCCCATCAGCCAGATCGCCGGGTACTTCATCGTCAGCTTGGAGCCGAGGTTCCCGTCCACCCACTCCATCGTCGCCTCCTCGTGGGCCACAGCCCGCTTGGTGACGAGGTTGTAGACATTGTTCGACCAGTTCTGAATCGTGGTGTAGCGGCAGCGCGCGCCCTTCTCGACGATGATCTCGACCACGGCCGAGTGGAGCGAGTCGCTCGAGTAGATCGGCGCGGTGCAACCCTCGACGTAGTGCACGTAGGCGCCCTCGTCGACGATGATCAGCGTGCGCTCGAACTGGCCCATGTTCTCCGCGTTGATGCGGAAGTAGGCCTGGAGCGGCATCTCGATCGTGACGCCCGGCGGGACGTAGATGAACGAGCCGCCCGACCAGACGGCCGAGTTGAGCGCGGCGAACTTGTTGTCGTTCTGCGGGATGATCTTGCCGAAGTACTTCTTGACGATGTCCTCGTGCTCGCGCAGGCCCGAATCCATGTCGAGGAAGAGCACGCCCTGGTTCGTCAGCTCCTCCTGCAGCTTGTGGTAGACGACCTCGGACTCGTACTGGGCGCCGACGCCGGCCAGGTACTTCTTCTCCGCCTCCGGGATCCCGAGCTTGTCCCAGGTGTCCTTGATGTCGGCCGGAAGATCTTCCCAGGCGTCGGCCTGGTTCTCGGTCGGCTTGATGTAGTAGAAGATCGAGTCGAAGTCGATCCCGGCGACGTTGCCGCCCCACGTGGGCAGCGGGCGCGCGTTGAAGTACTCGAGCGACTTGTGGCGGAACTTCCGCATCCAGTCGGGCTCGTCCTTGTGGGAGGAGATCGCGTCGACCAGCTCGTGCGAGAGCCCGCGGCCGGACTTGAAGAAGTAGTCCTCGGGGACGCTGAAGCCGTACTTGACCTCGTAGTCGGATCCGATTCCCTTGACGATCTCAGTCTCTGTAACGGCCACTAGGCGGGCCCCTTCCCGTTGCTGCCAAAACCTTCGTAACCCTCGGCCTCGAGCTTCTGCGCAAGCTCCGGGCCACCTTCCTCAACGATACCCCCGTTTACGAACACATGCACGTAATCGGGCGTGATGTAGTTGAGGATCCGCTGATAGTGGGTGATCACGACCGCGCCCATCTGGGGGCTGACCAGCCGGCCCACGCCCTCGGCGACGGTCTTGAGCGCGTCGATGTCGAGCCCCGAGTCGGTCTCGTCGAGGATCGCCATCCGCGGCTTCAGCATCGCCATCTGCAGAATCTCCACCCGCTTCTTCTCGCCGCCCGAGAACCCGTCGTTGATGTACCGAGACGCGAGCTCGCGCGAGACCTTGAGGTCGTCCATCGCGGCAAGCAGCTCCTTGCGGAACTCGGGCACGCGCACCGGGTCGTCCTCGCCGCCCGCCCGCGCCTTGCGGACCGCGTTGATCGCCGAACGGAGGAAGCTCGTCACCGTAACGCCGGGGATTGCGTGCGGATACTGGAACGCGAGAAAGATCCCGCGCTGCGCGCGCTCGTCCGGCCCCATCTCGACGACGTTCTCGCCGTCGAAGAGGATCTCGCCCTCGGTGATCACGTAGCCGGGATGGCCCATCAGCGCGTAGGCGAGCGTCGACTTGCCCGACCCATTCGGGCCCATGATCGCGTGGATCTGGTTCGGGTCCACCCGCAGATCGACGCCCTTGACGATCTCGGTGCCGTCCTCGAGCGCGACGTGCAGGTTCTTGATCTCGAGCAATGCCAACTTTGTGCGGTCCTCCTTCCCGATTTCTCTGGAAAAACGCGTGGGCTTCGTAACTCCATGGTACCGGTCGCCTATCCGGCGACGAGCGTCCGCGCTATCCTCGACTCATGAACGGCTGGTTCGGTCCCTGGGAGCTCCTGATCATCCTCGGCGTCGTGCTCTTGATCTTCGGCCCCAAGCGGCTACCGCAACTCGGGCGGTCGCTGGGTCGCGGCGCGCGCGAGTTCAAGGATTCGATCACGGGCCGCCACGACAAGGACGACAAGGACGACGAGCCCGCGGAGCTGCCGCCGCCGCCTGAGCCCGAACGCGAGAAGGAGAAGGTCTCCTAGCTCACCACAGGCGACGGCCTTCTCACACGGGGTCGGGCGTGTCCACGGTGCTACCATCGCGGCATGCCTGGCTGGATCGGACCATGGGAGATCCTGATCCTTCTCCTCGTCGTGCTGCTCATCTTCGGCCCCAAGCGGCTGCCCGAGCTGGGCCGCTCGCTCGGCCGTGGAATGCGCGAGTTCAAGAACTCGGTCAAGGAGATCGGCGGGGACGAGGACCACGACGACGTTACGCCGCCGCCGGCCGCCGAGCCGCGCGAGCGCGAGACCATCAACCCCACGTAGGGCGTGCGGCTGCTCCCCCGGCGTCTCCGCCACGGCGAGGAGGCGACGCTCGTCGAGCACCTGGGTGAGCTCCGGTCGCGGCTCGTCGTCAGCCTGGTGGCGCTCGCGATCGGGTTCACGGTCGCGTACGTCTTCCACGACAACCTGATCCACTGGCTCAACCAGCCGCTGCCGCCCGCGCGCCGCCACCCGATCACGTTCGGGGTGGCCGAGCCGTTCCTGACCTCCGTGATGGTGAGCATGTTCGCCGGCTTCCTGCTCGCGTTGCCGGTGATCTTGTGGCAGGTCTGGAGCTTCTTCGCGCCGGCGATGATGGAGTCGACCCAGCGGGTCGTCGGCGCGTTCGTCCTGTTCGCGACGGTGCTGCTCGTGGGCGGGATCGCGTTCGGCTACTGGATCGCCCTCCCGGCCGCGGTCCACTTCCTCACCAACTACGACAGCAACCTCTACAACATCCAGATTCGCGCGCGCGACTACTACTCGTTCGCGTCGCTGGTGCTGCTCGCGATCGGGCTCGTGTTCGAGCTTCCGATCTTCGTGCTCGCGCTCGTCCGGATCGGGATCCTGACCACCGCAAAGCTGAGGCGGAACCGGCGGATCGGGTACGTGATCGTGGCGGTGATCGCGGTCGCCCTTCCCGGCGTCGACCCGATCACGACGCTGGCCGAGATGATCCCGCTGATGGCGCTGTTCGAGGGCTCGATCTGGATGTCGGTCTTCTTCGAGCGGCGCTGGAACCGCCGCCACGTTCTAGACGTCTCGCCGGGCGAAGCCGGCTAGCGCAAGCGCGCCGACGACGAGCACGTACGCGGCGACCCAGACACCGAGGAAGGGGCCCGATGAGTGGGCGCCGCCGAACGGCCCGAGCCTGAGGACGAAACCGGTGAACCCGGGCGTGTGCTCGGTGATCGTGTGCAGCCCGTCCTGGTAGAGCGCCTCGAACGGGACGGCCCACGAGGCGACGTGCGAGGCCGTCTTCAACGTCGCTGACCCAAGCGCCTGGCCGATCGAGCCGAGCAGACCGGCGACGAGGCCTGCCCCGAAGACCATGAACACGGCAATCCCGTTCGCCGTTCCGGAAAGAAAGACCGATCCGAGGAGGGAGATCGCGACGATGACGACGACGCCGGCCGCGAGCTCGACGGCGGGCAGAGCAATCCGATCCGGCCACCAGTGGCCGATCAAGCCGGTGAGCAGGAGCAGGCTCGTGTAGACGACCGCGACGTACGCGGTACAGACGGCTCCGGCCGCGACGATCCGTCCCGTCAGCAGAGCCGACCTGCTGACCGGGCGGACGATCAGCGGCTGGAGCAGGCCGCTCTCGGCGTCGCCGCGCACCGCGCCGAGCGTGAGGAAGACGCCGAGCACGACGCCGAGGAAGAGCGTTGCGAACATCGAGAGACCGAACACCGTCGCTCCCGCGAACGGGCGCGGCGCGAGGTTGCCGGGCGGGTGAATCTCGTCGACGCGCTGGAAGACCTGCCAGATCCCGAGGCCGTACAGAGCGACGAAGAGCGCGGTCAGGCCGAGGACGACGACGAAGACGCGCCGCCGGATCGCCTCCTGCAGCGCATAACCGGCGATCACGGGTACCGCCCTCATCCCTGCTCCCCTTCGACGGCTTCGAGGTACGCCTCCTCGAGCGAGGTGTGGAGGACCCGCACCTCGTAGACGCGCTCACCTCGGCCGACGAGCTCGGCGACGAGGCGCGGGGCGTCCTCGCGGCCGGCCTCCGGAAAGAGCTGTAGCCCCTCGCCGGTCTCGATTTCGACCCCGCGCGGGCGCGAGAGCTCGGCAGGACTGCCGTGCGCGACCAGCCGCCCGCTCGAGATGATCGCGACACGGTCGCAGACGAGCTCGATCTCGCTGAGGAGGTGGGAGTTGATCAGGACGGCGACGTCGCGTGCCCGCAGCTCCTCTAGCAGCGTGCGGACCGTTCGGCGGCCCGCCGGATCGAGCGCGCTGGTCGGCTCGTCGAGCAGAAGCAGGCGCGGGGAGCCGACCAGGGCCTGGGCGATCCCCAGGCGCTGCTGCATCCCCTTCGACATCGTCTCGACCCGGCGGGCGGCGGCATCCGTGAGCCCCACCAGCCCGAGCAGCTCGGCTCGCTCGGCCGCGCCGCCTTCGGAGCCGGCCAGGCGCTGGTGGAGCGCAAGCAGCTCGTCGGCGCTGTACCAGCCGGGGAAGCGAAACAGCTCGGCGAGATAGCCGAGCGTCCTGCGCGCGTGCGCGGAGGTGGGCCGCGCGCCGCAGATCGAAGCCGCTCCTCTCGTCGGCCTGACGAGGCCGCAGGCGATCTTGACGAGGGTTGACTTGCCGGCGCCGTTGGGGCCCAACAGACCGACGAGCTCTCCTTCCTCCACCTCGAGATCGACACCGGCGAGCGCCTCGACGGCCCCGTACCGCTTCTCGAGCCCCTGGACGGCGAGGGCGGGAGGCATGGATCGAGTCTACGGAGCGCCGTGCCGACCGGGGACGAACTGCCGCCCCCATGCGCCGGCGAAAGCCGGCTCGATTTCGGCACAGACGCGTATGGGCTTCCTCGATATGCTCGCAGTGGGGTGGAGGATGGTGGCCCCGGAAGCGCAGGGCGAGACGAGCCGAATCGCGCTCGAGCCCTCGATCCGATCCTGATGACGTATCCCAAGATCGAGCTCCACGTCCATCTCGAGGGGACCGTGCGGCCACGGACGCTGCTCGAGATCGCTCGCCGGAACGACTACCCGCTCCCGGCCGACGACGAGGCGGGGCTCGCGTCGCTCTACGACTTCCGCGACTTCGCCCACTTCATCGAGGTCTGGGTGCTGACGACGAACGCGCTCCAGCGCTCGGATGACTTCCGCCAGGTCGTCGTCGACTACGCCGCCGAGGCCGCCTCGCATGGAGCGGTCTACGTCGAGGCGATCTTCTCGCCCGCAGAGCGGGTACGCCGGAGCGTCGACTGGGACGAGATATTCAGCGGCTACTGCGACGGTGCCCAGGAGGCGCGCGAGCGATACGGGCTCGAGGTGAGGCTGACGCCCGACATCATCCGCGGCTTCACGCTCGAGGAGGCCGAGGCGACTGTCCGCTACGCGGCGAAGTACCGCAACCGCGGCGTGGTCGGCGTCGGCCTAGGCGGGCTCGAGGCCGAATATCCGCCGGAGCCGTTCGAACCTGCCTTCGCGCTGGCACGCGAGGAGGGGCTCGCCTCGGTTCCGCACGCCGGTGAGGCCGCGGGCCCGCCGTCGGTGCGAGGTGCGCTCGACGCACTCGGCGCCGACCGGCTGCGGCACGGGATTCGCGCAGTCGAGGACCCGGGCCTGGTGCGCGAGCTCGCCGGCAGACGGATCGTCCTCGACGTCTGCCCGATCTCGAACCTCCGCACGCGCGTCGTGCGCTCGCTCGAAGAACATCCGCTGCCGCAGCTCGTGGCCGCGGGAGTGCGCTGCTCGATCTCCACCGACGATCCGGCTATGTTCGGCACCGACCTCTCGCGGGACTGTGACGCGGCGGTCTCGCTGGGGCTCGACCCCCGGGCAATGTTCGAGGCGGGCGTCGAGGGCGCGCTCTGCGACGAGGAGACGCTGGCGCGCCTGCGCGCGGTCGAAGCGCAGTTCGACTGGGAGAACGTCCAGGCGCTCGAAGGGCAGGTACCCTAGCCCCGATGGCCCGCGGAGCGGCTCAGGCACGTCGCAAGCGCACGAAGGCGGACGCCCGCCGGCGCCGCCGCCGCGCACAAAGCAGCGCTCCCGTCAGCGTCGCTTCGCAGACGATGTTCTTCCCACGCCTGCGGCGGCAGGCGAAATGGGTCTTCGTGTTCCTCGCGCTGGTGTTCACGATCGGGTTCGTGGTCTTCGGCGTCGGCTCGGGAGGCGGGGTCGGGCTCGGCGACCTCTTCAACAGCAACAACAACTCGAAGAGCGCCGTCTCCGAGTCGTCGGCAAGGAAGCGGATCGCGAAGAATCCAAGGGACGCCCAGGCGTACCGCGATCTCGCGACCGCACTCGAGACCAAGGGCGACCTCCCGGGGGCGATCTCGGCGCTTCGGCACTTCACGAAGCTGAGGCGGCAAAACGTGGAGGCGCTGACCGACCTCGCGGGCCTGTACACGTCCCAAGGCTCGCGGCTGCAGCCACAGATCCAGGCGGCGCAGGCCCGGAACACCAGCTCGCTGGACGCCGCCTTCAACCCGGGAATCTCGTTCAACGGGCAGCTGGCCGTCCCGCCGAATCCGGTCTTCCAGGCCGTGTCCGCGGTCTCGAGCAACCGGCTGCAGAAGCTCTACACCGACCAGCAGAAGGACTTCACGAACGCGGAGCTCGTCTACAAGCGAATCGTCAAGATCACGCCCAGGGACGCGACTGCGCAGCTCAATCTCGGACAGGTCGCCCAGCAGGCAGGAGATACGGGCACCGCGATCGCCGCGTACAAGGAGTTCATCAAGCTCGCGCCCGACGATCCGACGGCACCGATCGTGAAGCAGCAGATCAAGGCGCTCAAGCAGGCGGCTAACACTCCGATCCAAGCCAACCCCGGATAGACTCTCGCGTCCGACGGCGTCCCTTGGGAGCGGAAATGGATTTCAGCATCGAGACCGAACAGGTCGCAGACGCGAGACACGTCATCTCGCTTACCGGCGAGGTCGACCTCTACACGGCCCCCGAGCTGAAGCAGAAGTTGCTGGATGTGATCGGGAACGGCGCGAAGGACGTGGTCGTCGACTTCACCGACACGACCTTCATCGACTCGACGACGCTCGGCGTCCTGGTCGGGGGTGTGAAGCGGTTGCGGCCGAACGGCGGCCGCCTCTCGATCGTCTGCAGCGACCGGAACATCACGAAGATCTTCGAGATCACGGGCCTCGACCGCGTATTCACGATCTATCCGACTCGCGCCGAGGCGCTCGAGAAGCTTGACTCCGACGAGCCGCCCGCGTAGAAGCGCTCTCGCCGCCGTCGCGATTCTGGGCGGGGTCGCGCTCCTTGCGGGTTGCGGGACCGGCGGCGTCGACCGAAGCGCAAACGCGTCGGGAGGAAAGGAGCTGTTCGTCAGCAAGTGCGGCTCGTGCCACACGCTGGCGGACGCGGGGACGACGGGGAAGGTGGGGCCGGATCTCGACGCCGCTTTCGGGCCCTCGCGCGCGCAAGGGTTCAAGGAGAGCACCATCAGGCAGATCGTCCGCGACCAGATTCACCTCCCGTCTCCGCCCCAGGGATCGCCCGGCTTCCCCACGATGCCGGCGAACCTCGTGAAGGGCGCCGATGCCGAAGCCGTCTCGGCCTATGTCGCGTCGGTCGCAGGGACGGGCGCGGCAGCCCCTACGACAACCGCCGCGACAACCGCGGCGACGACCGCCCAGACGACGACCGGCGAGACGACGACCAGCCCGACGACGACCGGCGCTGCTCCCTCGGGCGGAGATGTGGCCAAGGGCAAGTCGCTCTACACGTCGCTCGGCTGCTCGAGCTGCCATTCGCTCGACGGCTCATCCGGAGTCGGGCCGACGTTCAAGGGGCTGTTCGGCTCCAAGGTGGAGCTCACGAACGGCAAGACGGTAACGGCGGACGACGCGTACCTGCTCGAGTCGATCGAGGATCCCGATGCCGAGATCGTCAAGGGCTTCCAGGCAGGGATCATGAGCGCGACGATCAAGCCGCACCAAGTCGCAGAGTCCGACGCGCGCGACTTGATCGCTTACATCAAGTCCCTGAAGTAGCCAACCTTCGAGTTCCCCCCTACGAGGGCTGGTGCCAGATGCCGGGTGAGCTCAAGCAGACGCGATCTTGGCCGTCGCTTCCTTGCATTTCGCGAGCGCCAGCTCCACCGCACTCGAGAGGGAAAGGCTGCCACCCGCTTCCATGAGTACACGCACCGCGGCCCGGCCGAGCCTGCTTTCGAGCGTCGCCACCGTCCGTCGATGCAACTCCTCCGCGAAGGCGTCGAGCACGTAGCCCGCGTCGGTGCGCACGTGCGTTGCTGCGCCGAGAAGGCGCCCCGCATCCGCGAACTCTTCATCCCACACCACGAGTGCCGCGGCTCCTTCGAGCGCGTACGTGATCCCTTCCTTCCACCCGAGCTCGCGGCTGACGCGCAGGCCTTCGGCCAGAGGGCCAACTGCCCGTTCTGGTCTATCGAGGCACAGGGCCGCCAGGGCCTGGTTCACGAGGCAAACGGCAATTCCGAGCTTGTCCTCGAGCTCGCGGAAAAGTGAGAGCCCGGCCTCGGCGCGCTCGACCACCGCTTCGTACTCCCGCTGAATGAGCAGCAGATGCGTCAGGTTCGTGATCGTCATCGCCTGGCCGTTGAGGTCGCCAATGTCCGCGAACACGCTGATCGCCTCGTCGAAGTGTTTCGCGGCGTCGTCGTGTCGCCCCTGGCCCGCCACGGCCAGGGCAAGGTCGTTGAGTGCCCTGGCGGCGCCCGAGCGATCCCCCAGGCTGCGGAAGATTCGCACCTGCTCGCGCGCGTACGGCTCGGCCTGAGCAAAGTCGCCTTGTAGGCGGGCTACCCCCGTCATGATTCGGAAGGCTTCGGCTCGCAATCCTGGGGGCTGCGCTTCGCCTTTCTCGAGCGCAAGCTCGAGCGCAGCTCTGGCCTCGCTGAGATGACCGCGAATCTCCCAGAACCGCCCGAGTGCCGTGGCCAATCGAAGCTCCAGCTCCGGTTCTCCCGCCTCGTCCGCCCAGCTGAGCGCCGCCCTGAAGTTGTCGCGCTCGAGCTCGAGCCGCTCCAGCCACTCTGCCTGCTCGGCACCCGAAAGCGCAGGGCGCACCTCCTCAGCAAACCCGAGAAAGTGACATGCATGGCGTCTGCGTACTTCCTGCTCCTCGCCGGCGTCCGCCAGCCGCGCGCGTGCGTAGTCCCGGATCGTCCCGAGCATCCAGAAGACTGGCTCCGAAGACTCGGTGCGGACGTTCAGCAGACCCTTGTCCACGAGTGAGGACAAGGTGTCGAGCAGGCTCGATCGCGAATCGAGGTCCTTTTCATCTCCGATCGCGTGAATGTCATCGAGGAAGAACGGCCCCGTGAAGACCGCCAGCTTCGAGAAGAGTTGTTTCTCCTCCCGCGAAAGGAGCTCGTAGCTCCAGTCGAAGGTCGCCTCGAGGGCTCGGTGCCGGGGCGGCAGATCGGAACGTCGCCAGCGAAGCAGCTCGAGCGGTCGTTCGAGCCTCTCCAGCAATTGCTTCGGCTCGAGCAGCTTGGTCCTTGCCGCTGCAAGTTCGAGGGCGAGGGGCAAACCGTCGAGCCGGAGACAGATCGCCCCCACCGTGCGGCTGTTCTCCTCGTTCAGCTCGAACGACGGTTGCACCGCCCGGGCACGCTCGACGAAGAGCTGCACAGCCGCCGAGTCTGCAACGGACTCGAGTGTGTCAACGGAGTCGGGGAGCGGCAGAGCAGGTACGGGATACTCGCGTTCGGCCCTCACGCGCAGGGGTTCGCGGCTCGTGACCAAGAGCTTGAGCTGCGGAGCCGCCGCGAGGAGCTCGGACAAGACTGCAGCTGCGTCGACAAGCTGTTCGAAGTTGTCCAGGACGAGCAGGAGGCTGCGGTCGCGGAGGTGGCTCTCAAGAGCCGGCTGGAGGGACGTGCCGGACTCCTTCACGCCAAGCGAGCGGGCAATTGACGGAAGTATCAGGGCCGGGTCGCGAACCGTCTCCAACTCTGCGAGGACGACGCCATCGCGGAACTGGGCAAGGAGTGCGCGAGCGACGGCGAGCGCCAACCGGGTTTTGCCTGTTCCCGGCGGCCCGGTCAGCGTCAGAAGCCGTGTCTCACGCCGCAGGAGCTCGCCCGCCTCGGCGACTTCGCGCGCACGACCGATCAAGGAGGTCGTTTCCGCAGGAAGGTTCGTCGGAACCGACCTTTTCGGAGCCGCCGCCGATATCTGCTCGGAAGATCGAGCTCGGGGTCCTGCTCGAGAATCGCCCGCTCGATCCGCTTCAGCTCTCCGCCGGGTTCGATTCCCATCTCCGTATCGAGCTTCCGGCACATTTCGCGATACGCATCCAGCGCTTCGGCTTGGCGGCCACAGCGGTAAAGAGCCACCATCAGCTCCCCAAGGAAACGCTCCCGGCGCGGATGCTCGACCACGAGGCGCCCGAGCTCGGGGACGAGCTCGAAGTGGCGCCCCAACGCGAGCTCGGCGTCCACGCAGTCCTCGAGCACACCCAGGCGCAGGTTCTCGAGCAGGGCCGCTTCGCGACGGAGAAAGTCGCTCTCGAGCACGTCGTCGAGCGGAGGCCCCTTCCAGAGCGAGAGCGCCTCCCGAAGCGTCCGTGCGACCAGCTCTGGTCGATCGGCCGAATCCGCGCGGCGCACCCGAGCGATCAGCCTCTCGAACCGGTCCAGATCCAGCTCGTCCGGCTCGACGTGGAACAGATAGCCGTCCCGGCTCGTGACGAGACGCGAGCCCGCCGATCCAAGCGCCTGCCGCAGTCGGGAGACGAAGACGTGAATCATCTTCGTCGCACTCTGCGGCCGCTTGTCCCACAAGGCCTCGGTTAGAGCGTCGGCTGTCAGTGGCTGATTTCGCCGAAGCAGGAACGTCGCGAGCATGGCCCTGGGCTTCGTGCCGGGGATTGGGATCGGCCTTGAACCACGAAAAGCCGCCACCGGCCCGAGAACCGCGAACGTCAGGTTGGCGGCGCGCTTTCCTTTGGCTGCTCGCGCTGAAGCCAACGCATCCTTGGTGGCTTCGATTCGTTTACCAGCCATATACCCGCGCGCGAGCCCCCTGCCGGATCATAGGCGGCGCAAGCACGTGCCCAAAGAAGGGAGGAAGCGATGGCTAAGAGAGGGCTCCGGATAATCGCGTCGATCGGAGTGCTATGCGCGACGGCGGCGGGGGCGGTATTCGTTCCTGCCGCGTCCGCGGTTCTGCCTGGTGATGGGGGAGGCGGATACGTCTCCTGTTCGGCCAGTGACACCACATGGCGCGGACTTACGACTCCGCGAATCAGCTGCTCGGGCTACAGGGTGGGTTTCTACGCGTACAACGCGAGTTACCAGAGCCCCTGTTACCAGTACGGATACAACGCGAAGGTCTTCTTCGTCGTAAACGGCAGTTGGGACCCATACAACCCGGTCTGGACCGGCGGACCGTTCTGCCTCGACGGCACCTGGCACTACACAGGAGCAGGCGTCTCGAGCTACAACCGAGGCCTCGTGTCGGAGATGACGATCAATGCGGCGGCAACGGATTGGACCATGACCATCTACCGACTGGCGTGATCCCGTTAGGCGGCAGCATGCCGACTAGAATCGCGAACCGGCGAGGTACTACCCCTCGCCGGTTCGCCCTGACGATCGCCGCTGCGGCCGCTCTCACGGCTGTGATCGTGGCTGTCCTCGCCGGCGTCGGGCGTGGTTCGCCGAAGAACGAGCCGTCTGCCGAAGGCAGCCCGCACGGTACCCAGCGAGATCCGCTCTCCGAGCGCCTGTTCGCAGATCTGGTCACCGAAGCGGAGCGCGCTCCGGCAGTTCCCGGAGGGTGGTCCCGAGGGAGGTTTCATGTCCTGAACAAGATCGTCTCCGGCGACGTTTGGCGACTCGCGTATGGAGAGCGCTCGACGCGAAGCTGTTTGGTGCTCCTTGTCCCGCGTCTCATTCGGGACGGAATCTGCGGGCGCCACGCGGATGTCGCGCGACGTCCCTTTCTCGTCTACGCCGGAGCACAGCCGGACCGGCAGGATCCGTCGCGCGCCGCCGAAAGCGTCGTCTACGGCATTGTGTTCCGGCAGGTGCGATCTCTTCGTCTGAAGTTCTCGGATTGCTCCACATCCTCTCTCGCCCTGGACGCACGTCCGCTTTTTGTAGCGTTCGTGCCTCACGCAAAGCTAGCCATGCGCGTGTTCCCTACAACTCTCGTCGCCGCCCTTTCGGACGGTCGCACCGTCCGCCGCGTCCTCCGACCCGTGGAGAGGAGTACCCACGCCTGCTCGACCTGACGTGCGCGCAGAGCATCCGGTCTCGAATGCGCTCTCTCCGTGGCGCAGGACGACTGGCGGCTCCGCGTCGAGCTCGAAGAGGAAGGCCACGCGGCCGACTTCCTCGCCCGGACCGGGCTCGATCTCGGCTCGGAGACGCGCGAGTTCAAACAACGGCGCCTCTTAAGGGGCCTGGCACCCGTTAGGGGACCTGAGGCTAGTCCTGGGCCGCTTCTTGCTCTTGCTTGAGGTCGACCACCACGTGCGTGATCGGGACTGCGAAGCGCTCGCGCGCTCCTGAGACCACTCCTCGCTCCAGCCAGTGCGACCGCCCCTCCGGATGGGTCGAGATGACGATCTCGTCGGCGCCGAACGTGCGCAGGGCGTCTTCCATCGCCTGGAGCGGGTCGCCGTCGCCCACCTCGCCGCGCACGTTGACTCCCTCCTCCCGCAACGCGCGAACGCTCTCCTCGAGCCGCTTCTGAGCCGCCGCGCGCGCCTTGTCCTCGTCCGAGACCCAATGCTTGAGCGGCGAGTTCAGTGCCGGCACGACAACGAGCACCTCCTCACGCGTGCCCTCCGCGCGCTGCCGGATCAGATCGCGCAGCTTGCGCCCGCCGACGGTCTCGTTGGCCACCACGAGGATCCGCTTCTCGTCCTCGGCCCCCTGGTGGCGGGGCGCCGTCGGCGGAGGCGGCTCCACCGGCTCACGCTGGAAAAACCACAATGCCGCCGCGACCGTCAGCACCGCGAAAACCCCGACCCCCCACCACGTCCCTCCGACCAGGCTCGCGAGCACGATCGCCGCGAAGTAGACGACCGTCCCGAGCAGGAACCGGTACGCCTCGGCCTCGCTCTTCAGGGGGTTCTTCACGGCCTCACAGGATGTAGATCGTCGTGTAGACGACGATCCACATCGCGTCGACGAAGTGCCAGTAGATCCCGCCGATCTCGACCCCGTGGTGGTGCTCCGGCGAGAAATGGCCCCGGAACGCGCGGATGGTGACGAAGAGCAGGATCGTGAGCCCGACGAACACGTGCGCGCCGTGCAGCCCCGTCAGGCAGTAGAAGATCGTCCCGAATGCCCCGTCGTGGGGCGCGAACCCGACCCGCGCGTACTCGGTGATCTGCGTCAGCAGGAACGTCAGCCCCATCAGGAACGTCAAGACCAACCCCGCCTGCAGCCCGGCCCTGTTCCCACGCTTGATCGACTGCAGGCCCCAGTGCATCGTGAAGCTGGACGTGAGCAGGATCATCGTGTTGATACCGGCGACGAAGACGGGGAGGTGGAACGGCGGCAGCGGCCACGGCGCGTCCCCGGACACCCGGATGAAGAAGTAGGCCGTGAAGAACGATCCGAACAACATGATCTCGGACGCGATGAAGAGCAACATCCCGAGCACGCGGGCGTCCACGCGCGACGAGACGTTTGCGACCGGCGGGTGCTCGGCGTGCGGGTGAGCCTGAGCTTCCACTAGGCCTGAACCGCCTCCCCCACTTCGGCCTGGTCTGTCACCACGTGCTCGACGGGGAGCCCGGTGTCCTTCCGCACGCGCTCGACGAGGTCGCGCCGCAGCCAACCCGACCGCTCCCCCTCGAAGGTGGAGATCACGATCTCGTCGGTCCGCTCGTCGTGGACCGCATGCATGACCGCCGTATACGGATCGGGATGCGCGATCTGCCCGTGGACGTCGAGGCCTTCCCCGCGCAGCACCGCGAGCGCGCGCCGCAATCTGCGCTCGGCCTCCGGATGCTGCGACTGAGTGGGATCGCTCTGCGGACAGACGATCAGGAAGCTGGCCGGCGAGCGCCTCGCCCGCTCACGGATCCGGTCGAGCAGCGGACGCCCGACGACGGTCTCGTTCGCGATCACGAGCACGTTGGCCTCGCGGCCCTCCTCGTCCAGGTCGACAACGACGTGCTCGACCGGGACGTCGCCGGCGGCCTTCCGAATCCGCTCGACGACGTCGCCACGCAACCAGCCCGAGCGCTGCTCCGGATGCGTCGAGACGATGATCTCGTCGACGTCGTGCTGCTCCAACGCGTCGCGGACCGCGTTGACCGGATCGGAGTCGACGACCAGCCCGTGGGCGGAGATCTCGGCATCGCGGAGGACGGCGAGCGTCCGGTCGAGCCGCCGCCGAGCGGCCGCGCGCCGCGTGTCCTCGTACACGACGCTCCCCTGTCGCGGCTGGTTGATCGGACAGACGACCGTGATCCGGATCGGCCCGCTCTCCGCATGCCGGCGCAGCGCCTTGATCAGGCTCTCGCCGGCAACCGTCTCGTTCGCGACCACGAGCACGTGCTTCACGTCAGTGCACCTTCTCCCCTTCTTCGACACGCTCCAAGCTCGCGGTCCGATCGCCGTTGAAGACCGCGTGCCGCGCGCCGACGACTCCGTACTCGTACGGGGCGCCGACGACCTGTGGGATCTCGTCGAAGTTGAAGACCGGCGGCGGAGAGGAGACCTGCCACTCGAGCGTCATCGAGCGCCATGGGTTCGAGGGCGCCCTCGCACCGCTCCTCCAGCTGACGATCATGTTGTAGACGAAGATCAGGAACGACGCGCCGAGGAAGAACGACGCGATCGAGATGAAGAAGTTGAGGTCGCCGAACTTCGGCGCATAGTCGGCGACGCGGCGCGGCATCCCCTGGAGCCCGAGCCAGTGCATGGGGAAGAAGGTGGCGTTGAAGCCGATGAACGTCAGCCAGAAGTGGAGCTTGCCCAACCGCTCGTTGTACATCCGCCCCGTCATCTTCGGGAACCAGTAGTAGATGCCGGCGAAGATCGTGAACAACGATCCGCCGAGCAAGACGTAGTGGATGTGCGCGACGACGAAGTACGTGTCGGAGACGTGGATGTCGATCGGAACCGCGCCGAGATAGATCCCGGACAGCCCGCCGATCACGAACATGGAGACGAACCCGAGCGCGAACAGCATCGGGGTCGAGAAGTTGATCCGTCCCTCCCATAAGGTCGCTAACCAGGAGAAGACCTTGATTCCGGTCGGGATCGCGATCAGCAGCGTCGTCATCATCATCGGCACGCGCAACCAGGTGGCCATCCCCGAGACGAACATGTGATGGGCCCAGACCGAGAAGCCGAGGATGAGGATCGCCATCAGCGATAACGCCATCAGGCGGTAGCCGAAGATCGGTTTCCGCGCCATGACGGAGATCACCTCCGAGGCGATCCCGAACCCGGGCAACATCATGATGTAGACGGCCGGGTGGGAGTAGAACCAGAAGATATGCTGGTAGCCGAGCACGTAGCCGCCGCTCGACGGGTCGAAGAAGTGGGTGTGCATGACCCGGTCGAACATGACGAAGAACTGCGAGCCGGCGATGAACGGCGTCGCGATCACCACCAGCAGCGAGGTGGTGAAGTTCGCCCACACGAGCAGCGGCATGCGCCAGAAGGTCATCCCCGGGGCGCGCATGGTGATGATCGTGACCAGGAAGTTGAGCGCGGTCATGATCGAGGACGCGCCGGCCCACTGGACGCCCATCGAGAAGAAGATGTTCCCTAACGGCTGGTGGATCGAGAGCGTCGCGTAGTTCGTCCACCCGGCGGCGAACGGCCCGCCCGGCACCAGGAAGCTCGACAGCATCATGGTGCCCGCGATCGGGAGCAGCCAGAAGGAGAGGGCGTTCAGGCGCGGGAACGCCATGTCCGGCGCGCCAATCATCAGCGGGATCACGTAGTTCGCGAGCCCCGCGAAGGCCGGAATCACGAACAGGAAGATCATCAGCGAGGCGTGGACCGAGAACAGGCCGTTGAAGGTCTGGTTGTCGACGAACTGCATCCCCGGCCGTGCGAGCTCGGCGCGCATGATCATCGCCAGCAGGCCGCCGACGAGGAAGAAGAAGATCGTCGTCGTCACGTACTGGATGCCGATCACCTTGTGGTCGGTGTTGACGCGGAAGTAGTCCTTCCAGCTCCTCGCGCCGTGCCCCGAGTGATCCTCGGGCTTCGTCGGCGTCCCGAGCGCCCACCCGACCCAGTAGTCGAATGCTCCGAGGCCGGCGAGGAAGCCGACCGGAGCCGCGGTTAGGATCGCGACGGCGGTGATCGGCTGCCAGTCGACGATCGGCTGCCAGTTTCCCCACCAGCGGAAGAGGACGACGAGCCCGAAGCCGATTCCAAAGAAGAGCGCCGTCATCCACGCCGCACGCACCCAGCCCGGGCGCGTCAGGTACTTCCGGCCGGACATGGGCGGAGGCCCCTGCAAGTCGTAGCGCTGGGAGACGTCGACCTCGGCGAACTGCGTCACTTGGCTCCCTTCTTACCCGACTGAATCAGAAACTGCACGAGGGCGTCGAGCTGGGACTTCGGCAGCGTCCCGAACGTCTTCGGCATGACGTTCGGAGGGTAACCGGGCTGGATGTAGGCCTCCGGCTTCACGATCGACTCCCGCGTGAACGCCTCGAGCGGCTTGCCCGCCTGCTTGGCGTCGGCGGGAAGCTTGTCCAGGTCGGGGCCGACCGTGCCCTTCGAGCCGGCAGGCGTGAAGAGGTGGCAGCCGCCGCAGCCGTTGTTGTCGAAGACGGCCTTGCCCGCGCCGGGGCCCGAGATCCCCTTCTTCGACTCCTTGGCCCACTGCTCGAACGCGGCGGGCTGCATCACGATCGCCTGCGAGCGCATCAGCGCGTGGCCGAGGCCGCAGAGCTCGGTGCAGATCACCGGGAACGATCCCAGCTTCGTCGGCGTGATCTTGAGATGAGTAGTGATCCCGGGCACTGCGTCCTGCTTCTGCCCGAACTCCGGCACGTAGAAGGAATGGATCACGTCCAGGGAGTGGAGGTTCAGCTTCACCGACTTGTGCAGCGGCAGGCGCAGCAGCGTCGAGGTGACGTTGCCCTGACCTGGGTACTTGAAGCTCCACGTGAACTGCTGCGCGGTCACGTCCACGGTCAGGTGATCCTTGGGAAAGCTGTCGTTCCGCGAGAGGACGACCGCGCTCACGATCGCGATCGCCGTCACGAGCACGGCCGGGACGGCCGTCCACACCACCTCGAGCCCGGTGTGGCCGTGGATCGGCGGACCGTCGGAGTCGTCGTCCGGCCGAGCCCGGAACTTCAGCACTGAGTACACCGTCACCGCCGCAACGACCGCGAAGATCGCGATGCAGATTCCGGTCGTGAACCAGAACACGAAGTCGATGCGATCGCGTTCCTTCCCGGCCGAAGGCGGTAGCCACGGGATCAGCAAGGCGACGGCGGATACCGCCCCGCCGATGAGTATCCCGATGGCGACCAGCTGTAAGAGCGATCCCCGGCGCACCTGGGCCGAGACTACTGAACGACCACCGTCCGCGCCGCCAGAACCACGTGGACGTGTCAATTCACCGGATTAGCGCCGCTCCGCAGTGGGTACGGGCGCAGCAATGAAGGAGGTCGGATGGGAATTGGAGTGAGCTTGATCCTGATCGCGGTGGGAGCCGTCCTGGCCCTCGCCGTCAACGCAGACGTCTCCGGCGTCAACATCCACGCGGTCGGCTGGATCGTGCTGATCGTGGGCGCGGTCGGACTCGTCCTGTCGATGATCTTCTGGCAGTCGTGGGCGGGGCCCGGTTACTGGACACAGCGCCGCCGAACGACCTACGTCGACGAGGGCCCGCCGCCGTCTTGAGTTGACTCGGACGCACGCGCCGGGGCGGCCTGGAGCCGTCCCGGCATCGACCTGTAAGACTTCTGCCGGGGAGAAGATGGCGCGCGCGGAGCTGTCGACGGAGTTGCGAATCGTCCACGACCTGGCTCGGGTCGTGGCGACTGGCCCCTATCACGTCGACGAGATCGTCGATCGCATCTGCGCAGAGATCCGGAACGCTTTCGGGTTCGAGCGCGCGCTGCTCGTGCGCTACGACCCCGACGACCGGACCGTGTTCGCGGTCGTCCAGCAAGGCGTCGATTGGCCCGGCGACCAGTGGCTAATGCTGGACAAGTTCCCGTTCCTCGTCGCCGCGCTGGACGGCGGCCGGGCGGTTTTCGTCGAGGACGCCCGCGCGGCCGCGGCGATCCCGTCGAAGATCATCGAGCGCTTCGGCGTCCACTCGATCGTCGCGGTACCGCTGATGGTGGAGGGCGACTGCCTCGGGTTCATCGTCGGTGATCGCAAGGGAGGCGGCGGCGCGTTCGAGCTCAGCGAGGGGGAGCTCTCGTTCCTGACGACCCTCGGCGCGGTCGCGGCAGTCTTCATCGCCAAGGCGGAGCAGTACGAAGCCCTGCAGAGGGCGCTCGAGGGGCTGCAGAGGCTCGACCGCGTCAAGAGCGACTTCGTCTCCATTGCCTCGCACGAGCTCCGGAACCCGATCTCAGTCGTGCACGGGATCGCGGCCACCATGTACGCGCGCGGAGACGACGTACCCACGGGGCAGCTCGAAGAGCTCCGGAAGGCGCTCTACGACACGACGGCACGGCTGCGCGGGCTGGCCGAGCAGCTGCTCGACCTCTCACAGCTGGACGCCGGGATGCTCTACTTGAAGCCGAGGAGGTTCAAGGCGCGCGAGTGTCTGGAGAGGCTCGCCGCCGAGCTCGTTCCCGACCGGGCTTCCGAGGTCGAGATCGAGATCGAGCCGTCACTCGAGCTCACCTGCGATCTCCACGCATTCGAGCGGATCGTGTCCAACCTGCTCATCAACGCGCTCACGTACGGGCGCCCGCCGGTGATCGTGCGCGCACTTCGAGACGGAGCGACGAGGATCGCGATCGAGGATCAGGGCGAGGGAGTTGATCCGACCTTCGCCCCTCAGCTCTTCGACCGCTTCACCCGCAGCAAGGCCTCCCGGCGCACGCACCAGGGAGCCGGCCTCGGGCTCTCGATCGCGCGCTCGTACGCCCGGTCGCTCGGAGGTGACCTCCTCTACGAGGCCGCCGAGCCGGCCGGTGCCCGCTTCACGCTCGTGCTTCCGAGGTGAGCTCTCCCGGAAGGTCGGGAATCGCGCGCTCGGCGCGCGGAAGCTCGACGTAGAAGGTCGACCCCTTGCCGAGCTCGGACTCGACCCAGATCGTTCCTTCCATCCGGCGAACGAGCTCCCGCGAGATGTACAGGCCGAGACCCGTTCCGCCGACTCCGCGCAGCAACTCGGGGTCGAGCCGGTAGAACTTCTCGAAGATCCGCTCCAACTCTTCGGACGGGATTCCGATCCCCTCGTCGCTGACAGAGAACCGGACGTGCCGGCCGCGGCGCTCGACCCCGATCTGCACGAGCCCTCCATCCGGCGAGTACTTCACGGCGTTGTCGATCAGATTGCCGAGCACCTGCCGGAGCTTCTCCGAGTCGGCGGCGACGGGCGGAGAGCCGTCCGGCTCCAAGAGCCGGACGTCGATCTCGTCGGGCAGATGCGTGCACGCGGCCTCGACCGCGTGCCGGAGCGCCTCGAAGGCGTCGAAGCTCTCGATCGTGAAGACGAGTGTCTGGGAGTCGAGCCGGCTCGCGAGCAGAATGTCGTTGACAATCCGCGCCAGGCGGTCGGCCTCGCTGGCGATCACGCCCAACAGTTGCGCGCGCTGCTCCGCCTCGAGCTGGTCTCCTCGCTGGATCAGGGTCACCGCCGCCCCGTAGACCGAGGCGAGGGGGGTGCGGAGCTCGTGCGAGATCGTGGCGACGAAGTCACTCCGGATCTTCTCGAGCGCGCGTTCCTCGGTCAGGTCGCGGAACGCGTAGACCGTTCCTTCTTCGAGCCCGACCCCGGCAATCGAGAGCCAGAGCTCGCGGTCGCCGATCTCGATCGGAAGTGTCTCCGCGCGAGGCGCCGCCGGGGCAGGCGCAGGCGCAACCGGAACCAGTGGGCCGAGCGCGGCCCAGCCGGGGATCACGTCGTTCGCCGCGCCGCCGACAACCTCGTCCACGCGGAGTCCTGTGATCGCCTCCGCCGCCGGATTCCACAGGCGAACGATGCCGTCCTGGTCGATCATGAAGACACCGTCACCGACGTGGGTGAGCGCGAGCGCGGCCTGGGCACGTTCCTCGGCGTCCCGGTGCAGCCGTGCGTTGTCGACCGCAAGCGCCGCCCGGCGGGCTATCTCCTCCGCCAGGGGAAGGTCGGAGTCGGTATAGCGCCGTCCGGACGCCGCCCAGGCAAACGTGATCGCGCCGAGAGTGTGGCCGTGCGCGACGAGCGGGACGGCAATCGCCGAGCGCGGGCCGAGTCGCTGCATCAGCTCGTAGTGGTACTCGTCGCGCGTCGTCGAGGCCAACGACTCAGGCGTGAAGTCGTAGAACAGCACGGGCTCTCCCGCGCGCAGAGCCTGGGCGGCGGGCTGGGGCGAGTCGAGCGAGGGCGGGTAGCGGCTGCGCAGCTCCTCCAGCGCCTCCTGACTGTCCGCGTCGGCCGCTGCAACCGCCACCCGGTGGATCTCGCCGCCCTCGACGATGTCGACGATGCACCAGTCTGCGAAGACCGGAACGGCGAGATGCGCGACGCGCTGCAGCGTTCCCGTGAAGTCGAGCGAAGATGCGAGTGCGCTGCCGGCCTCGGCGAGGAAGCGTTGCTGCTCCTCGTTCTCGAGCGCGCTTCGGAACAGGCCGGCGTTCTCGACCGCGGTGGCTGCACGGCGGGCGAGCTCCTCAGCGAAGGCGAGGTCGTCCTCGCCGTAGACACGGCCGGACTCCGCGGTGACGAGCGTGAGCACTCCGAGCACCCGATCGCGGGCGACAAGAGGCGCCGAGATGTAGGAACGCAGGCCCACCCCGCGGAGCAGGCACAGATGCTCCTCGTCGCGCGCTCCCTCGACGAGCAGCTCGTCCGAGATCTCGGGGACGAGCGCGGGCTCACCCGAACGCAGCACGCTGTATATGCCGTCGGACGCATCAGGATCGTCGGGATAGCGCTCGCTGAGCTCGTTCGCCCACGCGATCTTCTCGGGGTCGACGTGCGTGAGCGCGACCCGTTTGAGCGTTTCCTCCGGCCCGAGCACGTCGACCACGCACCAGTCGGCGATCGCGGGGACAGCGAGCTGGGCGACCTGCTCGAGCGTGGTCTCGTAGTCGAGTGACGAGGCGAGCACCCGGCTCGCTTCGGCGAGGAAGGTGAGCCGCTCCCGGGCGGCCTCGCTCTCCCGCTCGGCGCGGGTGCGCTCGACGAACTGCCCGATCTGGCTCCCCACCGCGTCGGTCATCTGGAGCAGCTCGTGATCCGGGCCCCGCCTCTCTCCGCTGTAGAACTCCGCCACACCGAGCACCGTCGAGCCCAGGAAGACCGGGAAGCCGAAGGCGCTGTGCAACCCGATCGTCGCAGCAGCTGGAGCGCGGGGGAATGAGGAATCGTCGGCGAAGTCCGGCACCCAGAGCGGGCCGCCCTCCTGCCAGACCTTGCCGGGAAAGCCTTCTCCGAGGCCAAAGTCGAGCTCCGCGCTCATGGCCGCGAACGGGGCGGGCTCGATCGACGGAACATGCCACTGCTCGAGCAGATGGAGACGGCCGCTCTGCTCGTCGAGCATCCAGAAGCTTCCCAGCTCCCATTCCAGGCTTTCGCACATCGCCTCGAGGATCTGGGGCGCGGCCTCGTCGAGCGACTCCGCGGTCGAGAGAATCCGCGTCACTTGGTACTGCGCGGACAACCGTCGCTCCGCCCGCGTTCGCTCGGTCAGATCGGTGACGACGGCGCCGACGCCGATCGTCTCGCCGTCGGTCGCTCGAACCGGGTAGTAGCTCGCGAGCCAGAAGCGCTCCTCACGATGCTCGGGGGCCGGGCCCGAGATCTCGCGGTCGAGGATCGGCTCCCCTGTCTCGAGCACCTCCCGAAGCGAATCCTCGACTTCCTCGGCGAGGGTCGGAGCAAGCTCGGCGATTCTCCGTCCGAGGTGCTCTTCAGGCGGGATTCCGTTCAGTCGCGCGAAGGTGTCGTTCACCTTCAGGTAGCGCAGCTCCCGGTCGAGGAACGCCAACCCGACCGGTGCAGTGGCAAACAGCGTGTCCAGCAGCCCCAGCGTCTCCTCGGCGTCGTGGTAGAGGCGCGCGTTGTCGACCGCGAGCGCCGCTCGCGCCGCCAGCTCCTCCGCCAGCCTCAGCGCCGGCTCGCCGTAGCGCCGCTCGGACTCCGCCGTCGCGAGGGTGAGCACGCCGAGCGTCCGCCCCCGTGCCACGAGCGGCACGAGGATGTTCGATCGCAGGTTCAGCGAGCCGAGGATCTCACGCTGGCGCGGATCCGGGGCGATCTCGTCGAGCCAGGCATCGGTGACCTCCACGACGAGCTCAGATCGCCCGGTCCGCAACACCTTGGCCGTTCCCTCCTGCCGCTCGGGCCGCGCCGGATAGCTGTTGCGAAGCTCGTCTGCCAGCTCCTCCAAAGCAGGATCGGCGCAGACTGCCGCGACGCGCCGAACCGATCCATCGGAGCTGAGGACGTCGATCACGCACCAGTCGGCAAGCTCGGGGACAGCCAGTCTGGCCACGCTCGCCAGCGTCGTCTCGTAGTCGAGAGAGGAGCCAAGGACGGCGCTCGCGTCAGCGAGGAAGCCGAGCTGGCGGCGGACGCCCTCGAGACGCTTGCGGGAGTCGCGCTCCGCACCGTAGAGCTGCGATTGCACGACCGGAACCGCCACGCGGTCGGCAACCAGCTCGAGCGTGCGAATGTCGTCGTCGTCGAACTTGCGCTCGGTGAGCGAGCCGACGTGAAGGACTCCGAGCAGCTTGTCCTCGACCTCGATCGGCACGCCCAGGACGACCTTCAACCCCTTCTCCCGGAGCAGCGGGTTGATGATGTCCGCGTGGTCGACGTCGTCGATCACGATCGGGTGCCTCCGAGCGGCGACGCGGCCCGCGAACCCCTGGCCGACCGGGATCCGGACGCCGCGCTCGACCGCTTCCTCGAGACCGAGGGCGGCTCGCGCGACGAGAGTCTCGTCTGTGTCATCCAGCAGCAGCACTGCGACGGTGTCCACTTCGAGGGTGTCTTTGATCCTCGTCAGCAGGTCGCGCAGTAGCTCGTCGACCGCGCCCTCGGCGCGCTGAACGTCCTCCGCGGCCGCACCCTGGTGAGTGGCATCGGCGGCCCGGCCACGAGCTTCCATGCGGGCATGGTATCCCCACCAAAAATCTTGCCCGCTGCGCGGGCGCTCCAATTTTTGGCGGCAGAAGACACGTTTGATCCCAGGCGTGGTGAGCAGAGACGGGCAAAGCCCGCCTCTGGCGCGGTCCGCTTTCCTTATGGTTCAGGATCGCGCCATGAGCGACGCGGGAGATAACGTCTCGCCTCTCATGGAGGCGCTGTATCGGGGGGATTCCACCGAGGTTCAAGCACTCCTGGCCCAAGAACCGCAGCTCGACGTCTTCGAGGCCGCGGCGCTGGGTGGGACCGGGCGCCTGCAGGATCTCCTGGACGAGGACGCGGCGCGCGTCATCGAATGGTCGAGCGACGGGTTCCTCCCCATCCACCTCGCCGCCTTCTTCGGACACGCGGCAGCGGCAGAGCTCTTCGCGGAGCGAGGATCCGACCTGGAGCCCGTCTCGCGTCACCTGCTGGCACGGGACGCGGACCCGCAGGCGCGCCGGGCGCCGACGGCAAGACGCCGCTCGACCTCGCCCGCGAAGGCGGGTACGAGGACGTCGCCCGGATGCTCGGTTAGGATCTCGCGCCATGGCCAGAAACGCGGTATTGCTCGTGTGTGCGCTGGCGGCGGTCGGCCTGGTCGCAGGCTGCGGCGGAGGCTCGAGCGGGCCGGAGATCGTCAAGTTCTCGGGCCCCGACATCGTCCCGTGCGGAAAGAGCGGAGAGGTCAAGACGGTCGCGTTCCAGTACGAGACGAAGAACGCGACCGCGGTCGAGCCGGAGATCGACGGGCAGCCGCCCGGAGCCCAGGCCGGCTACGACCCGAACAGCGGGACAATGAGCTTCGCGTACATCTGCCCCGGTCCGCACACGATGACGATCACGGCGAGCGGAAAGGGCGGCAAGACCGTCAGCAAGAGCGCGCAGATCGAGCCCTCGAGCTCCGGCTAGCCCCGGCGAATCGGCGGCCTGATCTCGATCGCGTGCGCGACGTCGCTGATCGACAGGATCCCGCCGAGATGCCCGTCGTCGACCACCAGCGCACGGCGCAGCTCGCTCGCTTGCAGCTTGGCGAGGGCTTCGAGCGCGGTCTCCTCCTCCGTCACGGTCGGTACCTGGTCGAGGCCGATCATGGCGTCCCCGACGCGAACGCGATCCCACTCTTCCCGCGGCACCGCGGTGAACGCCCAGAATGGCAGGAGTCCGACGGGCGCGCCGCTGCCGTCGACGACCGGATAGGTCGAGTGCTGCTGGGAGCGGGCGATCTCGTCCATCACGTCGCCGAGGGTCAGATCGGGGCTGACGGTGACGGGCTCACGCGTCATGAGGTTGCGAACCCGTAGCCCGTCGAGCGCGTCCTGAACCGCCAGATAGCGGAGCTCCGCAGCCGACGCCTGGAGCAGGAACCAGCCGATGAACGCAAGCCAGGCGCCCGTGAACGTCCCCTGGAAGATCAGCAGGACGACTCCGCCGCCGATCAGGAGGAAGCCGAACGTCCTGCCCGCGGCGCCTGCGACCTGGGTCGCCCACGAGTAGTCGCCTTTCGCCTTCCAGAGGATCGAGCGCAGGATGCGGCCGCCGTCCAGCGGCAGCGCCGGCAGCAGGTTGAAGACGAGCAGGAACAGGTTGATGTAGCCGAGCCACGCCGCAACGCCATCGACCGCGTTCGGGAGATGGGTGAGCGCCGCAAGCGCGACGAAGAACCCTCCGATGACGAGCGTCACCAGCGGCCCCGCGACCGCGATCCGGAACTCGGCTCCCGCAGAGGGGAACATGCCGCGGAAGCGGGCCACGCCGCCGAACAGCCAGAGCGTGATCCCTTCGATCTCCATCCCCTCGCGCTGCGCCACGATCGCGTGCCCGAGCTCGTGGAGGAGGAGCGAAGCGAAGAAGGCGACGGCGGCGACAACCGCCATCCCGTAGTACGTGCTTCGAGAGAGGCCCGGGTTCTGCGCCGGGAAGACGCCGCTTCCGAGCGACCAGACGATCAACGCCACGACGATCAGCCAGCTCCAGTTGATGCCGAAGGGAATGCCGAAGATCCGGCCGATCTGGAAGCTCGGGTTCACACGGCGATCCTACGTTCGACGCGCGCAGAGAGGCGTGCTCGTCCTAGGAGCCGTAGCCGAGCGCGCGGACGGCCCGGGCGACGACGACCTCTTCGCGCGCCCGGACGACGACCACCCGCACCTCCGAGCCTGAGCTGCCGATGTCGACGTCAGGCTCGGCTGAGTCGTTCGCGGCCTGGTCGAGCTGGATGCCGAGGAAGCCGAGCCGGCGGCAAACCTCCGCGCGGACGGCGGGCACGTTCTCGCCCACCCCGGCCGTGAAGACGATCGCGTCCAAGCCCCCGAGCGAGGCCGCCATCGCCGCCACCGCCGCAGCGATCCGGTGCGTGTAGACGGCGAGCCCAAGCGAATCGTCGAGCCCGCCGAGCGCCTCGAGCCCGGACTCGTGCTCGAGCGCGTGGTCCAGCTCTTCCACGGTCAGCAGCCCTTCGCGGAGGAGATAGAAGAGCGCTCCCGGATCGACCGAGCCCGACCGCGTCGCCATCGGGACGCCCTCGAGCGGGCTGAAGCCCATCGTCGTCTCGACCGATCGCCCGTCCGCGACGGCGGTCACGGAGCAGCCGCCGCCGAGGTGGCAGACGACGAGCCGCGGCACGGGCACCCGCTCCGACGCCCACTGCACCGAGAGCCCGTGGAAGCCGTAGCGGTGGATGCCCCATTCCTGCCGCCAGCGCTTCGGGACCGCGTACGTCGCGGCCTCGTCCGGAATGGAGGCGTGAAACGCGGTGTCGAAGACGGCGACGTGGGGAACGTCGGGCAGCGCGCGCTGGGCCTCGTCGATCGCCTCGAGCGCCGGCCCGTTGTGGAGCGGAGCGATCACCGAGAGCTCGGCGATCTCGTGCTTCACGTCGGGATCGACCACGACGGGATCGTGAAAGCGCGCCCCACCGTGGACGATCCGGTGGCCGACCGCCGCAACCTCGCCCGGGGCCTCGGCGAGAGACGCGATTCTTCGGGTGGTCTCGCTCTCGGCGACGAGATCGAGCTTGAGGCTCGTCGAGCCGGCATTGACGACGAGAATGGAGGCCACTGCGAGTCGTAACCTACTGTCCATGTCCGGCGCGGCTGAGCGGCTTCTCGAGGCCTGGCGTGGAGAGATCGAGGCAGGTGCGATCTACAAGCTGATCGCGCAGCGGGAGGAGGACCCGGAGCGCGCCGAGATCCTGCGCAAGATGGCGGCAGCCGAGGGCGGGCACCGGCGGCGGCTGGAAGCGCGCATGCGGGAGCTCGGGATCCCGATCCCGGACCCGGATTCGGTTCGCATCTCGCTCTGGACAAAGCTGCAGGCGCGCATAGCGCCAATCGACCGCCTGCTGGCGGCGCGCGAGGCGGCGGAGCTCGACGAGGTCGACGACCTCTACTTCCAGCCGACGGGCGACGAGGACACCGACCGGCTGCTCAACGACATCCGGCGTGATGAGCGCTCGCACTCGCTGGCCGTCAACGAGATGCTGGGAGAGAGCCCGCTGCCCTCCCCGACGGTCGCGCCCGCGCAGGCGCGCCTCGACCGCATTCTCGGCCGGGAGAAGTGGCACGAGACGGGATCGGGCTGGATCTCCGGAGCGATCTACGGCGCCAACGACGGGCTCGCCGCCGTGTTCGGAATCGTGTCGGGGGTTTCGGGCGCAACCGGCGGCTCCAGCTTCGTGCTCACCGCAGGTGTTGCCGGCGCAGTCGCCTCGGCGCTCTCGATGGCGACGGGCGCGTACCTCGCCGAGCGCTCGGTGGTCGAGGTGGCGGAAGCGAACGTCGAGCGCGAGCGCCAGGAGATCGTCGAGCACCCGGAGGAGGAGAAGGAGGAGCTGTCGCTCTTCTACCAGCTGAAGGGGATCGATCCCAAGACCGCCGATGCGCTTGCGGAGGAGCAGTCGAGGGACCCGGAGGCAATGCTCCGGTTGCTCACGATCGAGGAGCTCGGAGGAGCGACGTCGGCCGGAAACCCGGTCGAGGCCTCGCTCGCGGCGGGCATCAGCACCGGGCTCGGCGCGATCATTCCGGTGATCCCGTTCTTCTTCCTGCTCGGCGACACGGGCGTGATCGTCGCCGGGATCGTCTCGCTGATCGCCCATTTCGCGGTCGGCGCGGCCAAGTCCCTCTTCACGCTCCGCAGCTGGTGGGCCTCGGGGCTGGAGATGACGCTCGCGGGCGTGATCGTGGGCGGGGCGACCTACGCGACCGGCCTCCTCTTCGCCTGAGCGTCGGCCGGATCCTCATTGGGCCGTCATCGGGTTTAGGGTATGAGGATGCGCACCAGCCTCCTCCTGGTGCTCTCCGCGGTGGGCCTTGCGGTCGCGATCGCGATCGGTGTCGTAGGGTTCGTCGCCGGCCACTACACGCGCGGGACGTCGACCGTCACCGTCGCCGCCGGCGAGTCCACCACGACGGCCACTACAGTCGATCCACACGTCGCGGCGGGAGCGCACGATTTCGTCCAGTTCGCCTGCGCGCAGTGCCACGGCGAGCAGGGTCGCGGCGGGGTCTCTCCAGACGTCCCCTCCCTCTCAAACGTCGGGAATTCGCTCACGACCGGGCAGCTGCGCTCGATCATCGACCACGGGCTCGGGGAGTCGGCGAACCCGACCAAGCCGTACATGCCGGTTTGGGGCGAGGTCATCTCGTCCACGCAGGTGAACGACCTCGTCTCCTATATCCATGCGGGATTGCCGTCCGTCTCGACCGCGACGCCGGTCCCGATCCCTCAAGGCCAAGGCGCCGCCGTCGAAGGAGCGGCGCTGTACGTGCGGTACGGCTGCATCAACTGCCACGGGCCAAACGGGCTCGGCGGCGTGCCGAATCCTCAGTCACCCGACAAGACGATCCCGTCACTCTCGGGAGCCGACTTCCGGGCAGAGTTCAACACTGACACGAAGATCATCGACATCATCCGGACCGGAAGCGTTCTCGGCCGGGCGCCGATCGTGAGCATGCCGCACTGGGGCGGCATCATCCCCGCGCATCAGCTTCAAGCGATCACGGCGTATCTCAAGACGCTCAAGTAGCTCAGCAGCGGGCTATCATCGCCCGCATGAAAAAACTCGTCCTGGCCCTCACCACAGCGCTGCTCGGCGCGGTCCTTGTGACCGCCGCCGCCGCGGGGCCACCTCCCGTGGTCAAGAGCAAACAGATCACGCTCAAGCCCAGCGGCATCACGATCCGCCTCGTCGCGTCGAAGACGAATCTCGACCAGAAGCGGGCCGGGCGTGTCGCACTCTGGCTGACCCTGTACAGGAAGACCGGGCCCGGCTTCAAGAAGGTTAAGCAGGTCAAGGTCACGACCGGATTCAAGCTCTCGTCGCGGCTGAAGTCCCTGGTCGTCGTACAGGCCAAGGGGCCGCAGTACAGGAACACGGCCGAGGTCCACCTGAAGTGGTTCGTCAGCCCGTCGGTCGGCACGCAGACATGGTCGTTCGTCGCGACGCCGAAGCAACTCGCGCCGCAGGAGTAACTCCTTCACGAACCGAGAGGAAGAGGGGCGCGGCGGCTTGGCGGAGCTGCCACGCCCTCTCGACGAAGACGGGCCCTGCGGAAGCCTCTCCTTCCTCTGAGCGATCCTGCGGCACGATCGCTCGTATTCGACGGGAGTTCTACTTGCGGGCCGAGGCGAGGGCAATGCCCGGCCTGGGTACGGCTCTATCCCCCTTTTCGGGGATGGCCCGCCGGCCGCTCGAGCGCATCCTCGCGAGTCGAGCGGCGGCTGTGCGAGGGCGCTTGCCTCGCTTTCCTGACGCGTCGTGCCTCACCGGGTTCATCCGAGTTAACCTGGATTCGTGCGAGTTGACGCGCGAACAGAGCTCGTGATCGCTGTTCGCGTCGGCGACCCGATCGAGCCTGCGTGATCTTCAGGGCGACGGAGCACGCGCAGCTCGCCGGCGGGCCCTGGGACGAACGCCTCGCGCGTTACGCGATCGCCGACATCCTCGACGAGACGATCGCCGCCGGGCGGCCCGAGGAGGCGGGCGTGTATGCCGGAGTCGCCGGAGAGCTCTACGCGCTGCGATCGCTGGGCAAGCCGGTCGACTGGGAGCTCGGCGCGGGCGAAGGGACGGGGTTCGCGGACGGAGAAGTCGGGATCGCGCTGGTGTCGGGCGACAACGAGCGTTTCCGTGCGGCCGCACCGGCGTGCATCGAGAACCCCTGGAACGAGCTGCTCTACGGTGCCGGCGGCGCCCTCGTGGCGGCGCGGCTCCTCGGCGAGGACGACGTCGCGCGCGAGGCGATCAAGCGGCTGTGGTCGACGTGGACCTTCGACTCGAAGCTGCGCGCGTGCATCTGGACACAGCGGTACGACAACCGGCGGGAGCAATTCCTCGGCATGGCGCACGGCGTGGCCGGCAACGCATACGCGCTCCTTCGCGCGGCTCCTCTGCAAAGCAGCGAGCACCAGACGGAGCTCATGCATCGTATCCTCGAGACGCTCGAGCGCACCGCGCTGCGCGAGAGCAACCTCGTCAACTGGCCACCGGTTGCAGGTGAGACCGCTGCCGAGCAGATTCGAGTGCAGTGGTGCCACGGCGCGCCGGGCGTCGTCTGCGCGCTGGCCGGTGCGCCGGCACATCGCGATCTCAACGCGCTGCTGCTCGCAGCGGGCGAGCTCGTCTGGGAGGCCGGGCCGCTGCGAGGAGGCGCCGGTCTCTGCCACGGCACGGCCGGCAACGGCTGGGCGTTTCTCAAGCTCAACCGGCGCACGGGCGACCGGAAGTGGCTCGAGCGCGCACGGCGCTTTGCGATGCATGCAATCGAGCAGCGCAACGGCGAGCGCGGCCTGTGGACCGGCGATCTCGGTGTCGCCCTGTACCTCCGCGCGTGCATCGATGTGGAAGACCGCTGGCCGCTGCTCGACGTCCTTTAGAGAACACGGGGGAACCCATGGTTCCCCCGTGTTGCCCCCTCCTTCACAGTTCGCAGGATCCAACACCGCTTGGGCTGCGCTCGGGCAAAGCCCGGCTCCGCCCGCCGGCCGGGAGCGGCGGCGGTCAGAGAAGCGAGGTGTAGGCGGAAGCGCAGATACTCCTCGCGTGTCTGACGCGTCGCTGCCGGTGCGATGCCGGGATAGTGCTTTGCACAGACCCGGAGAGCACCGCGCCGGCAGCGGCGCGGCCTTTCCGCCGGTCTCAGTCGAAGTCGAGCGGCTGGAAGTAGTGCTTCGCCATGTAGTGGGCGACCTTCATGCCCAGCAACTCGGCCTGGACGTCGGCGGTGCGGAAGTGCAGGCCCGCCCAGATGCGGGCGTCGATGATCTCTTTGAGAGCCTGCGAAAACCGGTCGAAGTAGCGTGTCTCGCCCGGGAAGTTGACGCTCGTCACGCCGAACGGAATCTTGTCCGTGCCGAAGAACATCTGCAGCACGCGGAGGTGCGAGCCGTCGAGGCAGAGGTGCCCGGATGGGTGCTCGGGGTACGGAGCCGTGAGGAGCGACGTCCACGCCGGGTCCGGCTCGGTCGCCGGATTGTCGTCCTCGTCCGCCAGTTGGATCGCCGTCCACGGCCGCCAGAAGACCCAGTAGTACTTGTCGTTCCAGCAGTTGATCGCCGCGTCCGCGGCGGCCAGGTTCTGCATCGCGAACAGGAGGGCGCTGTCGCCGAAGTCGACGTGGTAGTCCGGGTCGTCGGCCAGGTTACGGGCAACCGCGTTCCAGGTCGCGACCGGAGTGCTCTGCCAGAAGATCGCGATGTGCATCTGCTCGGCCGTGCGCGTCGTGCTGTTCCTCGAGCCGAGCGCCTTGACCTCGTTGAAGTCCTCCGCATACGCGGCGCTGGTGAGCGCATTCGGGCCGTCGGTGCGGAACTGGGACGGGCTCTGCATCAGGAACGGCCGCATCTGCACCCCTCCGACCCACGGGGTCGGGTCGAGCACCGGCGTCCCGTCCGGGTTCAGCAGCGGCCGCCATTCCCCGATGTCGTACGTGGGCTTCGGCGCCCACGGGGACGGCCCGAAGCGTCCGTCGTTCTGCCGGGCAGCGATCATGGCGTCGGCCGCGGCGTTCCCCGCCGCGATCCCCTCCGTCTTGAACTCGGAATCGGGTATCAGAGCGAGCGCGTTGGCGTAATCGGTGGCCACGGACTCCAACAAGCTCGCCCTATTCGGAAAGTTGATGGTGTAGGGAACCGTCGAGATGATGTTGGAGAGGACGCGGTAGGCCGCGGTCGCGACCGCCGCCTCCTTCGACGCCATCGAGTCGAACAGCGTCTCGAGGCGATACGGCTGATGCCGGCGCTCGATCGCATTGACCGCGTCGTAGACGGCGCCCTGCACCATCGCCATGTTGATCTGCGAGGCAGGCGGCGCCCCGCCCGCCGGCCCTGGGAACGCGACGAGCGTTCTCGTCGCGATCTCGTTCCAGCTCGTGACCTCGTTAGCCTGTGCGATCGCGGGTGCGGCGAGCGCGACGGCTACGGCGGCAAGCGCCGTAAGCCAGGCGAATCGTGTACGTCTCATTTTCCCCTCTCTCCCTCGCCGACCTCCGGTCGGCCTGTAAGCAGTTTCCCCCGCCGCGTGCCTGGACTCCATTCGTCATTTGTCGTATCTTTCGACGGGCCGTGGCCGCGCTTGCCGCCCGAGACGCGGAGGCACTGCTCCGCTTCATGGCTGTCGCCGAAGAAATGGGAGGCGACGAGCCGTTTACGCCACAAGTCCTCGAGGAGCTCGGAAAGCTCGTGGTCGCCGACGAGATCTCGTATTGCGAGCAGGACCGCGTCCGGCAGCGGGTCCGGCTCAGCGTCGGTCGCCCGGGCGATGACTGGTTGGGGGATCCGCCCGTGTCCTACTGGGACATCGCAGACGAGCACCCCGTCTGCAGCAGGCACAACCGCGGCGACTTCCGCGCGTTGAAGCTCTCAGACTTCCTCAGCCTGCAACAGCTCAGGAGAAGCCATGTCTACGCGGTGTGGTTCCGGCCTTTCGGCGTCGAGCGCGAGCTCAACGTCGCGATCCCCTCACCGCCGTGGCACACGAAGACGTTCCTGTTCGACCGGCGCCCGGGACGAGACTTCACGGAACGCGACCGGCTCGTGCTCGATCTGCTCCAGCCCCATTTCGGCCACCTCTGGCGCGCAGCGCAGACCCGCCGGCGGCTGCGAGCGGCGCTGGCCGCGCTCGAATGGCAGGGCGAGCACCAAGCGCGCGGCGTGATCGTACTGGCGCCCGGAGGCGGGATCGAGCTCATCTCGGCGGCCGCACGCCGGCTCGTGCACGAGTACTTCGGAGCGTCGCGCCAAGCGGGGCTTCCAGCCGCACTCGCGGACTGGCTGGAGGTGGGCTCGGGAACGATGCGACGACAGCGTGGTGACCGCCGTCTCACGATCGATCGCTCCGGCGACGCGCTGCTCCTCGAGGAGACGCGCGAAGAGCTCGGCCTGACCGCGCGCGAGCGCCAGATCCTTGCCTGGGTCGTCCGCGGCAAGACGAACCCCGAGATCGCCGAGCTCCTCTGGATCGCGCCGACCACCGTGCGCAAGCATCTCGAGCACGTGTACGCGAAGCTAGGTGTCCGCACGCGCACCGCCGCCGTCGCACGCTTCCTCGGGGTTCTCGACGACCAGGCAGGGAGGGACGTCGTGGCGACGCTGACGACAAGGGCGCGGAGTCGTCGACACGGAAGAGGCGAATGACGCTTTCCAGTCCTTCCCCGAGCGGCATGCTCCGGGGCTAAGGGGTGCTCGGTTGCGCCTCGCCCTCTAACGCCACAGCGGCGGGATTCAAGCCCGCGACGCAGGACTCCGGAAGCGCCGCGCAGCCCAGCCACGCGACCTGTGGACGAAGCGCGACGACGACGATCGCTCCGATGACCACAGCCACGCCATCGACGAAGACGGCGCCGCCCGGCCCGATCACTGCTGCCAGGCCGGCGGTCAGCAGCGCACCGAACGGCAGCATGCCGACAAATGCGGCCGCCCAGATCGCCAGCGCCCGCGCTCGGATCTCGTCGCTGCTCATCGCCTGCACCACCACAGTCGACAACCCGACGAACAGCACGCCGGCGAATCCCCCCACGAACCCCAGCGCGAGCGACAGCCACGCGTTGGTCGACGCGCCGATGCCGGCGAGAGCCGCGCCGGTGACGACGAACCCGACGAGCAACGGCTCGCCCTTGTTCGGCCGACCGGAGAGGCTTAACAGCGCGATCGACCCCAGCAACGACCCGAGGCCGACCGCCGCCATAACGGCGCCGAGGGTCCCCGCACCCGCGTGGAGGTTGTAGCGGACGAGCGCCGGGATCATGAACGCGACCGGCGGCGCCGCGAACAGGCCGGCGACCACCATCAACACCATCATCGCCGCGAGGCTGCGCTGGCTGAAGACGAAGCGGAACCCGTCGGAGATCGCGCCGCCACCCCTGGCCGCCGCACTACGGATGGGACGCGAACCGGGCAACAAGGCCAGCGTGCCGAGCACGGCGACGAAGCTCACAGCATTGACGCCGAACACCCACGTGGGCCCGGCTGCGGCGAGCAAGAACCCCGCGATCGCGGGGCCGACGAAGCGCGCGACTTGCAGCGACAGGCTGTTGATGGCAACCGCGCTCTCGAGGTCGCGCTGCGGCACGGTCGCGGCGAGCATCGCCTGAAATGGGGCGAAGCTGAGCGTGCCGAGGATGCCGCCGAGCACTGCGAGGACGGCGAGCAGCCCGACCGTCAGCGTCCCGGTCGCCCAGGTCAAGGCGAGCGCCGCAGCGAGGGCCATGTTCAACGATTGGAAGATGAACAAAAGCTTCCGCCGGTCGTAGCGATCCGCGAGCGCTCCTGCGGGCAAGGCGAACACAAGGTTCGGAATCGTGTTCAGAAAGCCGATCAGTCCTAGCGTCGCCGCGGAGCCGCCGAGCAGAAGGACGACGTACCCGTAGGCGGCGGCCTCGACCCAGTTACCGATCAAAGAGAGCAGAACGCCGGCCGAGTAGCGCCGAAACAGCCGGGAGTGCAGCGCCGCCAGCACGCGCGCGGGCGGCTTCGGCGTCGCTTGCTCTGCCGGCACAGGCTCGGGCTCGACCCCTTCGCCGGTCAGTGCAGCGACTCCGCCGCGCACTGCGTATGCCTCGAAGCCTCGGTCCCTCAGCCAGTGCGCCACACGGACGCTCGTCGCCTCGCGCAGTCAACCGCACGCGAGCACGATCGGTGTGTCACGCGCGAACTCATCCAGTCGCTGGGGGATCTCGTCGGGAAAGATCCGCAGTGCGCCCTCGAGCGTCATAGCCGGATCGTCCTTCCGCCGGACGTCGAGGAGCGGTGCGCCGCTCGCGACGAGCTCCCGGGCCGTCGCCGCGTCGATGCGAGCCGGAGAGCCGCGGACGGCCGAAGGGACGTGAAACCGGCGCGTCGGCGCGCGGCCCTTACTCAAACGCCGTACTCGAGCGTAGTCTGAGCTTGCCGAAGGAGCCGATCGGAGGGCCTTTCTCATGGACCGTGAAGGACTCGAACCTTCGACCTTGGGATTGAGAGAACCGTCAGGTCGTCTCGGCCTGTCTCGGCTCATCTGGGCTTTCTGCTAATCGCGCTTTCTACCGCGATCTCCGCCAGAAGATTCTTGGCTTCTGCGGCGGCGACTGTGTTCTCCTTTTGCTCGAAGAGACGGAGTGCTTCTCGGAGATTCTCGGCGGCCTCCTCGCCGCGTCCGATCGAGCGTAGGACCTCCGCCAGCGCCCTCAGTGAACCTGCTTGAGTGGCAATCGAGTCGGTACCCCGGGACAAGTCAACCGCTTTTCGGGCGAGTCGCTCGGCCGTCTCGTACTCACCACCTCGCGCCTTCAGAGTCGCTTCCGTCCTCCGCCAGAGAATCTCTGAGATCACGTCGTCCGGTGAGCTCGCCTCTCGAGCCTCTTGCACAAGGCGAGCGGCGTCCTGGTAACGCCCCTGCGCGCACATCACCTCCGCCAATTGGCCGGTGAGCGTCGAGAAGACGTTCTTCTCTCCGGACTCGCGCAAGAGCTCGTAGCCGACGCGTAACTCCCGCTCCGCAGCGATTGGATCGCCAGCCAGCATCTCGAGGCGCCCACCAAAGATCGTCGCAAGGCCTATCCGGAGCTTCAATCCGAGCTCCCGGAACGTCTCGAGACTCGACCTGTAAGCACGGCGAGCTTCGTCGAATCGACCTCGTCCGGCGTAGAGCACGGCCAGCGGCCCGCGGACTGCCGCTTCGAGGGCAGGATGGCCATGCGCACGCGCAAGCAGCTGCTCGCAGCGGTCGATCGCCTCGGAGAGGGGCGCGGGACCGCTTCCGATCGAGAGCCCCAGTCCCTGGTAGATCTCAGCCTCCAGCCGTCTGTCGCCCGCACGCTCGGCATGAACGAGCGCGCGCTCGAGCGCCTCGGCGCGGGCACCGTAGTGGCACGCGCTCCAATGACGATTGCCGATCATCTCCCACGCCCTGGCGAGCCCTTCGTGGTCTTGGGCCGCCTCGAAGACCGGAATCGCCTGCTCGGCCAGCTCGGCAGCCTCCGAGTGAGGCTGCTCGCGCTCGCCGCTCATCACGAGCGCCAGCGCGGCGCGCTCCAGCCGGGCCCGGAGCTCGATCCGCGTATCGCCCGTCCGCAGCGCGAGCTCGACTGCCTCGTCGAGCACAACGGTCGCACGAGTCAGCTCACCCGTCGCCTCGAGTGCCGCGCCGAGTGCGACGAGCACGCTCATATGCTGGGCCCCCTCGCGAGGAAGCAGCTCTGCGGCGCGCGCCAGAAGCGAAGACGCCGCCTGCATGTCGCCACGCGTGAATGCACGCTTGCCGGCGGCTGCGAGCCGCTCGCCGGCACGCTCGGCGACCGCCTGTCCGTGCTCGTCGAGCGGCCCCAGCTCACCCCGATAGCGCCACGCCTGCTCGAGGTGGTAGCCAAGGATCTCCTCGTACTCACCCGCCCGATCGCCCGCCTGCTTTTCGAGCCAGTCGGCGAAGCGCTCGTGCAGCTCGGCGCGCAATTCCTTCGGAAGCGCATCGTAGGCCGCATCACGGATAAGGATGTGGCGGAAGCGGAACGCGTCGTCGCCGGCAAACGACGTCCGCTCCGGCCGGATCAGTTCCTTGCGGACAAGCGCAAGCAACTGTTCGCCAACTCGCGCACGCAGCGGGTCGGGTGCAAGCGCCGCCACAGCTCCACGGTGAAAGACCTTTCCCTCGACGGCGGCGCGCTCGATGACTGCACGCTCGTCGACTGCCAGCCGGTCGAGGCGCGCGGCCAGGAGAGCCTGAATCGTGGGTGGGACGCGCAACGATGACAGGTCGGCGGTCGCCGCCCATCCTCCGTTGCCCCGCTCGAGCAGCCCGTCGTCGATGAGCATGCCGAGCGTCTCCTCGACGAACAGCGGGTTCCCCTCGGCCGTCTCGAGGATCGTCTGACGCACGTGCTCGGACAACTCGGTGGTCCCGAGGAGATTGCCGACAAGCCGCTCGGCCTCCATCTCGTCGAGCGGCTCGAGCAGGACAGTGGTCGCATTGAGCTTGCCGCCGCTCCAGTCGGGCCGCAGGTCGAGCAGCTCGGGCCTGGCGACGCAGAGGATCAGGATCGGCGCATCCCGCGACCAGTCGGCAATGTGCTCGACGAGGTCGAGGAACGTGCCCTCCGCCCAGTTGACGTCGTCGAAGACGCAAACGAGCGGCCTCCGTGCGGCCGCGGCTTCGAAGAGCTTGCGCACCGACCAGAACGTCTCCTCGGGCGTGCCTGACGGCTCGGCGGCGCCGACCGCGCCTTCGATCCGCTTCGCGATCAGCTCGGTCTCCCTGCCGGGCCCGATCACGTCGAGCGCGGCCGCGTGGACGTCCTCCCCGACGAGCTGGCGCAAGGCCTCCGCAAGGGGCCAGAACGTGATCCCGTCGCCGTACGGAAGGCAGCGCCCCAGGCCGACCGTCGCCCGATCGCCGACCGAGCCCAGAAATTCCTCCACCAAGCGGGACTTCCCGACCCCCGCGGCACCGAGCAAGGTAAACAGGTGGCATGCGCGTTCGTGAACCATCCGTTCGAAGGCGCCCCCGAGTAGCTTCCGCTCCTGCTCGCGCCCGACGAGCGGTGAGTCCAGCCTGCGCATCACCCCGGGTGCCCCCGCGGCGACCTCGATCAGCCTATGAGCCTGGAGGGGCTCCACCTTGCCTTTGACGACAAGGGGCGGGGTCGCCTCGACTCGCACAGCGTCGCGAACGAGCTGATAGGTCCGCTGCCCGAGCAGGATCTCACCGGCGCCGGCCGCCTCCTCCAGGCGCTTGGAAGCGTTGACCGCGTCGCCGGTAACGAGGGTGCCGGAAGCTGGACTCCCGGCGACCACCTCGCCGGTGTTTATGCCCGTTCGCGTCTCGATCCCGACACCGCGCTCCCGAAGGAGCTGCTCGTTCAGCGGACCGAGCGCCTCACGCATCTCTGCGGCCGCTCGGACGGCCCGGAGGGCATCGTCTTCGTGCACGAGCGGGATTCCGAACACGGCCATGACCGCATCGCCCACGAACTTCTCGACGGCGCCTCCGTGGCGCTCGAGCACCGCTCGCATCTCGTCGAAATATCTCGACATGACGCGTCGCAGGGACTCAGGGTCGAGCCTCTCCCCGAGCGCCGTTGAGGAGACGACGTCCGAGAAGAGCACCGTGACTGTCTTCCTGACCTCGTGCCTGGGTGGCTGCAGGGCGAGCGGCGCTCCGCAGCCCGCGCAGAAACGGGCATCATCCGGGCTCTCCCTCCCGCATGCGCTACAGCGCATAGCGCGAGTGTACGACCTTCCGTGGAAGAAATCGCTTCCGACCTTGGGATTAAGATCCCTGCTCTACCAGCCGAGCTAACGGCCCTTAACACGGGGGAACCCATGGTTCCCCCGTGACCCGCTCCTTCTACACCACCTGCAACCGAAGACCTAGTGGGCTGCGCTCGGGCGAAGCCCGGCTCCGCCCGCCGTCGCATTCCCGTGTCCCAGAGAGGTGGGCCGTGAAGGATTCGAACCTTCGACCTTGGGATTAAGAGAACCGCGATCTCGGGCTGTCTCGGTAGGTCTGGGTTTTGCGGGGAAATTGCGTCCTCGGCTCTTCGTGCGTCTCGGCCCGTCTCGGCCCGTCTCGCTGCCACCCTGCTGTCACCTTGGGGCGTCGGCTTGGCGGGGTCCGGCAGCCAGAGGCCGAGGTTACGAACGCTCTGGCGGCCTCGCCAGACGGCGTCGCCGATTGATACCGGCAATAGCCGTAGGAACTCGAGCGGGAACAGGTGCGAGCGGTCGGCGCCGGCATGACTGTCCTCCTCGGCGATATAGCTTTCGCGAAGGCCCAGCTCGGAGAGCGAGGCAGGTGCTCTCGCGGACATGACCCGAGGTGACCGCTAGTCGCGTGTCGGGCTAGCCGGGGCAGGGCAGAGTCTTTCGGCGCGCGCGCGCGACTCACGAGCATGTTGGGCCGACGAGCCAGCAGGTCAATCCAGCTGCGCCTTCGCCGCGTAGAAATGGGTGAAGGAGGAAGTGGCCATGCCAATCGTAAGACACGCAAACGGCGGAGCGGGCCGGCCGGCCAAGCCTCGTAGCAAGACCCGTGTACTCCTCTTGCCGCTGATCGCGGCGTTGGGAGTGGCCGGGTTCGTCGTCGCCGGCTCGATCGCGCAGAGCGCGACCGGGACGGGCGCAACCGTATCCCTCGGCAAGACGAAGCTGGGCCGGGTACTGGTCGACTCGGCGGGGCATACGCTCTACCTCTTCAGGAAGGACAAGCACGGCACGAGCGCCTGCAACGGGAGTTGCGCGAAGTTCTGGCCTCCGCTGCTCAGCCACAGGAAAGCGAGCGTCGGCCCGGGCGTCAAGATGTCGATGCTCGGCACGACGAGGCGGAGTAACGGTAGCCGCCAGCTGACCTACAACAAGCACCCGCTTTACACCTACGCGCTCGACAAGCACGCCGGACAGACGAACGGCGAGGGCAAGCTCGTGTTCGGCGCCAAGTGGTACGCCGTCTCCGGCAGCGGGAAGGCGGTCGTCAAGGCCGCGCCGCCTGCGACGACGACTACGACCAGGACGACTACCTGCCCCTACCCACCCTGCTAGGAGGTAGCTGGCCTGCTCCGCGGTCCCCCTCGCCGCGCTGTGGCGCGGCGAGGGCGTGTGGGCGGCGGCGTAGGATGCGCAAACCTGAGCACAACTGCTCGACGTCACGGGCCTCGACTTGAACGAACCCGAAAAGGCACCGCGCCGCAGCGCCCCGATGGAACGCATCGCTCGCGCGACATGCGCGAGAGAGTGCTCCGCAGCTGCGCGAGAGCGGCGGGCGGCGTCGACAAGTCGTGCGTGAGGACTCTAGGGGATTCGCCGCCAAGCGGGACGGGCCGGCTGATCTCGACGACGTATGACCTCGGCATTCCGATCGCGACGGGATCGAGCTTGGGCTGGGCCGAGCGTCCCGAACGCCGCCCACGCATAGCCTGTTCCGACAAGCTTCGTCTCCGGCAACTCGCCGCTATCATCCCGGGCGCAGTCAGCCACTGAGAGGGGGGAGGCAATGCATGCAAGGCGTTGGCGGCTGCTGCTCGTCTTGGCGGCGGCGGCGGCTGCGCTTGCCCTCGGTATCGGTGCTGCGGCCGACGTCGGCTCGGGCTCCGGCCCGCCGACCTCGATCGGTCACGGCGGGGCGGCCGCAAGCGTCGAGCGGATCGCCACGCAGGCCGCGATCGACACGCTCAAGGCGGGCGGCAACGCGATCGACGCGGCGGTCGCGGCGGCAGGAATCCTTGGCGTTACGGAGCCGTTCTCGTGCGGGGTCGGCGGCGGCGGCTTCATGGTGATCCGCACGGCCGACGGCAAGGTGACGACGATCGACGGGCGCGAAACGGCGCCGGCGGCGATGACGCCGACCTCGTTCTGGGAGAACGGCTCGCCGCTGCCGTTCAACGACGCGCGCTTCAGCGGCATGTCGGTCGGCGTGCCCGGCACCGTTGCGACGTGGGTGGAAGCGCTCAAGGCATACGGGACGATGTCGCTCGCGAACGCGCTCCAACCGGCAATCCACGTCGCGCGTCACGGCTACGTCATCGACCAGACCTGGTTCGACCAGGCAAACGGGATGGTGCGCGACTGGTTGGACGACGTCCCCGCGTCCGCGGCGCTCTTCCTCGATCCCGACGGCACGCCGCGTGACGTCGGCACCGTTTTCACGAATCCCGATCTGGCGACGACGTACGAGCGGATTGCCCACCTCGGCCTGAAGGGCTTCTACCGCGGCGCGATCGCGGACGCGCTCGTCGACACCGTCGACTATCCGCCGGTTTCACCGACGGCGAACCACGTGTTTCGGCCGGGTGTGATGACGATGCGCGACCTGCGCTCATACGTTGCTCCGGAGCGAGCACCCACGCACGTGAACTACCGCGGTCTCGACGTCTACTCGATGGGACCGCCGTCGAGCGGCGGCTCGACCGTGGGCGAGGCGCTGAACATCCTCGAGGGCTACCCGCTCTCGAGCATGACGCGCGAAGAGGGCTTCCACTACTACCTCGAAGCCTCGAGGTACTCGTTTGCCGACCGCAATGCCTATCTCGCCGATCCCGCCTACTTCGACGTGCCGTTGAGCGGTCTCCTGTCTAAGGACTACGCAACGACGCGGCGTGACCTGATCGGGCCGACGGCGGCGAACCCGCCGGTCGTGCAGCCCGGCAACCCGTATCCGTACGCGACGGGACAGGCCGCAGCGACGATGACGCAGTCCGAGACGACGACGCACCTTGTGACGTCCGACAGGCTGGGCAACGTCGTCTCCTATACCTTCACGATCGAGTCGACTGGCGGCTCCGCTCTCGTGGTTCCGGGCTTCGGGTTCTTGCTCAACAACGAGCTGACCGACTTCAACTTCGACTCTCAGACGCACCCGAATCGCGTCGAAGGGGGCAAGCGTCCGCGTAGTTCGATGAGCCCAACGATCGTGCTCGACGACGGCAAGCCGTTCCTCGCGCTCGGCTCGCCGGGCGGCTCGACCATCATCACGACCGTGCTGCAGATCCTCTTTGACCGTCTGGACGACCACATGTCGCTCCCGGATGCGATTGCCGACCCGCGCGCAAGCCAGCGCAACACGATACGGACGAGCGCCGAGCCAGCCTTCATCGCAAGCCCGCTGGCGACGCTGCTAAGGGCGCGCGGACACCAGTTCGTGGACGCCGGCGAGATTGGCGCTGCGACGGGAATCGAATTCCTTGCCGACGGCAGCGTGCTCGCCGCGGCCGAACCAGTCCGGCGCGGCGGCGGCAGCGCGATGGTCGAGTTCCCTGGGTAGCCAGGCTCGAGTCCTCGCGTGCGGGGGGCTCCGGCCTTTTCCGAGCCCCGAATCCACGCGCTCACGAACGCGCCGGCGCGTGTGCCGGCCGCGCGGCCGAGCTCGGCGCGAGCGACGACACCTGGAAGGAGATGGTCTGGCGGCGGGTCAGGGCCAAGGTGCTCGCGCGCCGCGGCAAGCACGCCGAGGCAGAGCGGCTCGCCCGTAGGCGGTCGCGATCTGCGATGAGACCGACAAGCCCGACGCGCAGGGAGATGTGTACGCCGACTTCGCCGAGGTGCTGTCGCTCGCCGGCCGCCCGCAGGAGGCAGCCGAGGCGCTCGAGCAGGCGCTCGCGCGCTATGAGCGGAAGGGAAACCTCGTCATGGCCGGGAGAACGCGTGAGCGGCTCCAGGAGCTTGCCTCTACATGACCATCTGCCCTCAGTGCGAAGCGCGGAACCGGGACGACGCCGAGCTCTGCGACGACTGCGGAGCGCCCCTCGCCCGGACCCCGACTTTCGAAGATGGGCCGTGAAGGATTCGAACCTTCGACCTTGGGATTAAGAGAACCGCCGAACCGTCTCGGCCTGTCTCGGTTCGTCTGGGTTTTGCAGGAGAATCCGCATCCCGGATGCCCTTAGGTCTCGGGTCGTCTCGGCCCGTCTCGCTGGCACTTCGCTGTCACCCTGTCGGACTCTCAGAGCGATACGGGCGGTCAGTCGCGCAGCTGACGGAGCGCCTGAGCGATGCCCTGACCTCCCTTCAGCACCGGTTCGAACAGGTCGCCGTGCCGCTCGACCCGCTCGAGCGCCTCGCGCATGCCGAAGTCGCGCGGCCGTACTTTCTCGCCGAGCTCCTCCCAGCGCAGCGGCGTCGAGACCGGTGCCCCTGGCTTCGGGCGCACCGAGTAGGCGGACGCGATCGTCTTGCCGTGCCCGTTCTGGCGGTGGTCGACGAGCACGCCGCGCCGCTTCTTCTTCAACCACTCGGTGGTGACCAGCCCCGGGTTCTCGGCCTCCAGCCGGCGAGAGACGCGCTCGGCAAACTCGTACGTGTCCCTGTAGGAGAAGCGCCGCGTGACCGGCACGAGCACGTGGATCCCGTCGGCGCCGCTCGTCTTCACGTAGGAGCGCACCTCGAGCCGCTCCAGCGCCTCGCGCACGAGGTGCGCGACGCGGATGGCTTGGACGAAGCCGTTCCGCGACTCGGGCGGGTCGAGGTCGAAGACGACGTAGTCCGGTCGCTCGGGCTTGTCCACGCGCGAGTACCAGGCATTCATGTCGATGCAGTTCATCTGGACCATCCATACGAGCGCGGCGGGCTCGTTGACGAGCGTGAAGTCGACGAGCCGCGATTCACCCTTCCGCGGCCAGGTGCGAAAGCGGCGCGTGGGGATCCACGGCGGCTTGCCCTTTGGCGCCTGCTTGTGGAAGTACGCCTGGCCGCGAATGCCGTGGGGATAGCGCTTGAGCGTGAACGGCCGGCCGTGCAGGTGCGGGACGATCGCCTCGCCGATGGCGGCGTAGTACTCGGCGAGGTCGCGCTTCGTCACGCCGTCGCCGGAAAAGAGGACGCGATCCGGATGCGTGAGCCGGACGCGGCGGCGGCCGATCTGGATCTGGTCGCTCATCGGGAAGGACGCGTCCAGTGTGACACCCGGGATTTGAAGTCGCCGTCAGGCCTTAGAACTCGAATCAAAATGAGAGGAGCATCAATGCGTATGCGATGGCTGCGGAGAGCTCCTCGCAAGCTCTCCTAACTTGGTTTCCATCCCAACGCTCGACACCAGGCGAAGGCCAGGTAAGCGTCCGATGACTTCGACCACTCAAGCCAGGCCCGGCTCATTGCGTCGAGGTCGCTCGCCGTTGCGAGTTCGTGCTTTCTCGCCGAGCGCGCGTACCAGCTGTCGCCGCAATCTTCCGCCCGTGCCAGGCCGAATGACTCCACGGCTTCGCCGGCGCCGTAGCAGAAGTACTTGGACGTCGCGGCGACACGGTCGAAGCCCGCGCGCTCCAGCAGGCCGCGGAGCTGTCGACCGCGATAGGGATCGGCAGTATTCTCGAGCAGCCACACTCGTTCGCGGATGGCGTAAAACCGTCTCAGGAGCTCGTGGTTCGGCCCCGTGAGGATCAAGCCCCCGTACTCGACGCAGGCGACGCCGAGCACCCCGCCCGGCTTGAGGATTCGTTTGATCTCGGCGAGGCCGTCGAGCGGGCGGTCGAGCGTTTCCAGCATCGAGTGGCAAAGACAGGCGTCGAACTGATCGTCGGGAAAGTCAAGTGCGCAGACGCTGCCGACCCGGAACTCGACATTCTTGATCTGGTGCCCGGCGGCGTAGCACCGGGCGTCCGCGAACTCCTCCGCCTCCGGATCGTTAGCCACAACGTGAGCGACGCTCTCCGCCAGACCCAATGTGATCGTCCCCTGCCCGCAGCCGACATCAAGAACACGGAAGTCGTCGTCCAGGTGCGCCAGCAGGAAGTCGGCGTAGTCTGCCGCGTTCCTGACCTTGAGAGACGCCGCGAAGGCCGAACTCATCCGCCGTCCTTTGAGGCTGGGGCGCGCCCAACGGGGTAGCGGAACTCCACGCGCGGAGTCTAGGGAAGCCTCGCGCGCTCGCCTGGACGCACGCTTGATGCCGATCGCACAGTGAAAGGGACCCGCTCCCTGACGACGAAGGCCGTCGGCATCCGCCGTCAAGCTGGGAGGGGTGCCAATGGCCGCTGCGCTGTGGATCGTGTCGGATGGGCTATGGAAGCGTGTCGAGCCGTTGCTGCCGAAGGTGGAGCGACGTTCGCGGTTCCCAGGGCGGAAGCGTTTATCCGATCGGCAGGCGCTGCAGGGGATTCTCGTCGTCTTGCACACCGGGATCGCATGGCGGCATCTACCGCTCGAGCTCGGCTTCGGCTCCGGTTCGACCTGCTACCGCCGCTTGGATGAGTGGCAACAGGCAGGCGTGTGGGAGCGGCTGCACGCACTCTTGCTTGCTGAACTGCGGGCCGCCGGCGAAATCGAGTGGTCGCGGGCCGTGGCGGACTCGAGTCACGTGCAGGCGAAAAAAGGGGCTCTGAGACCGGCCCGAGCCCAGTTGATCGAGCCAGAAACGGCTCCAAGCACCACCTCCTGGTCGACGCGACCGGGATCCCACTCGCTTGGCGGCTCACGGGCGGCAACCGCAATGACGTCACCCAACTGATCCCGCTCATCGACGCCGTCCCCGCCGTGCGCGGCCGGGTCGGCCGCCCGCGGCAGCGACCCGCGCGTCTCGCCGCCGACCGCGGATACGACCACGACAAGTACCGTCGCCAGCTCCGTCGGCGGGGGATTGCACCCGAGATCGCCCGCCGCCAGACCGAGCACGGCTCCGGGCTGGGCCGCTACCGCTGGGTCGTCGAGCGCACCTTCGCCTGGCTCCATCACCTCAAGCGGCTGCTGGTCCGCTACGACCGCCGCGCCGAAATCCACGAGGCGTTCCTCGCGCTCGGCTGCTGCCTCGTCTGCTTCAGAAGGCTACAGCGCTCATTCTGATTCGAGTTCTAAGCAGGGTCGGAAAGGACTCTTGTTGATGGTTCAGCCGGTACAAAAGTACAAATCCCGGCCGCGGCCGCCGTAGGCGGGGCAAGCTGGAAAACGGTCTGCAGGCTCGCGTTGCTTTAGGGCCTGGGGCCCCAGTCTGAGGCGCTTTCCCATCTGTTCGGTGTGTTCGTCAAGTTGCGCATTCCGCTGCCGTCTAGTCTCATGCCGTAGACATCAGCGTTTTGCTGTTCACCCCCCACAATCGGGGCGCGACCGGCCTGGATCCTTCTCCCGTTCGGCGAAAACGACGCCGAGAGCCATTTGGCTGTTCCGGCCGGATCGTCGGTTACGCGGTGGCGGTGAAACCCGTTTCGTTGGATGAGCCACAAGTTGCCTGAGGTGTCCGAGAACTGCTTCGTTCTGACAAGCACCCAGCGACCGTTGGGCGAGAAATCGGGCTGCGCTGCCTCCATCGACCAGGGAGTAATACGGCGCAAGCGGCTGCCATCGAGGCGAACCGTGAAGACCGCCTGGCGGCCCGTCTTCTTGTCAAGTCGCTCGAACGCGAGCGTCCTGCCACCCGGTGCCCACGCAGGAGCGTGATCCTCCCAGCGAGCGCGGTCAGAAGAAGGCACTCCTTTCTGCGTCACCCTGTGGGCGTGCGTCCCGTTCGCCCGCATCACAAAAATCGCGTGGAGCGGGTTGCCGTGAACGTCGACTGGGCCAAGGGCGCGCTGGAACGCAATCCTCCGTCCCGAGGGCGACCAGGCCGGGAACCCATCGAATAGGCACCGCCCGCTACAGCTGAATGCCAGGCTTGTCCGGCCGGTGCCGTTCCGCCGTATCTTGACTATGCGCCCGCGTTCTTCGAGGTTGTGCCAGTTGACCGTGTACACGACCCAGCGGCCGTTCGGTGACCAGTCAGGCTCAGTCGTCACCCGCTCCCCACGCGGATGCGTCAACTGCCTGAGACCGCTTCCATCCGGCCGAACCGTGAACAACGCCCCCCGCGTATGGTCGTCATTCAAGTAACGGCGAAACACGATCCGTCCGTTCTTTCCCGCATATGTCGCTTCAGCGACCGATGCATCCAGCAACGCCACCACCACCACAAGACACGCAACCGCTCCAAACGCAACATGCTTCATCGGTGCCCCTTTCGTCGAGGGTGGTTTCGCTGATCAGCCCGCGCTCTCAATCCTCATCCGGGTAGGCAACCGAGACGCTCCACGCACTCTCACGGCTGCTCTCCCTTCGTTCCTTCGTGAAGGGGTCGTATGGCTGACGCCGCCTCGGTGCGCCGCTCGTGGACGAAGATCAGTCCGAAATGGTTGTCCGTGACCTCGCCCGTGTCGCTGACGAGGAAGTTGGAGGTGATGAGGCCTTCGGCCCGCGCGAACTGGCCGTCGCCTCCCTGGACCTCGCGTACAACGGTGCCGTGCCTGAGGTTGGGAGCTGGGCATGCAACGAGCCGCCCGAGCCCGACGCTGCGAAAGCGCACGCTGTTTCCGTGGCCGAACTCGATTGTGCCGGCGTCGTCGAACGTCGACTGCTCACGGAGCGAGAGCTCCGCTTCGAGGGTCGCATCGCCACCCGAAACGTCTTCGAACTCACCATGCACTCCGTGCGGACCCAGCCTCGTTACGAGCGCGGTGCTCGGAGCGGTCAACCTGAACCGAATCCGGTCCGAATCGACTGACGATGCACGCCCGCGGAACTGCAACGAATACGCGATCGGCTTCATCACCGTACGGCCAATGCTGCGCATGGGAGTGGTGCACTCGCGCCCGGGAAATCCCTAGGTCTGTGAACTGGCTCGGGGATACCCTCTTACCCACGATGCTCTTCGGCCGCGAGCGTGAGTCCATGCAGATCGACGATGCGCTCGACGCGGCGAGGGAGCGGCGCAGCGGCGCGCTCGTCATCCGCGGCGAGGCCGGCATCGGCAAGAGCGCACTACTTAACGCCGCCATCGAGCGTGCAGATGACATGCGGGTCCTCCGCGCGCTCGGCGTCGAGTCCGAGGTGGACATCGCGTTCTCCGGGCTGTACGAGCTCCTCCGCCCAGCGCTCTCGTCGGTCGACACGATTCCCGAAGCGCAGGCAGTCGCCGTCCGAGCGGCACTGGCACTCGGCGCGGACGTCGTCACCGAGCGCCTCGCCGTCTTCGGCGGCGCCTTGAGTCTGCTTGCGGCCGTCGCCGAGGAGCAGCCGCTGCTGTGCGTAATCGACGACGCCCACTGGCTCGACGAGGCTTCGGCCGCTGCGATGACCTTCGTCGCGCGCCGCCTCGACGCTGACGGCATCGCGATGCTCTTCGGCGTACGGGAGCCCGACGTCCGAGACTTCACCGCGCCGGGAATTCCCGAGCTCCGGCTCGGCGGACTCGATCGGGCCGCGGCGAGGCAGCTCTTGGCGACGCGACTGCCGGCAGATGCCGGATCGCTCGTCGCAGAGCAACTCATCGAGATCTCGCTCGGAAACCCGCTCGCGCTGATCGAGCTCCCGTCGGGCCTGACGGCGCCGCAGCTCGCCGGACAGGGACCCCTCGATAAGCAAGTCCGCGCAGGGACAGCCGTGGAGCATGGCTTCCTCGGCCGTCTCGCTAAGCTCTCGAGTTCGACGCGGCGCGCCCTCCTCGTCGTCGCCGCAAGTGATGTCGCCGAGGTGGGGACCCTCTCTCGCGCGCTCGCCGTCCTCGGACTCGATACCCAAAGCCTGGAGCCCGCCGAGCAGCTCGGGCTCGTCACGCTGGCGTCCAGCGTGGATTTCTGCCATCCCCTCGCGCGTTCGGCGATCTACGCGGCCGCTGAGGCGATCGACCGGAGCGAGGCGCACGGCGCGCTGGCGTTCGCAGCCGACGCCGCGGGCGAGGCCGATCGCCAGGCATGGCACCTCGCCGCCTCGGCGCGCGCCCCGGACGAGCAGATCGCGTCCGCCCTTGTCGACGCTGCCGAATCTGCCCGGCACCGAGGGGGCGTTTGGTCGGAAGCGAAGGCGCTCGAGCGCGCGGCGCGGTTGACGCCGGAGCCGCGGCTTCGCGCACGGCGTCTCGCGCGCGCGGGGGATGCCGCATATCGTGCCGGTCGCCCTGAGCTCGCGGACGCGCTTCTCGAGGAAGCGGTCGAGGGCGACCTAGAACTCCACGAGCTCGCGCATGCGCAGGCTCGGCGCGCGTACATCCAGGTTGAGCGAGGGGAGCTAGACGAGGCCCTGGACCTGATGATCGGCGGAGCGAACGACCTCGAACCGACGGATCCGCGCGCGGCGGCGACTCTTCTGACCAACGCGGCAACCGCCGCCGACCATCACCGGCTAGACATTCCCTGGTCGATCAGGCTCGCAGAGCGCGCATGGCGGCTAGCTGGCGACGCGGCGGTCGACGATGCGGAGCTCTGCCACATCGTCTCCTTCCAACGACTGTCTGCCGGCTGCGTACGCGACGCCATGGAACTGGCTTGGCGCTGCGCCGAACTCGTCGAGGACGACTCCGACGGTCGCATCGTCGCCGCCGACGCAGCATCGACGCTCTTGTACGCGGGCGAGCACGCTCCGGCACGTCGTCTGCTCGAGCGCGCGGTCGCCGCCAATCGCGGCTCCGGTGCGCTCGGAGACCTGGGGTACACGCTGCACATCTACGCTCAAGTCGAGTGGTACGACGGCCACCTGCAGCGCGCATACCACCACGCACTCGAAGCGGTGCAGATCGTTGAGGAGCTCGCCACTCCGCAGACCCTCGACGATTGCCTCTCGCGTCTCGCGATGTTCGAAGCCGTGCTCGGACGGGAAAGCGACAGCCGCCGCCACGCGCAGCGCGCGCTCGACTCCGCCCTGCAGCTCGGAGACCGAAAGAACGGAGTGCGTGCACGAAGCGCGCTCGGGATGCTCGCGCTCGTGACCGGCGACGCGGACGCAGCCGTCGCGCACCTGGCACCCGCGGTCGCGGCGCTCGAGGCGGGTGGCGTCAGGAACCCGAACCAATTCCGAATCCATCCCGATCTTGTCGAGGCGTACGTCAGGTCGGGCCGGAGGGATGAGGCCAAGCCGGTCGTCGCGTCCCTCGAGCGCCAGGCGCGCGCGACCGGCCTCCCGTGGACTCTTGGAGCGGCAACGCGCTGTCGCGCGCTCCTCGTCGACGCGGACGCAGCGGCGGAGGCCGGGTTCCAGGAAGCGCTGCTGCTCCACAAGAGCGCGAGCGCGTTCGAGCGCGCCCGAACAGAGCTCTGCTTCGGCGAGCAGCTCCGCCGCCGCGGTCACAGACGCGACTCGCGCATGCATCTCGGCGCCGCACTCCAGGGCTTCGAGGCCAGCGGAGCCACGCCCTGGGCGGAGCGCGCGCGGACAGAGCTCAGAGCATCCGGTCTAACGCTGCGCCGCCGTCAACCCACGGCGCCGGAACAGCTCACGCCGCGAGAACTCCAGATCGCCCGCCTCGTCGCCGCGGGCAAAACGAACCGCGACGTCGCGGCAACGCTCTTCGTCACCCCGAAGACGGTCGAGTTCCACCTGACTCGCGTCTACCGGAAGCTGGAAATACACTCGCGCTCGGAACTCGTGCGGCGGATGGCAGGCTACGAGACGGAGGTCGACCTCGCTGCTCCGCAAGATGCCGAGCGCCGCGAACGCGAAGGCCACTGGACCTGACCCGTTGACCCTGACCACGCACCAGCTTCGCCGGCAGTCGGGCCCTTCGCGTGGCGGGCGAGCACCGTCCGTGGGCTCTGGAAGAACTCTGTCACCCCCTGTCACGGAGCTGAACGTGGCGCGGTTGTCGAAGTAGGCTGCTTTCGATCACGAGCCCCGACCGGATGCGTTTCGCTGTCACCATGGCCGCACCGCATCCTGGCCTGGCAACAGGAAAGGCGCCGTTTCCAGCGCCTTTCCACCTTGGGCCGTGAAGGATTCGAACCTTCGACCTTGGGATTAAGAGTCCCCTGCTCTACCAGCTGAGCTAACGGCCCGCGGGACGTACTGTAGCGAGCGTGAAAATCCTCTCGATCGTCGGGAACAGGCCGCAATTCATCAAATCTGCGCCCCTTTCCGTCGCCCTGTGCGAGCGCGGGATCGACGAGGTCACCCTCCACACCGGGCAGCACTACGACGCCGAGCTCTCGCAGGTTTTCTTCGAGGAGCTCGAGCTTCCCGAGCCCGCCTACCGGCTCGGGATCGGCGGGCAGCCGCACGACGAGATGGTCGCGGCGATGCGTCCGGGAATCCTCCACGCAATCGAGGCCGAGCGGCCGGACTGGGCACTCGTCTACGGCGACACGAGCTCGACGCTCGCCGGCGCCCGCACGGCCACGGAAGGCCGCGTTCCGCTCGCCCACGTCGAGGCGGGGATGCGCAGCGGCGACTGGTCGATGCCCGAGGAGCACATTCGCGTCGAGGTCGACCGGATCTCCGAGCTTCTCTTCTGCCCCGACGAGCGCTCCGCCGAGACGCTCGCCGGTGAAGGCGTCACCGGCAGGATCGAGGTCGTCGGCGACGTGATGGCCGACGCCTCGTTCCGGCTCGCCCCGATCGCGCGTGAGCGCTCGGACGTGCTCGAGCGGCTCGAGCTCGAGCCGGGCCGCTACGTCGTCGCGACCGTCCATCGCGAGGCGAACGTCGCGGTAGACCGGCTCCGTCGCATCGCCGACGGCCTCAACCGCCTGTCCGAGCCCGTCGCCTTCCCCGCCCACCCGCGTACGCGCGCGACGCTCGAGGCGGCGCAGATCTCGCTCGCCCCGCACGTTCGCCTGCTACAGCCGCTCGGCTACCTCGACCTCGCCGCGCTCGCTTCCCGCGCACGCGTGATCCTGACCGACTCCGGCGGCCTGCAGAAGGAGGCCTACTGGTACGGCGTGCCGTGCGTGACGCTTCGTCCCTCGACCGAATGGGTGGACACGGTCGAGGTCGGCGCGAACATCCTCGTCGACGACGACCCCGACCGGATCGTCTCGGCGGTCGCAGAGGCGCGGATGCCGCCGGACAGGCCGCAGCTCTACGGCGACGGCAAGGCCTCGGAACGGATCGCTGAGGCGCTCTATACGCTTGTCCGCAGGTGAAGAAGCCGGCAGACACGACGGTCGGGGTCGTCGGCCTCGGCTACTGGGGGCCGAATCTCGCGCGCAACTTCGACGAGCTCGCGCGCCTGACTTGGATCTGCGACGCCGCGCCCGAGCAGTGCGAGCGCCAGGCGACCCGCTTTCCCTCGGCGCGCGCAACTACGGACTTCGGCGACCTGCTCTCAGACTCCGAGCTCGACGCCGTCGTCATCGCCACCCCGGTGGTCACCCACTTCGACCTGGCCAAGCGCGCCCTCGAGGCGGGCAAGCACGTTCTCGTCGAGAAGCCGCCGGCGCTGACGGCCGCCGAGGCCGAGGAGCTGCGTGCGCTCGCCCAGGAGCGCGACCTCGTCCTGATGCCCGGCCACCTCCTCCTCTACCACCCCGGCGTCCAGAAGCTGCGCGAGCTGGTCGACTCGGGAGAGCTGGGCGAGGTCCTCTGCCTGTACGGCAATCGTCAGAACCTCGGCAAGATCCGCATGGACGAGAACGCGCTCTGGTCGCTCGGCGTCCACGACCTGTCGGTGATCCTCTACCTCGTCGGCGGCGAAGAGCCTGCCGAGCTGTGGGCACGCGGGAACGCGTTCCTCACGCCGGGGGTCGAGGACGTCGTCTTCTGCTACCTCCGCTTCCCCTCGGGGAAGATCGCGCACATGCACCTGTCCTGGCTCGACCCGCACAAGATGCGGAAGATCACCGTCGTCGGCAAGGAGAAGATGGTCGTCTTCGACGACATGGAGCTCGAGCGCAAGGTGACCGTCTACGAGAAGGCGACCGAGCAGCCTGCGCACAGCTATGGGGAGTGGAGGACTCGCACGGGGGACATCTGGTGCCCGAAGATCCCGAACGACGAGCCGCTGCGGCTCGAGTGCCAGTACTTCCTCCAGCTCGTGAGCGGGGACGGAGACCGCGATCGCGTCGCCGCCGACGGGCTGGCGGTCGTGCGGACGCTCGAGCAGCTGCAGGCCTCGTTGGAAGCCGTCCCGGCGTGATCGTCGCTCGCCTTTGGCTCGCTCCCGTGGGGGAAACCATGTTTCCCCCACGAGCCCCCTTCTTAGAACCTGACGTGGGGGAACCTCCGGGTTCCGCCACGCCCCCTCCACACGATCACGGGCCAAGGATTGGCCCGTGATCGCAGACACCGCCATCGTCTATCCCGGGACGAAGATCGGCGACGACTGCCAGATCCTCGACTACGCGGTCGTGGGGAAGCAGCCCTCGCTCTCGCCCCGCTCGACCGCGAAGCGCGAGGAGCTGCCGCCGCTCGAGCTCGGGCCGGGGACGATCGTGTCGACAGGAGCCGTCGTGTTCGCCGGAACGCGAATCGGCGCGCGCGTCATCATCGGCGACCAGGCCTGCGTGCGCGAGCGCTGCAGCGTCGGAGACGACGCCGTCATCGGGCGCGGAGCGTTCGTGGAGAACGACACCACGGTCGGCGCGTCCACGAAGATCCAGGCCCACGCCTACATCACGGCGTACTGCACGCTCGAGGACGACGTGTTCGTCGCGCCGTGCGTGATCACGACCAACGACAACTTCATGGGCCGGACCGAACAGCGCCACGCCCTCCGACGTGGCCCGACGATCAGGCGCGGAGCCCGGATCGGCGGCGGGGCCGTGCTGCTGCCGGGAATCGAGATCGGCGAAGAAGCATTCGTGGGCGCCGGCGCGGTCGTCCTCCACGACGTTCCCGCCCGGACGGTCGTCGTCGGCAACCCCGCCCGCGAGCTCCGGCAAGTTCCCGAGGAAGAGCTGCTCTAGCTGCGCGCGTACGTCAGCGTGTACGGGCCGGAGTCGCTCGAGGACATCTTTACCTCGACGTAGTACCAACCGCCCGTCCTAGCCCGGTAGCCGCGGATCCGCTCGGTCGAGCCGAGATGGAACGACTGCGCCACGCGCATCTTTTGTGCAGCGGGAGAGAGATCCACCACGGTCTGGGTGCCCGGCCTCCAGAGGGCCAGGTTGGAGTTGCCACTGGGAGGACCGCTGAGCGTCAGCGAGACGAACTGATCCTTCCGGAGGCGGATGCGGTAGACGTCGATCGGGTCGTCCCAGAAGTCGAGGGTGGCGTTGATCGTTCCGCCGGCCCGCGTCCAGATCGTCGACGAGAGCCTGCCGGCGTCGTCGTTCGGCTCACGCGTGTCGGCCCTCAGATAGGTGCCGGCGGTTGCGAACGCCGCCGCAGCGGTCACGTCGACACGACCCCAGCCGCTCAGGCGGTCGTGACCGGCGGGACAGGCGCGGCAGCCTGTGCCCGAGTTGACGTCGTCCGCCGAGTGCTCGACGATCCACGAGGCCTGGTCGGATGCGAGGCCGGGGCGAACGCCGAGCACGAGCGCAGCCGCCGCCGTCGCCATCGGAGCCGCGAATGACGTGCCTTCGGCGTGCCGGAACTCGAACGGCCCGCAGTCCGCGTACCCCTGGTTGACGCACGTCCCGCGGGTCGGTGCGGTCAGCGCCAGCGGCAGCGTCGAGTAGATCTCGGCTCCGGGGGCCGCGAGGTCGTTGTAGAACGCATCCCGGTTCGAGAACTCGGCGACCGCCCCGGACGGCTCGAGCGCGCTGACGCCGACGACGTGGTTCAGCGCGGCCGGATAGCCGGCGAAGTTCCACGGCGACCGGGGCGCCTGGTCGGAGTTGCCGACCGCCGCGACGACGAGCACGTGCTTGCTGACGGCGTAGCGGATCGCGGCCGCTTCGAGAGGCGAGTACGTGTCCCGCCGCTTCGAGAGGGGGTCGCGCAGCCCGGCAAGGCTGAGATTGATCACTCGGGCCCCTTGGTTGACGGCCCAGCGGATTGCGCTTGCTTCCGCCTTGAGCGGGATCGTTCCGTCGCTGCGCACCACCTTCCCGATCATGAGCTGCACCGAAAAGCCGATGCCCGAGATCCCGATGCCGTTGTTCGTCGCCGCCGCGATCTCTCCGGCGACAAAGGTTCCGTGGCCCTGGGTGTCCGCGACCGAATTCGATTTGACGAAGCTCTTCCAGGCGAAGACCCGGTTCTGAAACTCGGGATGCTTGAGGTCGATTCCCGAGTCGATCACGGCCACCTTGACCGGCGGAAGCGGAGGGAGTGCCTGCCAGAAGTCGAAGGCGTGGATCTGGCTCAGGTACCACTGCCGGACCATGAGCGGGTCGTTCGGGACGAAGGCCAGCTGCCGCGAGGACAACCGCTCGACGTAGCTGATGCCGCGGATGCGGGCCAGCTGCGCGCGCGAGGCGTGGACGTACACCGCGCGCAGGTCGCGGTCGCGGGAGACGCGGGCACCGCTCGCGCGAGCCACCTGCTCCGAGACGCGGTCGAAGGAGACGCCCTGGCGGACGCCGACGACGAAGCTCTCCGCCGCAGCTGTCCCCGGAAGCGCGAGCGCAAGGCCGAGGCCGATCAGCGCGAGCCTTCTCATCCGCCCACCACCCGCAGGACGGAAGAGACGCCGGGCACGAGACCGTGGCCGAGAGCGACCCGCGCGCGATAGGTCCCCGGGGTGAGGTCGATCGACGCCGTGAACCGCCCGCCCGCGTCGAGCTTCGCCGTCGCGGCCGTCGTCCACGTCGTCCCCTCGTAGCGCTGGATCGAGACGGTGGCGCCGGCGAAGACCGGCCGGACACGGCCCGTGAGCGCCGATGGGGTCGTCGCCGGATCGAGCTTGACGAAAGCGGCCACGGAGACCTTGACCGCGGGGCTCGAAGCCTTCCCATCCGAGATGCGATAGGACGCGGTCACCTTCGGCGTGATCGAAGCGGTGAAGGTCCCGTCCGGCTCGGGAGCGACCGGCGTGACCGACTCCCACGTGCTTCCCGCCAGTCGCTCGATCCGCGCTCCCTTGACCGCGCGGGCGATTCCCGACAGTTGGGACTTGATGCCGTAGACGAGCGCCTTCGCCGGTGGGCTCAAGGAAAGGACGCCGATGCTGAACCAGCTCGAGCGGAGGCCGAGCGTGCGGCGCAGGTCGCTACCCGAGATCGTCCGCTGACCGCTGCTCGTGGTCAACGTTACCGACGTCACGCGCGAGGACGGATTCCGCATGGCCCTGGCGTCGAGCAGCTTGCCCGCTACGCCGAGCCGGTTCGCGAGAGTGGACGCCTGGTAGACGTAGGGGCCCCAGTCGTGGTACGGCGAGACGGTGTCGTAGGGGTCCGGGACGGAGACGAGATAGGGAACCGGGCGCGAGCCCGGAAACGCATCCTGGATCGAAGCCGTCTTTCCTCCGGACGAGGCGTAGAAGTAGGTCGTCGCGGGCTGCCCGTGGTACGTAAGCACCTTGCCTTTGGTCGCATCGACGGCCGCGCCGGTCGTGAACTCCTCCGCGTCGACCCCGCCGTAGACCTGGCTGCGCGTGTCGGCGAAGACGTCGTAGGTCGCCCCGCGCTTGCGGGTCGCGACCGCATACGAGCGCGAGGCCACAGCCTGCGTCTTGAGAGCCTCGGCAGGCCAGTCGGAAGAAACCTCCTGCGAGACGACGCCGCGGACGTAGTCCTCGAGCCCGACGATGTTGACCGCCTGCAGACCGCCTCCCTTCGAGATGACCTGGATCGAGCCCCGATAACGTCGCGAGAGCTGGAGCGGAACGCGGCCGGGCGTGAACATGATCGGGCCGGGAAGCGCCTTCGGCGCAGCAGTCGCCTCGACGCGGACCTTCAAGGTCGGGCCGACCGCGTAGGAGCCGGCGGCGAGCTTGTAGCTCTTCCCGTCCGCGTCACGCACCCGGAAGGGCGCTTGTGAGGAGACGGTCACGCTCGGGACACCGTCAGAGAGCAGAACGCGAACCTGTCGCACCGTCGTGGAGGTGAGGGCAGTGCCGGGGTAATAGTGCGCGAGGATCTTGGCATAGCCCAGGCCGTGCCTGGCGTACCCCAGCGCTCCGTACTGACCCATCCCGACGCCGTGGCCCCAGCCGTGCCCGCGAATGACGAACGTGGGGAGCGAAGGTTTCGCTGCAGGCTGAGCCGCAGCCAGCGCCGAGAGCGCCGTGCCGAGCACTGCGGCGAGAGCTGCAAAGAGGGAACTCCGAAGCATGGCTTTGTACTTCGCCTCGAGGAGCGCGTTTTCCCGGCCGGAAAGCGGGTTCCCGAGGCATCGTGAGAGTAGCTTACGTTCAGGATCGGCTCCAGTCGGAGCGCCCGGAAAACTCTTACCGTTTTAGGACCAGGCGGTTTCGACGACCGGGGCGCGTTCCCTGAGCGGCTCCCACCAGTCGCGGCGCTCGGTGTACCAGGCGACCGTCTCGCGCAGACCGGCCTCGAAGTCCCACCCAGGAGACCATCCGAGCTCGGTGCGGATCTTCGTCGAGTCCAGCAGGTAACGGCGGTCGTGCCCCGGCCGGTCGGGGACGATCGTCTTCAACGACTCCGGCTTGCCCGTCAGCTCGAGCACTGCGTCGGCGACCTCGTCGATCGACTTCTCCACCCCGGAACCAACGTTGTAGGTCTCGCCGACACTGCCTCGCGTGAGGACGAGCTCGATTGCGCCGCAATGGTCCAGCACGTGCAGCCACTCGCGACGGTTTTGCGTCGAGGCGTACAGCGGCAACGGTTTGTCGTCGAGGGCATGCGTGATGAAGAGGGGAATCACCTTCTCCGGGAACTGGTACGGCCCGTAGTTGTTGGAGCAGTTCGTGATCGTCACCGGAAGGTCGAAAGTCTCGTGATAGGCGCGCACGTAATGATCTGCGGCCGCCTTCGAGGCGTTGTACGGCGTGCGCGGGCGATACGGCGAGCGCTCGCTGAAGCGCTCGTCGGTGTCGAGAGGAAGATCCCCATACACCTCGCAGGTCGAAATGTTGTGAAAACGTCCAACACCCGCGCGCCGCGACGCCTCGAGGAGCAGCTGAGTGCCGAGCACGTTCGTCCGCGCGAACAGGCCCGGATCGAGCACCGCGAGGCTGTTATGCGACTCGGCGGCGAAGTTGACGACGGTCTCGATCTCGTGCTCCCGCAGCGTCCGCTCGGCGAGGTCGAGGTCGCCGATGTCACCGTGGACGAACGGAACCTCGGTCGGGACGCTCTCGCGAACGCCGGCGTAGGTGAGCAGGTCGTAGACAACCAGATGGTCGTCAGGATGAGCCGCCGTCCAGTACCGAACGAAGTTGGAGCCGATGAACCCCGCTCCGCCGGTGACGAGTAGTCGCACGTCCGAAGAGTAGTCGTGCATCTACCCCGGCGACCCCATGGCACGACGCAGCCTCGATCGCCGTGCCAGGCTACAGCCTGGCTCGCAAGGAGTAGCGATCGGGCTGCCGGGACCACCGAGCTGCCCCCGGGACCAAAGGGCCCGAGAAGCCTAGAGCCTGACGACGCGGCTGAACCCAGCCACGTAGCCGGGGCCGGCCTCGCGGGCCGGCATGAAGATCCGGAGCTGCGAGCCTCCGCGCGGCGCGTGGAAACGAACGGAACCGTTGGCGTCGAGCCTGAGCGTGCCGACGGTGTGCCAGCGAGCCTGACCGAGCCGCACCTGCACCCGAACGTGCGCGCCGGCGAGCGAGCGCGCCGCCTGGGCATAGGCCCGAAACGCTCCGCCGCCGCGCTTGAGCTCGATTCGAGGCCGGACGTTGACCGTCGCCGCCACGCTCGTCTGGTCATCGAGGCGTCCCTGGTAGGTGGTCCGGATCGTCGGCGTCACCTCCAGCACCCACGCACCGCGGGACCCGATCGCCTCCAGGCTCGCGATCTGCTCAGCCTCGGGCCGGCCGTACCGCCGAGCGAGAAGGGTCGCCTCCCGCCTGAGCGACGGAGACCCTGGACTTTCGTGCAGCCCGCCGATCGAGGCGTACGCACAACTATGCGGCGTCGGAAACTCGCCCGCGAGCGGCACGGAGTCCCCGAACACGACCGGCTCTGGCACAGTCGTGAGGGGTGGTGGAACCACGACAACCGTCCCCGCGCCCGCGCCGAAGCCCGTGACTGAGTAGGGATACCTTCCGGGAGCGACGAAGTCGTTGCAACCGGGGGGCACCAGGTAGATGACACCGCCCACTGGAACTGGGCGAAAAGGGAATGAGATCGAGCAAGGCAAGTCGGTGAACCTCACCTCGCTTCGGGCCGATGAGGCTGGGCCAAGCCAGAAAACCGGGTCGTTGGCGGTCACACTCACGTTCGAAGGAAACGGCCCCTCCGCGGTGATCCGCACCGCGGCGCCGCACGCCATGGCCTGACCGGCAGCCACGAGTGCTGCAACGACGACAACCGGTGCGACAGCCTTCCCGCATACGCTCATCTTCCTCCCAGCAAATGAGACGCCAGGGGCGGCAAAAGGCTAGGCGAGCCGCTCGAGGCAGGCGCGCAGCCCTTCGCGCCAGTTCGGAAGGCGTGGAGCCTGGGGACGCTCGCTGCGGAGAACCGAATACGCCGGCCGCGGCGCCGGCCGGCCGAGCTCATCCGTCGAAATCCGTCGCACGCGGCAATCGACGCCCGCCTCCTCGAAGATCGCCTCGGCGAACTCCGCCCACGTGCAGTCGCCGTCCGCGGCCACGTGCCAGATCCCCTCGGGCCGCTCGACGATCGCGCGCGTCGCCTCCGCCAGGTGTCCCGCGTAGGTGGGGGAGCCGCGCTGGTCGTCGACGACGGCGACCTCGTCCCGCTCCCGACCGAACCGGAGCATCGTGCGCAGGAAGTTGTTGCCAGTCGGCCCGAACAGCCAGGAGCTGCGGACGATCCAGCCGCGCCCGATCTCCCGCTCGCCGGCGAGCTTCGAGCGGCCGTAGGCGGAGAGCGGATTGGGCTCGTCCGACTCGACATAGGGCTCCGCCTTCGTCCCGTCGAACACGTAGTCCGTCGAGTAGTAAACGACCGGCGCCCCGAGCGCGGCGACGTTCCGCGTTCCCGCCGCGTTCACGGTCAGCGCCCCCTCGGGGCTGTCCTCCGCGCCGTCAACGTCGGTCCAGGCCGCAGCGTGCAGAACCAGGTCCGCGGCCAGGTCGGGAGCCAGCTGGGTCACGTCCCAGTCGGCGCGCGTCAAGCGAACAGCGTCCGGGAACACCTCGCCCAGCGCGGCACCGAGCTGGCCGCCGGCGCCGGTTATGACGATGCGTCGCTTCGCTCGCGTGGGGGAAACCATGTTTCCCCCACGAGCCCCCTTCTTAGAACCTGAGGTGGGGGAACCTCCCGGTTCCCCCACTCCCCCTCCCCCCAGCCGCGTCAACTCGCGCGGCTGGCTGCGGCGTCCCGTTCCGACAGGATCGGCGATTGCGTGCTCCAGAGGTGCTTGACGCGCGGATCGTTCCACGGAACCTCGTGCTCGTCCGGATCGTCGGCGTCGTACTCCTCGGTCACCTCGTAGCAGAAGAGAACGTCGGTCAGCGCCTCGTAGCCGTGCGCGAGCCGGCCCGGGACGTAAACGGCGACTGGGTTCTCGTCACCGATGTCGAGCACAAAAGTCTCGCCGCTGTCGACGTCGAGCAGCACGACCCGGATCATCCCCTCCAGACAGACGAAGAGGTCGTCCTGCCCGCGCTCGTGGTAGTGGAGACCCTTGATCACGCCCTTGCGCGTGAAGCAGATGTTCGTCTGCCGGGTTTGCTTCGGCAGCCAGCTATCACGACGGATCTCCATGAACCAGCCGCGGCCGTCGTCGTGACGGCCAAGGGGGAGAACCTGGACCTGGTCGATCACAGGATTCCGATCCGGGAGTCGTCCCCGACGAGGAGGCGGTAGGCCTTCGGCTTCGAGTTCGAGCCGCCGATGACGACGTTGCGGCCGATCAGGGAGCCTTCGAGCCGGTGCTCGAGGTCGCTGATCTTCGAGTTCTCGAGCACGATCGAGTTCTCGATCTCCGCGCGCTCAATCTCGCAACCGTCGGCGACCGCGCTGTAGGGGCCGATGTACGCGTCCCGGATGAGAGCGTTCGCTCCGATCGCCACCGGGCCGCGCACCTGGCAGCGCTCGAGCCTCGTTCCCGGGCCGACAGAGACGCGGCCTTCGATCCGCGAGTCGACGAGCTCGCCCTCGACGCGCGGCTCGATCGTGTCCAGCAGCAGGCGGTTCGTCTCGAGCATGTCCTCCCACTTCCCGGTGTCCTTCCACCAGCCGGTGACGACGTGCGGCTCGACCCTCATCCCCTCGTCGATCAGGGCCTGGATCGCCTCCGTGATCTCGTACTCGCCCCGCGCGGAGGGCTCGAGGGAGCGGCAGACGTCGAAGATGCCGGGCTGGAACATGTAGACGCCGACGAGCGCGAGGTCCGAGGCTGGCTCGGGCGGCTTCTCCGTCAGCCGCACGACCCGCTCGCCCTCCAGCTCAGCGACCCCGAATGCGGTCGGATTCGGAACGTGCTGGAGCAGGATCAGTGCATCCGGCTGCGAGCTCTTGAACTGCTCGACCATCCGGTCGATCCCGTCCCGCAGCAGGTTGTCGCCGAGGTAGACGACGAACTGCGAATCGCCGATCTCCTCCTCAGCGGTCAGGACAGCGTGTGCGATCCCCAGCGGCTCGTGCTGCTCCACATACGCGATCCGGAGCCCCCAACGGGAGCCATCTCCCGTCCGCTCCCGGATCTCGTCCCCCGACTGGCCCGGCGAGACGACGATCGTGATCTCGTCGATCCCGGCATCGCGCATCGCCTCGATGCCGTAGAAGAGGACGGGCTTGTTGGCGACCGGGACGAGCTGCTTCGCGCTCGAGTACGTGAGCGGGCGCAGCCGTGTGCCGGCTCCCCCCGCCAGAATCAGACCCTTGAGGTTCATGGCGGGCGCCAAGCCTAGCCGGTGTACATCCGGCCAGCACAGACTCCCAGCACGCGAAGGAAGGGGGAGCTCGAGGGGGAAACGGAGTTTCCCCTTCGAATGAAGCGGGGGGCGCGGCTTTGCCGGGCGCCCCGCGTTTACCATGCGGGTGTGGGCGAGGAACACGAAGTCCAGCATGAGCCTCAGGTGATCGAGGGCGAGGACGAGCTGCCGCGGCAGCCCTCGCTTCCACGTGATCCCTACATCCCGGAGCCCGGCCCGCGCCCCGGGGAGCGGCGCGCCTTTCATGTGCTTGCCCTCGCGTTCATCCCGATCGCGATCGTGCTCGGGATCGTGCTCTGGGCGCTGGTTCGCTAGCCGCAGCGAGCGAGAGGGCGAGCCTTGCCGCCTCGGACGTTCTTGATCATCAGTACCTGACCGCAGGGAACGCGCTGGCGCTGAAGGTAAATGATCTCGCGCCCGTTGGGGGACCAGTACGCGTCGAAACCTGCCGCGAAATGCCAAGGAATGGCCCGGCCGTCGTCACGAGCCAGTTGGATCTCAGATTGGCCCTCGAGCAGGAACCGTCTCCCCACCGGCGACCAGCCCTCGAACTCGGCCGATGTGGCAACAACGGTCGGATGCGACCCGTCGGGATCGATGATCCTCAGATCACGATCCCGATAGCGGCGGTAGAAGGCGAGTCGCTTACCGCTCGAGTCCCAGATACCCGCACCGACGCCGAGTGACCACCGCCGGCCCCGCGCAAGATCGACGATCTCGCTAATGGGATCGACGTCGACAAACGAGTAGCAGCGGTGGGCGATCTCGATCCGCCCGCCGTCTGGCGACCAAAGACCACCCCGGCACGTGTCGGTGCCCAAAGGGCGGAGGTCCGAGCCGCCTGGCCGAATCGCGAACGCGTCGAGCTTGGTATCGGTCGAATGGCCTCGTACGAAGGAGATCCATTCCCCGGTCGGTGACCATCGTGGGCGGAAACCGCTCGTGAGAACTCGAGCCGACGAGCCGTCGGGGCGTGAGAGGACAATCGACGATCCGCGTGTGAACGCGATCCTCTTGCCATTCGGGGACCAAGCGGCGTCCCACGGATCCCTTGCGAGGACGTAAAGACCCGGCTCACCCAAGCGGCCTGTGAGGAGATGGGGATTCTTTCCGTTGGGGTCATCCCGAAAGAGCGCGATCCATTTCCCGGTCGGTGACCAGAAAAAGCCGGAGACAACGCTCTTGGCTCGAACCCGCACGGAGCCGTCGCGCGGATCGATGATCAGAAGCCGTGCGCGGGAGCCATTCGCGTCGACGAGAACTGCGAGCAGGTCGCCGCGAGGGCTCCACTGCCAGTAGGCCTCGCGACTGCGAATCAGGATCCGCCGATGCCTCCCGTTCGTTTGCACGACCTCTATCTGCGCGCTCAGCGTGCAATGGGGCTCCGTGCCGTGCGGAACGTCGTTCTCGTAGGCAACCCACCGCCCGCTAGGCGAGAAGTCGAACCAGCCGAACCAGCCAGGACAAGCCTGGGTCGTGCGCGATCCGGTGGCGGACGGGAATGCCCCTACGCCAAGGACACAGGCAACGAGCCCAACCAGGACTCCCCTCACGTGTCTATCGACGCGTATGAGAAAGGCCAGTTAGCGCCGATCCTCTAGCCGCAGCGCGCGAGCGGGTGGCCGAACTCGTCCCGCAGGCCCTTGATCATCAGCACCTGCCCGCACGGCACCCGCTGCTTTTGTGTGTAGGCGATCCGTCGCCCAGCCGGCGACCACGCTGGCCCTGCTCCAATCGCAAAGTTGTGACGCCGGGCCCGTCCGTCGTCGGGCACGAGCTGGATCCTCCGACCGTATGAGACTGCGAACTGACGGCCGTTTGGAGACCAGCCGTAGAAGCCCAGGAACCCGAGCGCATCGACCTTCGCCGCGTGCGTGCCGTCCACGTGGACGATGGAGAGGCTCTGGCTCGCTTGAGTGCGCTGCTCCAGCACGAGCCGCTGCCCCGTTGGGCTCCACGTCGCCCTGCCGGAACCGAGCGTCCAGCTCGTACCCTCGGTGACGTCCACTACGTCCGTCTCCGGATTCGTCCACCCGGGTCTGTAGCAGCCGTGGCGAACAGCAACGACATCTTCCGCGGGCGACCAGTCGAGCCAAACGCAGGAGCCCGTGAACAGAGGGCGCAGTCCCGTGCCATCGGGATGAATCGCGTACGCGCCTACCTCGTTTCCGTCCCAGCGATAGAAGGAGATCCACTTGCCACTCGGCGACCACGCCGGCCCGACGCCCGAGGCAAGGACGCGCTTCCCGGTTCCATCCGGATGCAGGAGTATGAGCGCAGGGACACTCCCTGCGTAGCGGCTGAAGGCCAGCCACCTTCCGTCAGGCGAGAACGCGAAGTCGTCGCCGGGGCGGCCAAGGATGTTCAGCCCAGGCTCACCCAAGCGCCCCGTCAGGAGCTGGCCGGAACGGACGAGCCCGATCCACCTCCCGTCCGGAGACCAGGCCCACGACCTCACTTCACCGCTCCGCGCCCGAACGCGAACCCTCCCGCCCTTGGGATTGAGGATCCGTAGGTCGTTCTCGGTCCCGGCGGGGTTGTAGACGCTCATGGCCAGTAGATCCGTGCGGGGCGACCACGAGAACTCGAAGACTCCGCGGACGAGCCGCCGCCTGCCGGTGCCGTCCGTGCGCATGACGTCAAGCTCCTGAATCGTCCGGCAGTTCGGCACCGTCCCGCGCGGGATCTCGTTCGCGTAAGCAATCCAGTGGCCCGTTGGGGAGAACTCGTACCAGCCGATGTAGCCCGAGCACGCCTGGGCCGGGTGGGAGCTTGTCGCGGCGGGCAAGACCGTGGCGAATGCCACGGCGACGAGCCCGGCCAGGACTCCCCTCATGTCGGTATGGACGCCCGAACGAAGTGCCTGTTAGCGGCCCGCCGGCCGCACGGCGACCTTCGGCTGCTCGAGCGGCGACGGCTTCACGCGGATGATTCGCGCGACCTTCGGCGGGAGCCACCAGTTCCAGCGGCCGAAGAGCGCCATCAGCGACGGGACGAGTAGGGCGCGCACGATCGTCGCGTCCACGAAGATCGCCACGGCGAGGCCCATCCCGAACTCCTGCAGGCCGAGAATCCGCCCGGCGACGAATCCGCAGAACGCCGCGACCATGATGATCGCCGCCGCGGTGACGATCCGCCCGGTCCGCTCGAGCCCCTCCGCAACCGCCCGGACGTTGTCGTGGCCCTCGTCCCAGACCTCGCGCATCCGCGTGACGAGGAAGACCTCGTAGTCCATCGAGAGCCCGAACAGCATCGCGAACAGGAAGATCGGGATCCACCCTTCGATCTGGGAGAACTGGTACAGCCCGGCCAGCTCCTTGCCCGCACCCCAGCGGAAGACGATCACGAGCATCCCGTACGCCGCCGCCACCGAGAGCAGGTTCAGGATCACCGCCTTCAAGGGCAGGATCAGCGATCGAAATGCACGCATCAGCAAGAGATAAGTGAGGACGAGCACGCCCAGCACGAGCCAGGGGAAGACCGTGTACGAGCGGTGGAGGAAGTCCACCCCCTGCGGCGGCCCTCCCCCGACCCTGACGGTCACGCCGGCCGGCCAGTGCGCGGACGGGACGATGTCGCTGCGCAGCTGACGCGCGAGGTCCTGCGAGGCTTCGTTCCCGTACTCGTGCCGCCCGGCCACGATCACCTGCGCGTAGCGACGGTTCGGGCTGATGAACCGCCCGCGCGGGGCGTAGAACGCCGCCGCGACCTCGGAGTCGTCCTTGGCCCGCTGGAGCAGCCGTCCGATCGCCGCCTGCGTTCGCGGCGCGAGCACGTTGCCGCCGGCCCCGGCGTCGACGAGCACCTGGGAGGGCGAGACCACTCCGGGACCGACCGCCTTCGTAAGCAGGTCGAAGCCCTGCACCGACTGCGGATAGCGCGGGATTCCCTGAACCGAGCCGGGCGTGAGCTGAAGGGCGAAGACCGGAACGGCTGCAGCGATCAGCAGGGTCGCGCCGACGGCGAGGAACGCGAGCGGCCGGCGCATGATCGCCCGCGCAAGACGTGCCCAGAGGCCTTGCTCGGGGTCGACCGTCCCCCGGAACTTGGGCACCGGCAGACGAAGCCGGTCTCGCAGGAACTCGGCGACGTGCAGCCTGCGCGTCCCCCGGCGGCCGTAGATGGACAGGAGCGCCGGCTGGAGGGTCGCCGCCGCCAGAATCGACACGAGCGGGATCAGGAAGCCGCCGACCCCCATCGAGCGCATGAACGGAATCGGCATGAACAGCAGCAGCGCCAGCCCGATCGCGACCGCCGAGCCGGAGAAGATCACCGCTCTCCCGGCGGTCTTCATCGTTCGCACGACTGCGTCCTCGACCGACCCGCCGCGCTCCAGTTCCTCGCGGAAGCGGTAGACGATCAATAACGAGTAGTCGATCGCGATCCCGAGCCCGATCAGCTGGACGAGGTTCGTCACGTACGTCGCCATCGTCATGTAGTGCGCGGCGAGGTAGACGATCCCCAGCGTCCCCGTGATCGTCGAGGCCGCAAACAGCAAGGGCATGGTCACGGCGGCCGAGAGCCCGAAGACGGCCAGCAGGACGAGGAGCGCAATCGGCAAGGCAATCGACTCGCCCCTGGCCAGGTCGGAGCTGAAGATCGGATCGAGCCCGGCCTGGATCGCAGCCGCGCCGGTGACGTACGCGTGGGTCCCGGGCGGCTGACCGATTGCTTTGAGGAGATCGTCGGCGTAGCCCTTCGCCTTGGACAGCGTCAGCGTGGATGCGACGTCGCCGTAGAGCAGGCGCGCGCCGCCGGGACGTAACCCCGTCGCGTGTGCGGTCGGAACAACGTGAGCGGCGCGGTCCACCCTCGCCTGCAGCCGCCGACGAAGCTGTGGATCGGCCGAGCTCGGGACCTGGAAGACGACCGTGAAGCTGCCGTCGCTGCGATCGCCGAAGTCGCGCGAGAGCACTGAGCGCACCCGCTCCGAGTCGGTGCCCGGGACCGTGAACGAGTTGGCGAGGAGGTCGTTCAGCTTCGTGCTCGCGAAACCACCGGCGAGGAGAGCGACGAACCAGGCCGCCACCACGGCCCAGCGAAAGCGGATTACAAGCCTCGTCAGTCGCTCCACGAAGGTCTCCCCTAAGTTAGGAGCCACTAAGTTATCAGTCCTCAGCCGCCGCTCGGACGGTACGATCCTCGGGTGAGCTCCCGCAGAGAAATCGACCGTTTGCGACACGAGCTCGAAGACCTGTTCAACGAGGTCTGGCGAGCTCCCCGCTTCGCGGCCCGGCGCTGCTTCCGGCCCGCCGTCGACTGCTTTCGCACGGTCGACCCGCCCGAGCTCGTGATCGTCGTCGAGCTTCCCGGGATCGATCCGGATGCGGTGCACATGATCGCCGCCGACCGCTCGCTCCTGGTAGCCGGCGAGCGGCGGCGTTTGCGCTCCGGCAAGGGAGGCCACGTCTACCAGCAGATGGAGATCGACTATGGCCCGTTCGAGCGCCGAGTCGCGTTGCCCGACGACGTCGAGACCGAGAGCGGAACCGCAACGTACGAGCTCGGACTGCTCAGAGTCGTGTTCCCGATTGCCACCCGGTCCGCGAGCGGAGCGCGCGTCCCGATCGAGATCAGGAGGAACGGGTGAGCGAAGCCGTCTTCGAGGAGCAGCCAGAGGCCGGCGAGATCGAGATCCCCTCGACCCTCGCGGTGTTGCCGCTGAAGGACACCATCGTCTTTCCCGGCTCGCTCACGCCGCTCGCGATCGGCCAGGAGCGCTCCGTCCGCCTGATCGACGACGTGGTCGGCGACGAGCCGAGGATCGTCGCACTCGTGACCGCTCGCGGCGACGAGGTCGAGGAGCCGAGCTGGGACGACCTGTACGAGATCGGCACGGCTGCGATCGTCGACAAGATGATCAAGGTTCCCGACGGGACGCTGCGCGTCCTCGTCCGGGGCCTCGAGCGCGTCCGCCTGGAGCGCCGCCTCCAGGACGAGCCGTACCTCGTCGGCGAGTTCACCACGGTCCCCGATGTCTTGGTCGAGTCCGACGAGGTCGAGGCGCTGAGCCGCAACGTCCAGACCCTTTTCCAGCGCATCATCGAGCTCGTCCCGTACCTGCCGGAGGAGCTGCAGCTCGCGCTCGCGAACGTCGAGGATCCGAGTGCGCTCTGCAACTTCGTCGCGTCGCTGCTGCGGATCAAGACCGAGGAGAAGCAGCAATTGCTCGAGCTCGCCGACGTCGAGGCCCGGCTCCGCGAGCTGCTGCGGCTGCTCAACCGCGAGCTCGAGCTGCTCGAGCTCGGGAGCAAGATCCAGTCGCAGATGCAGTCCGAGATCGAGAAGGGCCAGCGCGAGTTCTTCCTGCGCCAGCAGCTGAAGGCGATCCAGGAAGAGCTCGGGGAGGGCGACGAGCAGCAGGCCGAGGTCGCCGAGCTCCGCGCCCGCATCGACGAGGCCGAGCTTCCGGAAGACGCGCACAAGGCGGCGGCGCGCGAGCTCTCACGCCTCGAGAAGCTCCCTCCGGCAGCCGCCGAGTACGGCGTCATCCGCACGTATCTCGACTGGATCCTGATGCTTCCGTGGACGAAGACGACCGAGGACAACCTCGAGCTCGAGCACGCGCGGCAGGTGCTCGACGAGGACCACTACGACCTGGACAAGGTCAAGGAGAGGATCGTCGAATTCCTCGCGGTCGCCAAGCTGAAGCGCGACGTCTCGGGGCCGATCCTCTGCTTCGTCGGCCCGCCGGGCGTCGGCAAGACCTCGCTCGGCAAGTCGATCGCGCGCGCGCTCGGGCGGGAGTTCGTCCGCATCTCGGTCGGCGGTGTCCGCGACGAGGCCGAGATCCGCGGCCACCGGCGGACCTACGTCGGCGCGATGCCGGGAACGATCATCCGCGCCCTTCGCGATGCCGAAGCGAAGAACCCGGTGTTCCTGATCGACGAGATCGACAAGATGGGCTCGGATTTCCGGGGCGACCCGGCCAGCGCGATGCTCGAGGTCCTCGACCCGGAGCAGAACAAGACCTTCCGCGACCACTACCTCGACCTCCCCTTCGACCTCTCGCAGGTGCTCTTCATCTGCACGGCCAACCAGGTCGAGACGATCCCGCCACCGCTCCTCGACCGCATGGACGTGATCCAGCTCTCCGGCTACACCGAGGAGGAGAAGCTCGGGATCGCCCGCAAGTACCTCGTGCCGAAGCAGCTCGAAGCGCACGGGCTCACGGCGGACCGGGTCGAGTTCGACGACGACGCGCTCAGGCTCGTCATCCGCGAGTACACGCGCGAGGCCGGCGTCCGGAATCTCGAGCGCCAGATCGCCGCGCTCTGCCGCAAGGCGGCGCGGGCGATCGCAGAGGGCGAGGAGGGCACGATCCGCATCGGCGAGGAGCGGGCAAGGGATTGGCTCGGGCCGAGGCGGTTCCCCGGCGAGGTCCGCAAGCGCACCGCCGATCCCGGGGTCGCGACCGGGCTCGCGGTCACCTCCGTCGGCGGCGACGTCCTCTTCATCGAGGCGACCGCATACCCGGGGGACGGCAAGCTGAAGGTGACCGGACAGCTTGGAGAGGTGATGCAGGAGTCGGCCCAGGCCGCCTACTCATGGGTGCGTGCGCACGCGGACCAGCTCGGGCTCGACCCGGACTGGTTCACGAAGCAAGACATCCACCTGCACGTCCCGGCCGGAGCCGTGCCGAAGGACGGCCCTTCAGCCGGCGTGACGATGGCGACCGCGATCGTGTCGCTCGTGAAGGGCGAGCCCGTCTCCGACCGGGTCGGGATGACCGGCGAGGTGACGCTTACCGGTCAGGTACTGCAGATCGGCGGCGTCCGCGAGAAGGTGCTGGCCGCCCAGCGCGCCGGGCTCGAGAAGGTCGTCCTCCCTCACGAGAACGAGGCCGACCTCGAGGATCTGCCCGAAGAGGCGAAGCAGCTCGAATTCGTGCTCGCGGACACCGTCGAGGACGTGCTCGCGGCCGCCTTCGACGGAGCCATCTCCGTCAGCCACCGGCCTCCCGCCGCGATCGAGCGGCAGGCGGCCGCCGGCCGGACGTAGTTTGCGCGAGAATCCGCGGGGTAGAACAATCCCGCGAAAGCGAGCGAAAGGAACGGCATGGCTTCAGCGAAGCAGAAGGTGTCCGACGTGAGACCGTACGTGCAGCGTGCGATCCGGGACGACGAGGTGCGCGAGAACCTGAAGGCCGCGTTCGTCGCCGCCAGGGACGTCTACGACGAGCTGCTCGGCGGCCGGGGGCCGACGGCGGTCGCAACGCGCGTCGCCAGCGACAAGGAGATCCAGGACAACCTGAGGAAGATCGTCGACGAGCTCCGCCACGCGGTCGACCGTGTCCAGGGCAAGGACGACCACACCGGCAGGAACATGCTCCTGCTGCTGACGGGCGTCGCGATCGGCGTCCTCTTCAACCCGTTCTCGGGAGCCACAACCCGCAAGTGGGTGAAGGACAAGCTCTTCGGAGCCGAGCCTGAGTTCTCCTACCAGGGCAACAGCCCGTCGGCCTAGCGCCTCTTCGACAGGCCTAACAGCACGGCCTGGCCCTCGTTCCGGGTGAGGTCGACGCCTGCGGCGAGCGCCCGCTTGATCGCGGCCGGGTCGAGCCCGGTCGCGCTCGAGATGTCCGAGACCTGGAGCAGGATCGCCCCCGGCTCCGGGGCCGTGCTCCTGAGCGTCCTTCCGTTAGCCGTCGTGCTCCCCGGGATGATGCCGGCCGAGAACGTCAGCTGCCGGAGGTGCTGCCAGGCCATCAGGTAGGAGGTCGGGTCGACGACGCCGTCGTAGCCCTTTCCGAGCAGCGAAACCGGGTGGACCTCGAAGTGGAGATGCGTCGGGGTGTTGATCGCGTCCCCGGTGTTCCCGACGAAGCCGATCACGTCCCCTGCGTTCACGCGGCCGCCGTTGACCGCGAGCGGCGAGTACGCCGAGAGATGGGCGTAGTAGTACTGGTTTCCCTGCCGGTCGGTGAGCCAGAGGCGGTTCCCGCCGAGCTCGTTCCAGCCCACCGAGAAGACGACTCCCTTGGCGACGGCAAGGACGGGTGCGCCGAGCGGCGCGAAGATGTCGTCGCCGTGGTGCCAGCCAACGTCGGCGCGCGGGGCTCCGAACGTGTCCGTGAACGAGACCGGCCCGAAGACCGGGAAGACGTACGGGCCGGCGGTGAGCTTCGGGCGGCCGTGATGCGGAACAGCCTGGATCGGCGCCGCGCCGAACGGAGACGGCTTCGGCTCCGCCGGATGCGGGGTCGGCTTTCCGTGACCGCTCGGGGTGGGATGCCCCCCGCCCGTGGTCGTCGTCGTTCCCGGATTGGTGACGGGTGAGGGAGGCGGCGGCGGAGGGGGCGGCGCGGCCTTTGCCTGGGCCGAGGCCTCCGCATACGCGACCAGGATCTGGCTGCCGGCGGGAAGCCCTCCGTGAGCCTGCGTCAGCTGGACATCGAGTGCCGCGACCGTCGTCCGCGCGCCCTTTCGCCCAGCGGGTGCGGTGGGATCGACTCCCTGCTCGAGCACGATCGCGGAGCCCCAGTCGGCAAGCGGGACGCGCGTATTCGGCTGAGCCGGCACGGGCTGGCCGAGAATCGTGAGCCCGGCGACGGTCGCGCCCGCGGGACTGCCGGAGCCGTCGGTCGGGCTTGCTCCGGCGGTCGCGCGCACGGACAGCCGCGTCGCGGAGATCTCGCCCCCGAACAGCTGCAACGAGGCGACCTCGCTCGTCGCCCGGCCGCTCGCCGTCCTGGCCCCGACGTCGGTGGAGGCGCTTGCCGACAGGGTTCCCGTTACGACGACCGAGCCGTCCGCCGGATACGAGAACGTCCCGCCGAGCGCAACCGCGTCCGGTGGGGCGGTGACCGCGGCCGTCCCCCCGCCGGCCTGCCCCGGGATCACGATCTTGACGGAGAACGCCCGCGCGGCCGCCTGGTTCTTCTGCGCTGGGGACGAGGCACCGGCTGATCCGGCGGCGAGGGCCCCGGCGGCGAGGAACGCGAGCGGCAAACCCCTCGCGAGCGGGAGTTTCATCTCCTCAATTATCAGCAAAACCGCGGGACGGCCGTAGGGCGCGCCAGGCGATCTGCACTGCGACCCCGAGCGCGAGCAGCGCGAACAGCTTCCGGAGGATGTGCTCGGGCAGCGACTGCGCGAGCTGGACCCCTCCCTCGACGCCGGCGATCGAGGCGATCCCGATCACGATCGCAGCCCGCCAGCGAATGTTCCCGTACTGGTGGTGCTGCACCGCGCCCGCGACGACGGTCGGGATGATCGCCAGCAGCGAGGTCGCCTCAGCGTGGAGCTGGGTGAGGCCAAGGCCGAGAGTCAGAGTGGGCACGAACAGGATCCCGCCGCCGACGCCGAAGAGCCCTGCGACGACCCCTCCGACCAGGCCGAGCAGGGCGACAAGAGCCATGGTCGTCACGAGACGAGCATCTGGACGGCGACTCCGACGAGGACGGCGGCGAAGGCGAGCGAGAGCCAGCGCGACGAGACCCGCTGCTGCAGCCGTGCGCCCGCCACCGCCCCGACCGCGCCGGGGAGCCCGATCAGCGCCGCGGCGCCCGGCTTCACCTGTCCGTGAGCCGCGTAGGAGATCGAGCCGACGGCGGCGATGAAGACGATCGCGACGAGCGACGTCGCCATCGCCGGACGCTCCTTGAAACGCTCGACGATCAGCAGCAGCGGCACGACGATGATCCCACCGCCGACTCCGAAGACCGCGCTGAAGAGCCCCGCGGCGAGCCCGATCAGGACGAGGCGCAGCATCGCTGCCATCCTAAGGCCGTGAACCTCGTCGCCCGGCTGGCGGAAGCTCCCGAGCGGACGGCGATCGTGCTCGACGTCGACGGGACGCTCGCGCCGATCGTTCCCCGCCCCGAGGACGCACGCGTGCCGGACGAGACGCGCGCCGAGCTCGAGCGCCTCGCCGGCCGCTACGCGCTCCTCGCCTTCCTCAGCGGCCGCACCGGGGAGGACGCGCGGCGGGTCGTCGGTCTCGAGCGGGCAACCTATGTCGGCACGCACGGCCTCGAGCTCGAGCCGGAGGCCGAGCGCTGGCGGGACGCGCTCGGGGAGCTGGCGCGCTCGGCCGGCTGGCCGGCGGAGGAAACGGAGGACAAGCGGCTGACGGTCTCGTTCCACTACCGCAACAGGGCCGACGAGGATGCGGCGCGGGCGGAGCTCGAAGGCATCGCCGAGCAAGCCCGGACGGCCGGCCTGGTCCCACGCTTCGGGCGCAAGGTGCTCGAGATCCGGCCCCCGGTGGAAGCCGACAAGGGCACCGCCATCCTGCACCTCCTGTGGGAGGCGGGTGTAAGCCGCGGCCTCTACGCGGGCGACGACACGACCGACCTCGACGCCTTCCGCGGTCTCCGCGAGGCAGGCCTCGAGCTCGCGGTCTGCGTGGTGGTTTCCTCGGATGAGGGCCCGGCCAAGCTCCGGGAAGGCGCCGACGTCGTCGTCGAGAGCCCCGCCGAGCTCCTCGACCTACTGCGCCAGCTCTAGCACCTCGTCGAGCGACGAGATCCTGGGCCCGTGCCAGTCGCCCAGAGGCTCCGGCGCGCCTGCCGGCGACGCGATCAGTACCGCGTCCATCCCGGCAGCGACCGCGCCCTCGACGAACTCGGGCTGATCGTCCACAAACAGGCAGTCCCCTGTCCGTAAGCCGAGACGCTCGGCAGCGATCTCGTAGATCCGCGACTCCGGCTTCCTCACGCCGACGGAGCAGGAGAAGACCGGGACGTCGATCGCCGGCGCCAGCGGCGTCTCCTCCCAGAGCCGCGGGACCTCCTCCGAGCAGACGCTGATCAAGCCGAGCTTGAGACCGCGGCGGCGGAGCTCAAGGAGAACCTCCAGCGCTCCTTCCCGCGGAACGAGAGCTTTCCGCGTGAAGTCGATCCGGAACGAGATCAGCCGATCGACGTGCTCCTCGGCCAGCTCGAGGTGCTCGCAGACCGTCCTTACCGTCGGCTCCAGCGGCCCGACGGCGCGGTCGTCGTAGGCGGCAGTCCAGGCCTCGCCGAACCGTTCGTGCTGGACGCCGACGTGATCGGCCATTTCACCGTAGAAGTTTCGGCCGTCACCGGACGGCCAGAGCACGAGTGTGTTCCACAGGTCGAAGACGACGGCTCTGTACTTCACTTCTTCTTCAGCTTTCGCAGCTGGGGCCAGGTGCGCGTGTTCAACACCTGTTCCTTGGTCAGCCAGGCGCGGCGGGCCTGGCCGATCCCGATCTCGACGTAGCCGAGGGCCGCGATCCGGTGCGCGTCGCTCGTGACCGCGATCTTGACGCCGGCCTCGGCGGCCGCCCGGGCGTGCGTGTCGCGCAGGTCGAGCCGGTCCGGCTGCGAGTCGATCTCGAGGAAGGTGCCCGTCTCGACCGCCTTCTCGGTCACCCGCTCGAAGTCGATCTCCGAGGGAGGCCTCCGGTTCAGCTTGCGGCCTGTCGGATGGCCGATCGAGTCCACGTGCGGGCTCTCCATCGCGGCCAGCAGCCGCTCGGTGACATCACGGTTGAGGCTCGAGTGGACCGAGGCGACGACCCAGTCGCAGGCTCCGAGCTGCTCGTCGCTTATGTCGAGCGAGCCGTCCGCGCGGATGTTGACCTCGATCCCCTTCAAGAGCAGGAAGGGCGCAAGCCGCTCGTTGAGCGCGTCGATCTCCTTCCACTGCTGCTCGAGCCGGCCCTCGCGCAGGTAGTGCGAATGGTCGGTGACCGCGAGGTACCGGTATCCACGTTCCCTCGCGGCCAGCGCCATCTCCTCGATCGTGTTCTTGCCGTCGGTCGACCAGGTCGAGTGCGCATGGAGATCGCCGCGGAGGTCTTTCAGCGCGACGAGCTGGGGGAGCTCCTTCCGCCGCGCAGCCTCCAGCTCACCGCGGTTCTCCCTCAGCTCGGGCGCGATGAACTGGTAGCCGAGCCGCTCGTACAGATCCTCCTCGGTAGCCGCGGTGAACACCTCGCCGCTCTCGACCTCCTGGACGCCGTACTCGGACACGGACAGGCCGCGCTTGACCGCATCCTCGCGGAGCGCGACGTTGTGCTCCTTCGAGCCGGTGAAGTGCTGGAGCAGGTTTCCGTAGCACTCGGGCGGCACGACACGGAGGTCGTAGCGGAAACCCTCGTTCGAGATCACCGTTGCCTTCGTCGGGCCCTTCGCGACGATCTCGGCCACCCAAGGCAGCTCGGTGAAGTGCTCGGTCAGCGCGGACGGGTCGCTCGCGGTGGCGATGATGTCGAGGTCGCGAACGGTCTCGCTGCGGCGCCGCGCGCTCCCCGCCTCCGAGACCTGGTCGGCCGCCTCATGGTCGCGAAGCTCCTCCACGGCGGCAAGCAACGAGGGCAGCGCGCGTCCGAGCAGCGTTCGCGGCGGGCCCGCCGGCTCGGCCGCCAGCGCTCGAATGATGTTCTCCTCCGTCTTCGCCCCGAGGCCGGACAGCGCCCGCAGCCGTTCCTGCTCGGCCGCAGCCTTCAGCTCTTCCACCGTCGTAATCCCGAGCTCCTGCCAGATGCGGCGGGCGGTCTTCGGGCCGAGGCCGGGCAGACGCATGAACGCGATCACGCCCTGGGGGATCCGCTCCTTGCGCTCGCGAAGAGCCTGGATCTCGCCCTCGTCGACGATCTGGACGATCTTCTCCTCGATCGTCTTTCCGATCCCGCTCAGGCTCTTGGCCTTACCGTCGAGGGCGAGCTGGGCGATCGCCGCCGGCGTCTCGCGCATCAAGGCCGCGGCGCGGCGGTAGGCGATCACGCGGAACGAATCCGCCCCTTCGATCTCGAGCAGGTCGGCCAGCAGGTCGAATTGGTCGGCCACATCGGCATTGCGGGGGAGGGTTGTCGCCACGCCTCGATTATCGCGGGTGCCCGGCACCCGCCGAGCCCATCCGGCATGGCCTCAACAGACATGTCCCGCCGGGCCCGCAGAGCTCACGCCGCATCCATATCTCCACATGGGCGCAAGAGACAGGTCCCAGGGACTGTCCCTTGGACATGGCCGGAGCGGACACCCCTTGGGGAGAGTCCGATTAGAACAAGCGCCAAGCCGGCCCGCTGCGGCAAGATCGCGCCATGCGAGCGGTCGTCTGCCTGCCGACCTACAACGAGCGCGAGAACCTCGAGGCGATGCTTCGCGCGCTCGGCGAGGTGCTGCCCGAAGAGGGCCAGGTGCTCGTGATCGACGACGGCTCGCCCGACGGGACCGGCGAGCTCGCGGACTCGCTCGCGCGCGAGCTGAGTCACGTCGACGTCCTCCACCGCCCACGAAAGGAGGGGCTCGGCCCCGCCTACCTGGCCGGCTTCCGGCGGGCTCTCGCCGACGGCGCGGAGCTCGTGCTCGAGATGGACTGCGACTTCTCGCACGACCCGGGGGACGTCCCGCGGCTGATCGCCGCGGCGGCCGAGGCGGACATCGCCATCGGCTCGCGCTACGTCGCGGGGGGTGCAACCGAGAACTGGGGTCCGCTCCGCCGGCTGATCTCGTACGGCGCGTCCCTGTACACCAGGATCCTGCTGATGCCGGTCCACGACCCGACGAGCGGCTTCAAGTGCTTCCGGCGGGCGGTGCTCGAGACGATCGATCTGGATGCGATCCACTCGAAGGGCTACGCCTTCCAGATCGAGAACGTCTACCGCGCGCTGCGGGCCGGGTTCCACGTCGTCGAAGTGCCGATCAGGTTCGTCGACCGCGAGACCGGCCGCTCGAAGATGAGCAAGCGGATCGTGCTCGAAGCGATCTTCAAAGTGCCGGCTTTGCGCCTGGCCGCCCTGCGAGGCAAGCTGTAGGCGTGGACGAGGTCACCGACGCCACCTTCGAGTCCGACGTCCTCCAGGCAGATGTCCCGGTCGTCGTCGACTTCTGGGCGCCTTGGTGCGGGCCCTGCCGGGCGGTTCACCCGATCCTCGAGGAGCTCGCCGGCGAGCAGGACGGCCGCCTCCGCTTCGTCAAGCTGAACATCGACGAGAACTTCGTCACGGCATCGCGCTACAGCGTCCTGTCGATCCCGACCGTGATCCTGTTCGAGAACGGCGAGCCGCAGGAGACGGTGATCGGGGCCCGTCCGCGCTCGCACTTCGAGCGCGCCTGGGCGCGCTGGCTCAGCTAGGAGCCGTCTCCGCGAGTTGCTGAGCCCGCGGGGTGGCGGGGCGAAGCGCGACCGACGCGCCTGCGCCCTGACCTCTCCCCGTCAGGACGACGCGTGGATCGAGGTAGCTGTACAGGATGTCCACGACCAGGTTCGCCAGCGCGACGGCCAGGCACACGACGAGGATCACCCCCATGATCACGGGTAAGTCGCGCACCGCGAGCGCCCGCCAGAGCATCTTGCCCATCCCGGGCAGCCCGTAGACCGTCTCGATGAAGATCGCGCCGCCGAACGCGAGACCGACGTCCATCCCGATCATCGACGTGACCGGGAGCATCGCGTTCCGAAACACGTGCGCCCGCAGGATGCGGAAGGACGAGGCCCCCTTGGCCCGTGCCGTGCGCACGTAGTCCTCGCCGAGCGTCTCGAGCATGCTGGCCCTGATCATCCGCGCGTAGAGAGCGGCGAACAGGAACGCGAAGGTGATCCAGGGGAGGAGCATGTGGTAGGCCCATTGCGCGGGACCGCCGCAGGACGTGGAGGGCTTGAAGAAGTCGCAATAGCCCGAGATCGGGAAGATCGGCCACTTGTAGCCGAAGAAATAGGAGAGCACGAGGCCGAGCCAGACCGGGTGGCAGGAGACCCCGATCAGGACGAAGATCATCAGCGACCGGTCTAAGAGCGAGCGAGGGCGCAGCGCGGAGATGGCGCCGATCGGAACCGCGATCAGGAACCAGAGGATCGCGCCTCCGATCACCAGTGTCGCGGTCACCGGCAGCGCCTGCTGGATCATGTAGGTAACCGGGACCGCCTCCCGGAACGACTTCCCGAGATTGCCGTGCCGCACAATGCTCCAGAGGAACTGGGCGTACTGCTCCGGCACCGACTGGTCCTCGAGGTTGAACTGGCCCTGGAGATTGGGATCGACCGACCCCCGGCCGCTCTGGATGCTGCGCGCGTCGCTCGGAAGGATGAAGAAGATGATGAACGTGACGAAACTGATCACGAGCATCAGCAGGACCGCCCACCCCAGCCGCTTGAGGACGAACGCGAGCACGGTCTCCTAAGACTCGCGCTTACCGGCGCCGAGCGCAAGTCCGGCTAACGGAAGTGCTCCCACCCTTTCAGAGATACGACCTTCCCCTCGAGGCGGATTTCGACGCCCGAGCCCACTTCGCAGCGGCCGACGGCGCTGCGGCCCGCCGGCTCGGAGACCGCCGCGAGCAGCTCGTAGTCCTCGCCGAACCCGCAGGCGAGCTCCCAGACGTTCCGGCCGAATCGCTCCGCGATCTCCGCGACACCGTCCGCGACCGGCACGTCCTCCAGGTCGATCACGGTCCGGCAGCGCGACCGTCGGGCGATGTGGCCGGCATCGGCGGCGAGACCGTCCGAGATGTCGATCAGCGCGTGGGCCTCCCGCGCGAGC
>WNGB01000101.1_pt1 | contig 170821 bp, 165 predicted proteins | sample 5400681 | NCBI WGS metagenome assembly WNGB01 (sample SAMN13153367, study PRJNA577476) | soil metagenome | isolation source: 115 cm soil or saprolite under grassland replicate 2 | place: USA:California | collected 2016-06-15 | reverse complement strand
TGGCATGACGTCATACGAGATTTTACTAAGCGAATCGCAGGAGCGAATGCTGATCATCGCCAAGCAGGGAAAAGAAAATGTTGTTCGCGAGATCTTCGAAAAATGGGACGTGCCCTGCGCAGAAATCGGCCGCGTCACTGACGATGGACTGATGCGGGTGTGCAACAACGGCTCGATTGCCGCCAAGATCCCCGCCCGCGCGCTGGCTGATGAAGCGCCGCTTTATTCGCGCGAAGCAAGACCGCCTGTAGCCACGCGCCTGTGGCGCGTCGGAGAAGAACGGCCCACAGGGCCGTGGCTACAGGATCTCCCCAAAATAGACAATCACGAAGCGCTCCGCCAATTACTGCGCGATCCGACCATCGCATCCAAAAACTGGGTCTATCGTCAATATGATCACACCGTGCGCACGGGTACAATCGTAAAACCGGGGTCGGACGCGGCCGTATTTTTCGTTCGTTATGCAAACAAAATTCTGGCCGCTACCACCGATTGCAATTCATTCTACTGCGCCCTTGATCCGCGCGAGGGCGGTAAAATCGCTGTTGCCGAAGCCGCGCGAAATCTCACCTGTTCCGGGGCAAGACCGTTGGCTGTTACCGACAACCTGAATTTCGGCAATCCGTATAAGCCTGAGAATTTTTGGCAATTGCGAGAATCGGTGGAAGGGATTGCCGAGGCCTGCCGCGCATTCGGCACGCCGGTTACAGGCGGAAATGTCTCTTTGTACAATGAAAGCCCTGGCGGAGTCGTCGATCCCACGCCGACAATCGCAATGGTCGGATTGATCGATGATGAAAAGCACGTCACCACCCAATGGTTCAAAAATGAAGGCGACATGATCATCCTCGTGGGCGCTGTAGCCAGGGTCGGTGACCCCGGCAGCGATAAACCCAGTCACGCCAGTCCTGCCGAGGTCAACGCCCTTGGCTACAACCTGGGCGGCTCGCGTTATCTGAAAGTTTGTCACGGCTTGAAAATCGGCCCTCCGCCGCGCGTTGACCTCGAGCTTGAAATCAAGGTGCAGAATGCTGTTCGCGATCTGATCCGCGCAGCTCTCGTGAAAAGCTCACACGATTGCTCCGAGGGCGGGCTCGGAGTTGCTCTGGCCGAATGCTGCTTTAACCCGGAAAAACTTTTCGGGACAGAGATCGATCTTTGTAGTCGTCGACCTCCCGGCGACGCGGCGCAGGTGAGCTTGGGAGATCAGCGCAGCGCTTCGCACAGCGAAGCGGCTACAGTTTTATTTAATGAATCGCAGTCGCGCATTATTATCTCCGTTTCCGCGAATGATGCCGAACGAACGATGTCGGCCTTGCGCGGTTACAGTGTTCCCTTTCAGCAGCTTGGCAAAGTCGGCGGTGATGATCTGTGTATCCGTGTTAATGACGAGACGTTTCGCTGGCCGATTGCCGATCTCTACGACGATTGGTGGAATTCAATCCATCGAGTGGTCGAAAACGATTCGTCGGCTGAGCGGATCCCGAGCTTATAATGGAGCACGATCGAAATGTTCTTTTCCAAGGAGCGGTCCCCGAAAATTACGATCGCTATCTCGGCCCGGTGATATTCGAACCGTGGGCGCAAGATCTGGTCTCGCGACTGGCGGGCAAGAAATACGAGCGGCTTCTTGAAATCGCTTGTGGCACGGGAATCGTGACGCGTCGACTGCGCGACGCACTGCCCGCGACGACGGAAATTGTCGCGACGGATTTGAACCCTGACATGTTCGAATTCGCGAAGCCGAAATTTAGAAACGGCGAAAACGTCACCTGGCAGCAGGCCGATGCGTCCGCTCTTCCGTTTCCCGAGTGCTCGTTCGACGCGGCCGTTTGCCAGTTTGGCGTCATGTTCGTTCCAGACAAAGCCGCTGCCATGGCCGAGTCCTATCGCGTCCTTCGCAACGGCGGCGTTTTTCTGTTCAACGTCTGGGATTCATTCGAGGCGAATCCGTTTGGCCAAATTGCGCACACCACAATCGCTTCCTTTTTCGATCGCGAGCCGCCGAAGTTCTACGAGATCCCGTTTGGTTTTCACGATTCGACGCTAATCCGAAAACTGCTGGAGGACGCTGGCTTCGAAAACGTTGAATCCTTCTCTGAAACCAAGCCTTGCCGAAGCCGCTCAGCGAGGGAGTTCGCCGCTGGATTGGTGCGTGGCAATCCCGTCGCCGCCGAAGCAACAGAGCGCGGCGTTGAGCCTGACGACCTGATCGACGCCGTCGCAAAACGGATCGCGGAACGTTTCGGCGAGGCTCCGGTCGAGAGCGCCATGTGCGCGATCATTTGGCAGGCAACGAAGTTTTAATCCCGCGATTGAATGCTAATCAATTTAGTGGATTATTTAGTGTGATCTCTCCAGACAACCTCCACGCCGTCGAGCCGAGCGAAGCCGAGGGCTACCCGCAACACGAGTGCGGACTTTTCGGCGTGTTCGGCCACCCAAACGCGGCCGTTTTGACTTACTACGGTTTGTTTGCGCTGCAGCATCGCGGGCAGGAAAGCGCGGGAATAGTCACAAGCAACGGTCCGGGCGCGAACTTTCTGACCCACAAAGACATGGGCCTTGTCTCGCAGGTGTTTGGCCAGGAAGAACTGGCCAGGCTTAAGGGGACACGCGCAATCGGGCACACACGCTACTCGACGACCGGCACAAGCACGATCAAGAACGCGCAACCCTTTGTGGTTGACTGCGTGCGCGGCCAGATGGCGATCGCACACAATGGCAATTTGATTAATGCCGATCTCTTGCGAGACGAGCTGGAACATAAAGGGTCGATTTTCCAAACGACCGCCGATAGCGAGATCATTTTGCATTTACTGGCGCGGCCGGCCGATAACGGCGCCAGCGTGCTCTCGGCATTGCGCAGGATCGAAGGCGCATTTTCGCTCCTGATCATGAGCGAGCGTGAACTTATCGCCGTGCGCGATCCTTTCGGTTGGCGGCCGCTTGCGCTCGGTAAACTCGACGGCGCTTATATTGTCGCTTCCGAAACTTGCGCTCTTGATCTCATTCACGCGGAGTTCATCCGCGAAATTGAGCCGGGCGAAGTGCTGATCATCGACGAAAACGGATTGCGTTCCGAACGACCATTTCCGGACCAACAGCCTGCGTTTTGCATGTTTGAATACGTCTACTTCTCTCGCCCAGATAGCATGATCGGCGGCGTAAACGTGGGAAAGGTACGAATGGAAATGGGACGCGAACTCGCGCGCAGATTCCCCGTCGAAGCAGACATTGTCGTGCCGGTGCCCGACTCTGGAAACTACGCCGCTCTCGGTTTTGCTCAGGAACTTGATATCCCATACGCTCACGCGTTTGTCCGCAATCACTACATTGGACGCACATTCTTGCAGCCGAGCCAGCTCATCCGCGATTTCGATGTCCGGGTGAAATTGAATTTGATCAAGGAGATGGTCGCCGGCAAACGCGTCGTGGTTGTTGACGATTCAATCGTTCGCGGCACGACTGCGCGAGCGCGCGTGGTGAACTTGCGCGAGGCCGGCGCTAAGGAGGTGCATATGCGGGTGAGCTGTCCGCCACACCGGTTCGCCTGCCATTATGGCATCGATTTTCCCGATCCGGAAAAATTAATCGCCAATCAGATGTCGATGGAAGATATCTGTAAATATCTCGGCGTGGACAGCCTCGGCTATCTCGATGTTGAAGGCATGGTGAAGGCGACCGGGAAGCCGTTGAACACCTTCTGTCTCGCCTGTTTTACCGGCAATTATCCCCTGCCCGTCGATCCCGCGCTCGATAAATTCATCATGGAAAGAAGAGAGGGCCGAGCGAAAGCCCTCGCCGATCAGGAGGCGCATCCGACGTTGTTCGCGGATTTGAAATAAGGCCCGCGCATTTTTTTGCAGGGGAAGGCGTTGCCTTCCCGATGGAAGCTGACAGCTTCCCCTACAAAAATGACAAGAAAAGCGTATGCGCGGGCCGGCGTAGATGTCGATCTCGGTAATCGACTAAAACAGCGCATTCAATCACTGGTAAAGCAAACGCACGGGCCACAGGTGCTCGGCAAGGTTGGCGGTTTTGGCGGATTGTTCCGGGCAAACTTCTCTGGCCTGCGCGAGCCCGTTCTGGTGTCGAGCATTGATGGTGTCGGAACGAAATTGAAGATCGCTTTTGCGATGAACAAACACGACACCGTGGGCGCTGATCTCGTAAATCACTGTGTGAACGACATCGCCGTGCTCGGGGCACGACCGCTTTTTTTTCTGGATTATATCGGCTGCGAGAAACTCAACCGCGCTATTTTCCAGCAACTGCTGCGCGGTTTTTCTCGCGCGTGTCGCTCCGCTGGCTGCGCTTTGATCGGCGGCGAGACAGCGCAAATGCCGAAGATGTATCGCAAGGGCGAATACGATCTGGCTGGCTGTATCGTCGGCGTGGTCGATCGCGCAAAGATCATCGACGGCCGTAAAATCGAACCGGGCGACGTTGTTCTCGGCCTCGCTTCAAACGGCTTGCACACGAATGGCTACTCGCTCGCCCGCAAAATTTTGTTCGAGAAAATGCGCCTGAAAGTGAGGTCGCGCCTCCCTGGATCGAAAACAACCGTTGGCCAGGAGCTGCTTCGTGTGCACAAAAACTATCAAGCGCTTCTCGCAAAAGTTCCCGGCGGCACGATCAAAGGCCTCGCTCACATCACCGGCGGCGGCTTGATCGATAATTTGCCACGGATATTGCCGGCGAATTGCGACGCGGTGATCGATACGAAAAGCTGGAAGAGGCCGGCGATCTTCCAAATCCTGCAGCAAAATGGAAATGTCGACCCTGAGGAGATGTATCAGGTGTTCAACATGGGCATTGGGATGGTGGCAATTGTCGCACCGCGCGACGCCGCGAAGGTAATGGCAATGCTGCGCGCAAAACGGATTGGCCGAATCGAGCGCGGCACCGGCAAAACATGTTTGTCATTCTAAGTTCGGAATATAGACCTCCCGGTCTGTGCGGCCAGCGGAGTTGCACCCCGCTGATCCTGCTGCGAAAGGGCATGCTTGACTCCGAGTACGCTTTGCGACGTAGTCCGTAGCCACCTACCGCTTTCATACTGAGATGGCATGTCGCGTTCGAAAGCTTTCGAGACGGCATTCGTCGTTACAATGCTTGATTCCATCTGTTCTGCAGATTAAGCGTCCTTCGCGTTATGTCTCGCACACCGACATCGTCCAGCAGTGAATTGTTGCGCGCTCACTGCGCCGCTATTGCTAGCGAGGAAGCCGCGCTGCGTGAAGGCGGCGGCAAAGCCGGCCACGAACGCCAACGCAAAATGGGCCGGCTGCCAGTGCGCGAACGAATTAGTCATTTGCTCGACAAAGGTTCGCCGTTCTTCGAGATCGGTCTCTGGGCCGCCTATAAAATGTACGAACAATGGGGAAAGATCCCGGCAGCAGGCGTAGTCGCCGGAATCGGGAACATCGCGGGAGTTCCGTGCATGATTATCGCCAACGACGCAACCGTGAAGGCCGGCGCCTTCTTTCCCCAAACAGCCAAGAAAGTGATTCGCGCCCAGCGGATCGCTTTTGAATGCGCCCTGCCCATTGTCTACCTGGTCGATTCCGCCGGTGTATTCCTGCCGATGCAGGACGAAATTTTTCCAGATGAAGATGACTTCGGCCGCATCTTTCGCAATAACTCCGTCATTTCCGCCGCTGGCGTTCCTCAGTTCGCCGCCATTATGGGTAATTGTGTCGCGGGCGGCGCGTATCTCCCAGTGCTGTGCGACAAGATTTTAATGACGAAGGGAAGCGGTTTGTACCTGGCGGGGCCTTCACTCGTTAAAGCCGCTATTGGACAAATAGTCGATGCCGAGGAACTGGGCGGGGCGCAAATGCATGCGGAGATAAGTGGCACGGTAGATTTTTACGAAAAGGACGACGCGTCATGTCTCAAACGATTGCGCTCGCTCATCGCATTGCTGCCAGAAGCAAAGGAATCGAAAGCGTCTGAGATGGCGAAGGAAACGTCGAAACCAGCCAAGGATCCCGATTCGATCTACGATTTGATCAGCTTCGACGGCCAGAAGCAGTACGATGTGCGCGATCTGCTTGCGTCGGTCGTCGATGCGAGCTCAATCGACGAATACAAAGCCGATTACGGCAAAACAATCGTGACCGCGTATGCCCGCGTTGGCGGACGCGCAGTCGGCATTGTTGCAAATCAACGCTTGCAAGTGCGGACCAAAAAAGAAGGCATCCAGATGGGCGGCGTCATTTACTCCGAGAGCGCCGATAAGGCGGCGCGGTTCGTGATGGATTGCAATCAAACCAACTTGCCGATCATTTTCTTTCAGGACGTCACTGGTTTCATGGTGGGACGCGATGCGGAACAGAGCGGGATCATTCGCAGCGGCGCGAAGTTGGTGAATGCGGTCAGCAATTCTGTCGTTCCGAAGATCACAGTCGTTGTCGGTGGATCGTTTGGCGCCGGGAACTATGCGATGTGCGGGAAAGCTTACGACCCGCGATTCATTGTCGCCTGGCCGACGGCTCGCTACGCTGTGATGGGCGCCGCCCAGGCGTCCGACACCGTTTTTTCAGTTCTCGCTCGCGCAAGAGAGCGCGACAAAAAATCTTCGCCGGAAGAACTGGAAGAATTGCGGGCCACAGTGAAAAAGAATTACGAGGAACAAACCGATATTCGCTACGGTGCCGCCCGCGGCTGGGTTGACGCGATCATCCAGCCTCATGAAACACGGGACATTCTGATTCGTTTGTTGCAATACGTCTCGCGTCCGATGCCCCAAGCTCGCTTCCACACCGGAGTGATCCAAGTTTAATTCGACATTCGTCATTCGGATTTCGACATTCACGTCATGCCTGTCCTTCTCATCGAAAAACAAGCGCCGCAAATCACGGTTGTGACTCTGAATCGTCCAGAGCGGCGTAACGCGCTCACGATCGGGTTGCTCAACGAGCTGATCGCCGCCATCAACGTCGCTTCGGATCAACCGCAACAGCGAATCATGATTGTGCGCGGAGCGGGTGCGGCGTTTTGCACTGGTTTGGATTTGAAAGAAGCTGCCGATCCGCAAAAAGTGCATGCAAGCGCGGAGCTCGTGGCAAAGACATTGATCACGCTCAGCCAAACGCGCTTGATTACGATTGCAACCGTTCACGGCGCAGCGGTCGCGGGTGGCGCGGGGATCATGTCAGCGTGCGATTTTGTGGTCGCGGCAGAAGGCACCAGGATCGGCTATCCAGAACTGCGCCGCGGTTTGGTAGCCGGTCTGGTCCTGACTTTTTTACGGCGGCAAGTTGGCGAACGAAACATGCGCGAATTATTGCTCGGTGGCGAATTGATCGACGCCGAACGCGCAAAAGAAATCGGTCTCGTCAATCGCGTTGTCGCGCAAGATGATTTGATGAGCGAAACCCAAAAGTTTGCTGACTCTGTCTTGCAGGGCGCGCCGGGCGCTCTGGCGCAAACGAAACGATTAATCGAAGAACTGTGGTGGCGTTCGGTAAAAGAAGATGTCGATCTTGCGCTCAAGTATCACATGCGAGCGCGGGAATCGAGCGAAGCGCGCGAAGGGATCGCAGCCTTCAACGAAAAGCGGCTACCGAATTGGGTGATTGGAACATAGACCTCAGGGTCTGCGCGGCCAGCGGAGTTGCACTCCGCTGAATCGAAACCCCCGAAAGCATGCCGCACACGCAGAGATGTCGGTGTTCCATCGCTACATTTTCGCAGCAGCGGCGCCTTGATATCGCGCACGATACGTAAGCCGAGGGCGCAATCTGATTAATCGCCTTCGTCGCTGCCACCCTCGTCTCCTCCATCGTCGTCGTTGTTGTCATTATCGCCCCCGCTGTCATCGCTCATGTCTTCGCCTTCGTCATCTGAAGCGTCTCCCATGCTCTCTTCATCCGATGCAACTTCTTCGTTGGAGTCTTCGTCGGCAGCCACTTCCTCTTCCTCGGCTTCGCTCATGTCGAACATTTCGTTCTCAACGAAACTCTCTTCGCTATTGATCTCTTCGTCGGAGACCGATTCGGAAACGGCAACTTCTTCGCCCTCGTAAATATCAACGCTCGTATCAAGCGATGCCCAGTCGTATGAAACCGAGGTTTCCCATTCAGAGTAAATGGTGTCGTAAGTATTGGTGAAGCTTACGAGCGTGAGATAATCGGCGCGCCACGGTTCATCGACATAGTATTGGTAGCCGCGAATGAGCCCGATCTGCGCATCGAGCAGGTAAAGCGTGGCGACGTAGGCATCAACCGTGGCCGGCTCCTTGAGAATATGATTCGCCTGTTTCTCGATCTCGCGCAGACCTTTCTCAAGCGCCTTGTCTTTTTGCGCAGCCTTTTCCAACGTCTTAATCTTCGCGAGCAATTCTTTTTGCTGCGCTTTAATTTTGTCGAACTCAGTCTTCTCCTTCGCAGTCAGCTCGCCGCCTTTCTTTTTCCGCCCGGCCTCTTTCGAGAAATCGGTCCGCAGCAGCGCAAGGGCGTTACCAAGTTTCTTTCCGTTCTCGATTACTTTCTCGTTCTTCGAACCGGTAAGCTGCCAATCGACTTTCATCTGCTCTTCAGCCTGGCGCGCATCCGCGATCCCTGTGAAGAAGTCCTTACTTTTGGCCGCAAGACCTTTCTCAGCGGTCTTCAAACTTTTGGCGATCAAATGAAGCGATTTCCAAAACGGTTTGTTGGTCTGTTCTTCTGGATCAAGATCTTGATCCGTCCGAGCAACCTTCACCATTGCCGCTTCCGCCCTTTTTGCATCGTGAAGCAAGGTCTTAGCGTCAGCTTTTTGCCCAGTGGGTTTTTTTTCCATCGTCCTGGCCGTGGCAGTCACTTCCCTACCGGGACCCGTAGCGCGCGCGATTGTGAAGCCAACCAGTGCAAGACAGAGCAAAAGGCGAACGAGATTTTTCACAAGACGTGAAAGTGATTCTCTCGATTGGGCAAGTCAACGCCCAAGTTCGACCCAACGATCTTGATCGTTAGCGCGGCAGGACTTTGCCCGCTAATCACGCGAATCACGCGAATCACGCTAACAATTCAAATCAGGAAAGCGCAGCGCGCTACGGTCTCACCGCGGCGGCTGCTGAGCTGGTGGTCTAGCGGCTCGCGTCGGCTTAAGCGCCCAGCGGCGATTGGGAAAGCGCCGCTCCTTGCGCCGCGGCGGGACCTTGATATTGCGCACTGCCGAAGCCAAGAATCGGCCAAAAGATAACTCCCAGTAAAGCGAGGCCAATTCCGAAGCCTGCGCCTTTGCCGAAGCTCTTCGCCGTATCGATAGAAAGAATAATCAGGATGATGAAGTTAACGAAAGGAATCAGCATTAACAGAATCCACCACCATGGCCGGCCGATGATCTTGCACCAAATGTAGAGATTGTAGATCGGGATGATGCTGGCCCAACCAGGCTGGCCGGCTTTGGTGAATACTTTCCACATCGCTACAATTATCAGCAGCCCGATGAGGAGTCCGATGATCCCCGGAACGGGACTGCCGCCGCCGGCAGAAGTCGTGTAATCGGTTGTTTCCTGAGCCAGCAGAAATTGGCTGGGAAGCAGGAGACAGAATGCAATGAGCGGGAGTTTTAGGAGTGATTTCATAGAGGTTAAGATTGGTTGGCGCGGGTTTTAGCGGATTGTGCCCAGCGCGGCAAGAAGAATCTTTCATGGCTTCCTCGAATTCGTCCGCTGTCCGTCTTTACGGATCGCAACCAAGACGCGATGGTCGCGCGTCGATGAAAATGACAACCACGTGGTGGAAACACCACTGGCGGCCCAAAGTCGGTTGGGGTGTGCCTGTGGCATGGCTCACACTTTGTGTCGTTTGGAGTTCGACCTGGCTCGTGATCAAGATTGGATTGCGAGATCTGCCGCCGATTTCCTATGCGGGAATCCGTTTTCTGCTCGCGATCATCGTCCTTCTCGCAGTCTCAGTCGGGCGAGTGCGCCTGTTGCCACAGCAGGCGTTCGATTATGCAATCCTCGCATTCACTGGCGTTCTGATGTTTGCCGTGAACTATGGACTGCTTTTTTGGGGTGAACTGTACGTTTCATCTGGGCTGGCGGCGGTGTTGCAGGCGACGATCCCGATCTTTGGCATGGTGTTCGCGCATCTAATGCTTCCCGATGAACCATTGCGCCTGCAAAGACTCGCCGGCGCGTTGCTTGCCCTCGGGGGCGTGACCATAATTTGCGAGCGGCTTCTCGGTTTCAACGGATGGATGGCGTTCTGGGGCGGACTCGGCATCGTGTGCGGGGCTGCCGGCGCGGCGTTTTCCAATGTCCTGCTCAAGGCGCGCGTGCTGCAGTTGGCTCCGGCAATGATCGCCGGCTGGCAAATGATTTTCGGTGCAGTGCCTTTGCTCGTGACCGGATTCATTGTGGAGGGGAATCCGCTGCGTTTTCATTGGAGCGGTTTGTCTATCTTTTGTTTGCTTTACTTGGCCGTGATAGGTTCGGCGCTCACGTTTTTGCTTCTTTACTGGCTCCTGCCGCGAATGACTGTGGCAAATTTGCAAGCGATCTCGCTCGTCACGCCGCCGGGTGCGGTCGCTTTGGGATGGGCAATCGGCGGCGAGAAATTTTCTCTCTGGTCGCTCGTCGGCGCGTGTTTTGTGCTCGCCGGCGTGTGGATGATTTTTCGGAGAACAAACGTACCAGAGCCTGTGATTCAGGAAGGTTAAGCTGGGTTAATAGGCTTGGCCGAAGAAAAGAAAGCCACGTTAGTGGCACGTGAATGTAGCCTGGCGATTTATCGCCAGGTATGATAGCAGCAAAGCGCGTCGCGTAGCGACGGTTGGAACCGATGGCGAACACCTACACGTCCTTGCATTACCATGTCGTCTTCAGCACGAAGAATCGTCAGCCATTTCTCATTGAGGCGGTTCGCGAACGTCTCTTCGCCTATCTGGGTGGTATCGCGCGCCAAAACGGGATCACCGCTTTGGAGGTGGGCGGCGCGCCAGATCATGTTCACTTGCTCCTTTCAGTCCCGGCGTCTCTTGCGGTATCAAAGGCCGTCCAGCTCATGAAAGGCGGCTCGTCACATTGGCTAAAGGAGACATTCCCTGACATGATTAACTTTGCATGGCAGGATGGATATGCGGCTTTTACGGTGAGCCAGTCGCAACTTAACGATGTGCAGGGATACATTCGTTCCCAGCCGGAGCATCATCGAACGAAAACGTTTGCTGAAGAGTATCGAGCATTTCTGGCGCGACATTGCATTGAATATGATGAACGTTATCTCCTTGGTTAGTCTCAACCGTCGCTACGCGACGCGGCATTTTTACACCGAGAACCCGCGCTAAAGCGCGGGCCTACTCTCCGCCTACCGCTAGCGCGGTGAGTTGGACCGGACAGCGGTGATGCAGCTGGCGGTCAGCAGGATCAATCCGCGGCTCTAACGCGTCTTAGACATTCGCTTCCACCCACGCAGCAATCGTGGTCTGAGCATGCCCGGCGCCAAAGAGTTTGTCGGGGCAGCTCGTGCCGCCAGGCAGACTGTAGCCGGGCGTAAAATCGTGTCCGAAAATATTTGTGCGCGGAATACCGTATTGCCCGATCAACCAGCGAACAAGCGCCGCCAAAGCAGCGGCCTGCGGCGCAGTGAGCGGGTCGTTTTCGCCGCCGACATGTTCAATGCCGATGGTGCTTTCATTTGCGCCCTTGCAATGATTCGCTCGGTCGCTGTCCCGGACCATTTGATAAATGTCGCCGTTGCGATCGATGACGTAATGGGCGGAAACTTGTCGGCCTTCTGATTTCCGGAACTCGGCCAGCGTGCTCGCCAGCGAGCCCTCGGTGCAGTGCAACACAATTTTGTCGATCCTGGTTCCATTGCGCGACGAATGATTTGGGCTCTCGATAAATTCTTTGATGACAGGCTTTGCGTGCGGATTGCTACTGCCGTGACCCGCGCGCTTCTCGCGTGCGGCTTTTACAGGAATGGCCCGCCGCGCCGAAATCGTGATCCTAACAACGTCGTCAGTATTGAGTCCAAGCGCCGCCGCGAGTCCTGGGGACAAATCCGCTACGCGCCCCGTAGACTCATTCGGTCCCCAATCAGCAGGACGTGCATCGACTTTGCGCCCATTCTGTGGGTTCTCCACAGTCGCGAGACTTCTTCGCAGAAATTCTTTTGGCATGTCCGAATAATTCCAGCGGCAGGCGAAATAAAATTTATCGGGGTTGAGTCGGCGCCCAAGTCCACTCGTGCCCGGCGGCGGGGCTGGCAGAAACAGGTAAGCGTATTTCGGATCTTCCAGGTCGAGCTTACTAAAAAGGGCCAGACCCTCATCAGGCTGCATCCCGAAATCGAGGGGGCCGCCGAAGGTGGACATCTTTCCTTCGACGTGAAAAAGGATCTTCTCCAGTTCCGCCGAAGGCTTTGGGGTCTGCTTTATCTTTCTGGCCGCCTTGACACTTTTCGCAGGGCTTCGGTCAGTGGATTTAGCAGTTCGAGCCATAAAATGAGACCGGTCCGCAAGTCAAAGGGGAGCTTCCACCCGCGCGCCTGACGAACTCACCCGCCATAATGTCTTTTTGTCTGGCTACAGTAAAGTCTTTTTGGCAATGTCTGCGGCATCTAATAGGTCGCTATGAAACCGGTTCCGGCAATCTCAATCCTGGTCGCGGCTGCTTCCTCGTTGCTGGCAACCGAGCAGGACGATCCACGTTTCGTGCAGTGGATGGAGAACTCGCAAGCAGCGTTTGCCAATAATCACATGATTGCTTACGTGAAGCTCGAGTCTCTTGAAGGCAAAGTTCCACCGGAGGAGTACCGTTACGATCGTTATCCGGGAAAAGTCGAACGCATCCAGCTGCCCAGTGGATTGTCGTACGCTGGCAAAAAGGGGAAGAAATGGATCGAATCAGATGATTGGGGAGAATCGGGCAAACCGGTGAAAAAGGAGGAAGTCGCACACCTCGATAATTGGGTCGCCTGGGTCAATGTCCCGTTGCGGAAAGAAACGCCTGAGACGCGCGACAAGAGCCAGGGCGCCATTGTCGTCAGGTTGGTCGATCAGACAACGACCCCGGACGGAGATGAGGAATTTGTTTTCGAACAAGGCCGCGAACACCAGACTGGCGTGAACTATCCGCGGTCTACTTTCATCAGATACAAGAATTCGAAACCGGAGAACGCCATTCTCTACAAATATTCGGGACCCGTTTACACAGCCGGAGGCAGAGTGCAGGTAAGCCTTCAGTTTGGCTTGATGATCGCAGTTAAGATGGAGATGGTTACGCCGACTCCTTCTGCGTCCGATAAGAATGCGTCTGACGAGAAAGCTGCCGAGCCGACGAAGGAAAAGTCGGCGTCACTACCGCCGCCGGTCAGTGACAAGATCTACACCTTTGCACAGATCGAAAAGCAAAAAGCGGAATTGAAAGACAAAGTCGTGCGAATCGAGATCATGAAGCTTGTTGCCGGGCCGGGCGATCTTCTTGGCGACGGCACGCAGCGTTACATTGTCGAAGATACTTCCAAGAGCGCGACGCCTTATGGCCAGGTTGCTTTTCCCCGCGAAGGTTTGCAGAAAATGGGGCTCGCGAACGATCCGCATCGCGAGGGCCCGTTCACCGTTTACGCTCGCGTTCACGTTTTCCCCGAGAAAAAAGCGGCTGCGATTTGCGTCGTGGTCGGAACGCACGTCGCGGTAGAAAACGGGAAAGCCACTTATTCCTGGTGAGCCTTCGTTGGAATTGGAATTACATTCTCCGGTTGTTATTCGTTTTCGACACGCGCATAAATAGCTAGACTCCGGAGGACGTGGCGCCGATGTGGCGAAATGGCAGACGCAACGGACTTAAAATCCGTTGGGCCGTAAAAGGCCCGTGCCGGTTCGAGTCCGGCCATCGGCAATCCCATTAAGGCTGTTGGGATAATTCGGCCATCTTGTTTATTACTTTGATCGATGCCCTGGCCAGAATGATTTTCTCTCATGCAACGCGCCCGGAATAACCGGCCGCATCCGCAACTTAGATTATCCGTAGCTGCGTTCATGAATAGGGAAACAAGATCTGCCAGATGAAAAAAGGTGAAGGCGTTTATAACCTCGTCGTAATCGGGGCCGGAACCGCTGGCCTGGTCACAGCCGCCGGCACGGCCGGACTCGGCGGACGCGTTGCGCTGATCGAGCGCAATTTGATGGGAGGCGATTGTCTCAACTTCGGTTGTGTGCCGAGCAAGGCGCTCATTTCTTCCGCTCGGTTGATTCAGCAAATCCGTGATGCAGAAAAGTGGGGCCTGGATCGACAACAGCCGCAGTTCGCTTTCGAAAGAATCTTTGACCGGATGCGCGCGCGTCGCGCGAACATCGCGCCGAACGATTCGCAGGAGCGCTTCGAGTCGTTAGGCGTCGATGTGTTTCGTGGTGAAGCGCGATTTGTCTCACCGCACGAAGTCGAAATTTACGCTTCGCCCTCACCTCAATCCTCTCCCCCAGGGAGAGGCGGACCTGAGCCGCAACATCAGCGTCAAAGACTTCGCGCCAAGAATTTCGTCATCGCCACTGGGAGCTGCGCAACCATCCCAAAAATCGAAGGGATCGACACGGTTCCCTATTTCACTAACGAAACAATTTTCGATGAGTTAAAAGGAAAGCCTGAAAGCATGATCGTTCTTGGCGGCGGACCGATCGGTTGCGAGCTGGCGCAAACATTCCGCCGGCTTGGCGTGGAGGTGACGGTCCTCCAGCGCGGGGATCAACTCTTGCCAAGAGAAGATCGAGATGTGGCGGAATTTCTTGAGCGCCGCTTGATTGACGAAGGTGTGCGCATCATCAAGAGTGCCGATGCGCGTTCAGTTGCGACCAGCGACGTCGGGAAAGTCGCGCTTGAATTCCTGGATCGACAGTCAGGCCGGATGGCCGAACGGACTTTCTTTACGGATGCGCTCCTTGTCGCCGTCGGGCGAACCCCAAATGTTCGGCATCTGGATCTAAAATCGGCAGGGGTTAACATCAATGAGAGCGGAGTGTGCGTGAACGATTATTTGCAAACGTCTCAGCGGCACATTTACGCCGCAGGCGACGTTATCGGGCCATTCTTGTTCACACACATGGCCGATGCGCAGGCACGCATCGTCGTGCGAAACATTCTTGGTCCATTCCAATTTCTGCGGCAAAAAATGGATTATTCTGTCGTGCCTTGGTGCACTTACACTGATCCAGAGGTCGCCCACGTCGGTCTCGGCGAAAAGGAGGCAAAACAGAAAAATGTCGAACATGATTTGTTCGCCGTTCCATTGGAAGATGTCGATCGTGCAGTGGTCGAGAGCGAAGACGCCGGTTTCGTCAAAGTTGTGACCGCAAAAGGCTCCGGTAAAATTCTCGGCGCGACAATTGTCGGGCCGCACGCGGGCGATTTGCTGCACGAGTTTGTGCTTGCGATGAAAGCCGACATCGGCCTGGCCACGATTGCTTCGACAATTCACGCTTATCCGACATTCGCGGAACTCGCGCGCAAGGCGGGCGACAAATACAACAAGACTCGCCTCACTCCGCGGGCGAAAAAAGTTTTCACCTGGCTCTATGAGCGCGCACGCAAATGAGAAGAGCGCTTTTCCGGGGAGCACACGCGCCCTCGCGTGTCGGTTTCGGCGCCCTCGCCGAAACTTCTCCGAGCACAACAATTGGAACTCGCGCAGCAAAAGGAGAAATCACGGTGCGGAGACGCAGGAAAAGTTTGCATTGGCGGGGGCGCCAATGCCAGCACGCGAGGCGCGTGCGCTCCCCAAACCGTGCGATCCCGACTAGATGACTGCGAACAACAAGAATGCACCGAAAAGTGCAATCGGTCGGTTAGTCGCGCTGATTGCGATTGTCATCGCGCTCTTTCTGGCGATGAGATTTCTGCCAGTCCAACAATGGCTGAGAAATTTTAATGACTGGGTCGGCCAGATGGGCGTGGCCGGCATTTTTATTTTCATCGGCGTTTATGCGGTCGCAACCGTCTTACTCGCTCCGGGAGCAATCCTAACAATTGGCGCGGGATTCGCGTTTGGTTTATGGAAAGGTTTTTTGGCCGTTTCGGCCGGCGCGACGCTCGGCGCTTCTCTGGCATTTCTCGTTGCCCGTTTCATTGCGCGCGACAAAGTCGAGGCGATCGCGAAAGGAAACGAAAAGTTTCGGAACATCGACAACGCCATTGGCAAACAAGGCGCCAAACTGGTTTTCCTGCTTCGGCTCAGTCCAGTGATTCCATTTAATCTGAGCAATTATTTTTACGGTCTCACCGGCGTGAAATTCTGGCCCTACGCGCTGGCGAGCTGGATCGGCATGATGCCCGGCACGCTTCTTTACGTTTACATCGGGGCCGCCGGCAAGGCCGCTGTCTCAGCTGCGGCTGGCGGTGAAGCGATGAAACACGGCTGGCAGTATTGGACGTTCATGAGCATCGGTCTCGCCGCGACTATCGTCGTGACAATCTGGGTCACGAAGATTGCCCGCAACGCGTTGAAGGCACAGGCGGATGTGCGATAGCGCCGAGCTCAGGGCAGGCTGTCAAAGACGCCCCTCCATTCGGGGCTTTTCAGGAATAGATCGTTTTGCTAAAGCTTCGAACAAAAAAATGAGCCATCGCACTGAAACCATCGTCAGGCAACGATATGCCATTGGCGCAAGAGAACGCGCGGAGAAACTTTGCTGTCCGGTTGATTACGACTCCGAATATCTCCAGGTCATTCCCCAGGAAGTGATCGAGCGCGATTACGGTTGCGGCGATCCATCGGCTTATCTGCGCAAGGGCGAAACGATTGTCGATCTAGGCAGCGGCACGGGAAAAATCTGCTTCATCGCCGCACAAATTGTCGGCCCCAAGGGGAAAGTGATCGGCGTCGATATGACCGACGAAATGCTCGAGGTCGCACGCCGCAACGCGCCGATTGTCGCCGAACGCATCGGCTACGCGAACGTCGAATTCCGCAAGGGCCGGATCCAGGATCTGGCGCTCGATCTCGAATTGTTGGATCGAAAGCTGAAACGCAGCCCGATCACAGACGCGGCATCGTTTCTCGCAGCCGACGAGCTTGCTGAAGAATTGCGCGTCAAATATCCGCTGGTTGCGAGCGATTCCATCGACGTGGTCGTTTCCAATTGTGTGCTCAATCTCGTCGAGCCGAAATCGAAACGGCAACTCTTTGACGAAATTTTCCGCGTGCTGAAAAAAGGTGGGCGCGCGGTAATTTGCGATATTGTGAGTGATGAAGAAGTGCCCGAGCAATTGCAAAATGATGCCGAGCTTTGGAGCGGGTGTATTTCCGGTGCGCTAACCGAAGACGGTTTTCTCGCCGCGTTTGAGAACGCTGGATTTTATGGAATCCAAATCTTGAAACGCGCTGCCCAGCCGTGGCGCACAGTGCAGGGAATCGAATTTCGCTCTGTCACGATTGAGGCGTTTAAGGGAAAGCAGGGCGAATGTTTCGAGCGCAATCAGGCGGTGATTTATCGCGGGCCATTCAAGGAAGTGCTAGACGACGACAATCACCGAATGGAGCGCGGCAGGCGTTACGCAGTTTGCGACAAGACCTACAATCTTTACAAGAAAGCGCCCTATCGTGAGTTTTTCGAATTCGTCGATCCCCTGGTCGATGTGCCGCTGGCCGAGGCGAAGCCGTTCGACTGTTCGCGCACTGCTCTGCGACATCCGAAAGAAACCAAAGGCCAGGACTACGACGCGACGACGGAAGCAAACAGCAAGTGCTGTGATGGCGGCAGTTGCTGCTGATTTGAGATGGATCGATTCGCGCAAACACTTGCGAACAATTCTCTGTCGCTACGGCGTGCGTGCGCCGAAATCCTCCAAGTGAACGTGGGCAAGCTTTGCAATCTCACCTGTGTGCATTGCCATGTGAACGCCGGGCCAAAGCGGAAAGAGATAATGACGCGGGAAACGATTGACCGCGTCATCGATTGGATGGCCAGGACTAAGATTCCAGTTGTCGATCTTACCGGCGGCGCGCCGGAAATGATTCCTGATTTCCGCTATTTCGTTAAAAGCGTGAAAGCGCTCGTGCCACCGCGGCATGTGATCGACCGCTGCAATCTCACGATTCTGCTCGAGCCCGGCTATGAAGATTTGCCGCAATTTCTCGCCACGCACAAAGTCGAGATCATCGCCTCGATGCCCTGCTACTCCCCTGAAAACGTAAATGCGCAACGCGGCGAAGGCGTGTTCGAAGGGAGCATCAAGGCCCTGCAACTTTTGAATGCGCTCGGGTATGGAGTCGATGTCGATCTTCCGCTGCACCTCGTTTACAATCCCGTCGGCGCATTTCTTCCGCCTCCCCAGGCGCAATTGGAAGCCGATTACAAACGCGAGCTAAAAGAACATTTCGGCATCGTCTTCAACAAGCTTTACACGATTACCAATCTTCCCATCGCGCGCTTTGCCTCATATCTGCGGCACAACAACCAGCTTGAAGAATACATGCAGCTCCTGATCGACAACTTTAATCCAGCCACGATCGATGGGCTGATGTGCCGCAACACGATCAGCGTCGGATGGCGCGGTAAAGTTTACGACTGCGATTTCAATCAGCAGCTCGACCTGCAATGGGAAAACGGCAAACGGTTCTATCTGTGGGACGTCGACCCGGAAAAAATCGATAATCGCGAGATTATGACCGGCGATCATTGTTTTGGTTGCACGGCTGGCGCCGGTTCAAGCTGCGGCGGCGCCATCGTGTGAAGGTAATTCGCGAGCGGAAACCTGTTCTCCTTTAGTCACCGCTGTTGAGAATCACTCCCGATAATTTCCGGTTGTACTGTGCAAGTATAGAACAGATGCCGTCCTACCGGATTGCGCACCTCCCCAGCTGCCCCGCCCGGATAGAGATCACGGATTGTCTCGCGGTATTGCTCACTTCCTGCAAAAAACAAAAACGCCATCCCCTTCCCGGCCGCGGAAGCGAATGGTGAGTGCGCTTGTGGGTCGTATGTCGGTATGTATTCCTGATCGCGTACTAAATAGCGTGTGATTTCTGGGTCGTAAGGATACGGCGACTTACCGATCACGATGATGCGGTAGACGGCTCCCAGCGAAGCCATGTACCGGCTTTGAATGGTCTGCACCTCGTACAATCTCTGCGCAGCCTTGTAGCGCTCGTTCTTCAAGCTCTCCGGATCCGCGCAATATCTGAAGAAGTAGAAGCGAATATTGGCGTAGGCCAATATCGCCAACCCCACGACAACGACAGCGGTTGTTATCCATCTCCCCCTTCCCCGCAGCCAAACCTCCGCAGATGCGAGCCATGCTCCAATCGGCACCGCGATTGCCACGTAGAAGGCCGGGAAAGCAGGTGTCCAATGCGCCGGCATCGGCGGCGAGCTGTTTGGGTAAAGCACCAACGTGCCGCCGACGAAGAGCACCGCCAGGCCAGACAGCAGTATTAGAAATGCCGCCGGGTGCCGCCATCGCCACACCAGCAGCGCTACTCCGAGCACAAGCAGCGCGGCCTCTGCGCCCACGAGCAGCGGAGCGTAATACATGATGTCCTGGGCGCTGTGGGTGCTGATGCCTAGAAGATTCTCGGACATCATCGGCCAAAGCGTGCTCCACATCTGTTGTATGTCGTGCCAGCTTGCGGGTATTCGATTCCAAGTCATTAGACCTGCGCCCCGTCCATAGTACAAGCCGGGATGTGTCACGAAGTGACTCAGGAGCGGCCCGAAGCCGATCAGGTATCCCAAAATCAGCCACCCGATGTCTCTGAGGTATCGTCGCGCGGCGGACCAATGAACCACTAAGAGATAAACGACAAACGCGATCAAAATAAACGAAAGGAGGCGTGTGCCGTAGTAAAAATGTTCGCTTACACCTGCGGCGAGCCCGGCCAGCGTCCAATCTGTGGGCCTGCGGCGGCGTAGCCCCCGCATGATAAACAAAAAACATACCGCCCAGAAGAAGGGCGTCGTAATATTGTTTAGCGCCATGCGACTGTAGTGCACATTTGCAGCGCTGAACGCCATAATGCTCGCCCCTACGATGGCCGCAGCTCTCCCCCATACACCACGCACCAGCGCATAAAACGGCAGCACCGTCGCCGCGCCGAACAATGCCGCAGGTAGCCTGACCGTCGCTAATCCTATTCCACCAAGCTTGAGTGCGCCTGCCACGATGGCAAACCATAGCGCCGGAAGCTCGATGTCACTCCACAATGTGCTGAACAGGCAAGGCGCAGCGCCGGGACCGTTAATATAGGCTCGCTCGGCTACCAACCCGGTCATGATTTCGTCGGGGTAAATATTGAACGGCACATCTCTCAAGTCCCATACCCGCAGTGCCAGCGCCAGGAGTGCAATTGACGCAACCAGAGCGACCTCCCACCATGTCCACGCGGGCGAACTATCGGCTTGGCCATCGTTCTGCGGAAAATGAGCAACAGGGCGAAGTGCAGCGGCAGCTATCACTACGGCGATCGCTGCCAGCCACAGCCAGCCCGCTGCACCAAATGTCTCGTGAGGCGCAACAAGGAAGACGACATCCGACAATGCCAATAAGAGAACAGCGCCAGCCAGTTTTGCTAAAACGGACCGCCTTCTTAACGCTTGCAGTTGCGCTTCTGCGAGCCTGGCGCCCCGATCTGTCGGAAACGCGGCCGACCATCGGCTGTCGCTCCAAGCCAGCACGGCCAGCACACCCGCCCCTACGAGCAAGAACACAGCCTAGAGTCGCAAAGGCTCGCGGCGCAGCAGTTCCGTGCCCAACAACGACAGTGCAAATGCTACCGGCCCCAGCCATACACCGAGCGCCGACCACCGCCATAACAAGCTTCTCGCGAGAGCGGCGTCACGCATACTCATTAGCAGTGGCATCCGTCGAAGCGGGTGAAAGGCTCCTACCCTTTCGACGCCACGACAATATGCGCAGCCATCGGTATCACGAATTCGTTTCCTTTCGCGTAGCGTCTGACCTCGCTTTCGATCGCTGTGCGGATCGCAGCTAACCTTTCTGGCGATTGGCGCGCCAATAATCCAGCGGTGCGAACCCCCGCATCACGCTCAGCTTCGAAGAAATAGTGCGCAGTTGGCAGATGCCATTCAACCGAGCGCGTCTCATAAATCATCGAGTGTCCATCGAACCCGGCTTTTTCCAGTGCTGATCGACATTCCTCTTTTTGGTCGTACAAATAACGCGGAGGGCCTTCTGGCAATTGCACATTCAGATCTGCGTGCGCTTCAATCGCATCGTTTACAATCCTAGCTCCCGAACTCTGCGGTGGCGGGGCCCAGACAGTGAAACCGAATTTGCCACCCGGTCTCAAAACACGAAACGCTTCCGCGCACGCCTGGTCGGGGCGAGAAAGATGCAGCAAACCGAAATTTATCAGCACCCGATCAAAGCTGGCATCGTCACAGGACAAATTTTGAGCATCGCCTTGAGCGAATCGAATACCGGGAAACATTTTCTTTGCGATTGCCACCATTCTTTCGGAGAAATCGATGCCCACTGGAATTGCGCCCAACTTTCTGGTTGCGTCGGACACGTAGCCGGGTCCGCACGCGAGATCCAACACAGACATCTCCGGTGAAACTTGGGCAGCATCGACTAAATAAGGAATAAACTGCCGCGTCAGTGACGACCACACAGAGTCGTATTTGTCGGCTACGCTCTCCCAGCCTTCGTGCTCAAAGCGTGTGAATTCGTCCTGCATTGTCTCCATGCTGGCGCTCCAATCAGAATACGCTTCGCACAGCGAAACGGCTACAACTACTCCAGCGGAAATTCGATTGGTTCTTCTTCCTCGCGTGGGACGAGCTTGTTTCGCTCGATGATGCGCGCGCAGGTATTCCAGCGCAGTAACGCATCGTCGTTGCCCTCTGGGCGGATTGCTTCCGCCTTTTCGAACCAACTCATCGCTTCGCGAAAAAGCTCATACGCCTGAAACCGGCAGCCCGGCGTGTGTTGGGCCAGCTTTGCCTTGGCCCGGCGCTCGGCAAGGATGCCGGAAAAATAAGCGCGCTCATACTCACTGCGAATTCGCCCGATTAACTCCTTGATTTGTGTGTCGCTCACACCGTAGCCCTTCGTGAAACGATCGGTTAACGCCAGCAGCAAGGTGATAATCGCCTCCTGGTTTTCCGGATCGGTTTTCAGCACATCCAGGCAAATGCTTTCTGCTTCGGCCGGTTCGTTAAGCAGCCGATACCGCGTCGCTTTCTCGAGAGCGGCCAGAATTGCATCCTTATGGAGCGATTTTAGTTCGGACATTGCTTCACGCGTGATTCGTTAAATCGTTACATCGTAAATCGGGCGGAAGGCAAATCGATTCACGAATCTCGATTCTCGAATTACGATTCGCTCTTCCTCTTCAGCCACCGCCAGAACCAGCCAAAAGGATCGTAAAATTCATCCACCACGCGCTCTTTCAGTGGAATGATTCCATTGTCGGTGATTTGAATGCTTTCGGGACAAACTTTTGTGCAGCACTTGGTGATGTTGCAGTAACCAATTCCCTGGGTATTCCGCAATTCGTTGATGCGATTTTCGGTGTCGAGCGGATGCATTTCGAGAGCGGCGACATAAATCAAATATCGCGGCCCAATGAATTGTTCGTGCATGCGATGATCGCGCAAGACGTGGCAAACATCCTGGCAAAGAAAGCACTCGATGCATTTCCGGAATTCCTGAACGCGATCGATATCTTCCTGCTGCATTCGCCAGGTTCCGTCCGGCGCATCAGGCGGACGCGGCTTGAACTTCTTGATCTTTTTCTTCACTCGAAAATTCCATGACACATCTGTGATCAAATCCTTGATCACCGGAAACGCTTTCATCGGCTGAACGGTGACCGGCTTTTCGAGAGGCAGATCGCTCAAGCGGGTCATACACATGAGCTTTGGCATGCCATTTACTTCGGCCGAACACGATCCGCACTTGCCTGCCTTACAGTTCCACCGGCATGCAAGATCGTTGACTTGCGTCGCCTGAATTTGATTTACGGCATCCAGCACAACCATTCCTTCTGAAACTTCGGTGGTGTAATCGCGAAACTCGCCGCCCTTGGCATCGCCGCGCCAGATTTTGAAGGTGGCTGTAGCCATCGTGATTCGTTACATCGAGAATCGTGAATCGTCCTCTATATCCGCAACACCGCCATACAAAGGCGACGTTTCTCGGCTCGATGAAGATGATTTCGAATTCTGTTGCTCGCGCAAATAACGTATATAGCCGTCGATCAGTTGCCGTACTCGCCAGCCTTGATCTTTTAGGCCATTGATTTCGGTAACCGGAAGATAGCCCTCGTCTTCGCAGGTGTTCAAATCGTCGATTAGTTCTTCTAGGGACCCGCGCGACTGCAGGGTAAATTTTATTTGATCGAGATAGTGATATCGCCCATGCCCTTCAGCGATGTTATTTGTGAGCGAGAGAGCAGCCCGCCGGATCTGGTCGGCTAAACCGAACTTTTCGATTTCTGGCAACTGTCTGGACACTCGATACATCGCCTTCCGAAATTCGCGAGCAATTCTATAGACTTGAAGCTCTTCAAAGGTAGAACCTGCGCTTCGATCTTTCATATGTTTCGCAAGCTGATCCGATTCACGATCCTCGATGTAACGATTCTCGCTTCAACGATTCTCCTCAATCACCTGTTTTAAATAATCGGGCATTTCTGGCAATGGCTCCAGTCGAACCTCCATCGTTCCGTCGTGCGACTTTCGGATCAAAGTGTTTACTTTCGAGAACCGCTCATCTTTCTCGGGATAATCTTCGCGGAATTGCGCGCCACGACTTTCTTTTCTCTCTAAGGCGGCGCGCGCAATCGCTTCGGCGACCGTGAGTAAGTTTTTGAGATCGAGCGCGGTGTGCCAGCCGGGATTGAAATCGCGATTGCCCATGACGCCGACCCGAGTCGCACGATCCCAAAACGTTTTCAGGTGATCGAGAGCCGAGCATATCTCGCCTTCGTCACGAACAATTCCAACGTTGTGCTGCATCACTTCCTGCAAATCGCGTTGCACCGAGTACGGATTTTCGCCGTTGCTGTTCTCGAAGGGTTTCAGTGCTTCGCGCGCGTATATGTCGATCTCGTCGTTATCGATCTGGCCGTGCGCATTCTCGGTCGCGAATTTTGCCGCGAATTCGCCCGCGCGTTTGCCGAATACGATAAGATCGGATAGCGAATTGCCGCCAAGCCGGTTCGCGCCATTGATTCCAGCTGCGCATTCGCCCGCAGCGAACAATCCAGGAACATCCGACATCTGGGTGTCGGCATTCACGTGCACGCCGCCCATGATGTAGTGCGTTGTCGGGCCGACTTCCATCGGCTCCTTTGTAATGTCTACGTCGCCGAGCGCTTTGAATTGGTGATACATGCTCGGCAGCTTGCGTTTGATGTGCTCCTCCGCGTTTCGAATTCTGTTCTTGATCCAGGAAATATCGAGATAGACGCCGCCGTGCGGAGTCCCCCGCCCTTCTTTGATCTCGCGCACAATGCAGCGTGCGACGTGATCGCGCGTGAGTAATTCCGGCGGCCGACGCGCGTTCTTATCGCCCAGGCAATAACGCCAGCCTTCTTCTTCGTTATCGGCCGTCTGCGCTTTATAATTGTCGGGAATGAAATCGAACATAAAACGTTTGCCATCGGCATTGGTGAGAATCCCGCCTTCGCCGCGCACACCTTCAGTGACGAGCATTCCGGCAACGCTCGGGGGCCAAACCATTCCAGTGGGATGGAACTGCACATACTCCATGTCGATCAATGCAGCGCCGGCGTGATACGCGAGCGAATGTCCGTCGCCGGTGCAATCCCAACTGTTACTTGTGATCTTATACGCCTTGCCAATTCCGCCGGTCGCGAGCACGACCGCTTTGGCGCGAAAAACTTTGAACCGGCCGCGCTCGCGATCGTAGCCGAACGCCCCGACAACGCGCTCGCCGTCCTTGAGCAGTACGATAATACAAATCTCCATGTGCACATCGATGCCCTGATGCACGCCGTGATCTTGCAATGTGCGAATCATCTCGAGCCCGGTGCGATCGCCCACATGCGCAAGTCGCGGATATTTGTGGCCACCGAAATTCCTTTGCAGAATGCGGCCGTCCTTGGTGCGATCAAACACCGCGCCCCACGCTTCGAGTTCGCGTACACGATCGGGTGCTTCTTTCGCATGCAGCTCAGCCATCCGCCAATTGTTTACGTACTGGCCGCCGCGCATCGTGTCGGCGAAATGCACTTTCCAATTATCCCGGTCATCGACATTGGCTAGCGCTGCCGCGATGCCCCCTTCGGCCATGACGGTATGCGCTTTACCGAGGAGACATTTGCACACCATGCCAACCGACACCCCCGCAGCCGATGCTTCAATCGCAGCGCGCAATCCGGCGCCGCCGGAGCCAATGACGAGAATGTCGTGCTCGTGAGTTTCGTAATCGGGCATGGGTTCGCTGAAGAGTTACAGCGTTGAAGCGTTAAAGCCTCGACGCACAGGTGACCGAGAAAATTTGATCCGCTTCAACTTTAAACCCTTAAACGATCCGAAAATCATGCCAGATGCCCATGGAGCAAAATCGCACGTAAAGATCGGTGAAGCCGACCCAGAACAAACTGAGCCACGCCCAAAGCATGTGCCGGCGATTCAAACAACTCACACACATGTAAGCGCGATAAAACGTTGCCGACCTTGAAAATTGATCAAGAAATCCGCCGACCAAATGTCGCAACGAGTGACAACCGAATGTGTATCCGCTCAGCAAATAAACATTAATCGCAAGCACGATTGTGCCGACGCCGATGCCGAACGAGCTCTTGCCGCTGACTGGATCGACGAACCAGAGAGCTTTCCACACATCATAGGTCAGAATGAGAATGAAAATGAGCGCGAGATAAAGAAAATACCGGTGAACGTTTTGCATTATGAGTGGAAAGGAACGCTCGCCCCAATAACTCTGGCGCGGTTCACCGACGGTGCATGCTGGAGGGTCGGCCCAAAACGCCTTGTAGTATGCGCCGCGGTAATAGTAACAGGTCAGCCGAAATCCGCCTGGCGCCCAAAGGACAAGGAGTGCCGGAGAGAAAATAAGCCAGCTCGGCCACCAATCCGGTTTGGGCCCAAACCAATTGTGCGGTGAAGTACCAAAGACTTCTGGCGAGTAAAACGGCGAGATGTAATTGCCAAAAAAATAATTCGTTCCCTGAAAAGCGGCCCACGTGGAATAAACAATGAAGATCGACAAACCGAGAAAGACGAGAAGCGGCTGCGTCCACCAGGAATCGGCACGCATCGTCTCGCCGAATGAACGGCGCGGCAGCGCTGTCGTGCCATTCATTTGCCTTCAGCTCCTTCAACCGGCAGCTTTGCTTTTTTCCATGCTTCCCAACTGCCGGGAACATTCCAAAGATCGTTGAACCCTTCCGGCTTCAAAATACTCGTGGCGAGGCTGGCCCGATAACCGCTTCCGCAATAAATCGCGGTCGGCTTGTTGCGATCGAGTTCGTCAATTCGTTTGCGCAGTTCGGGCACAAAAATGTGACGAGCGCCGGGAACTCGTCCTCTTTTCCATTCACCGGGCGAACGCACATCGAGAATCTGAAGCGACGATTTACGCTGGTTAAGCTCGTGCACGCTCATCTGTCCGATTCTTTCGAGGTAGAACCCCGCAGCGTCCCACGCTTTCATCCCGCCGATCAAATAGCCGGCGAATTTTGTGTAACCGGTGCGCACAAACAAACGCACGATCTTTTCGAGGTCGTCATCGTTTTCCAGCACGAGAAGAATCGGTTTTTCCGGATCGAGCATCCAGCCCGCCCAGATCGATAGAATCGGCGTGCCGCCGATGTTCAGCGCGCCAGCAATGTGACCGCCGCCGAACGCGAGCATCGTGCGCACGTCGACAAGTGCGCCCGCCTTTTTGTCGATCGCTTCTTTGAACGCCTTTGGAGGAAGACCCGGAACGCGTGGAAGGCTCCCGAGAATTTCCGGGCCCTTCGCATTAATGTTTTTCATGAGCGGATAATAATGCGGGACCGGTGGAGCCGTCTTGATTGCAAAATCAGTGAAACTTTCCGCGTCACTGAATTGCAAAAACTTATTGAACTTCCGCTCGTAACCGATGGTGCTGCTCAGGCGCGCCCCAATGTCTGCGCCACATGGCGAACCTGCACCGTGATTCGGATAAATCATCACGTGATCTGGCAGGGTAAGATAAAAATCGTGAAGCGTGTGGAATTGTTGTTCCGCGAGTTGTTTGGTGTGTTTCTCACCCAGCAAGTCTGGCCGGCCCGCGGAAGAAACGAACAGTGAATCGCCTGTCAGCACCGCCCATGGCTCATCCGGATGATCTGCTTCCGCCAGCAAATACGACATGTGCTCGGGCGTGTGGCCGGGAGTATGCCGCGCTGTCACGAGCACTTCACCGAAGGTAAATCGATCGCCATCCTTTATTTTCTCGGGCTTGAAGCCGTACTCCGCTCCCCCCTCTCCGCTGGCATAAATCTTTGCCGATTCCAGCCGCGCGCAAAGCTCACGCGAACCGCTCACTAGATCGGCGTGAATATGCGTCTCGAAGATATGCGTAATGGCAAGGCCTGCTTCGCGCGCCATGTCCACATAAACATCCACATCCGCTCTCGGATCGAAAATCGCTCCGATCCCTTCGTCATCGTCACCGAGTAGGTAGGAAAGCTCCGCGATTCCTTCAGTCTGAATTGTCTTAAAAACGAGCGACATTTGGATGAGTTAAAACGAAGGCGGGTTGAAGTTCAACAAGATCAAGATCGCACTGCGAACTCTGGGGAGCACAGGCTGCCAGCCTGTTGTCGTCGGCAGCTTGCCGACGATGGTCCCGCACGTTGCAAAAACTCCTCGCGTCGAACGTTCGCAGAGCTTTTCGGCAGGCTGCCGAAAAGAACAGGCTGTCAGCCTGTGCTCCCCAGAACAATTCATTGCACCTCCACACTGATCGGCAGAAGATGATTGATCATGTAAGTGCCACGATCGCGGTCGCGTTGTGCCGGCTGAGTCCGGCCGCGTGAATCGGTCGCGCGCGCAATCAGACTTGCTTGTCCTAGCTTAGACGGAGTGCGCCAATCGAATTCCCAAAACCGCCACGCATTCGGTTTGGATTCGCCCACTAATTTTGTTTCGTTCCATGTCGCTCCGCCATCGGTGCTGAGGTCGACTTTCGTGATTTCGCCGTCGCTGGTCCACGCGGCTCCGTGAACGCGCACGCTTGAATCAGCAGGCACAATTTCTCCGCTCGCCGGCTTCGCGATTTCTGCCTTGATTTGCATTTCGGTGAGCGGAGCCCGTTCGGCAATGTCCCCTCGCCTTTTCCAAAACGCGTAGTCAAGCGTCTGATAATAGCCACTAAACGGCCGATCGGTGACGATGACGCGCTGCAACCATTTGATCGATGCCATCGCATACCAACCGAGAACAATCGCGCGTAGCGGAAAACCGTGATGCGGCGGAAGGTCGACGCCATTCATCTTGTAAGCGAGCAACACGTCGCTTCTCGCTTTCGCCAGCGGAATGCTTCGCGCGAATGTCAAAACACCCGATGGACTCTTCGGGTCTTCAAGGAGCCCTTGATCCGCGCCTTCCAAAATGACTTCACACGCGCTCGTTTTAACTCCGGCGCGGTCAAGCAAGATCGACAATGGAACACCAGTCCATTCCGCGGTGCCAACTGCGCCGAGCCCCCATTGCACACCTTTCACTTTCGGTTCGAGAAAATTGCGATTGTTCCCCGCGCACTCAAGCGTCGCTGGAATCGTCAGCGACTCGAATTTGAGCAACTCCTCGTAATTTATTGCGAATGGTTTCTCGACTTCGCCTTCCACATGCAACCACCACTCATCCTTATCAATCGCCGGAATCGGAAAATGCGTCCGAACATAAAACAATTCAGTGGGCGTGATGAAGCTCTCGAGTTTTTCGAACGGCATCTCCAGATTGAGCGGCTCGTCGCCCCGAACGATCCTGCCGTCGCGCAATTTAATGTCACTTTCTTGCATGGAATATTCGCGCAGGTCTCAACACTAAAACGAGGCGAACTGCGCGTCATCTTCAGCAGGGCGGCGGATATGATTCATCACGCGAAGAGGCTCCTTGACCGTTCGGCCCAAAAGTCAGCGCGTGGACAACGCAAAAGTCTTCATGCAACCATCGAAAAGGGGCTCAAGCTGCGCCTGGAACGCGACGGGCGCGGTGCACGTTACGACGATCTTTTTGTCGCCCGGTCCCTGGAAAAAATACATCGTCTGTGCAACATCGGCACCCTGCACTTTGTTTTGCAATTTCACCTTGTAAGCAGACGTCTTTGAGTCAGTGGTAAATTCTCTGCGCACAACCTTTCCCTTCACCGCGCTTTTCTTCAGCGGCTGGATGTTTGCGTCCACGTAAGCGTCAAGCATTCCGTCGTACGGTTCAACCGTGGTCACCATGTCGCTCGACAGGCCACTCGATTTGGGTGCGGCAATCATGACCGCTTTGGACGGAGGTGCCGGTTTTCTTTCCCAACCTAGCGGAATGCGATGACTGTAGCCGTGTTCAGCAGATGTAAACGTGTCGCCGATTTTTTGAGGCGCTGGTGTGGACTTGCCGGACACTTCTCGGACGCCCTTGGTAAATTTCTCAATACCGAGAACAATCACCACCAAGATGCCAACGCCGATTAACACGCGAAACGTCATTTTCATGCTGCCAAGTGTATTCCCGGTAACATCTTCGCCGCAACTATTAACAGTCCTGGCGCCTCTCTATTTCGAGGCGCTATTCATTCGGCGAGATGTAGCCACGGCGCTGTGTCGCCGTGTTTTGGGGAACGCCTCGACCCGCCTCCGCCCTCTCCGGCGCGGCAGGCGCAGCCGAGGCGGCTACAGAGTTTGCCAGCCGCGTTTAGTACAATCCCAGCGTTTCGACGGTCGGCTGGTCGATCGCACCAGTGATTGGTAGCCCGTAGTCGCGCTGGAAATTCGCAAGAGCTGCTCGCGTCTCTACGTTTAGCGACCCTGTAACGGCACCGAAGTAGTACCCGGCATCTTGAAGCGCCTCTTGCACATTGGCGATCACCTGATCAGGCAGCAGATTACCGTAAGTGTAGATCGGGCCATCGTAATCGTAATAGCTGTTAAGCGGATCGTAGCCAAAGGCCGGATACCAGTAGCCCGCATCCAGGAAGTAATATCCGCTGTTAACAAAAACAATCGTATTGCAATTTTGCTTCCACCAATTGCGATCGTGCCACTCGTGACGATGGCAGCGAAATGCGTCGGAAAAGCTACGGTGATGATTGTTGCCATGCGCCTTATGCTGCGGTTTGCTCTGCGTCTCGCGCGGCGGTACCTCGTCAGAAGGTCGCTGGAGAATTTTACCGCCCGTATGAACGCCCGGTGCCGCCGGGCGCCTCGGTGTTATCTCCTCCCTTGCTAGAATATTCTTCGGCTGCAAATCGTCAGGTCTGGTGATGCGTTGAGCGTCGGTCGCTTCCGAGCGTTCGGCCATTTGGCGCCTCTCCAAATCGTCGCTAGTTGGTTGTAAATTGTCAGTTTTGACTACCAGCTGACCGTTCGCGATTGGCAGCGTGCTCTCCACGACATCGTTTCTCGCCAGCAGACCTGGGACTGGCTCTACATTGTAAGTTCTCGCACTCTGGCGAGCACTCATTGCTGCCAGAGTAGGATTCAGAGGCCCAGCCGATGGCGGATAATTCAACCTCGGATTCGCGAAACGTTGACCAACTGTCTGGTTCGGGCGCAACGAAGCTGTTCGAGCGCTTGATTGGGCTCCAGTATGACCGGCGTGCTGCGAGATCTGCGCGGTTGGACGCGCGTTACTCGCGCGCACGCCGCCGGTCACCGCTACACCGGCGCCGTTTTGCGCGAATGGCGCGTTGGTCTGTCCCGCAGCACTGTGAATGCACATTGCCAGCATTGCGATCAGGCAAGCGGAAAATCGGAATTCTTTGATAAACATAGACTTACTCCGCCGATTAAACATCATAAACGCCTCTTTGTTGCAACGTTTCGCTCAACTGCCAGTCTTCCAAACTTTTTGGCGAAAATTGAATCAAGGTGAAGTCTTGCGCTGTTCTGTCATTTGTTCGTTGATCGAGCAACCGCTGCTGCCCGCGCACGTTTGTAGAAAAGCCACCCGACCAAAGTCGTCAGAAAAATTATAGGAACCCACACGATGAGCCACAGCCCGAACAATCTTCCCCAACGCAGGCTCGCGCAGGACCACCAATCGCACCCACCAACCGGGTTATTTGCGTCTGTCAATATCGGGGGCACATTTTGACAAAAGCGAAGCCCACCCTGCTGATTGGCGGTATTACGCAAGAAGTTCTTGATGTCGTTCACTTCTGCCGCGCTCAGGCAAGCATATCCCGTGTAGAGACCGCCTTCTATCCATTGCCTGCGCAACCACCATTGAATTCCGTAAGGTGACAAGTTCCCTTCGTTGTATTCCTGATCACAAGAATTTGGCCCAGCAGGGCAACAGCCCGCATGTGGATATCCACCGGGATCGGCATGGCGGCGCTCGTGCATCATTAGCGCAATGAACTCACTTATCCCCACCCAACTTCGTAACCAGTTCCGGTTATAATCATCCTTTGCGCGGACATTGAAATATGAGCGTCCATCGTCGAAGCCGCCGCTGCAGCACTGATCGGGACCGGTCGAGCTGATGTTGATCCCCCCGATGGTTGCCTTTAACCAGTCATACAGGGTGCCGGGAGTCCACGGCAAATGACCCTGGCGTCCCTTATCGAGATAATAGATCGTGCGCAAAGTTCTGTAGCACAATCAGCTCGTCTGTGTACTGCGCGATCGGAAGCTGTGAAATCGGGCCCACACAAGTGACGTCCTCCACTACGACTCCCTCTCGTCGAATGATGAAATCCTTTCGAATTTGCGAATATGCGGGATCCAACGTCGGACACTTCTCGAGGAAGTTTTTGATGTTGCAAATCTTCCCGCCAGCAGGACTCACAGGGAAATAGAAAGCCAACACTATGATTAGAAACGGCGCCAAGGTCCCGCTTGGGGAGGTTTTGGAGCCTACGGGATTCGAACCCGTGACCTCCTCAATGCCATTGAGGCGCTCTACCAACTGAGCTAAGACCCCGAAACGGAATTTCAGACTGTAGATTTTTGACTGTTGATTGCAACTACCGAGCGACGATCGAAATCTTCGCAGCCTTGGCAAAATCGAGAATCTCGTCGCGCTCGAGCAACAAAGTTCTTCCCGCCTCGATCGCCACGACTCGCAACTTCGCTTCGCCCGCGATGCGGACCGTTTCCACCCCGATCACGGGCACATCGAAGCGCATATCCTGATTTGGTTTCGCCACCTTGACCATGATCGCATCCTTGCGCGCGAGCGAGCCGCCGCGCTTGATCGCTTCATTTGTCCCCTCGAAAGCTTCGACCGCGAGAATGGTTCCGTCTTTCACGATTACGGTTTGCCCAATGTCGAGGTGGGCAATTTCTTTGGCGATCTTCCAGCCAAGTTCAACATCTTCTTCCTCGCGACGCGATAACTTTGGGCCCGCAATTAGTCCCGAAGCTGCGAGTGAATCTTCGAGAAAAGTTATGGCCGGCAAAAGATGAACCTCCACTTTCGACAGTTCATCTGCGATTGCCGCGAAGATCGTTTCAGCATTTCGTTGTTTCAGTTTCCCGAGTAAGAGCAGCGCTTTCCAGTCCGGGTGCAGATCGAAAAGATTCTTCGGCGCAATTTGTCCAGCCATGATTGCGTGATGAATCTCCTGGTCACGGAAAAATTTTAGAAGTCTGCTTAGTTGGCCAACACGCATCCACTCGATCACATCGACATGTTGCGTAAGCGCTGGGTCGGTTTCACCTCTAAATGCCGCGGCAACGATCTTCTTGACGCCGGCTCTTCGTGCTGAATCAGCAAGCAATCGGGGATACACGCCGTTTCCAGCGATGATCCCGAGAGTCGCTGGAACTTTCATGGGATATCTAGGCGGGAAAAGGAAAGTTCGTTTCGGCGCGCCGCCGAAACCAGACACGCGGGACGCGTGCGCTACCCATGATGGCGGCGGCGTTTGACGTGCAATTGGGCAAGCGCTTTCTGCAGCGACGCCTGGATCGCTGCCACTTCTTCGGCAGTATGATCTTCCTTCATCGCCGCCTTGGCACGCTCGACAGCCGCCTCGGCGGCGGCGATATCAATCTTCTCAGCCTCCAACGCCATGTCGGTCAGGACTGAAACTGAGTCGGCTTTAATCTCGACAAAGCCTTCACCAATGGCCATCGCTGTCTCGCGTCCGTTCTGCATGACGCGCAATTCGCCCGGTTTTAATGTGGTCAGCAGGGGGACATGCTTGGGATAAACCCCGAGCTCACCTTCCGATCCGGGCAACGTGACCATGTCGACGTCCTCGGAATAGATCTTTGTTTCCGGCGTGACGATTTCCAGTTTTAAGGTGGCCATGGATAAAGGTTACAAGGGTTACAAAGTTACACCGCTACAAAAGGAGCGCACCTACTTGAGATCATTTTAACAATGTAACCTTTGTAACAACTTTAACTTTCTTTGATCATATCGATGTTGCCCTTCATGTAGAAGTTTTGCTCGGGAACATCGTCGTGTTTGCCATCTAGAATTTCCTTGAAGCCACGAACCGTTTCTTCAGTCGACACGTATTGGCCTTTGGTACCCGTAAAAACTTCGGCGACGTGAAATGGCTGGCTCAGGAAACGTTGGATTTTGCGTGCGCGATACACCGTCAGCTTGTCTTCCGGACTTAATTCGTCCATGCCCAGAATAGCAATGATGTCCTGAAGATCCTTATAGCGTTGCAACACTCGCTGGACGCCGCGTGCGACGTTGTAATGTTCTTCGCCCACAATTTCCGGAGCGAGCGATTTCGAGGTCGATGCCAGTGGATCGACCGCAGGATAAATCCCTAGCTCGGCGATGGAGCGTTCGAGAACGATGGTTGAATCCAGATGCGCGAACGTGTTCGCCGGCGCGGGATCGGTGAGATCATCTGCGGGAACGTAAACGGCCTGGAACGAGGTGATCGAACCTTTGTTTGTCGAGGTAATTCGTTCCTGTAAGTCGCCCATCTCGGCGGCGAGCGTCGGCTGATAACCAACGGCGCTGGGAGTGCGACCCAACAAGGCCGATACTTCAGAGCCCGCCTGGGAGAATCGGAAAATATTGTCAATGAAGAGCAGCACGTCCTGATTGCGCTCGTCGCGAAAATATTCCGTCATGGCCAGCGCTGAGAGGCCCACGCGCAATCGCGCGCCCGGCGGTTCATTCATCTGGCCGAAAACCATTCCCACTTTGGACTTGGACAAATCCTTTTGATCGATCACGCCGGCCTCACTCATTTCTTTATAAAGATCGTTGCCTTCGCGACTACGTTCACCGACGCCGGCAAACATAGAGACACCGCCGTGACTTTTAGCGATGTTGTTGATGAGTTCCATGATGATAACGGTCTTGCCAACACCGGCGCCTCCAAACGCGCCTACTTTCCCGCCTTTTGAAAACGGGCAAACAAGATCGATGACCTTGATTCCTGTTTCGAGGATCTGCACCTTCGTGTCCTGCTCGGTTAATGTCGGCGCCGGGCGGTGGATCGGATAGCGTTTTTCAAATTTTACAGGACCGCGATTGTCGACCGGTTCACCAGTGACATTGAACAATCGGCCAAGCACGCCATCCCCAACTGGGACCATGATTGGCGCGCCGGTATCAGTTACACTCATGCCACGCTTCAAGCCTTCGGTAGAGGACATGGCGATGGAGCGGACCCAGTTTTCACCGAGGTGCTGCTGGACTTCGAGAGTGAGCTTCGTCGGGTTGCCGTTCACCTCGTACTCGATTTCGAGCGCGTTATAAATTTTGGGCAATCCTTTTCCTTGTGGGAACTCCACGTCCACAACGGGACCGATCACTTGAGCGATGTTTCCTGTATTCATAAAGCTGGTTAAGAGCCGAGCGCCATTTGCGCGGTGGCGATCTCGAGCAACTCAGTCGTAATGCCGGCCTGGCGCATCTTATTATATTCCAGCGTCAGGTCCTTGATGAACTGGTTTGCATTATCGGTGGCATTTTTCATCGCTACCATGCGCGCACTGTGCTCGGATGCGCGCGCATCGAGGATCATTTGGAAAACCTGATACTGAAGGTAGTAAGGCAACATGACATCGAGAACCGCCTCGGCGTTTGGTTCGAAGATGTAGCCAATCATTGGATCGGCGCTCTGGTTTGTGTCCGACCCCTCATGCTTGTGCGGAAGATCGAAGCTGCTAATCGGCAGCAAGGTCTGCACTACCGGACGCTGGTTGATCGTATTGATGAAATGCGTGTAAAGGACGGAAACCTTATCGACCTCTTTATTAAGGAATTTTTCCGTGCAAAATTTCGATATCGGTTTGGTTTCGACAAAGCTCGGCGCGTCTTTCAATTCGAAATCGGCAAGTAATTCGCGTTTCGTGCGCGCGATGAACTGACGCGCCTTCTTTCCGGTCACCACGAAGGCGGCCTTCGCCGAATCAAACTTCGCGACCTCGCGAAAGAGATTCGTGTTCAAGGCGCCAGCCAATCCCTTGTCGCTGCTGATGATCAAAACCAACTCCCTTTTTAGAGGCCTGATTTCAAGAAGTGGATGCAGTCGCGGGTCGGTGCGTCTTTGCAGCGAGACCAGGACATTGTTCATCAACTCTGCATACGGCCGGCCAGCCAGCGCGTGTTGTTGCGCCTTGCGCATCTTGGACGCAGCCACCATTTGCATGGCTTTCGTAATCTGCGCCGTGTTGCGAATCGATTTGATCCGCCGCCGTATGTCCTGTGTGTTTGCCATCTAGGAAATCATCGCCAGGTGGTTTTGAATTCTTCGAGCGCAGTTTTCAATTGTGACTCGATCTCTTGGTCGAGCTGCTTTTTCTTCCGAATCGACGCGAGCAAGCTCTCTTTGCGCGTTTGCAGCCAGTCTTGGAGTTTCGATTGAAACTCCTTCACCCGCTCCACTGGGACAGGATCGACGTATCCATTTTGCATCGCCCACATCACGGCGACCTGTTCTTCAACCGGGATGGGGTTATACTGTTTTTGTTTAAAAAGCTCCACAATGCGTTGTCCCCGATCGAGTCGTGCCTTGGTTGCGGCATCGAGATCGGAACCGAATTGCGCAAAAGCGGCGAGCTCGCGAAATTGCGCGAGATCGAGCTTTACCTTACCGGCCACTTGCTTGATTGCTTTGATCTGGGCAGCGGAACCGACCCGGCTGACCGAGAGTCCAACCGAGATCGCCGGGCGCACTCCTTGGTAAAAAAGATCAGTTTCGAGATAAATTTGCCCGTCTGTTATGGAAATCACGTTCGTTGGAATGTAGGCGGAAACATCGCCCGCCTGGGTCTCGATAATCGGCAGTGCTGTTAGCGAACCGCCACCAAATTCTTCGTCGACCCGCGCGCTGCGCTCAAGCAAGCGCGAGTGCAGATAAAAAACGTCGCCCGGGTAAGCTTCACGACCGGAAGGCCGTCTCAGCACAAGTGAGACTTGGCGATACGCGACCGCATGCTTCGACAGATCGTCATAAATAATAAGCGCGTCCATGCCATTATCCATGAACCATTCGCCCATGGCAGCGCCCGCAAACGGCGCGAGATATTGGTTGGTGGCCGTGTCGGATGCCGGCGCCGAGATAATCGTTGTGTAGGGCATGGCGCCTTCTTTTTCCAAAACGGCGAGGGCGCGCGCTACGTTGGAATTTTTCTGACCGACCGCGACGTAAATGCAATAAAGCGGTCGATAATCCTTAATCTGTCCTTCTTCGCCAGCTTTGTTGAGCCGCGCTTGGCTGATGATGGTATCGATTGCAATCGTGGTCTTGCCAGTAGCACGGTCGCCAATAATCAGCTCGCGCTGTCCACGGCCAATCGGAATCATCGCATCGATGGCCATGATGCCGGTTTGGACTGGTTGGCTCACGCTCCGGCGTTTGATCACGCCGGGCGCGATCTTTTCCAGTGGATAAAATGCGTCGGTCTTGATTGGACCTTTGCCATCCAACGGCTGGCCCAAGGTATTTACGACGCGTCCAAGCAACGCTTTTCCCACAGGAACTTGCAACAGTTTTCCTGTGGTTCTTACTTCGTCGCCCTGCGAAACCTTCGTCGTCTCGCCCAGTAGAATGGCGCCGACTTCAGTTTCTTCGAGATTCAGGGCGAGCCCCAAGACGCCGTTTGGAAACTCGATCATCTCATTAAGCATGACGTCGCTAAGACCTTCGATTCGCGCCACTCCGTCGCCAGTTTCGCGCACGACGCCCACATTGCTTTTCGTCGTGGCTGTTTTTAGTCCTTCAATTTTGATTTCGATCTCTTCGAGTATACTGCTCATGGGATTTTGATTGATTAAAGTTGTTGCTGGAGTCGTTCGAGTCGATTGCGCACAGTTCCATCCCAAACGTCGCTACCGACCCGGATGCGCATCCCGCCAAGAAGCTGGGGATTGACGACGAATTCAGTCGTCAAGTCGTCGCCATATCTCTTCTTCAGATTCTCGATGACCTTCGAACTGGCTTCGCGGTCGAGTTCGCTCGCCGTCTCGATTCGGGCACGGCGTTTTTCCACTTCTAGTCGAAGCAGCCGCCTGTAATTTTTCAGAATGCCAATGTAATAACGCGGCTTTTTCGCAATGAGCGAATCGACGAGTGATGCAATCCGGCCGCAATCAAGCTGGCCATCAGTGAAACTTGCTCGAAGCATTTCACGGGATAGCTGGCGAATTTCCTTGTTGATCTTCATTAGGCGAGTTGACGGGCTGTTTCTTCCTGCAAGCGCTGTTGGTCTTCCGGGGTTAACACCTTCCCAGCCACTTTAGCCGTGGTATCAACTACCAGGCGCCCCAGCTCGCGCTTCAATGATTCCATTGTGCGCTCGTGCTCAATCGCGCTGGCTTCACGCGCCTTGGCGATAATTTGCTCAGCAGCCGCAATCGCCTCCTGCTCCTTGCGCTCGGATAAATGCGCCGCGCTTTCGCGCGCTTCGTCGATCATTTTTTGCGCGTCCGCGTTCGCCTGCGCCAGAATTTCCTGGTAACGCTTCTCGGCTTCGGCGAGTTCCTTCTTGATTTTTTCCGCGTTGATCTGGCCCTCTTCGATCTTACGCCGGCGCTCCTCAAGCACGGCAAGGATCGGTTTGTATGCGAAGCGTTGCAAAAGGAATGCAACAATGCAGAAGCTAATGACCTGCGACAGAAACAACTTCCAATTCCAGCCGAACGTATCTGCTGTTTCGCGCAAGATGTCGGTTACGCCTCCGCTGCTGGCGGCAATTATCAGGTTCATAAACTAAGTTTCGGGCGCAACATTGATTGCCTTCCCGGCGAAGATTAGTGAACGAGATACAGCGCGTAGAAGACGATCGCCTCGGTCAACGCGATGGCGAGAATTCCGTGCACGAGCACCTGCGTGAACGCCCCGGGATTGCGACCGACCGCGGTGGTCATTCCGAGGCCGGTCAAGCCGATTCCGATTCCGACGCCCATCGCGGCAAGCCCGACGTGAATGCTTCCGCCCAGTTCTGCTAGTATTGGTAATATCATATTTTCTTAGTTGGTTTTGCGATCTCGTCACGAGATCGCGGGAAAATCAGTGCGCGTGCTCCGGTCCCTCCCGGTGTTCTGCAATCAACATTGTGAAAACCGCAGTCAGCAGCATGAAAACGAGCGCCTGCACAAATCCAACGAGCACTTCGAGGAAATAGAACGGAATCGGCAGGACTGGCGACAGCCACGGATTCATCGTGGACATCGCTTCCAGAATGCTTTCGCCCGCGTAAATGTTTCCAAACAGTCGAAAGCTGAGCGCGATTGGCCTGAACAAGATCGAGATCACTTCCAGCCAGCCGACGGCAAAGAAGATTACGATCATGAGAATCTTCACGATTCCGGAAGTCTCACCCTTCGGCCCGAACAAATGTTTCAGGAATCCGCCGACGCCGTTCGCCTGGATCGCCCAGACAAACCACATCACAAAGAATATGGCCGACATTGCTGTCGTCATGTTCAAATCCGCGTTGCCACCGCGCAGCAACGGTCGATCGACACGGAAATTTCCCGAACCGTCGTAGTGACCCCAGCCGACTGTTCCGATTCCCGGGATCAACCCAAACCAGTTCACGAACAAAATGAAAATGAATATCGTCGCAAAAAACCAAAATCCCTTTCTCACAAGCTCACGTCCGATGATGTTTTCCAAAAAATTGTGCAAACCCTCAACCAACCACTCCCAAAAATTTTGAATTGGGCTGGGGATGGCCTTAACCCGTCGAGTTGCGATTTGTGCAAAAATGATGATGCCGGCGGCGACGATCCATGTCACCAGCATCGAGTTCGTCACCGCGAATTCTCCGAATTGGATCAGAGGCGCGGCTTTTAGCGAAACTGCCTCGTGTTCGGCCTTTGCTGGCGCGACTTCAGCCGGAATTGCCGGCGTGACAAACGCAATGCCGCAAAACATCAAAATCAGTAGTAGTAAACAATGGTTGCGCATTTTCGGGCACAGCTGTAGTCGGCATCGGTGATCCCGACTGGCCGGGGTCACCGACCCCGGCTACAACTTGACGCGCATATCAAAGCGCGTTTTCTGCGGATGACAAACAAAATTCTCAATCCGACCCTTGGACCCTTATTTAGCCGGCGCGTGCTCGGCAAACTCAGGGGCAAATTGAGTGACTGGCTCGGATTTCGATGGCTCGGCGGCGGCATTCATGGCGATCGCTTCTTTGTAGAACGATTCCAACAGGTCGATTTGTGCCTCTTGCTCGAATCGCTCGATCACCGTGGCGCGGGCGCGCTCTCCCATCTCCCTGAGAAGGGCCTGCGAATGTGTGATTTTTTGCATGGCGTTGGCCAACGCAACGTGATCCTCCTCGGGCACAAGGAAGCCAGTGCGACCGTGATCGATCGCTTCCGGGATGCCACCGTGCTGCGTCGCCGCCGCGGGCAAACCGGTAGCCATCGCTTCGAGAAGCGAGTTCGGCACGCCTTCCTGATCCTGGTTCGGTGAGGTTTCGCTTGGATGCAAAAACAGGTGCGCACTGCTGTAAAGCTCCAGCAACTTTGGCTGTGACAGAAAACCGACAAAATGAACGTCTTTGGAAATCCCGAGCCCGGCAGCCAGCATTTCCAGTTCCCCCTGCAAAGGCCCTTTGCCCGCAATGAAAAATTCCGCTTGCGGATTGTCCTTCTTAAAAATCGCGAATGCACGCAAACTCGTTGCCACGCCTTTTTTCGGTATCAAACGGCACGCTTGCACTATTCTCCAGTTACCGTCCGAGGGCGGCTGCCGATCCACAAATGGAAAATCCTTCAGTGGAACGCCAGTGCGATTAATCCGTAGTTTCTCCGGTGGACAGCCCAAGTGGATTAGCCGATCAGCCAGCGATTGGGAACGTGCGAACAGCAACGGAACGGCATCAAAGAGACGACGCAACTTGGCCGGATAATCCTTAATATCCTCCTTATGCGCCACATCAGCTCCATGGAAAGAGACGACACACGGTTTATCCCACTGCTCGATGAACGGAAGCAGGTGTACGCCGGTATGGCCGAAATAGATGTGCATGAGGTCGGCGCCATGCCGCGCCAATAAGGAATCGAGTGTTTGATACTCGCCCCGATAAACAATCGGCGGACGTCGCGCCACGAATTTGAGCCAACCGTGCACGAGGAGGTTGGTGCGCCGCTTTGGGATAACTTCTATATCGGGGAAAGGAAATCGCTGAGCATTCTGAACTTCCTTCGTCACCACGAAGGTGTCGACTCCGCGAAGCGCCTTTACTTGCCGGTAAATATGCAACATCTCCGACTTGAGAAAGCTGGAGCAGTAGCTCGCTATTACTAATCTTCCCATGACAGAGCGCCCAGTTTCGCTAGGGATTCTGGACTTGTCCACCTTTAATTGCCCGAAGAAGCCCTCTCGGCTTTAGCGTGATCGATAGATTGCAGCTGCGACCCGTTTATCAACCATTTCTCCAATTTCACCCGTAAGTCTTCCAAACCTAGACCTGTCTGCGCCGAAAGCGCGACGATTTCGACAGTGGAAAATCGATTCTTCAACGCTTCAAGATTTTCTCGCGCTCCTGGCAAATCAATTTTGTTTGCGATGACATACCATGGGCGCTTTGACAATAATGGATCGTAAAGGTCGATCTCGCGCCGAAGGTTTCGCAGATCCTCAGTCGGGTTCCGGCCCTCGCTTCCGGCAACATCGACAACGAACAATAAAATTTGGCAGCGCGTGATGTGGCGCAAGAATTCGTGCCCGAGTCCAAGACCGCGATACGCCCCTTCGATCAAACCGGGAATGTCCGCGATCGTCGCCCGGCGATAACCGGGGAACTCCACCACGCCGATAATCGGATGAAGCGTGGTGAAGGGATACGCTGCCACCTTTGGACGCGCCGCCGAAATTTTTCGGAGCAATGTCGATTTGCCTGCGTTCGGATAACCAACCAGTGCAGCATCCGCGATCGTGCGCAGCTCGAGCAGAAAATCGCCGCGCTCGCCTTCTTCGCCCTCAGTGTATTGCCGCGGCGCGCGGTTACGCGAACTTTTAAAATGCACGTTGCCCTTCCCGCCGTCCCCGCCATGACAAAGCATGAATTCCTGGCCGTCCCGCGTAAGATCGACCACTGACTGAATTGCGGCTCGCGAATCGCGGATTCCGGATTGATCCGCCGTTTCATTCGATGTTCGAAGTTCTGCTTCCCACACAATCGTTCCCACCGGTACCTTCACGATCTTTGGCAGCGCGGAACGCCCGTGCATTTTCTTTCCCATCCCATGGCCGCCGTTCTTCGCCTTGATGAGGGGTTCGTAAAAAAGATTCGAGAGATTATCGACATGCCGATCTGCTCGCAGAATTACGTCGCCGCCGCGCCCGCCATCACCGCCATCCGGTCCCCCTTTCGGCACAAATTTTTCCCGCCGAAAACTCACGCATCCACGGCCGCCATTGCCCGCTTGCGCAAACACTTTGATTCGATCGACGAACATGTTTCCGGACAGGTTAAACCGTTAAAACGCTAACCCGTTGAAGCGTTGAAGAGCCTGGAAGCATCAGCTAGAACGCTTTAACCCTTCAACGTTTCATAAAGCGCCTTCGTTTTTCGCGCGATTGCAGACCAGCTGAATCTTTCTTCGGCGCGTTTGCGGCCGGCTTTTCCAAATTTCTCCTGCAGAGGCCGATCTCTCATGAGCTCGTTGATTTTTGCGGCAAGATCGCGTGAAAATTTCTTCGGATCGAGCGGCTCGAATGGGCTCTCTTTCATTTGCTCGAGCGGAATTAGAAAACCGGTCTCACCGTCCACAATGACTTCCTTAATTCCGCCGACTGCGCTCGCCACCACCGCAGTTTCACACGCCATCGCTTCAAGATTGATGATGCCGAACGGCTCGTAAATCGACGGGCAACAAAAGACAGCCGCGTGCGAATAAAGCTCGATGACTGCATCCCGGTCGACCATCTCTTCGATCCAGATGACGTCACGGCGCCTTCTCGTTGCGCTCTCGACAGCATCTTTCATTTCTTTGGCGATCTCAGGCGTATCGGGCGCGCCTGCGCAAAGGACGATTTGAAAATCGGGGTCCATGTAGGGAATGGCGCGGACAAGATAGACGATGCCTTTTTGGCGCGTGATCCGGCCAACGAAAAGGACGTACGGTTTTCCAGGATCAACCCCGTGGCGTCTGAGTGCTTCAGTGGAACTGACCCTGTGGTATTCTTCCGGATCGACGCCGTTGTGAATGACATGGACACGCGCAGGATCGACGTCGAACAAGCGTTCGATGTCGCGCTTGGTGTCACCGGAAACGGCGATGACCGCGTCCGCCATTTCCAGGGCAGTCTTCTCGATCCAAAGCGAGAAATCGTACCCGCCACCAAGTTGCTCCCGTTTCCACGGCCGAAGCGGTTCGAGCGAATGCACCGTGATCACGAGCGGAATTCCATAATTCTTTTTCGCCAGAATTCCGCCGAAATGGCTGTACCACGTATGGCAATGCACGATATCGGCATCAATGTTCGTCGTATTAAAATCCGTGCAACGGCGCACCGCGCCGAAAGCTGATTTCAACTGCTCGGGGCAGGTGAATCCACTTGTGTCGAGTTCGAACCCGGTAACTTCTAGATTTCCGTCCTCAATCCGCTGATCGCCGAAACACCGGACTTCGACCGGCATCGTTTTTGCCAGACTCGTTCGTGAGGAAGAGAACCTTCAGCATTGGCATATCGGAGTGATGGAGTTCTGGAGTAATGTTTGAATAGTACCCCCGACGTTTCCCTCGCTCTCCATTACTCCTTTACTCTACCACTCCAATGACAGCTAAGTTTGCACCTTCAGCAGCAACACCGGCACATCCACTTCATGGCGCACTTTGTCGGCCGTTGCGCCGTAGAGAATGTCGCTGATGAATCGGTGACCGTGCGTAGTCATCGCGATCAGATCGACATCCTTCTCACGGGCGAGCTTAATGATCTCGTCGGAGGGTTCGCCAAGCGCGAGGACGGCATCGCAGGCAAAGCCTTCTGCGGTTAGTTCGCGGCTACGTTTTTCTAGATAAAGACGGTCCTGTTTCATCTCGTCGCTCTCCGCGAGCTTGAGCTGATTGAAATTGCGCGCCACCCAGCCATCGGCCACGTGAACGAGGAGCAGTTTTGCGCCAGACATCTGCGCAAGCGGCTTGATATGGGTCAGAATGGTCTCATCGGCTGGGCTGTTCTCGAGCGGGATGAGGATATGTTTATACATGACAGAAATGACGAAGCTCGAATGTCGAATGACGAAGGAATGACAAAGCGCGAATGACAAATGACAGTGCCGCGCGCGTCACGAAGCCATTTCGGGTTTCGTCATTCGGATTTCTTTCGTCATTCGTCATTCGGATTTCGTCATTCTCTTCATTCGAGTTTCGTCATTTTATTCGGGTACCGGCAAACCGATGAACTCATAGAATGCGTTAAGAACCGCATCTGGCATAAAGATATCGAAGAGTAGCTTCACGTTAAGCACAATGATAATGCCGGCTGCCGTCCAGCCCAGAATTTTCACCCAGAGACGGTTCGCAAACTCGCCCATTTTCGCCCTTTCCCCCGTAAACCGCATCAAAGGCCAAACGGCGAAGCCGAGCTGCATGCTCAATACGACCTGACTGGCAACGAGCAATTCCGTGGTCTTGCCTTCGCCGAAAATGCTGATCACGAGCACCGCGGGAATGATGGCGATGAGTCGCGTAATCAACCGGCGCAGCCAGGGGGTGATGCGAAAATTCAAAAAACCTTCCATCACAATCTGGCCGGCGAGCGTGCCGGTCAGGGTGGAGTTCTGCCCGGAAGCGAGCAGAGCGACCGCGAAAAGGATACTGGCCACGCCGACGCCCAGCAGCGGACTGAGCAATTTATAAGCATCTTGGATTTCCGCGACGTCCTGGTGTCCCGACCAATGGAAAACCGCGGCTGCCAGTATCAAGATTGCGCTGTTGATGAACAAAGCGAACATGAGGGCGGCACTGGAGTCGATGGTGGCAAACTTGACCGCCTCGCGCCTGCCTTCTGGCGTCTGCTCGAACTTGCGCGTCTGCACGATGGACGAGTGCAGATAAAGATTATGCGGCATCACTGTCGCGCCAAGAATACCGATGCTGACGTAAAGCATTCCCTGATTTGCGATGATGCCTGGATTGGGAATAAACCCGAGGAGGATACCGGTTGGGCTGGGCTTGGAAAAGATCAGTTCAGCGGCAAAACAACTTCCGATAGTGGCGATGAGGGTGATAACGATGGCCTCGATGTAACGAAAGCCTTTGGTTTGCAAATACAACACCAGCAGCACATCCAGAGCGGTGATAATGCAACCCCAGACCAGCGGAATCCCGAAAAGCAGCTGCAGCCCGATGGCCGAGCCGACCACCTCCGCCAAATCGCACGCGGCGATGGCAAGTTCGCAAAGAACCCAGAGAAACCAGACCGTCGGTGTCGAGTAGTGATCGCGGCAGGCTTGCGCCAAGTCGCGACCTGTGGCCACACCAAGTTTGATGCACAAGTGCTGGAGCAGGATCGCCATCAAATTCGAGATCATGATGACGGCAAGAAGCGAGTAACCGAATTGGGCGCCCCCGGCCAGATCAGTGGCCCAGTTGCCCGGGTCCATGTAACCGACCGCGACGAGAAATCCCGGCCCGGAAAATGCAAACAGCTTCCGCCAAAACGAAGCCGTCGTCGGGACGACGATACTGCGGTGAACTTCTGGCAGGGAGACCTCACCGGCGGTCCTTCGCCAGGCTACATGAGGTCTTGATGCAATTGTGCCGTCGCGTTGCGTCATCACTTTTCTGGCCGTTTCATTTCGAGACCGTTCACCGATAAGTGAGTTTAGTTTCTTGAACTTAGGCTAACCTAATTTAGTTGTATAACTAAATGATTCTGTCAAACAATAATTGTTTATTGGTTTGACTATATTAATTGACTCCCTATTCTTTATCGCATGCCGGGTAAAAAGACTTCTCAATCGGCCATCCGCAGTTCTGCTGCGGTCGAGGATTACCTCGAACGCATCCTAGAACTGATTAATTCCAAGGGCTACGCCCGCGTGATCGATATCGCGGCCGCGCTGAAAATTTCGCAGGCCAGCGTCACCAACATGGTCCAACGGCTCGACGCCGACGGTCTCCTCAAATACGAAAAATATCGCGGCCTCATTTTGACTCCCGCTGGGAAAACGCTGGCCCGTAAGATTGCGCATCGGCACAAGTTGTTGACAGATTTTTTTAGGCTCCTCGGCCTTGATGAACGCGTCATTTATCACGACGTGGAGGGAATGGAACATCACATTAGCCGTCCAACGCTTAGGGCGATCCAGGCTCTCACCGAACAACTTCGGAGACGCCCGGCAATGGTCGCCAAAGTGGAATCCGCTCTCGCCTAGCAAGATTGCTTCGATTGCTGCAAAACGCTGACAATCGGTCTGCCGGACTTGCCGAGATGATTGGCGGTGTAGACCCGCGGCTACAGATCGGTTCGCTCAGCACTAGCCGGCTCGTTGATCTTGCGAAAGTGCAATTGGCCTACGCGGCGGCCATCGGTCTGTGAAACCGTAACAAGGTAATTGTCGATCTTAACTTGTTCGCCTTGTTTGGGCAGATGACCCAGCAGATGCGTAACGTAGCCACCGATCGTGCTTACGTCCGCGCTCTCCAATTCAAGCTTCGCTAGATCGTTCAATTCATAAAGCCCAAGAACGCCGTTCACCGTGAATTCATTTGCGTTGATCTTGCGAAACTCCTCCTTCTCAAAATCGAATTCGTCCTGAATATCGCCGACCAGTTCCTCGAGCACATTTTCCAGCGTTACCATGCCGACGGTGCCACCAAATTCATCCACCACCAGCGCAAGATGGGCGTGCTTGCTTAGGAATAATTTGAGCAATTTTTCCAGCGGCATCATTTCCGGAACGGGAATCAAATCGCGTTTAATCTTCAACAAATCCGGCTGCGGATCGCGCATCATCGGCACCAGTTCCTTGATGTGGATAAGGCCGATGGTGTTGTCGAGGTTCTCGCGACAAAGCGGAAAACGCGTGTGCCGGGACTCGATCGCCTTTTTCGCGTTTGTCTCGAAGTCGTCCTCGAGATCGAGATAAACGATTTCGCCGCGGGGCGTCATGATATCGCGCACGACGCGGTCGCGCAGGTCGAGCACATTGAGAACGAGCTCGCGCCCAAGAGGTGTTACCTCCGCAGACTTCGCACTCTCGGCGAATATTAACCGCAGTTCCTCTTCGCTGTGGGCTAGCTCCCCTTCTCCGACGGGCTCGATGCGAAGGAGATGTCGAAGGACCCAGTTACTTGCCGCGTTCAAGAACCAAATCGCTGGCTTGAAGACCGTATAGAAAAGTCGTAGTGGCCCGCTTACGAACAGCGCTGCCGCCATGGCCTTTCGGATAGCGAGAATTTTGGGGGCTTGTTCTCCGAGCACGATGTGCAAAAACGTAATGGCCGAAAACGCCAGAGTGAAGGAGACGGATTTGATCACCACGGGAGATTGGATTCCGGCGAAAGCAAAGAATGGCTGAAGCACCCGCGCAAAGAAGGGCTCGCCGAGCCAACCCAGGCCAAGGCTGGCCGCTGTAATCCCGACCTGACACGCGGAAAGATACGCGTTCAGGTTGTCCTTTATCTGTTTGACGAACAAACTCGGCCGTGACAAAGAAGCCGTTCAACAATACCAGCGCCATGACCGCCGCCAATTTGCCGATCAGCACCAGGGGCAGGTCCCAATGCCGCGCGATCATGTCGGCTGTCGGCATCGCCACGAGAAAGTAAAATGAGGGCAAGTTCATTATCCGGATGCACACCCTGCATCCGAAACCTAAAGTCGCTGAAAACTTACCAGCTCGACTTGGTTACGCCAGGGATCAACCCTTGCGAGGCCAGCTCACGAAAAGTGAGACGCGATAGCTTGAAGCGGCGGATAAACGCGCGGCGACGTCCGGTCACTTCGCAACGGTTCACCACACGCGTCGGGCTGGCGTCGCGCGGCAGGTGCGTCAGGCCGGCGTAGTCTTTTTTCGCTTTTAGCTCCGTCCGCAGCGCAGCGTATTTTTTCACCGTTGCGCGCTTGCGTTCGTTGCGATTAATCCAGGCAGTCTTGGCCATAAAAGAGGCTGAACTTAGCTCTAAAGCTCTGATTTGCAACCGGGTTCTCGGCTCCCGGACGAACTGGCGAGGCGGCGTGACGTTTTGCAGCCGGCAATCAACCCAGGGCACCCACGCGTCTTTTTTGCTTTACGAGCGCGGCTGTCGAACGTCTGTTCGAACGGGCAGAGTCCCGTTTTTGCCTGACGGATTGGGTGCGGCTGAGGCTCTCTTGAAGCACTTTGACAAGATCGACAACATTGGTTGGAGCGGGCGCGGCCGTCGCTTTGGCGACAATCTGTTTGTTCTTTGCTTTCTGCTCGATGATCTCCATCAACGCCGTTCGATATTCGTCCCGATATTTCTCCGGCTCCCATGCGACGGACAGGCTCTCGATCAGAGCCTGAGCCATTTTTAATTCTTTATCGGTTACGGCTGTAGCCGATCCGTTCTTTAAAATTTCCGTGCTTAAAATTTCGCTGGCGAAATGCATTAGCTCCAGAATCAGGAACAATCCATCCGGTTTCACGGCGGCCAGGTGCTCGCGATTGCTAATGACCACTTTGGCAATACCAATCTTGGCCGTGCCGCTAAGCGCCTTGTGCAAGACGGCGTAAGCTTTTTCCCCGCCCTTCTGCGGCTCCAGAAAGTACGGCTTATAGAAAAACTTAGGATCAACCTGCTCCATATTGACGAAGTCCGTGATGTCGATGGAATGCGTGGACTCGATTCGAACCTTCTCGAAATCCTCCTCTTTCATGACGACATAACGGCCGCGCTCGTACTCGAAGCCTTTTACAATTTGATCAGCCGGAACCTCCTTTGAATCGGCCTCCGCGACTTTCTTGTATTTGATCGGGCTGAGATCGCCGGAGCGAAGCTGCCGGAAACTGATCTTCTCCTCACGGGTGGCCGGATACACCGCCACCGGGATATAGACCAGCCCGAAGCTGATACTGCCTTTCCAGATCGGACGCATATTGCTGGAATGCCTTTTTCCCACGGCAGCGCAGGTCTGTCAACTCTAGTGGCTTGGGATGTGCCTCGCCAAGATTACCTTGCAACTTCGGGAAACGGTCTGATGTTTTAGTCAATCTATGACCTTCCTTGCCAGCTTTATGAATTTGGCCGGACCGGATTTGATCGTTATCCTGCTGATCATTCTGGTTTTGTTCGGCGCGAAGAAATTGCCCGAGCTCGCGCGCGGCATGGGTCAGGCGGTGAAGGAATTCCAGAAAGCGAAGGACGAGTTTAACGACGAACTCCATAAGGCCGGGAAGTCTGAGACGGAAACGGCCAAGTCTGATGTGAAACCGGCGCAATCGACCGTTCCGCGAAGCGAGAACCAGCCATCGAACAGCGCAATGCTTCCCGATCCTAATCAGACGGTCGCGCCCGGCGACAAAGCCGATCAGGTTTAGCAGCGGCCGCCTGCTCGCGACCATTCGGAGTCCTCGCTCGCGCGGGCAACCTCGTGTCTGTGCGTCAGAATTTCGAAGGATTCATGAGCCAGGATCGGCTCAAGGTGTTTGACCCGACGCGCGAATTACGACAAAATCGCAACCTCTTTATGTCCGATCTAGACTTGCGCACCCGCATCAAGGAGATGCTTGTAAAAAATTTAATGCTACAAACAACCCCCGATAAAATCGGAGACGATCTTCCTCTTTTTGGTCCCGACGGGCTTGGTCTTGATTCAATCGACGCGCTCGAGTTGGTGGTAAGCATGGAAAAGACTTTCGGTGTCGGAGTGCCCAACTCCGAAATCGCCGGGAAGGCGCTCAAAACCGTAAATACAATTCACGATTATATTCTGGAGAAACGAGCGGCGGTCACTTAAACGCCCGCGATCCGGCGGCGTCATGATCAATCTGAGATGATCTGCTGAGGTGAAGGCGAGGATTGCAGTTACGCGGAAGGTGAAGAGTTGATCGCGTCAATCAGTTGGCGAAGACGTCCGAACCTGTCGCGATAAGGAGTGAGAATTAGTCGCGGCAGATTCCAAATCTCGGGTTCATTTTTCTCTTCGCGAAGCGCAGCGCCCTGGATGATTTCGCCCTTGCGCAATATGTCGGCAAACTTCTCGTTGAGATCCGTAATCGTTCTCTTCGACAAAGCCTGATTCAGGCGAATGACGAGCCGCTCCCTCACCCAGCGCATCGAATGGTACATTTTGTAAAACTGCAAGATTTCTTCGACGGCGTCCCGGACGCTGTGCATGATTTTGAAAAAAGAAAAATCTTCCAGGGAAATGAACGCGGAGCGAAGCAGGCGATCAGTAAGAAATTTCATCCACATCTCCCAATAGCTTCCGCGTGGCCGATCCAGGAGGACCACTGGAATGATACGCGCTTTCCCAGTCTGCATGAGCGTAAGCACTTCGAACGTTTCATCGAGCGTACCGAAACCGCCGGGAAACAATGCGAATGCGTGCGCCTCTTTCACGAAGGTCAGTTTGCGGGTGAAAAAGTAATTCAGATTAATTAGCTTTGGGTCGCCCTCGATAATTGCATTGGCTCGCTGTTCGAATGGCAGCCGAATATTGATCCCAAAGCTGTTTTTCCGGCCGGCGCCACGCTGCGCTGCACCCATGATTCCGTCACCGCCGCCCGTAATCACCATAAATTTGTGCGCGACTATTTCCCGCCCAAAATCTTCCGCTACTTTGAACTCAGCAGAATCGGCGGAAACGCGGGCCGAACCAAAGACGGCGACCTTTCGCAAGCGCTGAAATGGCGCGAATACCTTGGCCGCGTTCCGCATTTCTTTTATGGAGCGATTGATCAGCTTGAGGTCCGCTACGCTCATTCGATCGCGCGCTATTTTTAGCGCGGTTACGATCATTTCCTCAATCAACTCCTGCGATCCTTCCGCGCCCCACTCGCGAACCAGTTCACGGACGCGCGCGTCAAACGGTGGATCGAGCGTCCATTGCCGCCGTGTCGGCTGATCGTGAATTGCGCCTCCCGTGAAATCTTCCATGCCGAAGTTTCAATGCAGCTGAGATTAACGCACGGGAAAATCTTTTTTGTAGCGGCGCTCTATGAGCGCCGAAGGGAATGCGACGGTCACAGACCGCCGCTACAGATCAAATCCTGAAGAATTTCGCGGATATGCCGAATAGGCAGCGAATAATGACCCGCGCCATCAATGTAACGCGCTTTGCAATCAGGTAATCGGCTGACGATTTCTTCCGCCAGGCGAACTGAAAATGCCCGGTCTTCTTTCCCATGCCAGAGTCGAACCGGCACCCGGACTTCCTCAAGAGAAAAGCCCCAGGATTGCGCGTAGATCTGTGCGTCAGCCATCACTCCTTCGACCGTTCCACGCCAGGCGCGCCGTTGACTTTCAAAAACAGCTTCAAACGCCGCAGAATCCCGCAGACTTTCTTCATCGCATGGCCGCAGCATCAATATTTTCAGGATCAGCGGACGAAGGCGAACAGGCGGCCGCACCGATAGAAGCGGCCGCGCCAGGCAAAATAATCTTCGTAAAAGTTGTGGCCGCGATCGGTGAAGGGCCAGCATCCAGCGATAAAGTGGGAGCAATCCTTCATGGTGAGCGAGGTCGACGATTGGCGTTGCGCCGCTCACGATCGCGACTGCCCGCACGCGCTCCGGCATGGCAGCGGCTGTTGCGTAAGCGTAGGGAGCGCCACCGGAAATTCCGAGCATGCGGAATTCGCGGATGCCGAGATGATCGATCAGTTGTCGAACAGCGGGCGGCCAATCGCGCAGTTGACGATTGGGCTGCAAACTCGATCCGCTAATGCCGGGCCGATCAGGAGAAACGATACGAATCCCCAGATTGCGTGCGGCCTCATCGGTGAGTCGCGCCATCGTGCGGGAGCTTGGCCACCCATGACAAAATATCACTGGCACGCCGTTGGCGTCGCCGTACTCGTCAAAGGCAATTACACCTCCCTCTTGGAGTTGAACGAAATTTTCGTTGCTCACTTTTAAACGCCCGCACTCTTTCTCAGCGTTTGCATTGCAACGTTGTGATCTGTAGTCCAAAGTGTGGTGCGGATATTTCCGCCGTGGCCTTTTCTATTATTGGTTATGAACGATCACTCACAACCTGGAGCTGGAAAAATTTCGGTGCACGGCAACGGCGTTGGTGCGCCTTCACCTGAAGAGGTGGAAAAGCGCGCCCGGGAAATCGCGATGATTAACGAGCGCAACCCCAATGAGTTTACCGATTCAGACTGGGCCCAGGCTCTCCAGGAGTTGATGGGCACAGAAAATAATACGCCCCCCGAGGAAACTCCCGATAATGCCGATCTCACCGAGGAATGGAACGTAATTCCAAGCTCCAAAGGGCACCGCGCACCGCGTCCCGGCGTTGAGGAGGAAGAAACCGTGGGCGAGCATCTGGTGATTGATGGCATCGAGGAGGCGACCCACGATCAAATGCTCGAGGCACGCAGAGAAGAACTCCAACAGGAAGGCGAACTCTCTTGATCTCCGCGGCCGCGCCGGTCATCGACAAAGTGTCGGCCAGACGATCCAGTTTGGACGCTGGCTCAACGCGCGCTGAACGTTTGCTCGCGCGTTTTCACGAAATCAGAAATTTCACTATCGCCTTATGCGCAAACCTTGAGCCCGAAGATTTTGTCGTCCAGTCGATGCCGGATGTCAGCCCGACGAAATGGCACCTTTCTCACACGACATGGTTTTTCGAGACTTTTATCCTGAAAAAATTTATTTCCGGATATCACGCCGAAGTTCCGGAGTACGCTTATCTCTTCAACTCATACTATAACGCTGCCGGCGACATGCACCGGCGCGATCTTCGCGGCTTAATCTCGCGCCCGACGGTGAAGGAAGCAGAGCGCTATCGCTCTTCGATCGACGCGCACATGGACAATCTGCTTTCCGATGCCGACGAAAACCTTATCGATGAAATCGAGCCAATTCTGATTCTCGGGTTTCATCACGAGCAGCAGCATCAGGAACTGCTCATCACCGACATCAAGCACGTGTTCGCGCAAAATCCGCTCTGTCCTGTCTTCCGTGCTGGTAGGGCGCGACCGCCGGGCGCGCCGCCATCGCGCTTGGCTCCGCTGACGTTCGTCCATTTCGATGACGCAACCGTCCAAGTCGGTCATGATGGCGACGGATTCGCCTACGACAACGAAGGTCCCCGGCATCGGGCACTCGTTTCCGCGTTTTCACTCGCCTCACGGCCAATAACAAACGGCGAATATCTGCAATTTATCGAGGATAGCGGATACGCGCGCTCCGAGTTTTGGCTCTCGTTGGGCTGGATAACTGTGAACGAATCCGCCTCAGGCGGATGGCAGGCCCCGCTTTACTGGGTGCAGCGCGACGGTGCCTGGTGGAATTTTACGCTTTCCGGTTTTCGTCCGGTTGATGAATCCGAGCCGGTGACGCACGTCAGTTATTTCGAGGCCGATGCCTATGCGAATTGGGCAGGCGCTCGCCTTCCAACCGAGTTTGAATGGGAACGCGCAGCGTCCGATTGTCCGATTGAAGGAAATTTTGTCGAGAACGAAGCGTTTCATCCGCGACCAGCTCCGGCTTCCGTGCAAGCGCGAGACCTTCAGCAATTGTTTGGCGACGTTTGGGAGTGGACCCGCAGCGCCTATTCGCCTTATCCCGGTTATCGCGCTGCTCCCGGAGCGCTCGGCGAATACAACGGAAAGTTCATGTGCAACCAGTACGTCTTGCGGGGCGGCTCCTGCGCTACGTCGCGCACTCATATCCGCCGCACCTATCGCAACTTTTTCCAGCCTGAGAAACGCTGGCAATTCACCGGAATTCGGCTGGCGCGCGATCCACAGTAAGTCGGCACGGTGCTGGTCGCCATGACGATCGCGCCGAAACAACGTCCCGTAATGACTGCGAACCCACTTACAATTACGCGTCCGGCAGCCACCGCTCCACCGGCAAGTTCTGATTTCCTGTCAGACGTAATCGCGGGTCTGTCGAGCGAGCCACGTACGCTGCCATGCAAGTATTTTTACGATGAGCGCGGCGCGGCGTTGTTCCAGAAAATTTGCGAACAGCCGGAGTATTACATCACGCGAACCGAGATCGATATTCTGGATCGACATCGCGCCGAAATCGCTGCGCATCTCGGGCCACAGATCAACCTGATCGGGCTCGGCACCGGTTCGGGCACCAAAACGCGGATCCTGATCGAAGCGCTCGAAAAGCCCGCTGTTTATATCCCGGTCGATATTTCTGAGAAACAACTGCGCAAATCGACAGCTCAATTCCACAAAATTTTTCCCGATCTGGAAATCTTGCCGGTGTGTGCCGATTACTTGCAGCCTGTTGTGCTCCCTCCCACGCGCCACAAAGCGGCCCGCAACGTCGTCTATTTTCCCGGGTCAACCATTGGCAACTTCGAGCCTGACGAAGCAACTCAATTCCTCCGCCGCGTCGCCAGGGTTTGCCGCCACGGTGGTGCACTCCTCATCGGTGTCGATCTTCGCAAAGATCAGGAGGTGATTGAGGCTGCTTACAACGACAGCGCCGGCGTCACCGCGCAATTCAATCTAAATTTACTCGTACGCGCGAACCGCGAACTCGGCGCGGATTTCGATCTGAAACATTGGCGGCACCGCGCAATTTACAACGCAGACGCCGGTCGCATTGAAATGCACCTCATCAGCCAAATCGATCAGGCTGTTCATGTCGCCCATCACACGTTCGAGTTTCGTTCAGGTGAAAAGATCATCACAGAATTCTCCTATAAATATTCCCCGGAAGGCTTGGCCGACCTCGCGCGCAACGCCGGTTTCGAGTTTCAAAAGATGTGGACAGACGATGCGCGTCTGTTTGGTGTTTTCTATTTCACCTGTAGCCGGGGTCGGTGACCTGGCGCGGTCAACGCCCGCGGTTGCAATGAGCGCGCTGGTCCAACTGGTCGATGTTAGCAAGCGCTATGCGGACACGCTGGCGTTCTTCTTTGTCATTCCGAGCGAAGTCGAGGAATCTCTCATTATTTCCTGGAGAATCACTAGGATCTCGCGGGTGAAATGAGCGCGCTGGTCCAACTGGTCGATGTTAGCAAGCGCTATGAGGACACGTCGGCGTTGCATTCCACAAATCTGGCGATCGAGCGTGGCAAAACCACGATATTGATCGGTCCAAGCGGTTGCGGCAAATCGACGCTGCTCCGACTCATTATCGGATTAATCACGCCCGATTCTGGCACCATTGCTTTCGACGGATCACAGATCACGCCAGCAAACATCGACACGTTGCGTCGTCGAATTGGTTACGTCATTCAGGAAGGCGGTCTATTTCCGCATCTGACCGCGCGCGCCAATGTTCTCTTAATGGCGCGGTATCTGGAAAAATCCGGCGAGGAAATGCGCACGCGGCTTCTCGAATTATGCGAGCTGACAAGATTTTCCGAAAACTTGGTCTCGCGATATCCCATCGAACTTTCCGGCGGTCAGCGTCAACGCGTCAGTTTAATGCGCGCGTTGATGCTTTCGCCCGAACTGCTGCTCCTCGACGAACCTCTGGGCGCGCTCGATCCGCTGGTGCGCGCTTCGTTGCAAAAAGAGCTCAAAGAAATTTTCGCGCGCTTGCGTCAAACAACGCTCTTCGTTACTCACGATTTGGCGGAAGCAGCATATTTCGGTGACGAAATCGTGCTCATGAACGAAGGCCACATCGTCCAACAGGGTTCGCTTGCCGATCTTCGTGAAAAGCCATCTCGTCCTTTCGTGTCCGAATTCATCAACGCGCAGCGCGGACTCGCAGAGCTATGAGACGAATTCAGAAAGCAGGAAAGCAGGAGGCGGACAGAGGAAATGAATCTGGAAAACAGCAAGCCAAGAAGTCTAGGCAATCCCACCGACCTTTCCTGATTTCCTGGATTCCAGATTTTCTTCTGATTTTTTCCTGGGTTCCTGCTTTCCTGATTACTTCTTCTTCAGCTTCTGGCCAACCAGTCACTATCGGTTCGAAAAAATTTACCGAGTCTTATGTCCTGGGTGAGATCGCGAAACACACATTGAGCGACGCCGGGATCCCCGCGGAACATCGGCAGGGCATGGGCGGCACGATCATTCTTTGGCAGGCGCTCCGCGGCAGACAAATCGACGCTTACCCGGAATACACCGGGACGATTGCGCAAGAGATTCTGAAAACGGACCGCAAATTATCGCTCAATGAAATTCGCGAGGCGCTAGAGAAATTCGAGGTGGGAGCGACGGAGCCTCTTGGGTTCAATAACACTTACGCTCTCGTCATGCGTCGCAGTGAAGCGGAGCGACTCGGCCTGCGCACAATCAGCGATCTGCGGAATCATCCCGAGCTGAAGATCGGACTCACCCACGAATTTTTGGATCGCAAGGATGGATGGCCGCCATTGCGGACGCGTTACGCCCTTCCACAACAAAACGTCATAGGGATCGATCACGCGCTCGGCTACGCCGCGCTCAAGAACGGCTCGATTGACGTGAAAGACGCCTATTCGACCGACGCAAAGATTGCCGAATACGATCTCGTCACCCTGGCAGACGATCTGCAATTTTTCCCACGCTATGATGCGGTGTTCTTGTATCGGCTTTCGTTGCCAGCACCGACTATTACCGCGCTGCGCAAGCTGGAAAGTACGCTCGATGAAACCCGCATGATCCAGTTGAACGCCGAAGCGGAGCGCACAAGGAATTATGCGAGAGCCGCAGACCTGTATTTCCAAGGCGGTACTGGATCAACAACCTCCGCTGGCGAATCGTTTTGGCATAAGCTCACGCGGTGGACATTGCGCCACTTGGAACTTGCAGGGTTCTCGCTGCTGCTCGCCGTTATCGTCGGTATTCCGCTCGGCATCCTCGCCAGTCGGGGTGGCCCAACTGGCCACGCTATTCTCGGTTTCGCCAGTGTAGTGCAAACGATCCCGTCGCTCGCTTTGCTCGCGTTACTGGTGCCGGTCCCGTTTTTTGGGATCAGCGTCCGCACCGCGATTGCCGCCCTTTTCCTTTACGGGTTGTTGCCCATTGTCCGCAACACCGCGAGCGGCTTACAGGATATTCCACGAGCATTGCGTGAATCGGCGATTGCGTTGGGACTCAGCCCGATGACGCGGCTGTGGAAAATTCACATGCCCATGGCGTCGCGCTCCATTTTGGCTGGAATCAAAACCAGCGCGGTGATCAACATCGGAACGGCCACGCTCGCTGCGCTGATTGGAGCGGGCGGTCTCGGCGAGCCGATCTTGAGCGGACTGAATTTAAACGACCACGTAACAATCTTGGAGGGCGCCATCCCGGCGGCATTGCTCGCATTGCTCGTCCAATGGGGTTTCGATCTGCTCGATCGCGTTTTGATTCCGAAAGGCCTGCGGTTGTAGTGGGATTACCGGAACACAGACTTGCAGTCTGTGCGGCCAGCGGAGTTGCACTCCGCTGAATCTGAAACACCGGATAGAATGTCCGTTTGCCGCACAGGCAAAATGCCTATGTTCCGATGTATGCCAATCGCGTCGGTCAACCCGACTACGGGAGAAAAGCTGAAAGAGTTTCCAACTTTCAGTGATAGCGAAATCGAGAAACGGCTCAAGCTCGCCGAGCACGCGTTTGCGCATCATCGGCGACGTCCATTTGCCAAACGCACGCAACTGATGATGGCGACGGCGGCAATACTTGACCAGGAGAAGGACAAACTCGCCCGGACAATTACTCTGGAGATGGGAAAATTGTTCCGTGCCGCGCAGGACGAGATCGTGAAATGCGTGCGAGGTTGTCGCTTTTACGCCGAGAATTCAGAGCGTTTTCTGGAAGACGAGCCGGCGCAGACTGATGCCGCCCGCAGTTACGTGCGCTACCAACCGCTCGGGCCGGTCCTTGCCATCATGCCATGGAATTTCCCGTTCTGGCAGGTCTTTCGATTTGCCGCGCCGGCCTTGATGGCCGGAAATGTTGGGCTGCTCAAGCACGCGGCCAACGTGCCCCAATGTGCGCTCGCAATTGAAAACGTGCTTTGTCGCGCCGGATTTGAAGAAGGTGTTTTTCAGACCCTTCTGATCGAAGCAAAACAGGTCGAAAAGTTGATTGTCGATCCGCGGGTTAAGGCGGTGACGTTGACCGGAAGTGAAAAAGCGGGACGCGAAGTCGGGAGCGCCGCTTCGCGGCAGATTAAAAAGAGCGTGCTCGAGCTGGGCGGCAGCGACGCATTTATCGTCATGCCAAGCGCGGATTTTGAAGGCGCACTGAGCACCGCAGTCAAAGCGCGCACGATCAACAGCGGTCAATCATGTATCGCGGCAAAGCGCTTTTTCATCGCCGACAACATCTATGATGATTTTCTGGATCAATTTGTCGAGCGAATGCGCGCGCTAAGGATTGGCGATCCGCTGGACGAGACAACCGAGCTTGGTCCGCTCGCGACGGAACAGATTTTGCAAGGAGTCCACGAGCAAGTGCAGGAATCGATCGCCGCCGGCGCGAAACTGTTAACGGGTGGAAATCGCATTCACGGTCCCGGATTTTTTTACGAGCCAACCGTTCTTATCAACGTGCCAAGAGAATCGCCCGTCTATTGCGAAGAAGTTTTCGGTCCGGTCGCGTCTGTTTTCCGGGTGCGCGATGCAGACGAAGCGGTCGAAAGGGCGAACGACACGACGTTCGGCCTCGGCGCGAGCGCGTGGACCAACGACCCCGCCGAGCAGGAACTCTTCACGTCTGAACTGGAGACTGGAATGGTTTTCATCAACGCGATGGTCGCATCCGATCCACGCCTGCCGTTCGGAGGCGTGAAACGTTCCGGTTTCGGCCGCGAGCTCGGCGCTGTGGGAATTCGCGAATTCACAAACACGAAAACGATCTGGATTTCGTAATCGCACCGCTGTGCACTATAATAGAAACAAGATTTACATCCGCCACGTGTTGACTCACGAGGAGTATGACGCCGGCAAATGGAAAAAATAATATGTCAGTCGCGGAACTCGAAAAAGTGACAAAGGCATGGCCACCGATTTCTCGCGCCGTCCGGGTGCCTCACACCGATGCAGACTACCGGGAGGTCGTGGAATTACTCGGCCGTGTCACAGACGAAGTCGGCGAAGATGAAAATCATCCACTCGCCTCGCTCATGGACGTATTAGGGGTCCTCATCGAGAAATACGAAGAAGAACACGTCCCGGAGCTAACTGAATAGTCATCGCGGTGGAGGCGGCTGGCATGTGGGGCAAAATTGCGTGGTCCGATTTGTTCAGCTATTTTCTTTTCTGATGAAAGCGTCCACGAAAGGGAAGGGAAAAACCAAAGAGGTTCGTTTCGACCCGATATTCTTTGCTGCCAGTGTGCCAGCTCGCAAACCCACTGCCAAAGATCTCAAAGACGTTGAGGAACATAAGAACGATCCGATCGAACCCAAGGATCACTAATCACCGATCCGGTCGCCGCGGCGACACGGATTCGCCGTGGCGAATCACCAACTCGTCGCGCCGTAGCCTCGCGCGTAGGCGGATCACTGGTCACGGATCACCGTCTGGCCGCGTCTGCGGCTCTTCCCTCCCTTGTCCCGCCGTAGCCTCGGCGAAGGCGGATTCCTAATTCTCCCTTCCTAATTTCTTCCCCACTCCGACATTCCGCATTCTGCAATCTCGTTTTCGCCTTCCGCCTTCGGTCTTGCTTGCCTTCACATCAAACCTCAAATCCGCCGACGGACGGATTCGCCGTGGCGAGCATCTGACATCAAATCCGCCAACGGACGGATTCGCCGTGGCGAACATCGCCGCGTCCGCGGCCGTTAATTCTTCCTTCAAGCTTCTCCCGCTTTCTGCTAGATTCCTCGCTTCATGCAGAAACCTGAAGATCAAGCGCGCGAGAAGATCGTCGCGCCCGATCAATCCGCACCTTTCGCGACCGCCTCTTCACCAAGATCTTTCCTAGCCGCACCACCGTTCCGAAGACACTCATCTTCGCGAAGGACGATTCACACACCAACGACATCGTGAAAATCGTTCGCGAAGCGTTCGATAAAGGAAACGACTTCTGCCAGAAGATCACGTACCACCCCACTGGTATTAGGACGGCAAGAAGATTTCTTTAGTAAATGATCGCATTAATTCATCACCCAGACGACGAATTTCGACTCGGTGATTTGCTGCGAGAGAATCTTTGCCATCATAAATGGCGCGTGTTCCGTGCAGCAGTAGCATTCGCAAAGATATCCGGGACGAAACACCTCTGTCCGCACTTGCCTAAATTCTTGCAAACAGGGGATGTTAAGTTGTCCGTGGGTATCGATCATAATGGTACAAGCTTCGAAGCACTGGACGCGCTGCTCGCTAGTCTTGGCAAAAACGGTGAAGCTTATGTCTTTCACAACGAGGCGCAGTCGACATTCCACCCTAAAGTGTATCTATTCGCAAACGACGAGGCGGCCGAATGTTTTATTGGTTCTGGGAATCTGACCGAAGGTGGCCTGTTTACTAATTGCGAGGTCTTCGCCCATTTGAAATTGGACCGACAAGACACGGCAGACTCCCAATTACTCACTGCAGTCGAAATAATGTTAGACAGCTGGTCTAACCCCGCGTTGGACACGGTGCGTCGATTAACACCAGAGCTGCTAAAGGAACTTCAGGATTCTAGTCTTGTGCCGACAGAAGCACAGATGCACGAAGCGGATAGGCAGATAAGATCTGCCTCTGCACCAAAAGCGGCCACGGCTGCAACATCAACGATCTTTGGAAGGGCTAAATTTAGGCCTGCTCCGAAGATTACGGGCACGGTTCGCCGTAAACTCGCTAGCGGAGTGCCAGCTCCGCCTGCAGCCACAACGCGGAAGGTGCGGGGTTTTGTCATGACGTTGCAGCGCACGGACGTTGGCGTAGGACAAACGACTGCTGGTACGTCAAAGCGCTCTCCTGAAATATTCATTCCTCTCGCTGCGCGCGATGCTCATCCTCGATTCTGGGGCTGGCAGTCGCAGTTCGCGCAAGATGCTAAGAAGCTTGGAAAGTGGGATCGATTCGGAGTTCGCATGCGCCTCGGCACCGAGATCATTGAGGTAAACATGATGACATGGCCGGATAAGCATGATTTCCGGTTGCGCAATGCGGCGCTGCGAGACGCGGGAGTGGTTGAGGACATCCTTCGGATCGAACAGGCACCGGCAGGAAGCGATTACGATTACTACGCTGAGGTGATACCCAAAGGAAGCTCGGACTATGCGAAGTACCGCGGTATCTGCATCAATCCGGTCCGCAATTCAAACAAGCGATGGGGCTATTACTAGGCCGCTTTTCGAAAGTGTACGATCTTCTCCGATCCGATCGCGTTCTTTCGAAACAGATCCCGCGAAACGAGCATTTCCATCGGAGTTTCCTCTAGCACGTCGAAACCGGTTGACGCAGCGATCTCAGAAAGCAGGTCTGCAGTCGGAATATCGATGTGCTTGCCACCGGCGATTGTATGATTGTTCCCTATGACAACAAACACATGAGCGCCTTTCCTTACGATCGCGTGCAAGCCGACCAGCACCTCACGCATATCGATAAAGTACTTGTACAACAGCGACGGCAAATTGCGACGTCTAAAGCCTGCCCCGCTATTCAGATTAAGCTGATGAATGTTTATAATTAGGTCGACGATTGATTGTGGAAGCTTGTGGTGGTGTGAGTTGAACTCTTTCCAATACGTCTGGCGAGTCTTCTCTGTGATTTCGCGATTGCCGATCATGTGATGATCCCATTGGCGGTGTTTGGTCCTTGGCAGCAATCCGAGGAAACACAAACTAAGTCTGTCAGTGTCAAGGTATGGTAACGCTGTAGCGTAAGGCGGCGACGTGATAACGAGATCAATCTTGTCCTTCCACGCGTTCCACAACACAGAAAGATTTTTAGCATCCCCCTCCTGAATCGAAACATACGTCGGTGGACATGCGCGTTCTTGCCGCAGAAACGCAACAATAAGACGCATTGATCGCTGTGCTTCTGCAAGAAATTCGCTAGTGACATTCAAATCGTTTACTCGCTTCATTTCCTTTCGAATCCGCAAATCATCCTCTTTCTGCCAGGAAACGCGGCGTAAGATGTTACTTACGCACACAAGGAAAAGATCTCGAATTGCACCGCCGGTGGATGCGCGAATCGTCGCATAAATTCCATCGAGTTCATCTAATACTCGGGGATGAAACCACGTATTTAGATATTCGAAGTCAGCTTCGGAAATTTCGACAAGCCGAGAATATTTCCGAGATGGCCTGCTGCCTGAGAGTAATCTCTTACTTACAATCAAATATGCGTTCTCAAGCTGTTTTACTTTTACATTGAGCACAGAGCATTTCGTGCGTGCGACAAAGACCGACAGGGGGTTCATGTCGAGGCCGATCGCTTTGCGGTCGGCGAGCATTGTCTCGACCGCCGCCGTGCCGCTCCCGCAAAACGGGTCCGCTACAATTGAGCTGCGCGGTACGTTTGCGACGTTAATCAACGTCCTAACGAGTTGAGGAAAAAATTTACCGCGGTATTCATGAAGTCCGTGCGAAGCGTAGCGGAGGCATCGTCGATTCGGCAGCGGCACCGACCCATTGAACGGAAGCAGCTTCGCGAGTTCTGCTAAGCTGATACCATTCCGGATAACATTGACTGTCGATTCACGAAGCGATTGATATGTCGTAAAAGTCTCGTCTGCGGCCACTACTTCCCAAAAAGCAAGCTCGCGCGCCAGATCTTGTGGCGGCGTTTGTGATCGAACTTGGAATCGATCTGTTTCATCAACGAGTGAAGGGAGCGGACGCGGCTCAGCACCGGCAAGCGCCGTGAGTTCCTGCAACGCAAGCCGCCGCTCGAACGGCTGAATGTACGCTTTGACTCTGCAAGTTACATTGTAACTCATAGGTAAGAGGCCTTGGGATTTGCGAAGACAACGACCCGTTCTGTTTTGATTTTTCCGATCCGAGGATTAAAGGCTTTCGCAGTATCTTTGAGGGTTCGGTCAAGCTGCGCGACGTGTGCAAAACCTGACTCTGCCGCGACTTCGCCGAGAACTTCAGCGTTCTCGTGGGTCTTGCCGCGGATGACAGAGTTCCCAATAACAAAACATGCATGCCCTCCGGCCGGCAGTATCGTTCGCATCCATTCGAAAACCGACTTCATCTCGGTCCTGAACGTTTGAATCGTTGCACCATTTCTGCTTTTGCTGCTGAATTTCCGGTGACTCCCAATTTCTACCTTCTTGAAGGTCGGCTGATCCATTCCAAGCCAGAGCATGCGTGTCATGTGATATAGATGGTAGCTGTACACAATTAGAGACATCTGGGGCACGGATGGGCGTGCCAAGATGTTTGCATTGATGATCCGGCATGTCAGATTCGGCTCCAGAATTTCGGAAAACCGTTCAACCGCAGCGCTGTTCTCGCTTAAGACTTGAGCAAACCGATACAGAGTGTCGCCGGGCCCAAGCTTCTTTTTTCGCCGGACGTAGCGCGTATCCGAATCCTGTTTTGAAACGTTAACGATAATCGCCGATAAAGAAGCTAACGCGACGTTCCGTGTTGAGTTTGTAGGCAACGCCCGACACCAGGACAGTATTTCGGCAAGCTCTTCTACGACGAATGGTTCGAACCAGAATTCGATCGCTGCTTCCGTCGGCCTCGGCGCACTCGAGACGAACTTCAACCCGCCGAATAAGCGAAGGTTGTCGTCTGGAAAAATTTCAGCTGCCAGTTGAAATGCGCGCGCAGCAAGGGCCGCCAAAAGCTCTTTATCGCCTTGTTCAAACGGTGTCGTTTTGGCCGCAGCGATTAGACACGCGAGAGGATTTGCGTCGATGCCTATGACGTTTCGCTTTAGTAGCAGCCCTTCAACCAAGGTAGTGCCGCTGCCGCAAAAGATATCACCTATCGTATCACCGACGCTCGAGAATTCTTGGATTAGCGCATTTGGAATCTGCGGGATGAACTTCGCCGGATATGGATGAAGTCCATGTGTCAGATACGATGTCTTCGCGTCCCGGAAGTCCCAGTCGATTTGTTGCAGACGCCTGACAACATCAGTCTTTGGCGGCTCCTCACGAACAATTGACCGCTGCGGAGACCGAAGTTGTGCAGACTTCGCGAATGTGACAACACTGGCGACCTCGTTCGAATTGAAAACTCTCCAACCATTTCGATCGCGCGACGGTTCCGCGACAAGCCTTTGCCGGAGCCATCGCAATAGCGTATCGCGATGGACACCGGCCTGGGCGGCAACCTCGGCGGTAGAGAGCAATTTCTGCGAAGAAACGACCATCGGTCTGCATATAGTTGCATATAGGCAAGCGCGTCAACTAAAATATTGTTCATCTGAACAGTTTTTAACGACGAGTGCAGACCCTGAACTTTAGCTTCATCGCACATCTAATCGACTGCGATTGGTTACGGCGTATCCGCACAACGCATGAAAGGTAAAACGATCAAAGAACATGCCCGAGTGGTTTTGAAAAGCGATCTTCCCGCCGAAGGATTGAAAGCTGGCGACGTGGGAACGGTCGTGCATGTTTATCCGGACGGCCTCGCCTATGAAGTGGAATTCACCACGCTGGAGGGGGACACGGCAGCAGTGGCCACCGTGGAAACATCGCAAGTTCGTCCGGTTCACAAGCGGGAAATCACCCATGCCCGGGAGTTGCAGACAGTGTAAGTAGCTGTCATTTCTCTTTTCCACCGGCACCCCTGAAAAAACAAGAATTCTCGGACCGATTGAGAGGGAAATTCAGGTCGCGTTTAGACTCCGAAAATGTTGACTCGCTCACTTCCCGCTCGCTCGACAATGAAATCAGAGATCAGAAAATCAGATGTCAGGTGTCAGCCGGATCAGAGAAGTCCTCACGTTTGACACAGCGGTTCACACGGAAGGCAATATCCGTCCACTTACTTCGCCGAAACCGACGCGGTAGCCGTCCCCTTGGCACCAGCCGGTAATGGTGAGTTTGTCGCCGTCTTCGAGCCATTTCCGTGTTTCGCCATTCGGCAGCTTTAACGGATTCGCGCCGCGCCACGTCAGTTCCAGCATGCAACCGCGCGATTCTTCCGTTGATCCGCTGATCGTGCCGCTCGCCAATAAATCGCCGGGTTGCAGATTGCAGCCGTTGACGGTGTGATGGGCAAGTTGTTGCGCAATGCTCCAGTAAAGATTTTGAAAATTTGTTCGGGTGATGATATGCGGCGCATCCATTGATGAACTTTGCAGAGCCGCTTCAAGGCGGATGTCGAAGGTGAAATCATTTTTCGCTCGCAGGTACGGCAACGGCTCAGGGTCCTGCCGAGGCAGTGGTTTGCGAAAGGGCTCGAGCGCTTCGAGGGTCACCACCCACGGCGAAATGCTGGTGCAAAAATTTTTGGCCAGAAACGGGCCCAGTGGCTGATATTCCCAGGCTTGAATGTCCCGCGCGCTCCAATCATTCATCAGCACCAAGCCGAAGATATGGTCGGTCGCGCGCTCGATCGGCACCGATTCGCCAAGCGAATTTCCGGGGCCGATCAGGAATGCCATTTCCAGTTCGTAATCGAGGCTATTGGTCGCACCGAAAACCGGCGCGGACGCATCGGGCGGTTTGATTTGACCCTGCGGTCGGCGCACGTCCGTGCCGCTGATGACAACAGAGCTGGCGCGTCCGTGATACGCCACTGGCAGCCATTTCCAATTCGGCATCAGAGCGTTTTCCGGTCCGCGCAACATCGTCCCGACGTTGTGCGCATGATGATACGAGGAATAGAAATCTGTGTAATTGCCGATGCGGACCGGCAATTTCATGAGCACATCTTTTCGCGCGTGGAAAACCCGGGAGCGCAGTGTGGCATCATCACGCAGAGTTGGCGTTTCGGCTGAGAGAAGATGTTGAACAATTTCGCGCGCTTTGCGCCACGCCGGCTGGCCCAGGGCAAGAAACGCGTTAAGCGAATCTTCTGAAAACACATCTCGACCCGTTCGACTGGCGCTCAGGGCAGGTTCCTGAAATTCGGGCGAGCGAAAATGACCGAGTTCTTCGAGAAGGGAAAGATCGACAATCAGATCACCGATCGCGACTCCGACGCGGGGCTTCGCCTGTTTCGGTTGGAAAACGCCGAATGGAAGATTTTGAATCGGAAAATGCGAATCGCGCGGGACGTCAAGGAAACTGCGCAAAGGCGAATCCATGAATATTATTAGAACAGAACGAAACGAAGGAAACCAAGGATTTGTGACTGGACTTCGTTAACTTTGTTATCTTCTGTTTGAGAATTGTAGGGCGTTTCGGTGAAACGCCAACACAATGGCGTCTGACACAGACGCCCTACAGCAAATTCAAGGCGCGCAAATCCTCGCGCGGCTCATCGAAGCTGCAACTGCCAAATGACGCCACGAATTTCCGTCGATATCGCAGCCGTTCGACATCGACTTTCCATTCGCGCCACGCAAAAAAATCTTCGGTAAAGGAAAACGAAGCCGCGTCCTCATCCTCCAGCATGAGCAAGGTTTGACGTGCATTCCATCGATGCTCCGCCGCGAGGACTGCGGCGCCGAGCACATTAAGGAATCCGTGCATCTTTGTTTTTACTTCATCACGAAATTGCCGGATCGGATGATGCAGTCCCGCCGTAAACTTGATCGGGAGTTGGTGCGTAGCCGGAGCGACCAGTGCGCCGGCGATCTGCGCGGAGGTGGGAAATGCATCCGCTGTCACTCCGCCGGTGCGTAGTTTGGAACCAAATGTTGCCAAGTCGGCATCAGAATTGTATTCGGCCAGCATTGCGATCGTTTGCTCCGCTCTATCCGGTGGCGTTTCCCAGAAAACGGGCAAATCACCGACAATTGATCTCACCTCTTCCAATAAGGTAAGGCGTACGTCGTGGGGTAAAAACATCTCGAGGTGACTAATCGATATGAGATCGACATTGCTGGCCAACGAACGAATCGCCGTATCGGCTTTCTCGAGCGCTTCAAGAAAGGCTTCCGCATCCGCCGTTTTCGGTCCAAGCGCCGCAACACGCAGCGGGTGTAAGGGATCGAAAGGCGAAAGGAGCTCCTTGGTCGCATCGAATTGTTCGACGGGGAGAACGAAAGTGTTCAGCATCCATGCTTCGGGCGAGCGCACATAGTTAGCGTGATTCTGAAGGGCTGGTTCGAGCGCAAGGCTACAAGGCGGAAACATTCCCGCATAATCAATCGACTGCGCGAGCAAAGCTTGTAGCGAGGCTGGCGGCATGATGTCAACTGAACCTCGTGATTGCACCTTTGGTCAAACCATTCCTCAGGAAGCCAAGGACTTTCGTCGTTCTCGGCTCTTTTGGGCAGTCTAATGACACGCTCGACATTCTTCTCAAAAGGGTGTAGAAACCGCAGTTCGATGCCGACCAGAGAGTCAGTTTCACATCATGACTTGGTCGTGTGTGCATGCGGAAATCAGGAATATACGGCGCGCGACGCGATTGATGCGGCCATTTTCAGAGATGAACTTGACGTAGAATGGAACGAATTTCTCCATCGGATAGAAGCCGAAAGACGTGGAGATGAATTAGATGTAGATCTGGATGAATCCGCCATTTCCAGTGCGGCGGAAGCGTTTCGCTACGAGCACGATTTGATCACCGCTGAGGAAACGGAAGCTTGGCTGGCAAATCGAGGCCTCAGCTTTGATGATTTCAGCGATTATTTTACCCGTGATTATTACGCCAGCACGCTTCATGAAGACATTGTTCCGGATGAAATAGAATATAATTCCGCGTCGTCCGAACTGTGCCAACTATTCGTGGCGGAATTGATCCTATCCGGAGAATTGGACGAGATGGCAAAAGAGTTAATGTGGCGCTTGGCCGCATTCTGCGCTGAAGGAGAGCCAACTTCAGACGCGATTTCAGCCCAAGAACGACATTTTCTTAATCGTAATGGAATTGAGTCGTCGCAACTTGCCAATTGGCTAAAGGGACTCGGACGCGATTCGAAGTGGTTTAGTGAAATGCTCGCCATCGAAGCAGCGTATCAGACGCGTTGCGACACGCTGCTTGTTCCGCACGCGCGTCAGCGTGAATTGGTTGCCCTGCGATTACCTCTTACACGATTCGAAACGGAAGTGATCGAGCTGGAATCGCGCGATGCCGCCCAGGAAGCGCTGTTCTGTGTGCGCGAAGACGGGATGTCGATGGAAGAGGTCGCTGCTGAAGGGCGCTATCCGTTTCGGCGTGCCGGTTTTCTTCTGGAAGACATTCCCATCGATGCGCAGCAGAGATTCCACGGCGTTTCGGCGGGCGATCTGCTCGAACCGGTCGCGCGCGGCGACGGATTTGAACTTTGCCGCGTCATGAAAAAAGTCGAGCCGCAACCAGATGATCCAAGAGTGAAATCGCGGATCGATCAACGGCTGTTGGAAAGGCATTTCTCCGAGCTCACCAGCAGATACGTAGAAAGACGGCTCGGTGGCGCCACTGCTCCCGAAGAATGAAAGTACGAGACGGCGAAATTCTACGGCGCTCATCGGTTTTTCGCTTTCTTTCCGATGAACATTTTGGCGCGATTGAGCCGCTCTTGCAGGAAAAGCACTATGAATTCGGTGACGTGATCGTAAAACAGGACGATCCGGCCGATTCCTTTTACGTTTTGACCAGAGGGCGGGCGCGCGCGCTCAAGATCAAACCAGACGGTGAGGAAATCCCGCTGGGCGTGTTGAAACCCGGGGATTCGTTTGGAGAAGCCGCATTGTCTGAGGCTGGAACTCGAACAGCGACGGTGCGCTGTAGCACCGCGGTCAATGTTTTGCGAATAGATCGCGATGATTTTCTCGAGTTGGTCGGCCGGGTGCCCGACATAAAACGTTTTGTCGAGACCACCGGCCGAAATCGCGCGCTGCAAAGCTTTCTTTATCAATTCAGCAATTTTGGCCGGCTGCCGACGGCGGTGTTGCGCAGCGTGATCGACAGGTTAAAACCCGTCGTGTTTGAAAAAGGAAATCTGATCATTCGCGAAGGAGAGGACGCGGGGCCCCTCTACGTTGTTCAGAAAGGCAGAGCACGCGCCTTCATTGGAGTGAACGGCAGGGAGCGTAATCTGTCGTTTTACCGTGAAGGCGATTTTTTTGGTGAGTTGTCGATCCTAAACGGCTCGCCGCGCGCGGCGTCCGTGGAAGCATTCACGGATTGCCAATTGCTCTCGCTCGAACCGAAGTCGGTGCAAGACCTGCGCCGCAGGTTTCCTGAATTCGATAAATTGCTGAGCGAGCGGCTTGCGCTTTATCAAGCGAAAACCGAAGCGCGTGTTCCGCTTGATTTCACGACGGAGCTGCTTCCTGCCGAAACGCAGGTGTACAACAAAGTCGCGCTTGATGGCCAGCAGCCTACCAGCGAGACGCATGAGCAGGAACTTCCGTTCAGGGATGACACCGGACTGTTTCGCAAACGCGGCAAGCGAATCCGCAAAATCGATCATATTATGCAGATCGACGAGATGGATTGCGGTGCGGCCAGTCTCGGAATGATCTGCCGGCATTTTGGCCGCAAGGTGAGCCTAGCACGGATTCGGCAGATCTGTCACACGGCGACGGATGGCACCAGCCTGAAGGCGCTGTCTCGCGCCGCAACTGAACTTGGGCTGGCGGCGCGCGCATTGAAAATCTCATTGCGCAATCTCCCGCTCATGCCGCTGCCTGCCATCGTCCATTGGGAAGGCAACCACTGGATCGTGCTCTACGACGTCGATGAGCAGTTTGTGCGCGTCGCCGATCCCGGCCTTGGGCTGCGGAAACTTCCGCGTCGCGAATTTGAAGCGAAATGGACCGGTTATGTGGCGCTGTTCGATTACACGCCCGCATTCGAACAAGCTCCTGAAAGCAAGCCCACCTTGGCGTGGGTTGTCCCATTTCTGGCACGCTTCAAAGTCATCTTGCTGCAAGTAATGGGGCTGGCCGTTGCCGTCAGCTTTCTCCAATTACTCTTCCCCGTGTTTACACAGATGGTCGTCGACAAGGTCATTGTCGAAAACGACGTCGGTCTGTTGAAAACAATTCTGCTCGGCATGCTCGCGGCGATCGTGTTTGTGCAACTCTCCGCGCTTGCTCAAGAGTATCTGCTGGCGTTTGCCGCCGTGCGTTTCGATACGGTGGTTCTCGATTTCGTTAGCCGGAAGCTCCTTGCTTTACCGATGAGCTATTTTAATAGTCGCCGCACAGGCGATATTCAGCGTCGACTGGAAGGCGCCAGACAGCTTCGACAGTTTGTGGTGCAACAGGGAATCGGCGCCTTACTGGCTGTGGTCTTTCTCATCGGCGCACTGATTTTGATGGCCATGTATAGCTCCGTGCTGATGCTGGCGTTTTTGGCCACGACGCCGCTCTATGCCGGGCTGATGATCTTTTCGGTGAAAGTCCTCCGTCCGCTCTATCACAGCGTAGAGGAAAGCCAGGGCAAGTACAGTTCACAGCAAATCGACGCGATTAAAGGCATCGAAGCAGTTAAAGCGGCATCGGCCGAGAGCGCCTTTCGTGACGCCATGCTGAACGAGTTTCTGTCCGTCTCACACAAACTTTTTAAGGCGACCTTCATTGTCATGTCCTGGGATCGCGTCCTGCAGACGATCGGTCTGCTGTCTACGGCGATTTTTCTTTGGGTCGGCGCCACCCAAGTCATCCAAGGGCGGCTGAGCGTTGGTGGCTTTGTTGCATTCAGTTCTCTGACTGCGATGGGATACGCGGCAATTCTGCGGGTGCTCGGTGTGTGGGAGAAGATGCAAAAAGCGGCTGTCTTGCTGAACCGGCTTAACGACGTCTTCGAACAAGAGCCGGAGCAAGGCCATGATCGCTCCCGACTGGTCCCGGTTCACAGTCTCGAGGGCCGAATCGAGCTTCGCGGGGTGAATTTCAAATACGGCGGGCCCGAATCACCCGACATTCTAAAAAATATCACGCTCGATCTCGTGCCCGGACGGATGGTGGCATTCGTCGGCCGCAGCGGCTCGGGCAAAACGACGTTGGTAAAATTAATCGCTGGCCTGCTGGAGCCCACCGAAGGGAGCATTTATTTCGACCATGTCGACTCAAAGACTATAAATTATCGGGACCTCCGCAGGCAGGTGGGAACTGTGCTTCAGGAGAATCACATGTTTAACGACAGCATCGCGCGCAACATCGCGTTCGGCGATCCGGCGCCAAACCTTGATCGTGTACTTTCGGCCGCCGAAGCCGCAGCAGCACACGAGTTCATCAGCCGTCTACCGCTCGGATACGAGACAAAAATCGGCGAATCGGGATTGTCTCTCTCAGGCGGCCAGAAACAGCGCATTGCAATTGCCCGGGCAATCTACAACAACCCACCGGTTCTGATCTTCGACGAGGCGACGAGCTCGCTTGATACAGAATCCGAACGCGCGATTCAGGAAAATCTTTCCCGGCTAATGGCTGGCCGCACGACGATTGTGATCGCGCATCGTTTGAGCACGATCCGTGAAGCGCATTGCATTGTGGTCCTGGAGAAAGGCAGCATCGCCGAGATTGGCACACATGAGGAGCTGATGGCCCACCGCGGCTTGTATTATTACCTTTCCAGTCAGCAGTTGGGAATCTAGGCCCGTCGCAATAAATTTCTCGCCGTCGCATGAAGGAATCCCTTTCCAAGCTCAGACTCGAAGACCTGACCACAAGCAATCCAGCGATGGCGCGTTGCCTGCAACTTGCCGCCCTGGCTGCCAAATCAGACGTGCCGGTCGTGCTTCTTGGCGAAACCGGCACCGGCAAAACGTTGCTTGCGCAAGCTATCCACAATTCATCGGCGAGAGCAGGCAGACCGTTCGTCGCATTCAATGCTTCAGCGATTAGCGACACCTTGCTCGAGAGCCAGCTGTTCGGTCATGAGCGCGGCGCTTTCACAGGTGCGCAGCAAAGTCTTAAGGGAAAATTCGAGCTCGCCCACGGTGGCACGATTTTCCTGGACGAAATTTCGGAAATGAGTCCGCTCGCCCAGGTAAAGATCCTGCGTGTGCTCGAATATGGCGAGTTTGAGCGGCTCGGTTCTGAAAGGATGCTCACCACGAATGCGAGAATTATTTGCGCATCGAACTGCTCGCTGCGTGAGCGCGTGCGATTGGGAAAATTTCGCGAAGACCTGTATCACAGATTGAATGGCCTCACGTTGCTCATTCCTCCGCTCCGCGAACGCCTGGAGGAATTACCGGCCTTGATCGCCGCAGAACTGAAAGCGGCCAGCTTAAACGAGGGCAAAAAAATCACGTCAATTCATCCTGAAGCGATGGATAAGTTGCTTCGTCACCAGTGGCGTGGAAATCTGCGCGAGCTGAGCCACACCGTTCGCATGATGACGCTGTTTTGCGACGGCTCGGTGATTTTTCCGGAACACGTCATCTTCTCTCCCGACCTCGAAAGCGATCCCGATTCTACGGCAGTTCCCAAAGGGGCCTCGTCCCTCGCAGCCAATAGCCAAGAGCAGGACCGGGAAACTGACCTGTCACTGGACAGCGCTATGAAAAGACACGTTCGCTTTGTGTACGACCACGCAAATCACAATCAACGGCGCGCGGCGAAATTGCTGCGGATTTCGCGCTCCACGCTTGCCCGGTATCTGCAAGGGCTGCTCAAAAATGAGCCCAGATAGTCCTAAAAATGGGCCGACATGGCTTAAAATGAGACCAGAGCATTCTTTCGGTTTCGCAATTTGAGTTAAAATCTCGAAAGTGCGAACTGCTGCGAAAACCCTTGTCGTTTAATAACAAACGAGCAATCGCCGTTACTGCTGCTCAGCATTTCCGAATGTTGGCACGAATACTGATAACAGAAAGGCCAACGTGAGCGCGCCGAAGAACAAAAAAAACGCGCCCGCCGGAGAGTCCGAAGATCAAAAGTCCAGGCGCAAAAAACAAAAGTTGATTCGCTTGGATGACTTGATTCCAAAAAAGGACGTAAAAGGCGGCCAGCAATATCTCTTCGGTTCGAGTGACACGTTACCAACGGAAGACAAAGAAAAGTAGCGGTAAAGCGGCTGTCCCCCCCCAGTTCCCCCCCAGTTCCCCCCCAATTCGCGCGGCGGACAGGTCGACGGTCGACCTTAATCGCACGAGGCGAGTTGCGGTGCGATGCTAAATGACGCACGCAACTCGCCGCTTGCCGCGATCGCTTGAAACCCCTGCTTATCTTCGAATGCGCGCTGTTTGTGATGATCCGTCAGACCCCAGCAGGGCTAGATGCACAAAATTGGTCCGCCGTCCGACCACAACGTGAGATAGGGAACACCACTAAGATCGAAGGTGACCCAGCGGCCACTCGGCGGATCAACGTAGGAAAACTGTCGCCGCGGAACATCCACGAGTTCAAGAATGATCGAGCCGGGCAATTCGCCGCCAGTCGAATGGTCAATTCCTTTCTTGTTTACTGTTGGGTGCGAAGTAGGGCCGCCGCAGTGCGGCGTCTGGACAGCGCAGCGCGCTGTCCCTACCAATTTTCACAGCTCGCCGAGGAACTTCTTCCAGCGCGCCCAGGCGTCGTCGCGCGCTTTTTTGTTTTCTGGAGAGCCCGTGGGTGATTCGCCTTCGCGCATGAATCCGTGCGTGGCGCCTTTGTAATTATCGGCTCATATTTTTTGCCGGCCGCTTTCATCAATTCTTCCGCTTTTGGAATGCCCGCGTTCACGCGCTCATCCTTCTCGGCGTAAAAGCCGTAAACCGGACATGCGATCCTGGCGGCGTCCTCGGCGTTGTCGACCGGGGTTCCGTAAAATGAATAGGCTGCCTTTAATTTCGGATTCGCGCTCGCGTATGCAAACGTCCATCCCCCGCCCCAGCAAAATCCGCAGACTCCCAGCGTTCCATTGGCTGCCGGAATTTTCGTGAGCGCATAATCTGATGCGGCGTTGAGATCGGCTTTTACCTGCTCTTTCGGCAAAGCCGAGACGGCTTTGCGCGCTCCATCGACATCTTCAAACGTCTGGCCGCTCAGCAGATCTGGCGCGAGCGCGATGACGCCGTTCTCGGCTAGTTGATCGCAAACTCCCCTCACCCAATCGGTCAGGCCGAAGATTTCGTGAATGACGAGAACGACCGGCGTTTTGTCTTTGCGCTCGGGATAAACCACGAACGCTTTGATCGTGCGATCGCCCGATTTGAAATCGACCCATTCACCGTGCCGCGGCGAACTATTCAGACGGTCCTTGCCAAAATCTTTGTATTCCTGCGCGGGCAACAGGCCCGCGACAAAAATAAAAGCGATCGCTACGACAACACGTTTCATCGGAAGGTAGATGTCGATCTTAGCTAAGTCGCAGTTGCCTGGGCCGTCGCTGCTTTTTTGAAAAGCAGCGCATCAATACTCCACTGCCCAGGACCGTAGAAAAACATGAAGAAAAATACCCAGCAATAAAACACGGCCAGCTCGCCATGATTAGAAAACTGCGGGCCAGCACTCGCGATTGGGAAAAATTTCGCCATCGCAGTAGTGGCAGCTGCGACATGCATCTTGAAATACGCAACCGCGAACATGCCACTGCAGATGAATGCAGCGAGGCGCGTAAGCAGGCCGAAAGCAATCATAAATCCGCCTACAAGTTGAATCCAACCGCCAACCTGCGACCACGCATTCGCGGACCCCGGCATGCCGCCAAACATGCCGAGAACCAACTGTCCGCCATGGCAAGCAAGCATCAGCCCCACGATCAATCGCATCAAACAATAAACCGGATCCGCAAATCGATTCAGAGAGTTCATAGCCGTCAGGCTGACTGATGTCGAACGGGCGTGTCAAGAATTTCAAATGGTAGGGACAGCCCTCCGAGCCGTCCGTCGGCGCGCCCGGCGGTCGTGCCCTACCTCAGGCTGCTTTCTTCGCAGGGTGCGCTTTCTTGCCGCGAGACTTGGCTGTCGTTTTTCTCTTCGCGCCGGTCTCCTCCAGACTTCTTTGCAGAACCGAGACCAGATCGATGACCTTCGTTGGCTTGGGTGCTTTCTTTGGCTTTTCCTCAATCTCTTTTCCGCCGGCTTCGACTTTCTCTTCGATTACTTCCATGAGCGCTTCGCGATAATCGTCGCGGTATTTTTCCGGCTTCCACTTCGAGCTCATGCTGTCGATGAGCGCTGTCGCCATGTTCATTTCCCGCTTCCCCACCTCCACCTTTTTCGGGACGTGGAGTTTGCCCGGATCGGCAAGTTCCTCGGCAAAGTGCATCAGCTCAAGAACGAGCGCGCCGTCTTCCGGTTTGACGCCGGCGAGATATTGCCGCGTCTTGATCACCACCTTTGCGATCCCGACTTTCTTGCTCTCTTCCAGGGCATCACGGAGAAGGGCATAGGCTTTGTCCCCTCCTTTCTGCGGCTCTAAATAATAGGGCTTGTAGAAAAACATTGGGTCGATCTCTTCCTGATCGACGAAGTCTTGGATGTCCACCATCTGTGTTGCTTCCAAATCGACCCGCTCAAAGTCTTCATCTTTGAGCACAACGTATTTCCCCTTTTCGTATTCGTAACCTTTTACAATTTCGTCCCACGAAACTTCTTTGCCGTCTTTTTCGGCGACACGCTTGTAATTCACGGGGCTCAAGTCGCTTTTGCGCAGGAGACGAAACTTGAGTTCCTCTCGTCGCGTCGCCGGATACAAAGCAATGGGGATATAAACCAGGCCGAAACTGATGCTGCCTTTCCAGATTGCGCGCATGCACAATTATTTCGCATTGCAGACCGATCTTGCGTGGCTCAGGTAGGGGCGGTTTACCTGAACCGCCCTAAATTAATTGCGCAATAACTTTGGCGCGCTGGACAAACCCGCGCTCCCCGGGCGATTGAGGTCAATCGCCCCTACCAGAGCACTACGCCGCCAGTTCGAGTTCCTGGCGCGAGGTTCCGCGCAACTCGAAAAGACGGATCAAAGTTTCCTCGATCAAATTATTTGGGCAGGACGCGCCAGCCGTGATTCCGATGACAGCCGGCCCGTTCGGCAACCAAAAGTGCGAAACGACTTCGCGTTTTTCGTGCAAATTGTAATGCTTGATCTCCGTGGCAGAAACCAGTCGAGACGCGTTGAGCACGAAGTAAGTGGGCAATTTTTCTTCACCCATCTCGGCCAGATGAGATGTGTTCGAGCTGTTGTAACCACCGACCACCAGCAGCAAATCCATCGGCACGTTGAGCAGCTCGCGCAATGCGTCCTGTCGCTCCTGAGTCGCGCCGCAGATTGTGTCGAAGAACCGAAAATTCTTCTCCGCCAGCTCTGGCCCATCCCGATCGACAATCGCCTGCCGTACTCGCCGCTGCACCTCTTCCGTTTCGCCACGCAACATGGTCGTTTGATTTGCTACACCGACGGTTTGCAGATGCACGTCCGGATCGAACCCGGGCGAATGCGCGCCTTTAAACTTCTCCAGAAACGCCTGTTTGTCGCCGCCATGCCGGATGTATTCGCAGACGTAATCGGTATCTGCCAGCGTTAGAACGACGACGTAATGTCCGCTCCCGTCGCCAAGTGCACGCGAGCTGGTAGCTTTGGTCTCCTCGTGTTCGGCTTTGCCGTGAATGATAGAGGTAGCCGATTCGCTGGCGTATTTACGAACCCGTTTCCAAACGCTCATTACGTCGCCACAGGTGGTGTCGACAATCTGGCAGCCGCGGTCCTTGATCTGCCGCTGGATCGACAATTCCGTTCCGAACGCCGGTACGATCACCACATCTTCGGGCCCGAGATCGGAAATGTCGGCTTCCTTGTTCTTGCCGGTAAGGTTCTTTATGCCTAACGAGGCGATCTGATGATTGACCTCCGGGTTATGAATGATTTCGCCGACAATAAAGAGCTGGCGGTCTTTAAAGACTTTGCGCGCCGCATAGGCTAAATCGATCGCGCGCTCGACCCCGTAGCAAAAGCCAAACTCTTTCGCCAGACGCACCGTGGTTTCGCCCACGGAGATGATTCCACCCGCCCGGCGCACTTTATCGACAATGTCGCTACGGTAGTGCGACTCCACCTGTTGCTGTACCGCAGCCATCACGTCGGGCGTGCGCAGATTCACTTTCTCCCGCGCGGTCGTGCCGCTGGAAATCAGATTCGTACTCATGCCTTGGTCACCGTAACCCTAACCGGCCGTTTTCCAATGGCCGTGCCATCGGCCGAAATCGTCTTATTCTGGAGACGATCACTGGTCGACCAGCAGCGGACCCGGAGGATCTTTAAACCAACTTGGCGACATCATTTGCGACCGTGGCGGGTCGGGGTCGCGGCTTTGATCGAGCCGAAGAACCAGCTGGCCATATTTCTTGTCCTCTGGAAACGAGCTCTCGATTTCCACCGGCGTGCCGATCCGCGTCAGGGCGAAGAGTCGAGCAGCCGCTTCGCGATGGAGACGAACGCAGCCATGGGTATGCGGCACGGGCCAGACAAATCCTTCGTGAAATCCATAGGCTGGCTTGAATTCACACCAGTAAGCCATTGGATAACCTCGGTCCGGCTCGCTTGCCCGGCGGCGCTCTTTTTGTTTGCTGTAAATCGTGAAGTGGCCGTGCGGGGTTGCTGCACCAGGCTTGCCCACGTTAGCCTGAACAGCCATTAACAGGCGGTCTCCTTCCATCACAAACAGGTTTTGCGTCGAAGTAGAGAGTTTCACAGTCACCTTGGACGGATCGTGCGGTCGGTAAGCCGTCACATGATAAGAGCCTCCAGTGGCCATCCGTCCTGTTCCGCAACCGGTGAGGAGTAACAGCGAACCGCCAGCAGCCAGCAAAATTAATCGGGAAACATGTCGCATAGATCGCATACTGGAAAAGCTCGACGGCACTTTGTCAACCGTCACCAATTGCAATGCTATAGCAGAGCTCGCGGCGGCGAAGCCTCTGCACCTATTCAAACGAGGCGCTCTCGGAACTGCTCGTTCCTTCAACAGGATTGCCTTGATCCCGCAGGAGAATCTCTTCGAAGCGCCGCGAAAAGTTTGCGTAAAAAGGATAGCGCCGCGTGGAATTTGCCGGTTGGTATCGCCAATGTTTGTACATCCAGAGCCATGGGGCCGGGTTTCTTCGCACATAAGGCTCAAACGAGTCCCAGCATGCTTGCGCGATCTGTTGATGCGTCATCCCGGCAGTGTTTTCGATCTTCGGGTGGAAAATCACCCCGTAACGCCCGTCCGGCAGCGGCTCGCAGTGGGCGGGAACTATTGGCGCGCCGGTTCGTTCATGCAGCCAGGCATGTGCGGAAGTCACGCTTTTCTTTAATCCAAAGCAATCGATCGCAACTCCACCCTGTCTCGGCCGAACCGTAAGGTCGACCAGGAGCGCGGTGCTTCCGTTTCGCCGTAGAACTTTATAAAGACGTACGATGCCGCGCTTCCGCGGGATCAGCTCGTGTCCCGCCTGCTCGCGGATTGTCTTAAAGATCGGACCCAGCAGGGAGTTCCCAAATTCTTGTGCAATAATTGTGCTGATAAGACCGGCAAAACCACAAGCCAAACTGAGCCATTCAAAATTACTATAATGACAGCACGCGACGATTAATCCGCGCTCAGGTGGGGTTCCGCGCTCGGTTTCGTCGAAGTTCTGAAACGCGATATACCGAGAAAAAGTTTCCCGAGTAAGGTTGGGGCTCCACAGAAAATCGATCACGGCCCGCGCGAAATGCTGAAATGATTCGCGGGCAATCTTGCGCCGGTCGCGCTCTGACAATTCGTCGCCGAACGCGACTTCGAGATTATTCAGAGCGACTCTGTATCCAGCCCGGTCAAGAATCGACATGAGCGCTCCCAGCATTTGCGCCAAACGGAAGCAGCTCTTCCGGGATAACCGCGGGATCAGCTTTGCCGCGACCAGAAGCCCAATCCACTCAAGGCGGTAGCGGACTCGTTTCCATCGCGAAAGCATTTCTCACTCTAAACACGCCTCGGAGCGGAAGGCTAGCGTGCGAAGCTATTCGGATTGTTTCTCCAATGCCAGCCGTAGATATTCGCGCTCGAGAGTTTTTAAGCGTTGGATAATCTCATTCAACGCCAGCTCGTTCTTTAAGTTTACCTGATAATCGATTTCGGCGCGAAGCCGGTCCTTGTGAGACTGCCGGTTCTGCGACATCAAAATGATCGGGGCTTGCAGCACGGCAAGCATGTTAATCGCAGTACTGAGGAGCAAATAGGGGTATGGATCGAAGCCGCCGTTGGCTAGCAGCCAGGTGTTTATCAGTACCCACGAGTTAAAAAAAAACACTACCGCGACGATGAATTTCCAACTGCCCCCAAACTCCGCAATCAGGTCGGCTGCGCGGTCGGCTAGCGTGAGATGCGCCGCATCCTCCACATTGACATTGCGCGTCGCGCTATGGCGCAAAAGCTCATCCGTGTGCCGGAGCCGGTTGGCAAGCGCGGTAAGCATTTCCAGCGCAACATCGGGACTGCTGCGCATAAAGGACAGAAAATGCTCGCGCGACAGCAGAGCCAATCTTGCGTCCTCAGCTACGACCGCGTCGGCCGACCGGCGCTCCCCATCGAGCAAAGCCATTTCGCCAAAGAAATCGCCCCGTCCCAGCTTCGCCAGCGTCACCTCATGTCCATCCTTGGCTTGCACGGAAATCCTGACTTTGCCACGCTCAATCAGATACATCGCGTCACCAGCATCCCCAGCATGGAACAACACAGTCTTGGCTTTGCAGTCCACAGGCTCTAGCAATTCGCACAATTCCTTCGCTGCCTTATCGTCGAGCGATTCAAACAGTGGGACCTGGCGCAGAGTTTCAACAGTCATCGCGGAAAGCCGTAATCAATTGCAATGCGATTACCAAGTCGCGAAAGAATCAGGTATCGCGCGCACACGGCCCAATAATAGCGACAATCGACGGCGTCGAGAAGCCCCAATTATCGGATCCGACTCACAAGTTCAAAGCTGCAATTGTCTCAAGGATAGAAGCCTCAGCTCCGAAGACGCCAAATTGACTTGAGCAGGTTCAATTCTAGGTTGGAATCGCGCGCGCTCGCGCGGTCTGAATCGTGAAAAACGTTCTCTTTGTCTGCACAGGTAACATTTGCCGCAGCCCGATCGCGGAGGGATTTTTTCGCCGTTTGCTCGGAAATCGGAGAGACATCGAAGTGGCCTCAGCTGGCGTACATGCGGTCCGCGGGCAGCCGCCGAGTCTTTATGCAGTCCAAGTCTGCGAGGAGGAAGGCGTCGACATTAGCGGGTTGCGCAGCCAGCCACTTACCGCCGCCCTGATCGATCGCGCCACCCACATCTTTGCCATGACAGGCGCGCATCTGGAGACAATCCACATGCTCTTTCCACAGGGCGCCGAAAAATCGTTCCTCCTCCGAGAATTTGAAGAGCCGGGCACCACCGTTTGGCGTGATGTTCCGGACCCGATCGGTCTTGGCCGCGACGTTTACGAACTTTGTGCGCGGACCATAAAAAACGCCTTGCCCAGCGTGCTTGCCTTTGTAGAACAAGGCGAACTCGTGCGACCTGGTGCGACGGGCAGGCGCGAGATATCTTCTTATTCAATGAGTGACCTACCTCCTCGCATTGAGACTGGATCGGTTGGTTCGACGTCTTCGCCTCGATACGGCGATGCTCTGCGCCGAGTCGATCCAGAAATTTTCGACGCAATCGCTGCGGAAGAAAAACGCCAACGGGAAAATATCGAACTGATTGCGTCGGAGAATTTCACGAGTCGCGCGGTCATGGAAGCGCAGGGCAGTGTGCTGACAAACAAGTACGCCGAGGGTTATCCGCGAAAACGCTGGTATGGCGGCTGCGAGAATGTCGACGTTGCCGAGCAACTGGCCATCGATCGCGCAAAGCGATTATTTGGCGCAGAGCACGTCAATGTGCAGCCGCACAGCGGCGCGCAGGCCAACATGGCGGTCTATTTCGCCGCCATTAAGCCGGGCGACAGGATTCTAACGATGAATCTCGCGCACGGCGGCCATCTCACCCACGGGCATCCTGCAAATTTCTCCGGCAAATTTTATCAAGTTACCCACTATGGCGTCGACGAAAAAACGGAGCAAATCGATTACGACGTACTGCAAAAACAGGCCGAGGAAGTGCGGCCAGTTATGATCACCGCGGGAGCATCCGCCTACCCGCGCACGATTGATTTTCCGCGGCTGCGGCAAATTACCGATTCGGTTGAAGCGATTCTCTTCATCGACATGGCACACATCGCCGGTCTGGTTGCAGGCGGTCAACATCCGAGCCCGATACCGCACGCACAATTTGTAACAACTACGACACATAAAAGTTTGCGCGGCCCCCGGGGCGGCATCGTGCTATGCGAAGAGAAATTCGCAAAACAAATCGACTCAACGCTCTTTCCCGGCGTGCAGGGCGGCCCGCTCATGCACGTCATCGCGGCGAAAGCGGTTTGTTTTCACGAAGCGCTTCAGCCTCAATTTCGCGAATACCAGCGGCAAGTAGTCATCAACGCCAAAGCACTTGCGGCTGGGTTGGCCAAGCACAGCTATCGAATTGTTTCCGGAGGCACAGATAATCATCTCATGCTGGTCGATCTTCGCCCAAAGGAAATTAACGGGAAGGAAGCGCAGGATGTCCTTGATCGCGCCGGTATCACGGTGAACAAGAATGCGATCCCGTTCGACACTTATCCGATTTTCAAGCCGGGCGGCATCCGCGTTGGCACTCCGGCGGTCACGACGCGCGGAATGAAGGAAGAAGAGATGCTGGAGATCGCGGACCTGATCGCCGAAGCACTAGGCAATCGCACCGACGCGGACGCGCTAGAGAGAGTCCGCCGAAAAGTGCTCGATTTAACGAGAAGATTCCCGCTGCTTATCTAAAAGTCGCGCGACAGTAGTGGCTGTCGGGTGCATTCCACACAGATTTGCAGGCTACACGTCCGCCAGTCGGACGGACTCGTCCTGTGGCGAGCCTGCTGCTACAGAAGATTTGCTACCTAATCGCCGGGAAACTGCGTAGTTTGCTGCGCCCCATGAATCGAGCAGCCGATCAACCCGCACCGAATCCATTACGCGAGGGTTTGTCGCAGCGCGGCGTGCCGCAACCGTGCAGTATTGTGATTTTTGGTGCAACGGGCGATCTCACTCAACGCAAACTCATCCCAGCGCTTTACGATCTTGCTGCCGACGGCGACCTCCCGCCCGCCGTGGCAATCGTCGGTTTCGCGCGGAGGGAGAAAAGTGACGACCAATTCAGGAGCGAGCTCGAAGAAGCCACGCGCAAATTTTCGCGCCAGCCGGTGCGCGATGAAATCTGGAAAACATTTGCGCAATCGATTTTCTATCATCAAAGCGAGTTCGCAGACGAGTCCGGTTACAAGAGCTTAGTTAAGCGTCTCGACGTAATCGACAAGGAACGCGGGACGCGCGGCAACCGACTCTTTTATTTTGCAGCGGCTCCCGACCAATTCGAGCCGATTCTGAAGCACCTGAAAGCCGCAGGTTTAAACGACACCTGCAAGGGAAGCTGGGCTCGCGTCATCGTCGAAAAACCGTTTGGCAGCGATCTCGCTTCAGCGCGGGAACTCAATCGCATTGTCCGCAATTCCTTCACCGAAGAGCAGACGTATCGGATTGATCATTTCCTCGGCAAGGAAACCGCGCAGAACATTCTGGTCTTGCGATTTGCGAACGCGATTTTCGCGCCCCTGTGGAACACACACTACATCGACCAGGTGCAAATCACCGCTGCGGAAACGCTCGGAGTTGAGACGCGTGCCGGCTTCTACGAACGAACGGGCGCTTTGCGCGACATGGTGCAAAATCATCTGCTCCAACTCCTTTGCCTGGTTGCGATGGAGCCACCGACAGATTTAAGCGCTGACAGTATCCGTGATGAAAAAGTGAAGGTGGTGCGGTCGCTTCGCCGATTGCCACGCAATGAAGTAGCGGCCAATGTTGTGCGCGGGCAATACGCCGAAGGTGCGATCCATGGCGATCCGGTGGCTGGTTATCGCCAGGAGCAAAACGTGAAACCGGATTCGCAAACCGAAACGTTTGTCGCATTGCGTCTTTTCATCGACAACTGGCGCTGGTCCGATGTGCCGATCTACATGCGTGTCGGGAAACGCCTTCCTAAATCGGCTACGGAGATTTCCATCCATTTCAAAAAAGCTCCAGCCGTTCTGTTCAACAGAGGCCTGAGCGACCAAAACGTGCTTGTCATCAGGATTCAGCCCGACGAAGGAATTTCATTGCGGATTCAGGCTAAGGTCCCGGGCGCGAGTTTTCGCATCGAGCCGGTTAAAATGGATTTTCATTACGGAACATCCTTTGGCAAAGCCAGCCCGGAAGCATACGAACGGCTCCTGCTCGATGCGATGAGTGGCGACGCCACACTGTTTGCGCGTCGCGACGAAGTCGAGGAAGCTTGGGCTTTCATCGATCCTATCGAGGAGGCGTGGCACACAAAAAAGGATGCACCTGGTCTGTTTTTCTATCCGGCCGGATCGTGGGGTCCAGAAGAAGCCGACGATCTTCTTGCGCGGGATGGTCGGACATGGAGGAGATTATGAGCGTGGCGAACCTTCACGGTAGCGCACGCGTCTCGCGTGCTGGCGACGGCGTCCTCGCCGTCGCGAACTTCCCTTTCCCAATGCAACCCGCGCTGCGCGATTCATTCACAATAAGAGATTGTTTCGGCGCGACGCCGAAACCAGCACGCGAGACGCGTGCGCTACCCAAACTCTGATGGCCGCTGTTACTGAAACTTATTCACTCGGAGAGTCCGTCGAACTGGGCAGGATCGACCGGGAACTAAAGAAGCTTTGGGAACAAGGCGAAGGCGCAATGACTCGCGCCTCTCTCGTAAACCTTGCCGTTTACAGCGAAGAACCCGGTTCACTGGAAAAAAACACGCAGCTCATCGCGAAAATTGCCGAAAACCATGCCTGCCGCGCCATTGTTATCGGAGCTGATTGCAAAGCGAAAGAAAATCGCGTGGAAGCCTGGATCAGCGCGCATTGCCATGTCAGCCGCGCCGGCAGCAAACAAGTTTGCTCCGAACAAATCTCATTTCTGCTCCAGGGACCGTGCACGACTTTGCTACCGAGCATTGTCTTTTCGCATTTAGATTCCGACCTGCCGTTCTACCTCTGGTGGCAGGAGGAATTCTCTGGCCCGATGGACCCACAACTTTGGGCTTGGGTTGACCGCGTCATCTACGACAGCCAGGGCTGGAAGGATTTTCGCGCGCAACTGCATTTGGTCGAGACCGCTCAGCAGGAAGCCAGGCAGCGCATCGTGCTTTGCGATTTGAATTGGACGCGATTGGATAGGGTTCGTTTCGCACTCGCCCAATTTTTCGATCATCCGGCCTCGCATCATCATTTTGCCAAAATTAGGAAAGTGCGAATTGATTTCGCTCCAGGATTCCGTTCGACTGCCGTCCTCTTTGCCGGTTGGCTGGCCGCGCAACTAAATTGGCGCGCGAAAAAAACGACGGCGAACAAGTTACAATTCATCGGACCGGTGGATCGAAAGATCGACATCGAACTGCGCGAACGATCAGGAGAACCGATTCACGAAATCGCTCTGGAAACGTCCGAGGTGGAGTTTTTGGTGACCCACGCCAAGTGCGGCGATCTGCTGGAAGTTTCACGTCGGAAACCGGGTGAGAAGCACATCCCGCAGTTAATGCCCGCGGGAAAGAACGATCCGGTAAGTCTGATGAGTGAAGAGCTGATGCGCGGCGGACCGCACCATGTTTATCTGCATGCGGTTAATTGCATTCGCGATTTGCTGTAAGCAGGGGTGATTCTGGAGTGCGCCGACATGTCGGCGCTTTGGACCCAGGCGATCCCGCCATCGCGGGACCCCGTGTGAAAGCGATCCGGCGGCTGCCAGATAGCCGTAATCCAAATGGATATCTTCGGTCAGTTGCCGGACTCGACACGACGGGACGTAAGCTTGACTTTAGCGTCACTTTTTACTTTGATCGTAGCGTGCCTGCCAAGGATAACGGGGCTTCCCTGAGCACGATTGGTCCGGCGGCTGCCGGACAAAACGGCGCTGTCGCGTTTGTCACCACCCAATGGAGCATGGTGCTAACGGCGCAGGGCGACTCGCCAGAGGCGGACAAGGCACTTGAAAAACTTTGCCGTACTTATTGGTGGCCGATTTATGGTTTTGTGCGGCGCCAAGGCCACTCCCCGGAAGAGGCGCAAGATCTTACCCAAAGTTTTTTTGCGTTCCTACTCGAGCGAAAAGGCTTGGATACAGTCGGGCCGGAGAAAGGACTGTTGCGTTCGTTTTTTCTTGCATCGGTAAAAAATTTCCTCGCTAACGCGCGTCGCAGCGAAATGGCTGCCAAACGCGGCCAGGGCCATTCGGCGCTGTCTTTGGAAGAATTGCTCGGGCGGGAGCGCGCCCATCTTGAGCCAATAGACACTTTGACCGCCGACCGAATTTACGAGCGCGAATGCGCTTTGGCACTGCTCGATCAAGTGCTTGGCCGGCTCGCTGAAGAATATCGGATGTCGGGCAGCGCCATGTTATTCGACCGGTTGAAACAACTCCTTGCCGGTGAACCGGACCGGCCTTCGCAAGCCCACATCGCGCAGGAGTTGGGGATGACCCAAAACGCCGTAAAACAGGCGTTTCACCGTCTCCGCCATCGATATGGGGCCTTGGTGCGCGATGAGATCGCCGCGACGGTCGCAAAACCCGCCGAGATTGAAGATGAGTTGCGGCATTTTATCGCTGTATTGCAAACTTAAAGACACGACAGAAATTACACGAATTATCACAAATGGGCGTGGACACGAATTACACGAATTGGCACGAAGCTCATCAAATCCTATTGGTGCAAATTAGTGAAATTCGTGTCTCCATTGGTGTGAATTCGTGAAATTAGTGTCTCACGGATATGCAGAAAGCTGAGACAACGGATGCCCGAGTTTGCGGTAAATGCGGGAACACCATCTTTGAGACCGCACCGCAGGGGCTTTGCAGCGTTTGCCTTCTTGACACCGCCCTTAGCATTCTGACGGAGCCTCTAGGCCCGAAAGCGTTCGGGGATGACGCTGACTCCGTAGATGCCGCAGCACTGTTCAGTGCATCCGACGATTATGAGCTGCTGGAGGAGATTGGCCGCGGTGGGCAGGGCGTTGTGTATCGTGCCAGGCAGAAGAGTCTCAACCGCACAGTTGCATTAAAGATCATCGGACTCGGCCCGGGCACTACCAAAGCGCATCTCAAACGGTTTCGTCTTGAGGCAGAGGCTGCCGCAAGGTTGAACCACCCCTTCGTGGTGCCGATCCACGAAATCGGGCAGCGTAACGGCCGCTGTTATTTCAGCATGGGATTGGTCGAAGGAGGTCGGCTTGATCAAATTGCTAAACGCGAGCTGATGTCGCCCCGCCAGGCTGCCGAAATGATCACGAAGCTGGCGCGGACGGTTCACTACGCCCACGAACACGGCATCGTGCATAGAGACATCAAGCCGGGGAATATTTTGCTCGATACGAAAGGCGAACCGCATCTGACCGATTTCGGTGTGGCGCGGCTGCTTGAAACAGAAAACGATGCGACTCGCACGATCGAGGTTTTGGGGACGCCGAGCTACATGGCCCCCGAACAAGCCCAAGCCAATCAGGGACAAGTCAGCAGCGCAACCGATGTTTACGGCCTTGGTGCCGTGCTTTACCAATTGCTGACCGGTCAACCGCCGTTTGTCGGAGGAACACCTTATGAAACTGTCCGCTTGCTGCTGGACACCGAGCCACGACAACCACAGCTCTCAAATCCGAAAGTCGATCGCGATCTATCCACGATCTGTTTGAAATGTCTCGAGAAAGATCCAAAGCGCCGCTACTCCTCTGCGCTTGCGCTTGCCGAAGATCTAGAACGCTGGCTAAGGCGTGAGCCGATTGAAGCCCGACACGCGGGCGTGTTGACCCGAGGACAAAAATGGGTGCGACGGAAACCAGCTATTGCGGGCGTAATCGCGTTGTCGCTGACTTTGGCAGCAGCCATAGGCGTCATCTTTTGGAAGAGCGATCTTGTCCAACATCCGTCAACAACCGGAATCGCGGTACTGCCATTTGAGAACCTGAGTAACGATAGAGAGGACGCCTCCTTTGCCGACGGCGTCCAGGATGACCTTTTGACCAAGCTTGCAAACATTGCCGACCTCAAGGTCATCAGCCGCACCAGCGTCATGCAATATCGCGGCGAGCGAAACATGCGCCAGATCGGTGAAGCGCTTCACGTATCTCACGTGCTGGAAGGTAGCGTGCGCAAGACCGGTGCCTGGCTCCATATCAACGCGCAATTGATCGACACGCGCACCGATTCGCACGTCTGGGCGAGACAATACGATGGCGATCTAAAAGACCTCTTCGCGATCCAGAGCGAGATAGCCCAAAAAGTTGCGGAGCAGCTCCACGCCAAGATCTCGCCGGACGAGAAACTCGCCATCGAGCGGCCGCCAACCGTAGATCTCACTGCGTTCGATCTTTACAGCCGCGCCAAAAATCTTTTTCTGGCGGTCGGCTTTAGCAGTAATGGGAGAACGGATTTGCTACAGGCTGCCGATTTGTTGAACCAAGCTATTGCGCGAGATCCATCATATTTCCAAGCGTATTGCCAACTCGCCTACGCTCATGACCTGCTTTATTTCTTTGGCGACGATCACACTCCCGCGCGCCGGGAGTTAGCGGAAGCGGCCATCCAGTCGGCACTTCGCCTCCGTCCCGATGCAGGCGAAGCACATCTTGCGCGCGCAGGACATCTTTATCGCGGATACCTCGACTATGATGGCGCTCTGGCTGAGATCGAGATCGCGCGCCAGACCCTGTCCAATGATGCTCGGATATTCGAACTCAAGGGCTACATCGAGCGTCGCCGCCCAGGCGGCAGCCAGGAAGAAGCGTTACGCAACCTCGAGCGCGCAATCGAGCTCGACCCGCGCAACAAGTACCTGTTGCAGCAGGCTTCACTTAGTTACGGCTTTCTCCGGCATTATCGCGACGAGGGAGCGGTGTTGGACCGGGTGCTAGCCATCGACCCAGCCGACGACGAGACGAAAGTCTCCCGTGCATTTCTGGAATTCGATTGGAAAGCGGATACCCAACCCTTGCATCAATTGATCGATGAAATCCGCGCGAAACATCCTGCTGAAGTTCAAAGTGTCGCCGATAGCTGGCTTACCTGCGCATTAGCGGAGCGCGACCCTGCCGCTGCTGTCGATGCTTTAGCGGAGTTGGGCGAAAACAGTTTTGGTAGTGAAACAGTACGATTCAGCTCGCGTTTTGTGGAAGGTCTTATCGCTCGGATGAGGAAAGATGACAGGAAAGCACGGTCCGCTTTCACTGCTGCGCGAGTGGAGCAGGAGAAAATCGTGCAGGCTCAACCAAATTACGCCCCGGCGCTCTGCGTGCTTGGTTTGATCGATGCTGCCTTGGGACGAAAAGAGGAGGCACTGCGCGAAGGCCGGCGCGCGGTTGACCTCCTTCCGGTGGAAAAAGATGCACTTAACGGCGCGCACATCATCGTATGTCTAGCAATGATCGCTGGGTGGACCGGTGACAAAAATCTCGCCTGCGAACAGCTTGCCATCGCCATGCGGTATCCGACCTCGCCCAGCTATGGCCATCTGAAACTGCTCCCGTTTTGGGACCCGCTGCGCGGTGATCCGCGCTTTGAAAAAATCGTCGCCTCCCTCGCGCCAAAGTAAATCTAACCACGGATTACACTGATAACGCGGATGGGTAGGCAGCGCCGAATCGTGTGTCCTATTGTAGGGCGTCTGTGTCAGACGTCACCCAGGAATCATCCGTAATATCCGCGCCATCCGTGGTTTCTTTAAAAAAAGCAAGGTTTTGGCATAACCTTTGCCCAAATTTCGTTTTGTACATGTTGATCACCCTATCCGTTACATCGATGCACCTCACCAAGCGAAGCCTTTGGCCTAAGTATATTCGTGGCTTGCCACGCCGAAGCCTCGTGCGAAGGCGGGTCCTCTCATTGGTGCCGGCTGGCTTGAATTCGTGGTTAAAGACCTATGAATAAGAACTCCACTTCTCAACCTGTCCGCCGTAGCCTTGGCGAAGGCGGATCCGCACCTGCCCACCGTAGCCTCTCGACCCGACGTCCCGTCCTCCGCAGTAGCTCTGCTACGGAGGGTGGAAGCCTTGCGCGAAGGCTGGTCAGCGAAGGCGGGTTCTTTAATATCCGCGTTTTAATCGGTCTCTTTATTTTGCTGACCGGCGTGTCTCTGGCGCTCTTCGCCACGTCCGCTACCGGACGGACTCGCCATGGCGACGCGAATCCGTCTCGACGCGGCTTTGGTCCTGCCACGACGGGATTTGGTGAAATAAAAGGATCATCGGCGGCACCAGCGAGCGCCAACTGGATCTGGCAGAATCCGCTGCCGCAAGGTAACACCCTCAACAGCATTTTCTTCACTGATGCCAACAACGGAACAGCTGTAGGAGTTACTGGCACAATTATTCGCACTACTGATGGCGGGGCGAGTTGGAATTTGCAAACAAGTGGAACAACGGCAAATCTATTGGGTGTTTCTTTCAGTGATGCCAATAACGGAACAGCTGTAGGAGATCCTGGCACAATTATTCGCACTACTGATGGCGGCGCGAGTTGGAATTTGCAAACAAGCGGAACAACTCTTCAGCTTCGTGGAGTTTCGTTCACCGACGCAAATAACGGAACGGCTGTGGGCCTAGTCGGTACCATTCTCAGAACAACAGACGGCGGGAACACCTGGGCTCCTCAATCAAGCGGAACCGAGAATGATCTTTCTGGAGTTTCATTTACAGATGCAAACACTGGAACCGCGGTGGGGGGATCGTGCGCACTCCACGGAGAAAGCACCATTCTCAGAACAACCGATGGCGGCAAGACGTGGATGAACCAAGCAAACCCGGGAACGGCGTGTCTTTTCGCCGTTTCCTTCACTGACGCCAACAACGGAACGGCGGTAGGTAAGAATGGCACAATTGTTCACACTAATGATGGCGGGGCAAGTTGGAATTTGCAAACAAGTGGAACAAGTGAGAATCTTTTCGCCGTTTCCTTCACTGATGCCAACACGGGAACAGCTGTTGGTATTGGTGCTTATAGTGGCACAATTGTCAGGACAACAGATGGTGGAAATAGCTGGGTTAATCAGTCGAGCGGGTTAACAGATCCCGCTTATGGGATTAACTTTTTTGGCGTTTCTTTTACAGATGCTAATAGCGGGACGCTTGTTGGCGATCATGGTATAATCTTAAGAACTACCGATGGTGGGCAAAACTGGGTTAGTCCGTTACCCGATATACCCCCCATAGGCTGGCTAGCTGACGTTTCTTTCACTGATGCCGACACAGGAACAGCAGTCGGTATCGATACTGATTATTACTCAGGATTAATCCTAAGAACGACGAATGGCGGAGCGACTTGGACGCCACAAATAACACAGGAAACACACTTTTATCCCTTCCACGGTGTTTCTTTCACTGATACCAACAACGGAACAGCGGTGGGAGACACTGGCACGATTGTTCACACTACTGATGGAGGTGCAAATTGGAATTTGCAAACAAGTGGAACAATATACGACCTAAATCATGTTTCTTTTACTGATGCCGACCATGGAACTGCGGTAGGCGGTTTCGGCACAATTCTTCACACTACTGATGGAGGTGCAAATTGGAATTTGCAAACAAGTGGAACAACGGAGCCTCTATCGGGTGTTTCTTTCACCGATGCCGACCATGGAACTGCGGTAGGCTACGATGGAAGAATTCTACGCACTACTGACGGCGGCGTAAATTGGAATCTGCAAACAAGTGGAACTTCATCATGGCTCCTCGCCGTTACTTTCACTGATAGCAACACAGGAACAGCGGTAGGCTGGGGGGGAACAATTCTACGCACCACTGATGGCGGCGATAACTGGAGTTTGCAAACGAGCGGGACAGGCGCAGGGCTCCTTGGCGTTTCCTTTACTGATGCCAACAACGGAACAGCGGTAGGTTGGATTGGCACAATTGTTCGCACTACTGATGGCGGTGCAAATTGGAATTTGCAAACAAGTGGAGCAGAGACAAGCTATAACCTCCTCGGTGTTTCCTTCACTGATGCCGACCACGGAACTGTGGTTGGCCTTTTCGACATAATACTCAGGACAGCAGAGCCGAAGCCAACCCCAACGCCAACCCCTACGGCGACGCCAACAGCAACACCTACCGCGACCCCAACCGCCACTCCAACACCAACGGCAACACCTAGTCCGACTGCTACTCCGACTCCTACTCCGACTGCTACTCCAACGCCGAAACCCACAGCCACGCCAACGGCGACGCCGACACCTACTCCTACCGCTACACCGAGCGTAACGCCGCTGCCTCGGCCAACCCCAGGGGCCACTGCGACACCTCGGGCGACTCCGCCGCCTCGACCTTAGAGGGTAGAGGTGCGGTGGCCCAGTTTTGCAGGCAATCGAGCTCTCACCTGGCGGGCAGGCAAGGGCAAGACTGTTGCTCAGGGTAGCCGTGCTCGACGCAGAGCTTCGACGAAGAAAATTGTCGCGAAGATATACCAACAGGGCTTTCACATTTATCGGAGGCCAGCGAGATGACCACTGGCGTTGTTTCAAAAGGCGGACACATTTCGCGGGCGCGTCGTTATCAGCTTCGGCACAAGCAGGCAGGGCTCTGCCTGTTGTGCCCGCTGCCAGTTGTAAGTAAGAATTACTGCGCAAAACACGCGGTCGCCGCTCGGGAACGGCAGCGCGCGCGGATGAAATTCAAACGGCGGAATCTGAGGGCCGCAAGCTATTCCTTTCTCGAGGACGAACAATTGATTGCGAAAGCAACCGCGACTGTCCGTCGCCGGATGGGCGTGAGCCCGGCACTTTCTGCAAGTGGCGATCAGTGGGCGGCATGACCCCCGAATCCGGGGACATCGCAGATAGAATCGCGATTGGCATTTACGGCAAGACCGGGTGCGCCGACGCGCAACAGGCGGGAGTCTTGTGATACCCGATACCCGCCCGGAAAACCAAACGCCCGCGGTCTGTGACCGCCGGCTTGTGGCGCAAGTTTTCAACCGCCAACGTGAGAGGTCGGCATCGGCGCCCATCGAGCACCCCTACAGAAACAGCGCGCACAACTCATGCGTATTTTTCCCGATTGAGAATAATTCACTGGCCCGTTGAAAGCCACGCTCGCCGAAACGCCGCGCCAAGCCAATATCGTCAAGCAGACGCTCGATTGCACCCGCCAGTGCAGCAACATCGCCCGGCGGAACAAGGAACCCGGTTTCGTTTTGGATTACCATTTCGGGAATCCCGCCGATCGACGTCGAGACGACCGGTAGCCCTGCCGCCATCGCTTCCATGATTACGGTGGGCAGATTATCCATGCCGCCGTCGGGATCGATCACGCTTGGCAACACGAAAGCGCTGGCGGCAGCCAAATGTTCCCGTATTTCATGTTGCGCCTTTGCGCCCGGCAGTTCGACGCTGTCTTCCAGATCAAGCTGCGCGATCTCTTCCCGCAGCTGTTGCTCGAGCGGGCCTTCGCCAATGATCTCGCACCGAAATGATTTTCCGCGCTCCACAAGCAACCGACAGGCGTTAAGCAAATCGGCAAAGCCCTTTTTCGCGATCAACCGGCCGACCGCGACGATCAACGGTGGAGTGGACAAGAAATCCGCGCGTTTGAACGGCGTCAGGTCCAGGCCGTTGTAGATGCGCTGAATTTGATTCGGACTCCCTTGGAAGCGCTCCCGCAGAAATCTTTCCGCGTAATCGGTTTCGGTAACGACGACGCGCGCTGCATTAACCAGCTTGTCCAGACCGATTTGAAAATCTCGCGGCGCGAAAATGTCGTTGGCATGTGCAGTAAAGCTGAAACTGATCGGAAAAAATCTGCCGATCCAGAAAGCGGTGCGCGCAGCCATTCCGGCGAAGTGCGCGTGCACGTGGCGAATGCCGATTTTTTGCAGACGTAGTCCAACATAAACGGCTTGATAAAGACGAAGAAAATCGGTGCGCCTGCCCCACTCATCGAGAGCGGCGATAACTTCGTGCGCCAGCTCTCCTTTCTTGGACGCTCGCTGGACGTCGTGTAACAAACGCTCCTCCTCGGGGAGGTAATGCACGCTTTCGACAATGCATTCGTCCCAGTCCTGTGGCGGCTCGTCCTTCGGCTTACGGATCGAGAAAATGGGTGGAGCAATCCCTTGTCGAGCAAGCTCGGCGACTTCTCGATAACAGAACGTCTGACTAAATGACGGGAATCGCTCGAAAAGATAAGCGAACTGTGTCATCGCAAGAATGACGAATGACGAATGACGAATGACGAATGAATGACGAAGCTCGAATCACAAAAGAAAATCCTCATGTGCGCTTTGACCCGAGGTGTTTTCATTCTTTCGTTTTTCATCATCTTGATTTCGTCACCGTTGTGCTTCGTCATTAACCATATGTTGTTTGCTTATCATTTTCCCACTTCTCCAAATCTTCGAGAAGATCAGATGCAGTTCCCTTGCTTCTAACCAGAGCTTCCTGGCGTGCGGTTTCAGCTCGGGGACAGCACGAACCGCCATGCGCAGAAAATGCTTCACTTCACGCGTCTCTTTCTTGCATGTCCCAATCGATTTTAGAAACTCCTTCTTTGAAACTGCATCATCTGCCTCGACGTAATTCGCTCCTACACTAGTTCCCGCGCCCACGAGTTGATTGATGATCCGACTCGTCAAAGCGTTCTGTGGAATTGCTTTTGCAAAATCGATGACTGCTTCGCCAAAATGCGCCGTTCGCTCCTTCAAGATCATAAGTGCGCTTTGGCATCGGCTCCTCGCAAACGAGTGCAGTTTCGTCACGCCAGAACGCTTCCTCAAAATCGTCGCGGTCCCTTTGGGATTTAATCATTCCTTCGTCATTCGGCATTCGCCATTCGTCATTCCTAACCACTTCCGCGTTTTACTGGAATTGGTTTCCCGGACTCATCGACAGCGACGAGAGTAAACACGCCGTGCGTGACGCGAAGCTGCTCGCCAGTCATATAACGCGTTACCCATACCTCCACCGGAATGGTCATCGAAGTCCGCCCGATTTTCTCCACTCGCGCATAACATCTGACCGTGTCCCCTACCCGCACGGGTTGGAGAAATGACATCCCTTCCATCGCCACGGTAACGACTCGTGCTTGCGCAGTTTTCGCCGCAAGAATGCCGCTGCCCAAATCCATTTGAGAGGTCAACCATCCGCCGAAAATGTCGCCATTCGGATTTGTGTCTTTGGGCATGGCAATCGTTTGGATGACCAGCTCACCTCTGGGTTGATCCGACATTTAGGCGGCAAAATAGCACATTCTGCGACCTCGCAATCTTCCTCTTCCTCTGCTTCTGCTTCTTTTGTCTTTCTATAGAAGAAGATTCAGAGGAAGCGGAAGAGTTAGAGGATCAACATGCAATCGCCATAGCTGTAGAAGCGATAGCATTCTCGAATTGCTTCCTGATAGGCCCGAAGCACAAACTCGCGGCCGGCAAATGCGCTCACGAGCATGAGCAAAGTTGAGCGCGGCAAATGAAAATTCGTCAGCAGAAGATCGATGGCCTGAAACCGGTATGGAGGATAAATGAAAATGTCAGTGGAGCCGGTTTGCGCAATGAGTTTTCCGTTTTGGCGGTCCGCCGATTCCAACACACGCACTACCGTTGTGCCAACAGCTGCGATTCGCCTGGCGTCGTTGATCCTGGCGGCGGGAGAAGAGGAAATAGAAAAATGCTCGGCATGCATGCGATGCTCGGCAATGTTTTCCGGGCGCACGGGCAGGAATGTTCCCGTGCCCACGTGTAACGTCACGAAAGCGTGCGGAATCTCGGTTAAAATCTCCGGGGTGAAGTGGAGACCGGCAGTCGGCGCTGCGAGCGCACCCGGAGCTTGGGCGAAAACAGTTTGGTAACGCGTTGCATCTTCAACGTCGCTGTCGCGTCCGATGTAAGGCGGCAACGGCATTGAACCACCGGAATAGAGGTCCACATCTTGATCCAACACCACGATGCGCTCGCCATCGGAGGTGACTTTCTCTACCTGCACCGTCGCAGTATCAATCGTTGTAGTGGCGCCGACCCGCATTTTGCGGCCCGGCTTGACCAGGCATTTCCAACGCCTCGAGCCAAGGCGTTCGAGAAACAAAAACTCAATTGCGCCATCGTTAGAGAATCGTCGCGCGGGCAGTACCCGCGTATCGTTTAAGACCAAAAGATCGCCCGGTTGCAAAAATGTTTTCAGTTCGCGGAATTGTCGATGCTCGACCGTTTGCGCATCGCGACGAAGGACCATCATGCGAGAATCCGCGCGACTCTCGACCGGCCGCTGCGCAATCAGATCGCGCGGTAAATCGTAATCGTAATCGCTCAGCCGGGCGCTCATTGGTTGCCGGAACATAGCCATTCTGGCTGTGCGCCCAACGGACATGATGCCCGTTGCAGCGGGCTACAAGCCACGCTGGCCGCACAGGCTACAAGCCTGTGTTCCGAAAGAATTTGCAACTGACCGCAAAATTTTGGATGATCGCCTCACGTGAGACAAGCAGCTCTCGATTTAGTCATCGCGGCGTTGGAGAAGATTCGGGAGACGAGCGATCACTTGCCGCGTGCATCGAGAACTACGCTCGCACACTTGCGATTCGTTGCGCCGAACAAAGCAGAACTGCTGGCACCGATTCGTGAGCGTGTCCGTGTTTGCACAAAATGCGCGCATCTCGCCTGTTCGCGGACGCAGACAGTCTTCGGCGTCGGGAATCCGGACGCGGAACTGATGTTCATCGGCGAAGCCCCCGGCGTGGACGAGGACAGGCAAGGTGAGCCATTTGTTGGGCGCGCAGGTCAATTGCTCACGAGAATTATCGAGACGATGGGCCTTCGTCGCGAGGAAGTATACATTGCTAATATCTTAAAATGCCGACCGGACACGCCACCGGGCTCTTTTGGCAACCGGCCACCGACGCCGCTCGAAATGCAGACATGCCGGCCGTATCTCGTCGAGCAGATCGACATTATTCAGCCGAAGGTCCTTGTCGCGCTTGGTGCGGCCGCCGTCGAGGGTTTGCTCGGGACACGGGCAACCATGCGGGAATTGCGCGGCAGATGGCATTCATACAACGGAACACCTCTGATGATCACTTATCACCCCGCCTACTTGCTTCGAAATCAGTCGCCGTCCGAGAAACGGAAGGTCTGGGAAGATATGCTGCAAGTTTTGGAACGACTCGAGCGGCCGATCACCGAGCGACAACGAAATTATTTTCTGTAATTCTGTAGCGGCGCTCCATGAGCGTCGCATTAATTCGAGCGACGGTCACAGACCGGCGCTACAGCCTCGCTCGTCGATACATCGCATCGATGCGTTTGCGCGAGGCGAAAGTAGCGGCGAGCGACAAAATCATCCGGCGCACTTCACTGCGGCGCACTTTGATTTTGCGTTGCAACGCCATCGCGCTGGCGTCACGCAAGAGCGCAAGGGTGCGAGCTCCGATCAACGCTGGTAAAACCGTGGCAGCCCGCACCCGCCTGTTCCCTATCGCACGCGAATATTGCATTCCGCATTCCAGTTCATCTTGCGCTTTCTGAGTCCAGCGTTCGTAAATCGGTTGGAAGCGCTCTGGTTCGGACAGGATCTGCGCAGCCGGAAGATCAGCCGCGCTCAATTCCTCCTCCGGAAAATAACATCTGCCCGCTCGGAGATCGGAGCCGGCGTCGCGCAGAACATTGATCAATTGAAGTCCCATGCCGTAGCGCTTGCCCAGTGCACGCATCTCGTCTTCGGTCAGGCTGGCGAAGTTTCGAACATGTCTGAAGCAGAGTCGGGTCCAGAATTCGCCCACACAGCCTGCTACCAGGTAAGTGTATTCATCCAGATCGGCCGCACTTTGGAGCGCGCGAGTTTCTGCCGGGTTATCGAAGCGCTCGAGATCAAGCATCTGACCGCGGGTGATTTTCTCAAGGACGACGCGAATGTCATGGCGATCCCGCGCCTCCACATGCTCCAGCCATTCCAAACAATCTGGCAGAGAGCGGAGGAGCGTTCGTTCGGCTGCGTTCTCCTGTAGCGGCACAAACGATGCGGTAAGATTGATAACGACATCGTGCGAAGCTCTGCCCTGAATCCCATTCGACAGCATCTTTAAAGTCTCCGTTCGGACGGTTCCGGAAATTCGTGTTGTATCGGCGACGGTGTCTGTCGTCCGTGCAAGCAAGTACGCCAGTGCAACCGGTTCGCACAATTGCGCCGGCAAAAGCCGGATGGAAAGATAAAACGAGCGCGAGACCGAGCGCAGAATCGCGGTGTGCAATTTTCGAATAGACGTGTCGAGCGCTGCGCCGACGCTGACTTCGGCAAGAGATTTCATCGGCCGATATTTCTGAGCTCGATTCGATTTGGCGCCGAGTTGCCCAGGCCGAGCTGACTGGCATAGCCGATGTAGGCGGCCGCGGATCCGATAGGAGGCAGACTTGCGCCTGCACGCCACTGCTCCAAACGTCTCAGCGCCACGGCATCCAAAGCCACCGGATCCTTGCTCGCATAGAGCGTGGCGTGATGGACTGCATAGTTCGGCTGCGACTGCGGGCCGCCGGCATATTGCGCGACGAGGCCGTCCATCAAGTTAAAGGCCACTTTCTTTGCGATGACCGGATCGCTGTAAATTTCGGCGAGACTCTCGGCGCCAAAACGAGAGCCTTGAGCAAAACGACGCCAGTTATCGATATTCGCTATTGTCACGTTATAGATACAACCGGCGATTCCATTCATCTCGCTGCTGCTCATTACGGGGACATTGATGATCTTCGTCACTTCAGTCGAAATGATCTTCGAAAAATGGCTGACGTTGCTTGTATTCTCCGTGTCTGAAAGGAGCGGCATTTTACCTTCGTCGCTCCGGAAATCGAGATCGCCCCAAACTAATTTGCCGATCACTGGCGCGGAGAGGATCGCTTTCGGATCATAGCCATTGCGTGGAGCGATTCCTGTGACCTGGTAGCCATCCACTACCGATCGATAACCGGCTTCTTTGATTCCGCCCAAAGACCGGTCCCAAACAATAATGCTGCTGCGCGGATGACCCGCCGCGACGAGCCCGTCGACAATCGCATTCACGACGTCATGATGCGTAGTGAAAAGTTCGCCGCCGGCTGCAGAGATTTTGATTCCTATCCTGTCGCTCGGAGAAACCAGCGATGCCCATGCCTTGGCGACGTCAGGCTGCCCGGTTGCAGCAAGAACAAGCCGGTTGACCATCTCACGCACAACGCGCGGATTTGTCTTGTAGCCACTGATTGCACCGGGATCATGCACAGCATATACGATCGACGGCGTGGCCGCAGGCGGCGCTCCCTGCCCAAACCCGGGGGCGATGGCGCAAAAAAGAACAAGAGCTACGTTTCGCATTTACAAGGTACCTTAAGGTGGCAACGGATTTTATGAGCGACCGGGCAAATCACAACTGCATCCCCAAACGCGCATACACCTTTGTAGGTCGCTTGCGTGAAACGCCATCTTCATGGCTGGCGTCTGACACAGACGCCCTACAACCTGGAGGCAGATAAGTGAACCCAATTCGGCATCTCTATGTTCACATCCCCTTTTGCGCGCGGATCTGCCCGTATTGCGCGTTCTACAAGGACCTGCTCGATCGTTCGCAAACGCAGCGATTTTGCGAGGCGGTATTGTTTGAGCTTGAGGAAAGGACTCGCGTTTTCGACGTCGTGCCAAAAACAATTTATCTCGGTGGTGGGACACCTACGGCGCTCAACACTTCGCAATTAGAATTTTTGCTCGGAGGTTTTCACCAGCGGCTTGATCTCTCCGAATTAGCAGAATGGACTCTTGAAGCAAATCCAGGGAGCGTGTCCGCGCGCAAGGCCGCTCTGTTATACAAACTGGGAGTGAATCGAATTAGTCTCGGGGTTCAGTCCTGGGCCAACACCCTGCTCAAAATCCTCGGACGGGAACATAACGCAGACCAGGCCGAGCAATCATTTCATATTCTGCGGGAGGCGGGATTTTCGAATATCAATGTCGATCTCATGTTCGGCCTCCCGGGTCAGACCGTTCGGCAATGGCGACGGACCCTGGAGAAAACTGTTTCGTTGCGTCCTGACCACATTTCCGCGTACTGCCTTACGTACGAGGAGGACACGGAATTTTTTGTGCGCCAGTCGCGAGGCGAACTCAAAGCGAATCCCGATACGGATGCGGATTTCTTTGAGATGGGGATGTCGATTCTGGAGGAGGCCGGCTACGAGCATTACGAGATCTCGAACTATGCGCGTCCCGGTTTTTCGTCGGTTCACAATCGCGCCTATTGGTCGGGCGAAGATTACCTCGGCGTTGGTCCAAGCGCGTTTTCGACCGTGGGAATGCGTCGTTGGCAAAATCTTGCTGACTACCGTGCGTATGCGGATCGGACTTTGCTGGGACAATCGCCGATTGCGGCGACGGAACACCTGACGGCCGAAATGAAACGCGCGGAAAGAATCGCCCTTTCTCTGCGAACGCGCGAGGGGATTTCAGCTGCGGAACTGCAACGCTTCGCCCGAGAAACAGATGAGTTTACTGCGCTCGGGTTGCTTCGAGAATCGAATGGCAAATTCCTTCTTACGCGAAGAGGCAAATCGCTGGCCGATTCCGTTGCGGCGGCGTTTGTGTAGCGGTCGGCCCTCCGGGCAATGCGATGCGCAGCTTGTTAATGCATTAGCGCTGCGCTTCGCACGGTAAAGCGGCTACAAGACGAGCCACTAGTCAACAGCTCCATAGCGGCGTTGCCGGCGACCGTATTCCTCCACCGCGGCGACCAGATCTTTCTTTGTGAAGTCCGGCCAAAGTTTCGGCGTTACGTATATTTCCGTGTAGGAAAGCTGCCAAAGAAGAAAATTCGACAAACGCATTTCACCGGAAGTGCGAATGAGCAGGTCGGGATCGGGGTAATACCGCGTGTAAAGGTGTTTGCTGAACATCTCGACATCGATCATTCCCTTGTCGATATGACCCAGCTCAACCGCGCGAAGCAAACTTTTGATCCCGTCGATGATCTCGAGTCGCCCGCCGTAGCTGAGCGCCAGGATCAGGGTCAGGCCGATATTACCGGCGGTTTGCTCGATTGTCTTGTGTAGTTGCTCCTGCGAACGCTCGGGAAGATCGGTCAGTCGGCCGATCGCCTGAAGACGGACATTCTTCTCGATCAGTTCCGGTGTCTTCTCTTTTAAAAACTTCTCCAGCAGACGCATAAGCGAATGGACTTCGCCTCTGGGACGCTGCCAGTTTTCAGCGGAGAAAGCGTAGAGTGTCAGATATTCGACTTTCAATTCGCCACAACCCTCCACGCATTCCCGAACGGCCTGAGCGCCTGCTTCGTGACCTTTGATTCGCGGCAAGCCGCGGCCCCTGGCCCACCGGCCGTTGCCATCCATGATGATCGCGATATGTCGCGGAACGGTTTTCACGTTTGCGGGCGTTGGCTACAGGACAATGGTCTGACCGCGTGCTGGCCCGACACTAACTATCGACAGTTTTGCTCCCGTTAACTTGGAAATGTATTTGATGTATTTCCCTGCTGCCAAAGGGAGTTGCGAAAATTTTCGCGCCGAATGCGTAGTTCTCTTCCAGCCACTTACCTCTTCATAGACTGGTTTGCAATTAGCTAGCTGTGTGGCATCAGAGGGCGGAACGTTCAAGCGCTTCCCATTTAGCTCGTACGCGACACAGATGCGAATCGGATCGACATCATCGAGCCCATCAAGATTTGTAATGGCGAGTTCGTCGATTCCGTTGATCATCGTTGCATAATGAGTTGCCACGGCGTCAAACCAACCGCAGCGGCGTTTGCGTCCCGTGGTCGCTCCAAACTCGCGTCCCAGGCTGTGAAGCTTTTCGGTCAGTGGCTGGTCCTCCGTGGGTAATGCCCCCTCGCCCACGCGCGTCGTATATGCCTTCATGACGCCAACCACGCGATCCACCCGATGCGGCGGCACACCCGTACCCGTGCATGCGCCGCCCGCCGTAGTGTTCGAAGAAGTCACATAAGGATAGGTGCCATGGTCAATATCGAGGAATGTGCCTTGCGCCCCCTCAAAGAGGATTTCCTTACCGCGTTCAAGGGCACGATGAAGATACACAACCGTGTTGCTGACGAAGGGGCGCAAATTCTCTCCAGCTTTAAGATAATTTTCGTTGACCTCACGAAAGTTGATCGGTTTCGCGCCCAGTGCCTGGAGGATTTTGTTGTTCTCGAGCGCCTTGGCCTCCAACTTTTTTGAAAAAACAACCGGCTGCATCAAATCGGACATCCGCAGACCCGTGCGCGCAGCTTTGTCTCCGTAGGCCGGGCCGATCCCGCGCTTGGTCGTTCCAATTTTGGCCCGGCCCTGGCGCAGTTCCCGCTGCTCGTCGAGGAGGCGGTGATAAGGCAGAACCAGATGAGCGCAGTCGCTGATGAGCAAATTCCTGCCGATTGTGATGCCCAGGTTTCGCAGGCCGTCGATCTCGGCGACAAGGGCGATCGGGTCGATAACAACGCCATTGCCGATCACGCAAATTTTTGCGCGCCGGAGGATTCCCGACGGGATGAGGTGCAGAATGTATTTGACGCCCCGATGAATGACGGTGTGCCCAGCGTTGTTTCCGCCCTGGCTGCGGACGACGATGTCGGCTTTGCCCGTGAGCACGTCGATGATCTTGCCTTTTCCCTCATCGCCCCACTGCGCCCCAATTAGAATTGTGTTGGCCATCGGAATCAGAAGATGGGCAAAAAATTTTCCCGATGCATCCGGCGACACACACTCGGGACTGCCGAAGAATCATATGTTGGTTGCGACACGCTGCAAGGTGTTTTGGTGCAGAAGCATCGTCGTCCCAACTGGCAACCAATCCCGAAGGCTTTCTGGGTGTCCAAATACTAGCCCGCCTAACTACCAGTCGAGCGTGTGATCTGGATCACTGGCAGCGGAAAACGCAGTTGCAATTCATCGTCCAGATAAATCTCAACGTGATGCAATCCGTACTGCTGGAACTGCACACCGCCAAAATAATGCACGTTCGTCGCGTGGCCTTCCATCTCCTTCAGTACGAACTCGACTTGCGCTTGTGCGATAACCTGCTGCTCGTCCACGCCGACGATGCGAGATTTTTGCCGAAATTTTCCTGTGCCACCACACCAACGCGTCCAGATGCACAGCCGCATGCAAGTGATCGGCAGGCCTGGCGCCGGAATAACACTGAGCACGCCCACTAACGTCTGCATCCCATTGGCTTCGCAGCGAACGTCCTCGCATAGAACGGCGCTTTGCAAATCAGGGAGAATGATGTCGGTCTCCATTGGCAGCTGATTACATCCACCCGCGCATCAGCAGCGTCAACAATCCGATCCCGAGCACAATCCGATAAATCGCAAATGGCACAAAGCCTCTCCGACGCACCCAATGCATGAACCAGGCTACCACGCCGAACGCTACAAAAAATGAAACCACAAAGCCGGTTGCAAGCACGACCCACTGGTGACCACTGATTGTCAGGGGCGCGATGCTCAATTCGTGATGATGTGGCATGATGCTTTTTAAAAAATCGTAACCAGTGGCCACAAACATGGTAGGTATTGACAGGAAGAACGAAAATTCAAGCGCGGCAGGGCGTGACATGCCGGCCACCTGACCAGCGGCGATGGTACACATCGAGCGCGAAGTGCCGGGGAAAACAGCGGAAAGAATCTGTGCTGCACCAATCCAGACCGCTTGTGGCAGAGTCATTTCCTCCATGTGTGTCGTGCGCGGCCGCGTGAAAACCGCGTCAACGATCCACATGATGATTCCGCCAATGAGGAGCGCCAGCGCCATAACCCAGAGGTTCTCCAGATTTTTGCCGATTTGTTTCGCTAAGGCCCAGGCCGGGACGGCTGTGACGACAAACGCAATCAACGTCAGGCTTAACGGATGCGTTAAGATGGTGCGATCTCCGCGTTCGCCCCTTGGAAATGTGCGCACAAACTGCACGATGCGGTGCCAAAAATATACTGGCAACGCCAGGATTGCGCCGAGCTGAATAACAATCGTGTACATTTTCCAGAAACCGTCCTGAAGATCGATGTGCAGTAACGCTTCACAGATGCGCAGATGCGCGGTTGAACTCACGGGAAGAAATTCCGTGAGACCTTCGACAATTCCGAGAAAGATCGACAAGAGATATTCGTGCATCGGTTGGATTGTTACATGGTTAACGGTTACATCGTTACATGGTTGCACCGACGAGGCATGTGCAGTTATTGGGTGTCGATGGCAAATGGGCTGTCTTTTGCAACTTTGTAACTCCTTTAACCATTTAACGGCGTAACCGCTACGCGCTCACAGCGCCTCCGTCCCGCGTTCGCCTGTTCGGACCCGCACCGCTTCTTCCACGTGCCCAACAAAGATTTTCCCATCACCGATCTTGCCGGTCTTAGCCGCGCGCAATATCGCTTCGACGGCGCGCGGCGCCTGATCGTCGGAAACAACCATCTCGATTTTTACTTTGGGAAGAAAATCGACCGTGTACTCGGTGCCACGATAAATTTCACTGTGCCCTTTTTGGCGGCCAAAGCCTTTTACCTCGCTAAGACTCATTCCTTCCACGCCTACTGCCACAAGCGCCTCTTTTACCGGCTCGGTTTTGAAGGGCTTGATGATCGCCTCGATTTTTTTCACCGCGCCAAGACTAGAACTCGCGCCCCAAATGGCAAGAACCGCTTCCTGCGGAATGCTGTTGCCTCCGCCGTCCTTGTCGGATTTGTACCGCGTGCAAGCATGTCGCGATTTGTGGTTGAGGACTCCGAGTAGAATTGCCTTATCTGTTTTTTGTCGCAGTCGACACGGCTGCCTTTACAGCTCAAGAAAGGCTACACAGCGTCAGATTTTGCGTCCGAATTTTTTCTCCAGCTCGGCCAGCGAAATCTGAATCATCGTCGGCCGCCCGTGCGGACAGCAGTAAGGCAGGTCGCATTCGAGCAAATCGCGAATCAGTTTCTCAACTTCGAGATACCCCAGCGGATCATTGGCTTTGACGGCATGGCGGCAAACAGTTTTGGCGATCATCTCTTCACCCATTCGCATCGATGAACTGCTGTTGCTGACGCTTCTAAGATCATCGATCACTTTGCTCATAAACTGCGCCGGATCTAACACGTTCAAAAAAGTCGGAAGGCTGTCGATCTTGAATGTATTTGGCCCGAAGCTCTCAATTCCGATGCCCATTTTTTCCAGGGTCGGCAAGTTGTGCTCGATCCAATCCGCATCGCGCGGAGGCAGATCGAAAGTCTGAGGAAGTAGCAGCTTTTGCGTTGGAACTCCCTGCTCTTCCATTTTTCGCCGCAACTCTTCGAAAAGAATACGCTCGTGCGCGGCGTGCTGATCGACCAGAACAAGCCCATTTGCGTTTTCCATCAGGATATAAAGCCTGTTGAGCACGCCAATAATCTGGAATTGCTGTCGGGTGCCATCGCCGCCGCTCGATTGCCGGGAAAGCGCCTCATCGGGTTTGACAGCTCTGCCGGGGTCATCCGCCTTCGCCGAGGCTACGGCGGACAGGTCGACGCCGGCTACAACAGGATCAAGATGCGGCAACTCGCGATCCGACACCTCTGGAGAAGTCATTTCGGGCCGCAATTTTAGATCGACAGTTGTCTTTTGCGGAATCGGGGACGGTGGCATGGCCGGCGCCTGAAATTTCTGCTGCCACCCCGTCCGGCCGCGTTCCAATGTTTGTTGAACGCCCCGAACGACTGCTTCACGCACTCCGCCTGGATCGCGAAAACGGACCTCACGTTTTGCCGGGTGAACGTTTACGTCGACGGCAGCTGGGTCGAGATCGAGAAAAAGAAAGGTGACCGGGTACTGCCCTTTCATGAGTGCGGTGTGATAGCCTTCGCGGATAGCGTTTGTAATGAGGCCGCTTTCGATCGCGCGGCCATTGACAAAAATGAGTTGTTGGGCACGCGTTTGGCGGCTTAACCCCGCCTGCCCGATGAAGCCGCTGATCTTAGTTTTCGGTGAATCGCTACCGTGTAATTCAATCAGACGCTCCAATAGTGCGACACCATATAAATCCCGGATTCGATCGCGGAGCGTTGCCGTTGCAGGTAATTGAAACACAAGGCGGTCGTCTCGCAGCAACGTGAAGGCAATTTGCGGCTGGCCAATCGCCTGAAGGTGGATCTGATGCTCGATATTGCGACTTTCCGTGTTTTCGGAGCGAAGAAATTTTCGGCGCGCAGGCAGGTTGTAAAAAAGCGTGCGCGCTTCGACCTGTGTCCCTGGCGCTTCACCGCTTTCGCGCACGATGTCGATCTTGCCGCCATTGACGATGATCTCGGTTCCGGCAATAGCGCCAGGCTCGCGCGTAGTTAATCGAAATCGCGAAACACTGGCGATGCTTGGTAATGCTTCGCCGCGAAAACCCAGTGTGCCGATAGCCTGAAGATCGTTGGCCGACCGAATCTTGCTCGTAGCATGACGCTCAAGCGATAGGAGCGCGTCATCCCGATCCATTCCGCACCCGTCGTCAATCACGCGAACGAGCGAAATTCCTCCTCGACGAATCATGATCTCGATCCTGCGCGCCTCGGCATCGACGCTGTTTTCGATTAATTCCTTCACCACGGAGGCGGGACGCTCCACCACTTCGCCAGCCGCGACCTGACTGGCGACTGTATCTGGCAGCAAACGGATCCGGCTCATGCGATTTTGAATCTTAGTTTTTGGCTTACGAATTGCGAAGAAAAACGCAAAACTGCAGAATGACGTATGTGTTTAGGGTTGTTGTAGCCACCTCGCTGTGCCGACACGCCTCAGCGCGTTGCGACCTGCACGGCGACACAGCGCCGTGGCTACAACACATATGCAGCTGACAGCTTTCCCCCAGATCGGCAGTGTTTGCAGCCTTTTGACTTGCTCAAGCCGGTGCCCTATTCTGTCGAGATGATTAATGTCACGGACAACGCTGTTCGGCAGCTTCGAAGTTTGCTCGCAGCGCAGCCGGAAAGTTCCCGGAAAGGTCTGCGCGTTCAGGTCGCAAAAGGCGGCTGTTCTGGTCTGCAATACGAGATGGCGCTCGATCACGAAAAGGACGGCGATGCCGTAGTGGAACAGGATGGGATGCAGTTTCTTGTCGATGACGAGAGTGTCCCATACTTGCGTGATGCTACCCTGGATTTTCACGATGGTTTAACCGGCGCCGGTTTCCACATCGTCAATCCAAATGCGTCGCGGACCTGCGGATGCGGCTCCTCGTTCGAAACTGCGCGACCAGCTTGAAACGGGAGAATCTTCTCGCGTTCACCTGATGGACTATGGTGTTTCCCCATACGACGAGCCCTACGCCCGTCCACGGCGAGGGACCAATTATTTTGCGTGGACAATTGCGATTCTGCTCCTGATTGGCTTCGCTCTCGCAGCATGGCTGGGGAGTTTTTACATTTTCAATCAACCGGAGCGTCCCGACAGCTACCGGATTTTACAAAGACTGCACAAAATTGATCCACCGAAGCGTTTTCAGCTTACCGCCGCGCCGGCCGGCGAATTTCTCAGCGCGAAACAGTTATATGATCGCTACATCGGGATGGGCAGCGCCGAACTGGCCAGGGCCAATGCCGAACTGGCGCGCAATTATATTCGAAATTATCAGTTGGTGCGTGGCTTGGTGCCTTACGTGGTAGGCCGATACACGATCGTGGCTGCGCGGGAACTTGGTCCCGACGATGTGTTCACCTCGGGCATGGTTGTCCTGGCGACCGCCGTGGACAGCGGTGAATTGCTCATGGAGCATCTCTACCCGGCGAACCCGGAATCCCTTCCGCTGATGAAGCAAACGCTAAACGTCGGGTTGGAAGTCAAGCTGGAGCGCACTCATGACATTTCTGCCGTGATTCATGCGGAGCGATTGCTGGATGGCCGCATCATGATTACTGCTGTCCCATTGCTTTACGGAAGTTACACAGTGACGCGCGGCCTTGGGACTTTCCGCCTTGAACCGCCGCTCAGTCTGAACCTGGCCGCAGGCTGGCCGCTGTTTAAGGCGGAAGAACGCGCTGCGGTCGAGCAACGCATCCGCCAAAACATCGCAGCAGCGCAGGGCCCGGTTCCGATACCCGGGTTAAGTCCCAGCGCTACGCCTTCACCCGCCGACAATCAACTCGTTCGCGTCGAGCAGGCCAGACCGGTTTCTACACCGGCGCTAACTCCTATTCTGGCGAAAGGTGGAAAGCTCGTCGAGGCGAGTCCTTCGCCAAAGGGCCGTAAAGGCACGAAACAGAAGCTCGAATCTCCGGCCCCTGCAGTTACTCCTGGTCAGCCGGTGATTGCAAAGAATTCACCTGCGCCAACTTCGACGCCGATTACAATTGCGGCAGCAGCGACACCAAAAATTCCGGTTGCCACGTCCGCATCGAATATTGCTGCTGCTGCTGCGCCCACTCCGAATGCTTCCGGAGCTGCTCAAGCTCCGCCTGCGACCACCGCAACGCCGGTCCCGGTTTTGCCCGCGCAGCCAGTCCTTGCCGACACGGCCGCCGGAACTCTGGCTTCAAACGCAGGCGGCGGCAGTTGGAAAACATTTCCAGCAGGGAAAATGCCACTCGGACGCCTTATCGGGACGGGTGATTTGCGAGATGTTGCCGAGCGCGGGCTTGCTGGTGAACGCGTGTATCTAAAAGGGCAGTTCGTAGTAAATTTTGCCGATGCCAATCGCGCCGTGCTCCGTCCGCGCACAAAATTAACAGACAAAGTGCTTCATTTTGGCGGAGGATCATCCGCGCGCATCATTGTTGAATTCCCCGCCGGCTACACTCCTCCCCAGCAGGGCGCGGTTGTAAACCGGGATGAGATGCGGCCCTTCGAAATCACCGAAGTACGCAAACAGGAAGACGGCCAGCTCAACGTCTTCGTGCGTGAAATAATGCAGCCGAACTAATCGGCTCGCGCGTCCAAGATCAATTCGTCGTCCCCGAAAATTTACGTCCGCCGTGGTTGCCGTCCTAAATCGGCGAATAGCTCAAAAATCCGGGAATTCGCACGACGTATTTTCTGGCTGGCCTTCGCTTCCCTGATTCTGTAGTTGTTATCCCTTTTCAAAGGAGCTTCATGCAAGAATTCGAAAAACTTATTGGGCAACTGAGCGATTTTGTTTGGGGGCCGCCACTGTTAATCCTTCTGCTCGGCACGCATATTTTTCTCACGTTCCGCCTTCGATTCATCCAGCGGTATCTCGGGAAGGCGATTAAACTTTCGCTTCAAAGGTCGCATGAGGGAAGCGGCGATATTAGCCCATTCGGCGCGTTAACGACTGCACTCGCGGCCACCATCGGCACGGGAAACATCGTCGGGGTCGCCACGGCAGTTGCTGCCGGTGGGCCAGGAGCTGTGCTCTGGATGTGGCTGACCGGCGTCTTTGGCATCGCCACCAAATATTCCGAGGCACTTCTCTCGGTGAAGTATCGCATAAAAACCAAAGATGGATTGATGGCAGGCGGTCCGATGTACGTCCTCGAGCGCGGCATGAAACAAAAATGGCTCGGGGTAATGTTCGCCATCTTTACTGCCGTCTCCGCGTTCGGCATTGGGAATATGGTGCAGGCAAACTCCATTTCCTCAATGGTGCATGAAACATTCCGCATCGCTCCATGGATCACCGGCGTCTTGATGGCGGTGCTGACAGCGTTCGTGATTCTCGGAGGAATTAAATCGATCGCGAAAGTGTGCGAGGCTCTCGTCCCGTTCATGGCAATTTTCTACGTGGGCGGCTGCATCCTCCTTCTGCTGATGAATGCATCGGGAATTCCGGCGACGATACAACTAATTTTCCAAAGTGCCTTTAGCGGCCATGCAATGTTCGGAGGTTTTGCCGGTGCCACGATGAAAGAAGCGATTCGCTACGGCGTGGCACGTGGACTTTTCTCAAATGAGTCTGGCTTGGGCAGCGCTCCGATTGTCGCCGCCGCCGCACAAACGAAAAATCCAGTTCGCCAAGCCCTCGTTTCGTCCACGGGCACATTCTGGGACACCGTCGTTGTTTGCGCGATCACCGGGCTTGTGCTGGTCAACTCCGGCGAATGGATCAAAGGTCTCAAAGGCGCGGCCCTCACAAAAGCCGCATTCTCCGATATTCACATCATCGGACCGATCATCCTGACTACAGGCCTGTTGACCTTTGTCTTTTCCACGATTCTCGGATGGTCGTACTACGGTGAAAAAGCTGCCGAGTATCTTCTGGGGCCCAAAGTAGTTAAACCCTACCGCTGGCTATGGGTTGGCGCAGTCTTGATGGGGTCGCTCCTTTCTCTCCCAACGGTCTGGTCGCTTGCCGATGTCACGAACGGCCTCATGGCAATTCCAAACCTGATATCGCTGATTGCGCTCAACGGCGTCATCGTGGCCGAAACACGCCGCTATCTATGGAACAACAATTTAGACGCACAGGCACCCGACACCGGCGAGTTAGAATCTGTCTCATAATGGTAGGCCCGATTTGATTAACCACCGCCTCTACTCAGCGCGCGATCGCAGAATCAATTTCCTTCAGCCACGGATGAACACGGATGAAACACGGATTAGAAAACAAAACCCTTATACTCGACTTTGTTTCGCCCGACGTTAACGAGCAGTCCTACCTTAAGACTTGTTGCTTTTAGCTCGTTGAGCAACTGCTTGTCCGGGTGTTCGTTGTGGATGTCTAACATCTGTTTATCCGTGTTTCATCCGTGTTAATCCGTGGCTTGGAATTTCTTTCAAAAGTAACCCTTAAAAAACAGGCAACTTCATGCGTTCGGTTTGCTTGATTACTCGCTTCGTGATCGCAGAATCAGCTTCCCATCACGAATTTCAACCGAGCCGATATCATAACTGTCCCGGTATTCAGCGAGGTATTCGCGCAGCCGGCGCGAATGATATTTCCAATCCAAAAGATCCTTCGGGACCGGCTCGTTATTCACAACAATCCGGTTTAATTGCGGAGCTTCCAGCGATTCTGCGCCGTTTGATTGGATCACGATATCGCCATTGAAATAATAACCGGATCGACCGAAAAATTTCCCAAGCGGCAGACTGCTCTGAAGACGGAGTTGGTTGCCGTCGATTGATACAAAGGTTTTCCAGTCCGGGTCCCAGTTTGCGGCAATCAAGCTGTTAAGATCATCCGCTGTCAGTTCGATTTCGGCTGGTTGGCCTGCACGAGTCTTCTGTTCGAAATCCCGCCTCCGCTCCTGAGTTGCCTGGATTTGCTCGTCCGAAGCGGCGAAGTCTGGAACCGGCTCAGGCGCTTCCGCAATCGAATGCGTTTTCGCCAGCCAATAAATTCCGTGGACTACTGCCGAATGACGTTGGAATCCCCAAAACAACCCGGCAGCACAAGCAATTGCCAGCAGGACCGCAAACGCTAGAAGGATGAGACAGCCTCTGGCGAAACAGCCCAATCCTCTTCTTGGCGGCGGCGCCTCAACCCATCCGTTCATGTGCGCGTCTTTTCTCTTGCGTAACACAGGCTGGCAGCCTGTTTTGTAAATGGGGCATCCTGCCTACTCTTAGACTGAGAAGCTGCCTCACGTCGCTTCTTCGATGTGTTCATGTCTTCCGGCGCGACTCCATGTCGATCTTCGATTGCGCATCAAGCAATTTGTCGTAAAGCGCACGCAACCCTTCCGAGAGCATGCGCGTGCCGCTCAGGATCGGCATGAAATTGGTGTCGCCGCTCCAGCGCGGCACGATGTGAATATGCAGGTAATCGACAATGCCCGCCCCCGCGCATTCGCCGAGGTTGATGCCAACATTGAAACCCTGCGCTCTTGTCGCGGCGCGCAGAAGCGCTTGCCCATGCGCCACCAAATTCCAAAGCTCAACAATTTCATTTTCGCCAAGTGCGGCTAAATCGGCGGTTTTCCGATACGGCACGGCCATCAAATGACCGACCGTATACGGATACCGATTCATCATCAGGAACGCGTTCTTGCGCCGCGTGATCACTAAATGGGCGGTGTCATCGCTCGCTCGAGCCGCCGCCTCCAGAAAATCCGCGTTCGGTTTTTCGCGCTCGAAATATTCCACCCGCCACGGGCACCACAGCGTCTCCAATTCTTTCTTTGGAAATTCCTTCGACATCTCCACTCGCTACGAAACTAAAATCATGCGCTCCAAAGTCGAGCCAGCATTTCCGCGCTTCCCTTTGTCATTCCGAGCGAGTCGAGGAATCTCTGGAATACTCTTTCTCTTCGCACCGCGAGCTGCATCATCAGGTCGCTTCACTTGCTCACCTCTGCAGTAGATTGCAAAATACAGCTGACAGACCATCAAAACATCATACGGAGCTATCCTCATGCAACGCGTTATTCTCACAATCGTCGCTGTCCACATCTCTTTTCTGACAGGCCGCCTCCTCGCCGGCGACCAGCCAACAGTCGGAGACGAACTCGCCAGAATTAAGCGCGAGTACGCCGACGTTCTCGCTCTTCAGGGCACAACGAAAGGCGAGATTCTGGCCATCGCGAGGATTCTGCGCGCGAATCCCGCGGTCGCGATCGATAAGACGGCGGCGAGTGGCGAATACTGTTTCAACAGCGGCCTCGGTACCATGGTTCACTTCGCTACCGAACCCGAGCGCACGAAAGAAGATATTGTTTACGAGTTCGACGCCTCCGGGCTTATCGGGGCCGGCTTGGATACGACTCGGCTGCAACAGCTACCCGAACGAGGCCAAATGACGCCCGGCGTGTGGTATTTCCTTCCAAGAGGGCAGCAGGATCCGCATCACGGCCATGCCATGGCCGGGCCCACGATAGCAATTGCTCTCAACGTCAAATGAATCGAAGACCGGCCGCGCCGGCTGGGAAAATTGCTTTTCTTCGCCAGGGCAACCATCTAAGTTTGGCCCGGCGAACATCCCAAAAATGCCGACTGTTCTTCTGCATTTGCCGCCGATATTAGAGGCAACCCCAAGAAATAGGCAGAAAAAATTCTGCTTATTACGATGTTAGACGCAGTGTTCATCGAAATCTACCAGGCGGTTCTGTGTGCGATAGCTGCTGGCCTCTCGGCTCTGTTGCTCTTTGCACCATTCACGCCAAAGTATCGTGGTGCATCTCGTTGGCTTCGGTCCGTCTGGGTCATCGGAAGTCTCCTCATACTTGCGTCGAGCGTTTTCACGCTCGTTCGCCTATCCACTTCACCTAGGAGCTGGCAGCATTCGTGGGTGTCGACACCCACATTCATTGGCGGAGTAGGCGCAGGTATGCTGTTCGCACTGGTGACGAGTCCGGAGTTTCGAAGGCGCAGCGCGGGGTCGCGCCAAGCGTCTAACCAATCGCTGGAGCCAACCGCTGGCCGTCGCGATGCGCACATTTAACCTCATGAAGCAGTTGAGAGAGTTTGTCACGCTCGCTCCCGCCAGCGGTGGCTCAGCTCCGTCTCGTTAGATGTTGAAGCGAAGCGTCGGCGCGCGGCTAGAGATGTGGATTTTGGATCGTGTCGTGAGCGGACCGGCAAGGCTATGTTGCGAGAAGTATGATGAGGAGCGTCGCGCCTGTTCGCAAAAGCGCATCGGCAACGTCACAGTGTACGGCAACCCGGCGTTTATAGACGATGTCACAACGGCGCTCACTGCCCTCGCCGATGGTTATCCTTACGGTTATTCGCTTGTTCAGCGGTACATTCATGCGATTGAAGAAGAAGGATTTGTGACATCGCCGGAAATATCTGCGACCAAGCAAGGCCCAGGATTCGGCGTTCGTGCCGAAAAGACAACGCCGGAAGGCAAGCTTTCGGTTACTGCCGAACGATATGCGAGTTTCCTTGTTCGAGTCGCAGTCGACCGACGCCGAGCATTGTTATACGCACGCAGGTCACCGAGGGCGAACACCGTTGGACTAAAGAAAGCAGAGCATGCGATGACACTATTGCTGCGAGCCAGAGGCTTTTGATGTTAACACGCAAGACATCTAACCCCTATGTAAGGTGTCAAGTGTGACGGGCGAGTGTGGTAGGTGGGTGGTTAATTCATAGGGTTTGTTGATCGAGGTTGAAGGTTTTCTCTGGAGCGCTTCCTCTTCCTTTTGGCGCGTTGGATTTTGCTTCCAGCGGCTCGTACTCCTATCCGTGCATGCGACCGCAGTCGCAGCAGCAATTTGATCAATGCGATCGGTGGAAGAGGCTAGTTAAAGGTTCTCTCCCATCGCGGCATCCGGCAAGATTAACGCGTGAGCAAAACGTAGTTCCTCCCCTGCTCTTCTCTTCCCTGATTTGATTTTGATTGAGAAAGCGCGGCATCGTGAAGCTCGCGCATTAGAGCCGGCGCTTTCTCTGCTGGCGCAACCAACGCATCCAAATTCCCGCGGTTCCATTCTGCGATGGCGCGATCCGGCTCAATAAAATGCGTTTTCCGCAGATACAGGAGCAGCCCTTCATCTTTGGCAGAAACGACTTCGTAATGCCAGTGATGCACTTCCGCTTCATCGCGAACGTCGCGCCCGAAAAGGACAAGGGCGTCGCGATGATTGCGATATCCGGAAACGACTTTAGAAATTGCGTAGCCGCCGGCGAATACGATCGAAAAGATGAGCGCGATTGCGCTCCATTGATAGACACGCGTCGCCGCATTTTCTGTAACCACCGCCCTGCGTGCCTCGCCGGAGCTTGGCGAAGGCGGGCGGGCGGTTGGATTCAATTCGAAGCTCGCTGATGCACGGCTCACAGCTCCGAAAGCCTTCGCGAGGCCACCGTGGCTATAGGCCGCAAATCTGCTCCCTATTTGCGCTGCCACGAGCAGACAAAGCGGCGGAACAATTGGGAAAATCCTGTCGATGCGTTTTGATGGAATCAATGACATCACAATCAGGCCGCCCATGCTCCAGCAAAGTAGCCAGAAAGTTTCTGGCGACATGTCGCGAAAAACTGAGCGGAGCTGCCATTTTCGCGAATGAAGATTGGCAATCGCGAGCGCGATCATCAATACGCTCCAAGGAGCAAATTTGTGCAACAGATGCGGCAAATAAAAATAAAGTGGCTGCGGGCGATGGATCGTTTCGCCAAAGCGCCCGATGAATTCGTGCATCACGACTTCATCGAAAAACCCAGGCTGAAAAAGAATTCCACCAATCACCCAAAGAAGAAAGACGCCCAGAGACGCAAGCCACGGCCACCAGCCAAACCAGGCACCCTGTAGCCGACTCGCTGTGTCGAGGCGTTCACCCCGCGATCCACCACACGGCGACACAGCGCCGTGGCTACAGTCACGCTTGTCCGCCGATCCGACGGATTCTTCCGGTGGCGAGCTCGGAACACCTGGTCGGGGCCACCATTGAAACAGGGCAATGCCAGGAAGCAAAAACGCGTAAACGATCGGGCCCTTGATCAACATTGCCACCGTGAGCAATGCAAAGATGTAAACTCGATCTCGCGGTATCCATCCCTCATTCGTTTGAATTTTCCGCCAGACTAACAAGCCGACCAGAAAAATCACGAACGCCAACGGCATGTCCGTACGCACAAGCGTTGCCAGGCGTGGACTCAGCAGATTCAATCCGAACGCGCTGAACGCAATCAAGCCGGCAATCGATCCATAAGCCAGACTTGCAGCGCGGAGCAGCAGAATCGCGATTGCAATCGCAGCGAGAAAGGATGGCAACCGCCATGCCACGTCCCATGAACGCGTTAAAGAAAAAAGACCCGCTGAGATCCAGCCGACGAGCGGCGGTTTCGTCGCCACGTGTTCATGCGGCGTGCGCTGATAGAACCAGTGTCCCTCCTTGATCATCTCGAAGGACGTAAAGGCTTGCTTTGCCTGATCGTAATCGTCGAGCTGCCACGGCAAATCGGCCACCAGAAACAATAGAACGATGACCGATGCGACAACCCAGCAGGTGCGCTTGCTGGACAAAATGGTCTGCGCGCGACTAGCCTCAATCACGAAACGAGATTAAGTCAGGTGTTACCCAAGGTAACGAAGGAAACGAAGATTCTTGACGGTCGTCCAAAGAAGTAACCTTGCTCAGCTTCGTTTCCTTCTGTCTGAATTCATTCAGTCGCGCCACAGCACGGCTCGCATCGGCGCGCCATCGCCACCGGCGATTTTTAGAGGCAAGGCTGCTAAATTGTAAACGCCGGATCCGACGCGGCTCAGATCGAGCGATTCAACGATGGCGATCCCGGCACGGGACAGCGCGTGATGGTTTTGCAACGATTTTGAATCAATCTCATCCACCGATGGCAGATCCAAGCCCAGCAGCTTGACTCCATTTTTCTGCAGCCACGCTGCGATATCCGCTGCGATCACCGGAATTTGATCCGGAAAAACGGTCGAATCACTCCATCGACCGGTCTTTATGAGAAGCCGCGATGTTTCGGCGATGTCCTCAGCATGCGGCTGGAGATCTTCGATGGTAATCAGGTGTTTCTCCTTCGACTGCGAGAAAGTTCCCGCAAGATCGACGACCACGGCGCGACCCAAATAAATTTCGAGTGACGCTTTCTCAATCGATTCGCCTTTTCCATCAAAGTGGAATTGGGCGTCGGCATGGGTGCCGTTGTGAACACTCATGCTGATTGCGCCAAGATTGACGCTTTGGCCTTCGGCCAGCGTTCTGGTCAATCGAAAATCAAACGGCTCATCGCCAGGCCATTCCGCCAGATCGTCCGAGAGCGTGCGTGAAATATCCCAAATCTTCATCGCATGATCAGTTAATTCGTTTCATGTCGATCTTCCAATATCTTCAATAATCGCTTCCGCCGCCTTTTCGCTAGCCTCGCCTTTGCCTAGTTTGTCGACGATCGTATCAAACTCGGAAATCATTCGCTCCCGCGCGTCCGCGTTCTCGGCTAGCTGCCACACGGCTTTGGCGACGGCGTGGGGTGTCGCCCGGTGCTGGATGAATTCGGGAACTACTTCTCTCTCGGCCAGCACGTTGGGCATGCCAAGGTGTTTCACCTTCACCACGAGTCGCGCCGCCAGGTAGGTCGGCCACGCCACCTTGTAAATCAGAACAAATGGCAGCCGGAAATAAGCCGCCTCAAGCGTGGCGCTTCCCGATGCCACAATTCCCACGGATGCGCGCTGCATGATTGCGGCCGTCTCGCCGACTTTGATTTGAACGACTTGCCGATCTCGCACGTGTCGATCCAGTATTTCGGCCAGTCCCGCAGCCAGCTCCTGCGATGCAGCCGCTACTTCGAAATGCATGTTCCGGTTTTGTTTTCGAAGTTCACGCACGCTGTCGAGCATCACCGGGAAGATTTTTCGCACTTCGGGCAAGCGGCTGCCCGGAAAGAGCCCAATTAGATTGGGATCTCGCTCAATGTCGATCCGCTGAGAACGCAGCCTTTCGATCATCGGATGGCCGACGAATATCGCGCGCAAGCCAGACTTGTTATAGAGGTCGGTTTCGAAAGGGAAAATACAGAGCACGAGATCGAGAGAGCGCGCCATCTGCTTGATGCGTCCGCGATTCCAGGCCCAGACTTGCGGGCTGACGTAGTAAATTATTTTTGGTCGCCCTGATTGCCTTCGCAGTTCACGCGTCAGACGCAAATTGAAGCCTGGATAATCGATCAACACAACGGCGTCGGGTTTGCTCTCCTGAATTTCCTTCAGCGTGGCGCGAAACTGCTCCCGAAAATAACCATACTTCCTGATCACTTCCCACAAACCGAGGACGGCGGCATCGCCGAGCCAGTCTTTGAATCTCTCGCCGGCAATCGCTCGCATTTGCGGGCCGCCGCGCCCGATGAAATTGAGATCGACATCGCGCCGCCGCAGCGAAGACATCAACGCCGCGCCGTGGTTGTCCGCACTCGTTTCGCCCGCAACGAAATAGAGAGTCATCAGAAATGACGCAATCCGAACGACGAATGACCAAGTAATGACGACGGCTGTAGCCACGGCCCTGTGGCCCGTTCTCGTGCGATGATCCTCGTCAAACCGCCCGCAGGGCCGTGGCTAGAGCATTCAGAGTCAGAATACATCGGCGAACTCTTACGCACTCGACGCGATTCGTTTTGTGATTTCAACTGCCAATTCCAGCGCCGCCGCTGCCTGAAACCCGGAAACCCGCGGCTGGCGTCCGGTGCTCGCGCATTCGATAAACGCAGTGAGTTGACGTTTGAGCGGTTCTTCGCGTTCGATCTCTACCTTATCACGCGTAATCCGGTCTCCAACGCGCCGGTAAATTTCGCCGCTTTGATTTTGATAATCGAGCGAGAGATAGGCGTCCTCCTGAAAAACACGGATCTTTCGCATGCGTTCGGGACTGATCCGGCTCGATGTAACGTTTGCCACACAACCATTCTCAAAACGCAGTCGCGCATTCGCGATGTCTTCGCCGCGGCTCAAAACCGGCACGCCCACTGCATCGATGCTCTGCACGGGTGAACGAACGAAATGTAAAATGACTTCCAGATCGTGAATCATCAGATCGAGAACGACGCCGATGTCGGTGCTGCGGTCCGGGTAAGGCGAGAGCCGATGCGCTTCGATAAAACGCGGATGGGTCAGGTGTTTTTCGAGAGCGCTGAGAACCGGGTTGAAACGTTCGACGTGGCCAACTTGCAAGATCAGACCCTTGCGCGCCGCCAATTCCGCCAGTTCGGCCGCATGCGCAGTGTTGTCGGTGATTGGCTTCTCGACTAGCACTTGCTTGCCGCGCTCGAGCAGAGACCGCGCAACGTCGTGGTGCGTGTTGGTCGGCGTAGCTACCGAGGCGGCATCAACCATTTCGATGAATTCACCCAACGAGCGGACCGATGTTGCGCCAGACTTTTTAGCAATGGCGTTGCCTCTCGCAACATCGACATCGTACACAGCAGTAAAGTCGGCCGACGGAATTTCGGCGTAGAGCCGCGCGTGATTGCTTCCGATATGACCAACGCCGACAACACCAACGCGCAGTTTATTCATAATCTGTAGGGGAAGGCGTTGGCTTCCCGTGGGACTTCACACAGTTCGTCAAAAACCAATCGTAGGCTTGGGCGATACCGTCGCGAAGCGGAATCGCGGGCTGCCAGCCAAGGTTACGCAGCTTAGTAATATCGAGAAGTTTTCGCGGCGTGCCGTCCGGCTTGGTTGTGTCCCAGGCGAGTTCGCCATCGAAACCAACGACGTCACAGATCAATTCCGCAAGGTCACGGATTGAGATGTCTTCTCCGCACCCGACATTAATGATTTCAGGGGAATCATATTTCTCCAGCAAGAAAAGACACGCTGAAGCCAGATCGTCCACATGCAAAAATTCCCGGCGCGGTTTTCCAGAACCCCAAACCACTAACTTTCGCTCCTTCCGCGTTTTCGCTTCATGCGTTTTGCGCAAGAGCGCGGCAAGGACATGCGATGTCTCCAGATCGAAGTTGTCGTTTGGACCGTAAAGATTTGTCGGCATGGCCGAGATGAAGTTGGCGCCGTATTCGCGAGAAAATGCCTGGCAAAGCTTGATGCCGGCAATCTTAGCGATTGCATAGGCTTCATTGGTTGGCTCGAGCGGCCCGCTCAACAACGCTGTCTCCGGAATCGGTTGCGGCGCGAACTTGGGATAAATGCACGAGCTTCCAAGAAAAAGCAGTTTTCGCACCCCGGATTTGTGTGCTGCCTGAATTACGTTGTTCTGAATCCGCAAATTATCGAGCAGAAACTCGACTGGAAAATCGTTGTTCGCCTTGATGCCACCGACCTTTGCCGCAGCAAAAATTACGATCGCTGGTTTTTCCTGCGCGAAAAATTCTCGCACGGCCCCTTCGTCGGCCAAATCGAGTTCGGACCGGTCGCGCTTCGGCAGGTTATTGAAACCCTCACGCTCGAGGCGGCGGATTATAGCGCTACCGACAAGACCGCGGTGGCCGGCGACAAAAATTTTCTCTGACTTGTCCATTATCAGGTGGCCAGTTGGCGACCTAGCATTTTCTCTTTTCCACCTTTGTGCAATCCCCACGTCGGATTGCCGTGCGACCACCATTCATTTGCTCTTGTTCAATTGTGAATTCGGACTTTGAATTTGCGAATGCGCTGCGTTGTAGGATTTCTGGTTTTTGTCGCAGTTTTAGGTGGCAAGGCAAGCGGTTCAGGCGCCGATGAAAGGCAGGGGAAGCCAACAGCTTCCCCTACAGGTATCACGGTTACACAACCGGGGTCGGCGACCCCGGCTACAGCTTCTTCAACTTCGCCGGTCGACCAGCTCATTCCATGGCTGCTGAATGAAGATCGACAACTGCAAGGGATTCCATTCAGCGAAGTGATTTTCGATGCGACCGGCAAGAGAGTTCTCACATTCGATCCGCAAAATGAAGCAGATCGGCGTGTAGTAAAACAAATCAGCGCAGCGTCTGACGAGACAATGAAACGGTTAAACGCGCCGGATAGCGCGATCCAGAATGTCGGGCGCATCAACGAAGTAAGCAGTTACTTTGAAGATACCTTGCGTGAGCTGCTCAGCTCAACCTCCGGATTGAGCTGCGATTCCCCGCCCACGATTGAGGGAAAGACGCAACGCTCCGGCTATCCCGATCTGCGGATTGTCGATCTTGCGAGCAAACGCGTCTTCTATCTCGACCCGAAGCTTTATGCGGTTGGCAGCCGCAACAGCAGTTTCCGCACATTTTATTTCGAACCAAAAAAAGCGACAAACAAAGTGCGAGATGATGCAGTGCATTTCATCGTCGGATTCGAACACCAGCCTTTGCTACGCTCCGGCTCGGCGGGCGAGCAGCGTGAAACAAATGGACGCTGGAAATTCACGCGCTGGGACCTTGTCGATCTTTCCCATTTCAAGGTGAAGTTGAAAGCTGAGTTTCAGGGAAGCAACTACGACATGTACCGCGCGGAGGCGATTGTGGCATCAGGCAGGGGCGATTGACCCGCTCGACTCCGCCGCCGAGCGTGGCGCCTCTCGCGATAACGAAGCACTAGGTAGGGGCGATTGACCTCAATCGCCCGGGCGGTTCGGGTGAACGCCCCTACCTATTCCGTCTAATTTACGAGCACGAGTAAGAGTAGGAGTTGCTCATTAGGGCGCTGGACGTAATGGTATTAATCCGATGATTACAAGGACGGCGGAAACATTTCAGTTCGACACGATCGACGATGTGGTGAGCGACATCGCGAAGGGCCGCATCGTTATCGTGACGGACGACGCCGACCGCGAGAACGAAGGCGATCTCGTGATGGCTGCGGAGAAGGTGACGCCGGAAGCGATCAATTTCATGGCGACGCATGGCCGCGGTTTAATTTGCGCCCCAGTTTCCAACGAACGCGCAGACCAACTGGGCTTGAAACGGATGGTCGCGCAGAATCGTGAAATGTATCGCACCGACTTTACGGTCTCGGTGGACGCGGCCCGAGGAGTGACGACCGGCATTAGCGCATACGACCGGGCGACGACGATTCTGGCGATCGCCAATTCAAAATCATCGCCTGACGACCTTGTCCAGCCCGGTCACGTTTTTCCATTGCGCGCGAAGGATGGCGGTGTGCTGAGGCGCGCCGGGCACACCGAGGCGTCCGTCGATCTTGCGCGGATGGCTGGGTTGCAACCGGCTGGAGTGCTTTGCGAGATTCTGCACGACGACGGCACGATGGCGCGATTGCCGGAACTGATGGAGTTCCGCAGGAAGCATGGCCTGCGCATTTGCACCATCCAAAGCTTGATCGCGCACCGCCGCGTGCGCGAAAAACTGGTGGAACTGGAACAGATCGTAAAAATGCCGACTGATTACGGCGATTTCGATTTGCACCTCTACCGCGCGAAGCTTGATGGCCAGCATCATCTGGCGCTGGTAAAAGGCAAGATCGACAAGAACAAACCAACGCTGGTGCGGGTCCACAGCCAATGTCTCACCGGAGACGTTTTCGGCTCGCGCCGATGTGATTGCGGAAACCAACTGCACGCGGCGCTTCAACAAATCCAGGAGGAAGGAGGCGGCGTTCTGGTTTATATGCGGCAGGAAGGTCGCGGTATCGGGCTCGCAGCAAAAATTCACGCCTACAAATTGCAGGAGCAAGGTCTCGACACGGTGGAGGCAAATGCCAGGCTTGGATACCCAAGCGATTTGCGCGATTATGGTCTCGGCGCCCAAATCCTTTTCGATCTCGGCGTCCGCCAGTTCCGGTTTCTGACCAACAATCCGAAGAAAGTTGTCGGACTCGAAGGTTACGGCCTGGAGATGGTAGAACAGGTGCCGATTCGCAGCGAAGCCAATCCGCACAATGCCAAATACCTCGAGACCAAGAGATCGAAGATGGGACACCTGCTGTAAATGACGAAGCACGAATGTCGAAGGACGAAGCAATCAAGAAGATGACGAAGCTCAAATCGATGAGCGACCTATCATTCGTCATTTGTCATTCGTCATTTGTCATTCGTCATTGTTAAATGTCCAAGGTCGCTCAGGTTCGTCCCCGCAGCATGCGAGGGAGAGGGGGGTTCTGCATCGTGGCGAGCAAATTTAACGCGCGCCACGTGCAGGGTTTGGTCGATCATGCAGAGAAAGAACTGAATACTCTTGCCCCGAACGCGACGATCTCGATTCAGCGAGTGCCCGGGGCCTTCGAAATTCCTGTGGTTGTGCGCGAGCTCGCCTCTCTGGACAAAGCGGACGCGATTATCGCCTGCGGTGTAATCATGCAGGGAGAAACAAACCACGCCAAAAATCTAAGCCGCTCCGTGACCGATGCGCTTCAGCGCATTGCCGTTGATTACGGTGTGCCAGTGATCAATGCCGTGCTCAGCTTCGCTAACGAGACTCAGGCACGCGAGCGTTGCCTCGAGAATAAGATCAATCGGGGAACCGAGGCCGCGCGGGCAGCTGTAGAAATTGCCAGCGTGATGTCTGAGCTTCGCAGGAAATAGATGTTATGGGGAAACGACGACGAGCGCGCGAAGCGGCGATCCAATATCATTTCTGGCGCGATCTGCAGCATGGCGAAGGGCCCGAGCACATCGAGGATTTTTGGGAATTCTGTCCGGCGACGCCGCGCGTGCGCGAGTTTGCGCAGCCGCTGATCGAAGGGATGGTCGCGCATCTCCCTGAAATCGATGAACGCATTCGACGCTACTGCGAGAATTATGAATTCCGTCGTATCTCGGCGGTCGATCGCAATATCCTCCGGCTTGCGATCTACGAGATGCTTTATCGCGACGATATTCCGCCGGTTGTCTCAATTAATGAAGCGATCGACCTGGCCAAAGCTTTCGGCGGCGGGGATTCCGGCCGATTTGTGAATGGCATTCTCGATCGAGTGAAGGATGATTTGAAACGTCCGTTGCGCGAGGCGGTGAACAAGCAGGGACCGTGATTCGTTAAATCGTTACAACGTTACAACGTTCCATCGATTCACGTTTCACGAATTACGTTTCACGTTTCATTGCCATGAAATTCCTTCAATCTCTCGCCCAACATTTTGCCGGCAAGCCAATCGACTGGGACGAGCTGGAAGAATCTCTCATCCGCGCCGATCTCGGTGTGCCAATGACCATGCGAATCGTCAAGACTCTGCAAGATCGTGAAGCCTGGTCGGTCCTGGGCATAAATGACGTTGTGAAAGTAGTGCGCGAGGAAATCGCACGCATTTTACCAGCCAATCCGGCACCTATTCAGCCGCTTCCCGCAAAGCCGAAGGTGATCTTGCTCCTGGGAGTAAACGGCACGGGAAAGACAACCTCGACAGCCAAACTGGCGCGTTATCTGCAGCAACATCGACATGCCGTGCTACTCGCAGCCGCCGACACTTTTCGCGCCGCAGCCATCGAGCAGCTTGGCGTTTGGGCGGAACGTTTGGGCATCGAAATGATCCGCGGCCAATATAATAGCGACCCGGCCGCGCTTTGCTACGAAGCGTATCAGGCGGCGACGAAACAGAGCATTCAATTTCTTTTGTGCGACACGGCCGGCCGAATGCACACAAAAATAAATCTGCTGGCTGAGCTGCAAAAGGTGAAACGCACGCTTGGCAAACAGGACCCGGCCGCGCCGCATGAGACCCTGCTGGTAGTCGATGCCACCACTGGCGGCAACGCGCTCAGTCAGGCGCGCGAATTCCAAAACGCAATCGGATTGACCGGCCTCATTGTCACCAAGCTCGACGGAAGTGGCAAAGGCGGCATCGTCATCGCAATTCAAAATGAACTTGGAATTCCAACGCGCTTTGTAGGCACTGGAGAGCAACTCGATGATTTCGCGCTGTTCGACGCGCGCGAATTTGTCGCGAACATGTTGTAGTTCGAGGTCAAGCCAATGGGAGAAGCAGTCAAAGAGACATTCGTGGCGGAAGACAATGTCGCTCCCGTCGGGGCGACAGGTTTTCTCGCGAAATTCACGGTGCTCAAGGGAGCCGAACGCGAATTGTGGCTCACTTTCTTGATCAAGCTTTTGATCATCTCGGCCTATTCGATCACGAATAAAACGTTAATTTTATGGCTTTCGTCAGATCTAGGATTCAGCGATCAGGCGGCGGGAGCTTTGATCGGGTGGGTTTGGGCGCCGGCGATGACCGTGTTCACGTTGTTGGCAGGCTCGCTCACCGACGCGCTCGGTCTTCGCCGAACTTTTTTTCTCGGCGTCATTATCTGTCTGGTTGCTCGCTCGATGATGGTGTTTACGACAATCCCCTGGCTGGCGCTTGCCGGCGGGTTGTTTCCGTTAGTGATCGGCGAGGCGCTCGGCACACCGGTCCTCATTGCCGCCACGCGCCGCTATTCGACTGTGCGACAGCGCTCGATCTCCTTCTCGATGATCTACATGGTGATGAACATTGGCTATCTGATCGCAGGCAGCATTTTCGACTATGTCCGTCATTCGTTAGGCGAGTATGGCTATTTAAATCTCTTTGGATTGCACATAACCACTTACCGCACGCTTTTCCTCGTGAGCCTGGGCTTCGAGGTACTGCTTTTGCCGGCGATTTATTTTCTGCGGAGAGGAGCTGAAGCGACAGACCAGGGTGTTAAGTTCACGGCGGAGCCAGTGCTGTACGCGACCGGTGCGTTCTGGGAGTCCATCTGGGGAACGGTCCGCGACACTGCCCGCGATACGGTCAAACTATTTAAGCGGCTACTCAGTCAGTCCGGTTTTTACCGGCTCCTCGTTTTTCTGCTCTTGATCGGATTTCTGAAGCTGATTTTTCTACAAATGGACTACGTGTTTCCGAAATTCGGTATCCGCGAGCTAGGGAATGGCGCTCCGATCGGTCACCTCTCGAATATCAATTACATTCTCATCATCGTTCTGGTGCCAATCATTGGCGCGCTCACGCAAAAATATTCAGCCTACAGAATGGTGGTCATAGGCGGAGCGATTTGCGCCGCGTCGGTCTTCGTAATGGCTCTGCCGACAACGTGGTTCCAAACTTCTGCCAATGGCCCGATCGGACAATGGATTGGTCGCGGTTATCTGGGGGTACAGGGAAGCATTCACCCCTACTACATGATGATCGCGATCTACATATCGATCTTCTCAATCGGCGAAGCGTTCTACTCGCCACGAGTGTATGAATATGCTGCTGCGATTGCTCCAAGAGGTCAGGAAGCGTCTTATGGCGCGCTCTCGTACATTCCCTTTCTAATCGGAAAACTACTCGTAGGGACCGGGGGATGGTTACTAGCTGCCTTTTGTCCCGCAAACGGTCCACGGCGTTCCGGGATAATGTGGCTCATCTTTGCTCTAGCGGCATCGATTGCGCCGATTGGATTGCTTGCGTTTCGTCGCTACATTCGCGTGCCCGAAGCCGGTCGGCAGGATATCGACTAGCACGGCGTTGCGAGCGACAATCGCCATCAAGGAAGTCGCACCCGGCCAGTTTTCCGTTTGTTTACGAATCCAATTAAAGGAAATGGATGTAGCGTCTGGCCGGGCAGCTGGGAAACTTTTACCCAAGGCGTGAACGGCAGAACGCAATGGGTGGTCTAAATCTAAGCGCTGGAGAGGGGAGAATGTACAGCAGGCACGCACCGCATAAGCACAGTTCGCATACAACTCTGTGGATTGCTCTGATTTCGGCCGTTGTTGTGATTGTTGGCTCGATCTTATTCGGCTATGCTCAAGGGCAGAAGAAACAAGTTGAGAAAATGAATTCGACTCAAGCAGTTCCCAGTGATGCCGATTTGCGAAGGCAGTTAACAAAAGACCAGTATCACGTGACGCGCGAATGCGGCACGGAAACTCCGTTTCAAAATGCTTATTGGGACAATCACAAACCCGGGATCTACGTCGATATTGTCACGGGTGAGCCGCTCTTCAGCTCGCTGGATAAATTCGACAGCGGCACGGGCTGGCCCAGTTTCACCAAGCCGATTGCAAAGGACAAAGTAACGGAAAAAAGGGATTCCTCCCACGGCATGGAGCGGACAGAGGTTCGTTCGAGCAAAGGTGATTCCCATCTCGGCCATGTCTTTGACGATGGCCCTGCCCCGACCGGTGAACGTTACTGCGTCAACTCCGCCGCGCTGCGTTTTATTCCGGTCGAGAAACTGAAGGAAGAAGGGTACGGCGAATACCTGTCGCTTTTTCAGCAGCAAGGCGCAGAAGGCAAGCCGCAAAGCCAGGAGTAAAACGGGGCGCAGCGTCCTCGTCCCTACCACGCGAACGAAAGAATTGCGACCATACGTTTCTTCATCATTCGAGCGTCGCGATCATTTTGTCATTCGTCATTCTCATGCGGGGACCGTTCGCTTTTGAAATGTTCGCTCCACAGCGGTAATCTAGTGCGTAATGATGCGACAGGACGATTTCGATTACGCGATTGAAAATACGCAGGTGATTCTCGCGCCGGAGCAACAAATCGCGACCTTCGGCACCACGAGCTTTCACTTCTATCTCATCTCCGAGTTGATGGACCGTGTCGATCAGGTCCGGATTCGGAACGGAAAAATTCACGCAGAGCGTCCACAAATTCTCACTCCGGAACATTTTAGCCATTTGTTGCTGGAAGGATTTGGCGATAAAGCGCAGCGCTATGTCGATCGGTTGCGGGAGTACGCGCGCAACATTGCGGTGTTGCGTTACGGATTTCAATTTCGCAAAACGAATGTGGCGGAGGAGACGATCCGCGACTCGATTGACGCTGTGATCGCGCGGACAAAGCACCGCGTGAAAAACGCGGAGGAACCGCTCAGCGCCATCATCCAGGGCGTGGACGATGCCTGGGAAGTCTGTCTGCTCAAATTCACCATCGACATGATCGAGCGCTCTGCTGGCGAGAATATCGGTGATTTTCGAAAGCGCGGATTGATTTAGTCCGGGTAGCGCACAGCTCCCCCTGAGCGCAGTCGAATGGGCGTCTCGCGTGTTGGTTTCGGCGTCGCGTCAAAACAATCTTTCTTTAAGTTCCTTCGCAGGAGATAGCGAGATTCCACCTGGAAAGTTCGCGATGGCGAGACACCATCGCCAGCACGCGAGACGCGTGCGCTACCCAGATCCGGGATTTGCCTCATTATCGCGCGCTAAATTTTCGGCTTTTGTCGTTACTGTCATCTTGTCATTCTGCGCGTCCGCACTCGCCTCATTTTGAAACACTATCTCCAACTTAATCTCAGCCTGCTCTACTGGATTTTGATCGCGCCCTTTAGAGGGCAGTTTTTCAAAATCGCGCCGATCTTCCGGCAAATGGTGTTCATTGGGGTGCGCGCAGCGCCAATGGTCGCGCTGACAGCGTTCAGCGTGGGCGTAACGCTGGCCATGCAGGCAGCCCATTCCCTCGAGAGCCTCGGCGCCGAAATGTATATTCCGGATTTGGTCATGATCACGCTCCTGCGCGAGATGGGGCCGGTATTGATCGCAGTGATTGTGATCGGCCGGAGCTGCTCGGCCGTGACGGCGGAGCTGGGAACAATGAAAGTGTCCGAGGAAATCGAGGCGCTCGAAGTGATGGCGATCAACCCGGTTCAATATCTGGTGGTCCCGCGGTTCCTGGCCATGATGGTAATGTTGCCTGCGCTCACGATCTTCGGAAATTACATTGGCATCCTGGGCGGCTGGGCCGTGTGTGTCTTTGCCCTCGACTTTAATACCGCCGGATACGTGCTGCGCGCGTTGGAAAGCGCAGAGACCTGGGATTTGTATTCTGGAATGATCAAGAGCGTTGTCTTCGCCTGGATTGTCATCACTATCGCGTGCAACTCCGGCTTGAATGTCGAAGGTGGCGCCGAGGGCGTCGGACAGGCAACGACGAGCTCGGTCGTGCAAGCTTTGCTGGCGATGTTGGTCATGAACGCGGTCCTTACGGGAATCTTCTTTTTTGCTGCATGAGAGGAAATGACGAAGCTCGAATGACGAATGACGAATGACGAAGTAATGACGAAACACCGCACAGCGCAAGATGACTCCGAGAAAGCGTTTTGGGATAGTGATATTGCACCGGTTATCCGCGAGGAACCTGAGGCAAAGTCCGTTTACGATTTAGAGGAACGCACGGCGCGATTTGGAGAAGCGGTTATCGATTTTGCAAGAGCGATTCCGCAAGACGCGGTTACGAATCGAATCAGCAACCAACTTGTGGGAGCGGCAACCAGCATTGGGGGCAAATTATGTGGAAGCAGATGACGCAATTTCAAAAAAGGAGTTTCTGAAATCTATCGGAACATGCAAGAAAGAGACGCGTGAAGTGAAGCATTTTCTGCGCATGGCAGGTCGTGCGATCCCTGAGCTGAAACCACGCGCCAGAAAACTCTGGCTGGAAGCGAGAGAACTGCATCTCATCTTCTCGAAAATTTGGAGAAGTGGGAAAAATGAATGACCAAGTGAAAATAGCGAAAAAGCGAACGACGCGGCGTGTCGTTCGTCATTCGTACTTCGTCATTCATTCGTCATTTGTCATTCGTCATTCGTCATTCGGATTTCGTCATTGTTTTCATGCCAGCTGAGCCTCCCATTATCGAAGTCACCGATCTCGTCCGGAGATTCGGAGACCGCGCTGTGATCAACGACATTTCTTTTAACGTCCATCGCGGCGAGACGCTGGTCATTATGGGCGGCAGCGGCTGCGGCAAAAGCACATTGCTTCGGCACATGATTGGTTCGATGAAACCGACTTCAGGCTCGGTGAAACTTTTTAGCGAAGAGATCACAGCGATGAAGGAACGCGAGATTGAACGTGTGCGGCTGCGATTTGGGATGTTATTCCAGTCCGGCGCGCTGCTCGCCTCCCTTACAGTGGGCGAGAATGTTGCCCTCCCTCTTTTGCAGCACACCGACAAATCTCCCGACGAAATCGAAGAGATCGTGAAACAAAAACTTCAGATGGTTGGATTGACCGGCTTTGAGGAGCTTAAACCGGATGAAATTAGCGGGGGAATGAAAAAACGGGTTGGCCTGGCGCGTGCGCTTGCGCTCAATCCCGAGCTGTTGTTTAGCGACGAGCCTACCTCTGGACTCGATCCGATCATGACCGCAGTAGTCGATCAACTGACGCTCAAACTCACTCATGGCAGCCATATGACCGCCGTCGTGGTGTCGCATGACATGACGAGCGCTTTTCGCATCGCGACTCGGATGATTATGCTTGGAGGAGGCGGCATTGTCGCGCAAGGTACGCCCGATGAAATCCGCAACAGCTCCAATCCCGAAGTGCAACAATTCATCAAAGGCGAAGCCGACGGCCCGATTCCATTGAATCTCTCGCAGGAGCAACACGAAGACCATCCGCACGTTAAACCGCGTCCATTTTTTGCCGCCCGCCACAGATTTCACCGCAAGACTCCATGAGGAGAATGACGAAGGAATGAATAAATGACAAAACACGAAACAAGTATTCGCGTCGTGAGAGCCATTTCCTCATTCGGGTTTCACCTGCCACGCCATAGCCGCGCGAAGGCGGGCCATTATTTCGTCATTCGTCGTTCGTCATTCGGAATTTGTATTTGGTCCCGTGACGATTCGTCATTCTCCGGCCTATGAAACGCAGTCTTTCCGATTACATCGTGGCGATCTCAGTGATCCTGTGCAGTATCGTCTTGCTCGCTGCGCTTACTTTTGCGCTTTCCGGCTATCGCTTGAAAAAACCGACGCGCACTTTGCAGATCAATTACGAAGATGTGACCGGCATTAAGGTAAATTCCGAAGTCCGTTACGCCGGCGCGCCGGCCGGGCGCGTGATCGCGATGCGTCACCTGACGGCAAAAGAGCGCGAAGCGTCTTCAAATAAAAAGGACGCGGTTCGCGTGACAGTCAGCCTCGACGAAGGGATTCCGCCGTTGCCCACCGATGTGACTGCAACGCTGAGCTCCGATACAATGCTCTCACCGAAATTTGTGGCGCTATCCGCAGGCACGCCCGGAGGTGAGACGCTGGCAAACAACGCCGCGATTGAGGGCCATCCTTCGTATGGACTCGAACAGATCACCGCAGCAGCTGGTCCGTTGTTCGAGAACGCAAACAGGTTGCTGGATAATCTCAGCGCCACCGTCACAGGTTTGAAAGGAAATCTAGACTCATTCATGCCAAAACTCGGCCCGCTGGCCGATTCGCTAAAGATGGACGTGGACAATTTACAGAACGTGATCACAAACCTCGATGGCGTGGCCAAAGGTGCGGACAAAGTCTTTGGCACTGCCGACTCTTTTATCAGTTCGACTGACAAACAGCTTCAGGAGCAGTTGAAACAATTGCACGTGACTCTCTTGAACCTGAAAGTGGTTACGACATACGCGAAGGCGCTTGTCGAATCGCTCGCTGAAAAACCCAACCGCGTCATTTTCAGCGGCAAGCCGGCCAAGCTCACACCCGAATCAGAAATCCTTAAAAGCAACCGCGCACTGCCTGCGAAAAAGCCGTAATTTCCCTGCACTGGCGCTGGATCGCACGTTGTAAAACGACTCGCAGAGCCGGTTGCTACAGTTTGCGATAGCGCCGCATCAGTTTGAAAAAGCCGATGGCGTCGCGCACTGGACTAATTTTGCTCACTTCATCCGAGTAGACGGTTGTGATCGGGATTGATTCGATCCTATATCCTTTGCGGCTGGCAATGATGAGCATTTCGGTGTCGTAATCGAAACGCTTCCCGCCGCGAAGCAGCTCAGGAATCAATTGCCGATCCAACATGCGAAAGCCGCATTGCGTGTCCGGGATTCTTTGTCCGCAAAGGCCGCTGATCCGCTTGCTCATGTAACGATTTACGACGCGGCGAAGGAACGGCATTCCGGCGAGGTTGGTCATGCGAGTACCGAGGAAAAAGGTTGGGTCCGCCGCAGTGGCAGCCGCCGCTATAAACCGGTCAATCTCTTCGGGAAGATGCTGGCCGTCGGCATCGAGAATGATCACACGAGTGAATTGTCGATCCAACCAGTGCCGTAATCCTGTCTTGATCGCTTCGCCTTTTCCGCGGTTTTGGTCGTGAACGATGACTTCAGCGCCGGCCTCACGCGCTCGCCGTGCGGTCTGGTCGTTTGAGCCGTCATCGACCACGAGCACATGATCGAGTTGCAGACGGGTTCGGCGGGCAATATCGCCAACATGCTTTTCTTCGCGATATGCCGGGATGACCGCGGCGGTGGTCAAACGAACTTGGGCAAGCGGGTCACGCTCTGTTAAGGAATTCGCAACCATTGTCGGGCTTTCGTTCGGCGCGCCCGGCGGTCGCGCCCTACCTTTCTCATCGGCGAACGACTGGATGAAAATCGGCCGCGTGATAAGAGCTGCGGACGAGCGGCCCGGAAGCGACGTGGAGAAAGCCCTTTTTACGCGCGATATCGCCGTAATAATTGAATTGATCCGGCGGGATGTACTCCACTACCGGCAAGTGCTTCGGGGTCGGGCGCAAATACTGGCCCATGGTTAGAACTTCGCAGCCCACCTCGCGCAAATCGTCCATCGTCTGAAAAAGTTCGGTCTCTTTTTCGCCAAGGCCGAGCATTACACCGCTCTTGGTCACAATCCGGCAGCTGTCGGCCGACAGTTCCTTTGCGCGCCGCAAAACTTGCAGCGACGTCCGATACCTGGCGCGCGAGCGGACCAGCGGTGTGAGGCGCTCGACCGTTTCCATGTTGTGATTGTAAATGTCCGGCCCGGCATCCAGCACTATTTTAATGCACCAATCCTGCGCATGAAAATCGGGAACCAGCACTTCGACAATTACCGAGGGATCCATTTCCCGAATTGTGGTAATGGTGCGGGCAAAATGATGGGCGCCGCCATCCTTTAGATCGTCGCGCGCAACCGCTGTGATAACGATGTGTTTCAATTTCATCCGGCGCACTGCTTCGGCGACGCGTTCCGGTTCGTCTTCTTCCAGCGCATAAGGCTTCGCCGTTGTCACAGCGCAAAAGCCGCATGTCCGCGTGCAACGATCGCCCGCGATCATCATCGTGGCTGTGCCCTGACTCCAGCATTCCCACCGATTCGGGCATTGCGCGCTTTCGCAAACCGTGTGCAACCGCAGATCAGAAATGAGCGCCTTGGTTGAAAAGAAAACCGGATTCGATGGCAGCCGCACCTTGATCCAAGGCGGTTTCTGCGCCTGGTGCAGCGCCGGATCAATCTTCGCACAGGACATGTTTGTGCTAACGCTAGCGCAACGTTAAAGCGTTGAAAAGTTGAAGCGTTGAAGCGAACCGCTTTATCCCTTGAACGCTTCATCGCTTCATCGCTTCATCGCTCCAACGATCACAGCTTTGTGCGCCCTGACAACGCTTGATAAAGCGTCAATTCGTCAGCCGATTCCAAACCGCCGCCAGCGGGCAGGCCGCGCGCGATGCGTGTCAAAGTCATCGGTCTGCCTTTCAAAAGCTCGACCAGATAATTTGTCGTGGCTTCGCCCTCAACGTCGGCTGAAAGAGCGAAAATGATCTCGGAAATTTTTTCGCGATCCAGACGTTCGAGCAATTCCTTGATCCGCAAATCTTCAGGACCAACATGATCGAGCGGCGAAATTTTTCCTCCGAGAGAATGATAGAGGCCGCGGAACGCGCTAGTTTTCTCGAGAAGAAGGATGTCCGTGGGCTGTTCCACAACGCAGAGCATTTCCAATGATCGCGAGGAATCTGCACAAATATCACAGATTTCGTCAGTGGTAAAAAATCCACAGAGCGCGCATGGATGAATCGCCTGGCGGGTGTCAGCGATGGCGCGAGAGATTTGCTCCGGTTGATCGCCTTGCGCGCGCACAATCCAGAGCGCAATCCGCTCCGCCGAGCGGGGTCCAACTCCCGGCATTTGTCGCAGTTGCGCAATCAAATTCCGGATCGCCACCGGATATTCTGTCTTTCTCAAAACAGGCGTGGGTCGTTAAGCCGGGGGCGTTTCCGTTAAGTGCAAAGCGAGCGGCTCCAACCGGCGCAAATAAAATTGCAGAGGAGGATCATCCTCTTCCTCCGAACCGCGCGCCTTCTGGAACTCCGTATACGCTTCCGCCCAGCGTTTCTCCCGATACAGAACGACTCCACTCCAGAAAAAATCGCGACGCGCGATATGCTCCGGTTTGGCTTCGGTTGCAAGCCAAAGTGGCTCGTAAATTTCATGCCGATCCTGTGAATTGACTCCGCTCACAAAATCGATCGGCCGCGCGACGATTGTGTTGCTCGCCAGATCATACGTTGACGTGTCCATTAGAATTTTTGATCCATAGCGACGATTTGCGGCACAGAATCTGCGCGACAGATCGATTGGTTCGCCGCTGATTAAAAGCGCCGGATTTTCACTATCCTTCAACAATGGAGCGGCAATGATGGTGCCAGAACTGACCCCAGCATGGATGCCGCAGTCTGCAGAAATTTCTCCGTTATTCTGCTGCCGCTCACGAAAATCCCGATTCAAACCGAGAACCACGCGTAAAGCTTTCTCCGCATGCGCGGAATCGCCATCGGGAAAGCCGAAAATGGCAACCACTCCCTCCCCGTCCGCGGCTTGTAAATAAGCTCCCGCTTGCACGAGAAGATCGGTCGTATCACGCATAAACGCTCTCATGGTCTTGGCGAAAGCGGCAGGCCCGGAATTCTGAGCAAATCCATATCTATCGGCAATATCGCAAGTCACGACGCTCACCTCGTACGCCTTCGGATGAACATCGAACGAAATTGTTCCATCACTGACACGGCGGAATTCTTTCTTCGACAGGCGGTTGCTGAAGAAATTACGCACTAAGTGCGATCGGTCCTGCCGCAGGAAAGCAGTCCAACCTTCCGTCGCAATAAAAGCGAGCACCACAGCAAAAACGGAGGGTAGCGGCTGGAAAAATACCCGGTAAAGCGAGCAGACCCACGAAAGGCCGAGCAACTCGATCACCAGAGAAACGACTAGCAGGCGGGCGCCGACTCGTGGCACACCATTGAGACTGAGCCAGGCAACCCCGAAAGCCAGCAACGAAACAAAAACATACTGCCATTTCTCACTCACGACTCTTGTGGCGCTGGCGTAACTAGATACGAGTCCCCCAACAGTAGTCTCAATACCGAGAAGCAGCCCGGTTGCATGCAAGGCGCTGACGATTGCAGCAATTGCACCTCCAATTATCAGCGTAGTGAACAGTGATCGCTTCATGAACAATCAGGCCTTTTGCGCCACTGCAGCTGGGTAATGGGAGTGGACGACCAGCTCGCTTAAGAATTTGTCCGGAGCATCAACGGCCCCAGCATCAATAACAAATTTCGTCCGGCCGGTGCTCTTCTTGATCAGGCTCAATCCAAATTGGTAATCTCTAAACAGGTGGGCGCACAGATCGCTCATCGTCATTCGCTCGGCTTGGGCGCGCTCAACCAAACGTCGCACTGCTGTCTCATCAAAAACAATCTCCAGCCCATGCTCGTTTTTGAACGTCTCGGCGAATTGATGCATACCGGCTTCGAGGGTTTGCACCTCCTGTTTGTGCCCCTCGGCCATCAACCGATCGAGCACTCGTTTCGGCTCACGCACGAGGTCGGCTGTAACGCGCAACTGGCTCAAGCCCGACCCAGCCAGATAATATTTGTAATCGCGGAATAATTTCTCGAATACAGTCAATAATCCGCGCGCGCCGGTTTTTTCCCGGGCGGCGGCTTCAGCCAACAAGCCCAACGCTTCATCTTCGAAACTGATCTGGATCCCATAGGCGCGAAATGCGCGTTCGTATTGCCGAAGCAAACTTCCCTCCGAATATTTCATGATCTTGAAGAGATCATCCGCGTCGAGGTCCTCGCAGACCACGCGCACCGGCAAACGCCCAATGAATTCCGGCTCGAATCCGTACTCGATAAAATCCTGCGTAGTAACGTGCTGAAAGAGTTCGTTATCCATCACTTGCACGGGCGAAGCGCTAAATCCGATCTGACCTTGTCTGACGCGACGGGCCACTTGCTCTTTCAACTTCTCGAACGCGCCGCTCACGACAAAGAGAATGTGTCGCGTATTGATCGTGTCCCGCCTCGCTTTTCCGCGCTTCTGAAATTCGAATGCGGCCTGCAATTGCGCCTGAAGATCGTTCATGCTTCGCACTGGAACTTCCGTTTCCTCCATTAATTTGAGCAGCGTCGTTTGCACGCCCCGGCCGCTGACATCGCGGCCGATCAAATTTCCGGCCGAAGCGATCTTGTCGATCTCGTCGATGTAGATGATGCCGAATTGCGCCAGATTGACGTCGCCATCCGCCTTGTGGACGAGTTCACGAACGAGATCCTCGACATCGCCGCCGACGTAACCGGTCTCGCTGAACTTGGTCGCATCCGCTTTCACAAACGGCACTTTGATCAGATCGGCGATGTGCTTGATGAGATACGTTTTGCCGACCCCGGTCGGCCCGACCAAGATCACATTTTGCTTGATGTACTCGGTCTCCTCGGCGCGCCTGGCGTCTTCTTTCTCGAGCCGCCGCAGATACTTGGCATGGTTGTAATGGTCGCAAACCGCGATCGCGAGCACCTTCTTCGCTTCGTCCTGCTTAATGACGAAACGGTCGAGGTGCGCTTTGATGTCGCGCGGTAAAAAATTGAATTCAAATTCGGGGTGATCGGTCTTCTCCGGCTTTTCATCCTCAACCGCGACGGCCGGCGCAGTATCGGCAAACGTCGCCACCGAGACGCGATCGCCGAAGTTCTGTTTCATGAACTCCGTGATCTTGGACTTCAGTTCTTCCGGTGAAGGAAATGGTGGTGGCGGGTTTTGCTCCATGTTTCGGGGTCAAAAGGTCGCGCGAAAATGAAATTGTCGCAACGATTCGTCTAGAATCTGACTCTCTCGCGCGGAATTCGTTCATCCTCAATCGGGTTTCATATTCCTACTCTTATTCTTACTCTTACTCCGTTTCTGAAGGGCATGAGTAAGAGTAAGAAACAAAGTGCATTACAACGCCGCTAAGGAGTCTGCGTGATATGCGGGAACAGGGCTGAAATTTGGTCCCGGTATTGTGGCTTGGTTTTTGCAGCGGCATCCGCTAATTGCCGCGCCGTTTCGGCTTGTCCGGTCTCGCTCGCAAAGACGGCGCAACGCCATTGTCGATCCGCCGCGTCTGGTGCAGTTGGCTGAATGAACGAGGTGGAAACATTGAGCAAAGCCTGTGGCGAAAACTCTGTCCACGTAACTCGCGCGATTCCATACCGAAGCTTCAAACTGAGACTGTTATCGGTCGCGCTTGCGATGCCGATGTAATGTTCGCCACTGCGGTCTGCTAGTGCGCCGGAGAAATGCGTGCTGTTAAGATTCTTGATTAGGTCGTTCTTCCAATCGACCAGCCATTGCGCTTTTTTCTCGGCTGTTTCCTTTGCCTGTTTTAGCGAGGCGTCGTTGAACTGCACATTCTTAATCGCCTCAGCTGCTTCAGCGAAATTGTAAAGAGCAACTTGCTCTTTATATCTGGCGAGCGCTGCCTTCCAAGAAGCCGCCTCAATATCGCGAGGCTTGGTTCCCTCCTCTTGCGCGCGCGTTGCATTTACGCCACCATCCGCCTGTTTCTGCTCCTTTGTCGTCGTCGTCTTGAGGAGCTGGGTCGATGACTTCGCCAAGGTTCTGGCCGATGCATTTTCGGGCGGCCTGCGAACAAGAAAGAAGGTTGCTCCCGCCGCTATTACCGCCATAAGCAAAGCTCCGATAATAAAGAACCACCGCGCCTGCCCGTGCGCCATACTGGCGTCGCTTGCGCTGCCCAGCGCGCCCTGCGCCTGCTCAAGTTCACCGACAAGCTCGTCGTAAGAAGAAAAACGGTGAGCGGGATCAGCGGCGATCATTCGCTGAAAAACGGCAGCTGTCCCCTCAGACACTTTCGGCGCGGCGGAGCGCAAATCGAGCGGCTGTTGTTTTAACTCGAGCAACCGAGCGGCGGAATTGGTATTACCTTCAATCGGCGCCTTGCCTGCAACGGCGTGAAAGAGCGTTGCGCCCAGACCGTAAATATCGCTCCGGAAGTCCTCTGGCTCATTATTTCTCAATCGTTCCGGCGCGACATAATATGGAGTGCCCCAAATCACGCCTTCTGTCTCTGATCCTTGTGAGGCAGCGCCGGCCAGGCCGAAGTCACTTATTTTTGCCGTGTGCTCGTCGACAAACAAAATGTTGGCTGGCTTAACATCGCGATGAATCAGACCCTGCCGGTAGGCGGCACGCAGTCCTTCGGCAACCTGAATGCCGGTCTCGAGCACCAGGTTTTCGGGCAGGCTTGTTCGCTGCTCGATCAGATCATCGAGGCTTCCATGATCAACCAACTCCATCACCACATAAAATTGTCCGTGATCCGTTCCAGAAGAGAAGACCTGTATCACATTGGGATGACTCACGGAGGCAGCAATGCGCGCCTCCTGTTGCAATTGAGAGGCGTGGTCTGTCTCGCTGCTAAGATCCCTGTGCAACAGCTTCAGCGCCACAAACCGTTCCAAGAGCGTATCGCGCGCCTTGTAAACTGTGGCCATCCCACCGACCCCGAGCGTTTCGACCACAACGAAATGATCAAACGTCCGTTCCACCCGTATTTGTTCGCCGCATGTCGGACAGGCCACCCAAGCCAGCGGCTCCGCATCGCTCGTTTCGACAGCCGCACCGCAGGCCGGGCATGTTTGTATCATCGTGAACTTTCTCTAATCGCCGTCAAAGCCGATTGTAACATTCAGGGGTTTTAGGACAATGAAATGGCGACACGATCATATCCACTTTTTATGAAACGACTTCCCACCGACGGATCGAACAGGAGCCAGTTCGTCGTCTCGAAAGAGGATGCAAAGCTTCGGCTTGATCGTTTTCTGGCAAAGGAACTTCCGGAATACTCGCGCTCTCGCCTTCAACAGTTAATCCGCACTGGATTCGTTCGGCTCAACGGTGCAACTACGCGCCCACGCCAAACCGTTCGCAGCGGTGATGAAATCGAACTAATCGCGCCACCGCTCGAGAAGATCGAGAATCAGCCAGAGCCCATTCCGCTCGAGGTTTTGTTCGAGGACAATGATCTCATTGTTATCAATAAGCCGGCTGGACTTGTCGTTCATCCGGGCGCTGGCCATCAGCAACACACCCTGGTGAATGCATTGCTCAGCCATTGCACGAGCCTATCAGGCATAGGCGGAAAAGAACGCCCCGGCATTGTTCATCGCCTCGACAAAGAAACAAGTGGATGCCTTGTCGTCGCGAAAAATGATGCGACCCATCGAGATTTATCCAGACAGTTTGCCGAGCGCATAGTCGAGAAGATTTACCTCGCGCTTGTCGCGGGGAAATTGCGCAAACAGACGGGCGCAATCGAAGAACAAATCCGCCGGCATCCGGTCCATCGACAACGAATGGCCGTCACCCCAGTACGCGGGCGCGCGGCCAAAACCGAATATCGCGTCCTCCGCTCTGGAAATCAGGCGAGCTTGATCGAGTGCCGTTTGCACAGTGGACGGACTCACCAGATCCGGGTGCATCTTCATCATATCGGTCACCCTGTGTTGGGCGATAAAGTTTATGCGGCGCGCCTCGCAAAAGATTTCCCGCGACAAATGTTGCACGCCTGGAAAATTGGATTCCGCCATCCACGGAGCCGCGAATGGAGAAATTTTGAAGCGCCATTGCCGGACGATTTCGCGACCGCGCTAGAAGTGACAATCGAATCGTAAAAGGTATGAAACAACGAAAACTTGGACGCGGCGGACCGGTCGTCTCGGCACTCGGTCTCGGTTGCATGGGAATGTCGGATTTTTACGGCGGCCGGGATGAAGAAGAATCTCTGGCGACAATTGATCGCGCCCTCGAGCTCGGAATCACGTTCTTCGACACCGCCGACATGTACGGCCCACACACAAACGAGCAATTGCTCGGACGCGCCCTTCGAGGACACCGCGAACAGGTCATTATTGCGACAAAATTTGGGATTGTCCGGGATCCGGCCAGACCGGAATTTCGCGGGATCAGCGGCAAACCGGATTACGTCCGGCAGGCGTGCGACGCAAGTCTGCTCCGGCTCGGTGTGGATGTAATCGATCTTTATTATCAGCATCGGGTCGATCCGGACACGCCGATCGAAGAAACCGTCGGTGCGATGGCCGACCTGATGCGCAAAGGCAAAGTGCGCTTTCTCGGTCTATCCGAAGCGGGCGCCGAGACCATTCGCCGGGCGCACGCCGTTCATCCGATCACCGCGTTGCAATCGGAATATTCACTCTGGACGCGTGACCCTGAAGCGGAAGTTCTCGGTGTGTGCCGCGAACTGGGAATCGGTTTTGTGCCGTACAGCCCGCTCGGTCGCGGGTTTTTGACCGGCAAAATCAAAAAGAGAGAGGATTTGCCAGCAGACGATTACCGGCACACGACGCCACGATTTCAGGGCGAAAATTTTCAGCACAATCTTGATCTGGTTGAGCGGGTTGGCGAAATTGCTCGCGAGAAGCGGTGCACGCCGGCACAACTTGCGCTTGCCTGGGTACTGGCACAAGGCGACGACATCGTGCCGATTCCCGGCACGAAACGGCGCAAATATCTACAGGAAAATGTCGGCGCGCTGGATGTAATTCTCACCAGCGCCGATCTCGCCCGCATCGAGGAAGTCGCGCCGAAGCATGCCGTCGCCGGCGAACGTTACCCCGACTGGGCGATGCAGATGGTCAACAAATAGAGTACGGAACATCGGCATCCTACATGTGCGGCGGCGCAGGCTTCCCAGCCTGCGCCGGATTTATCTCTGCTGAGGGCGCCGCGGCACCATTGCGCTCGCCAGCATCGTCTGCACAATTTCGCTGCGCTGATTTGTCGTCACATTACGCAGCCGAATGATCCCGTAGTTCGGCTTTGAGCGCGACTGCCGCAGTTCGATTATTTCCGTTTCAACCATCAACACGTCGCCGGGTCGCACGACATTGGGCCAGCGCAATTCATCAACACCCAGCCCAATGGCGCCTTCGGCGAAATTCAATGTTTGCACGAACAGCCGCATGGTCATTGCCGCCGTATGCCAGCCGCTTGCAATCAAGCCTTTGAAAATCGTTCGTTCAGCACTCTTACGATTGAGATGAAACATCTGCGGATCAAATTTATGGGCGAACTCGATCACCTGCTTCTCCGTCACCTCGAGTGGCTCGGATTGAAAGCGATCGCCGACCTTCACATCATCGAAGTAGTACTCTTTCATGCTGATAATGGCGCAACTACATTCATGCGTCATTGCCCGGGATTGAGCAATCCGTAAGTGAGGTTGTAGCTGGGAGCGGCAATCGCCGGTGCGCCTGCCGGGTCCCCCACCCCGGCTACAGAGTGCGCATAGCAGGGGCCCGCAAATTTCGGTTAGCATTTCGCAAGATCGGCACAGCGGGATCGCTCTGCTTGCGCAATTGCCTAGGCATGAACTCAATCTTACCGCAGAGAATGGTTCGTCCGAAGGACCGAAGCCGTGTCTCGCTCGTCGCCGACAGGACGAACACGGACGAGTTTGAAGGTGACCTGGAAAAATAAGAACACCTGGAAGTGCTGGCGGAGCTATTCTTCGCGGCGAAACGGGATCATCCGAATGTACTGGCTTGCGCACAGCCCTGACTCGCACAGCGAATTCAGTGCGTTCGGGTTTCTCATCTGACATCAGGACATTGGAATTCACGTTCTTGACTGGGCGCCAATGTTCGACTCGCAGGATCGCCCCGATTGCAGATAAATTCTTTCATCTCTGCAAAATATTTGGGACCTTTGCCCTCCAGTTTCCGTAGAAGTAAGCATGCGGGAGATTGAGGGATCAGCAGGAGCCCGTCTCCCCCAACAAGTAGACATGAAGGCAATCGCGCCACAGAGAATGGTTCTTCCGGCGGACCGAAACCGTGTCCCCTTAGCCGGCGGGCCAACGGACCCGGACGAGTTTCAAGATGACTTGGAAAAATACGAACACCTGGAAGAGTTGGCGGAGCTATTCTTCGCGGCGAAACATCATCATCCAAAGGTGCCTGTTCCCGCGCAGCCCTGACTCCCGCAGCGAATTCAGTGCGTCGGGTTTTTCAGCAGGCACCGCGATACTGTGATTCAGGTTCTTGCCGAAGTGCCAACGTGATCTGAGCGCGCGAACGAACAAGCAGTCGCTGACTAGCCGCCGAGATAGTTTTTGACTCCGAAGGCTTTCGGAGTTGATCGCGCCGGTATTTATTCCCTGGTAAACAGACAAATTAGATCGACTTCTTCGCCCTTAAACTTAAACATCCTTATTGGCTGATCCGAATAAACCATGGGCAAGAAAGCGTTATTGGGAATCATCGTCGCTCTGATCGTTGGTTATCTGGCGTGGCGTTGGTTTGCGCCTGCTCCAACGCAGCGCGCTCCCGTTGCGCCCGCCCAGACACGCACCGCAACCAAGCCGAAGCCGGCGGCCGCGCGTTCCACCCCAGCCAAACGAACGGCAGCGCAACGACCTGGAGCTAGGCCAACGCCTGCTCGCCCCGTCGCCCATGAACAGCACCTCGCACCTGAAGGAACGTTTTTCCTGCTCCAGCGAACCTCTCTGCCGATTGATTCAGGCGTTATTGGTTTTGCCCCGGGAACGAAAGTTACGTTGGTCGAGCAAGCCGATTCGGTCAGCACGGTCACTGATGGAGAGTACCAATTCAAGGTCCCGTCCTCTCAACTGACTAACGACCTGGACCTTGCCGCAAGCGTGGCCAAGGCTGATTACACCGCCCAAGCACAGATCGCGGAATTGGCGGCTAAGTGGGCTCAAGAATACAACCAGCGGCAGCGCGACGCGTTCACGGCTTCAGAAAAAGAAAAGGCGGAAAAGAAAACGGGGAAGAAAACCCCGCGACGTCCTTCACCCACTCCGAAACGGTAGAACCGGGGAGCTCGCGCGCCTCGCGTGCCAACGATCGCGCCTCGCAATCGCGAACTCTCCTTTCCATCTCATTTTCTCAAAACGTTCAGAGACTTCGGCACCTTAATTCGTCATTAACAGGCAGTGATTCTGTCGCCTGATCTAAAATAAGCAATAAGCAAGCGGGGCGATGTAACGCGCTAAAGGCGCGGCAATCTTAGCCGCTAACATGACGCCGTGATTCGCGTCTCGATTAAGTGCGCGCAACGGGATCGAAACGCATGAATAAACAGACGATTCAAAGAGCCGTGAGCGCGATGTTCAGGCGTTCATTTCTTCAGTTCTGGTCGTAATGCCTGCGCCCACGACTATCGATCCAATATGTTCGGCCAGAGCTGTCCGTATACTTTTTATCTTGCGTTTTGTCGTACGCTCCCCTGTCCAGAGGGTTACTCCCCGTAGGGGCCTTATCCAGTGGATTCCTCCATGCACCGTACGCTCCCCTCTCTAGTGGATTACTCCACGCACGCGCCGGGGTTTGTACTGGCCGCTTATAAGCCTCTTGTTTTTGGGGCGCAGTTTCGGGGTGTTCGCCCGATTGACCAACGAGGATTGATTCACCTTCTCTAGCAGTCGCCGTGATTGGGGGGCCACCGCCAATCGAGTACTGAATCGTCAAAGTCTTAACCTTCCCAAAGGCGGGATCTCCGGCGAGATCATTGCCAGCTCTGATCGAGCTCTGCCCTGCCTGTACACGGTCTCGAACTTGGTTTGTGACGTCGACTGATTTATCACCATAACCGTACCTCGCCTGTATCACGCTGATCGCGGTTAAGGCTTGTGATGATGCAGCCGCGATCTGCTTCTGCTGAGCCGCATCCCGACTTGATACTTCAGCCGCAATGTCGAGATCGTTGGTAAGCTGGTATTTCTTGGCATCGAACTGTAATTCTCCTGTCCTAACTCGAAGAACTTCTTCCATATCCTGCACGACCTCGAGCCGCGTTCCGGGAAGAATGCCCGTAATACCGCTAGGTGACCGTACCGACATATATTCTGTTGCGAAACAAACCCCTGTTGGCGCCAGTCTGGGTGCAGCCGGTGTTGGCGTCGGTGCTTGGACGATTTCTGGCTTGGGAGACGGTGCTTTGGAACAGGAGCACAGGACGAGATAACATAAGACCACGATCCACCGGGACGTGAAAGAGCCACTTGCTAGAAACGTGCTGTACATTAGCTGCAACGAGGGTTCCGTTAATCAATTTCTCACCGGAGAGAATCAAGAGTGGAAAACACCAATGTGTGATGTCAAGCACATAAAGCCGACTTGATTCCAATTGGACAGCGCGAATCGCCGATTCGAGTTCGACAGACGAGCGTGCGAAGATTTTGGTGACGCACTCGTGTGGTCAAGATACCCCGCAGCATAGTTGCATCCCGCAGAAATTCGCGTGTTTTGATGAAGCCGGAAATGTGATCGACATGCACGAGCAATCGGGCGAATTCAAAGAGCCGTAAGAATTGCCTCGACCTCTCGGTCCTTTCTTGCTTCGCTTTCGCCTCGGAAGCTTCTTTAACTTCAAAATGAAAACACTCGCGGTTTCAATCCTTTGTTTGGCATCAGCCGTGCTCGCCGACGATTTCAAAACGATCGATGGGAAAGGATACAAGAATGCCAGGTTAGCCGCGTCGAGCCGGATGGGATTGTCATCACTTTCTCTGGCGGAATCGTCAAGCTTCCGTTCGTAGAGCTATCGCCCGAAATTCAAAAGAAGTACGGCTTTGATCCCAAAGCGGCTGCGGATTTTCAGCAGCAAACTTACCAAGCCGATGTTCTGAGAGCTCGCCAATTGGCGGAAGCTAGAGAAAAACGGCAGCGGGAACTCGAAGAACAAGCCAAATCTCAACCGCAGCCAGCGCCACAACCACCACAAGAGCGGCAATCGATCGCCGCTTCAATGCACGGAAGCGCGCTCGACCAACGACCAGCCGGGCCACAAATACTGGTTTACGGCGAAGTCATGAACGTTGTCGACGAGGGACTTTTAATATCCGTTCGAGGAAATAATAACTTCGGCACGGAGCGGATTCCGAGCTACTCGAAAGTGCTTCTTATTGGAAGCTTTCCGGGATTTTACGACGAAGATAAAATTCAGGCGGTGGGAAGGCTGGTCGGCGCGTATGAATACACGAGCGTCACGGGCTCCAAGAGGACTGCACGCGCTTTAGCCGGCGCATCAGTCACTAAGCTCACTGAATTTCCAGCTAACGTCAGATGAACCGGTGCGGGAAAACCGCGATTCATTTCGAAATGCGGATTCGAGTTTAAACGCGGTCAACTTTTCATCCGCGCGAAACTGAAGCGCTGATTAACGCCTCGATGCGCGTCAGCAACGAAGATCGTTCGCCCGCGAGCATCCACGCCTGAGTTCACGTTCCCAGCAAGTGAGAAATGCTTTGTCTTGACTCATCACCGTTCACTTATCACTTATCACATCTTCGAATGGGCGGTTAGCTCAGTGGTAGAGCATCTCGTTTACACCGAGAGGGTCGGGGGTTCGAAACCCTCACCGCCCAGGTTGCATTTTTGATTTCAGATTTTCGATTTGCGATTACCAAACGCACGCGCCTCGCGCGCTGCACACTTTGGCGGCTTTACATGTTTCCACTGGCTTCCCGTTGTAACGATGTAACCAATCACGTACACCCGTTTTGCGGGGATTTGTGTCAATTCGTGTTGATTACGGATTGATGCCGAACGATATCGGCTACCGATATGAGCGCTTCCCGTTTTTTCTCAATTCATTGCATGCTGTTTCTTTTGATCTCGATGGCGTTTTCTCTGCCGGCGCAGGAGGATCCGCTTCATCGCGTCGGAGCGAAAACGTCGCCTGCGAGCTCCCCGGCTTCTTCGCCGGAGAGCACCACACCGCCTTTGGCTGCGGCTGAAACCCCGTCGCCCTCCCCCGGCCCGCCACAACTCACAGATGTCCTTTTCAAAAATTTGAAAGCGCGATCCATCGGCCCCGCCGTGATGGGCGGTCGTACATCGGATATCGCGCTCGATCCGAAAAATCCCTTTGTTTTTTACGTGGGCCTGGCGCATGGCGGCGTGTTTAAAACGGAGGACAACGGCGTGTCGTTCGATCCGATTTTCGACAAACAACCTGTGCTCTCAATTGGGGCCGTTGCCGTTGCGCCCTCCGATTCCAACGTGATCTGGGTGGGAACGGGCGAAGCGAACGATCGTAATTCCTCCGGCTGGGGAAACGGCGTTTATCGTTCTACCGATGGCGGCGAAAATTGGCAGAACGTCGGATTGAAGGAGAGTCGCGCTATCGGGCGGATTGTCGTTCATCCATCAAAACCGGAGGTGGCGTACGTCGCCGTGAGCGGTCACCTCTGGATCGACAGCGGCGAGCGCGGTCTTTTCAAAACGACTGATGCCGGCAAGACCTGGAAATTGATTTTGCAAGCACCGGCCCCGCATAACACGCGAACCGGCTGTTGCGATGTCGTCCTGGACCCGGCAAACCCTGAAATTGTGTACGCGGCGCTTTATCCCCGGCAGCGTACTCCGTGGAGCTTCACATCTGGCCCCGGCGCGACCGGCGGCGAAGACGTCGGCGGGATTTTCAAGAGCACCAATGGGGGAGCAAGCTGGAAGAAACTGACAGATGGATTACCGGGGCAAACGGGTCGCATCGGCCTTGCCGTAAGCGCAAGCAATCCACGTGTCGTGATGGCAGAGGTGCAAAGTTATGAAGGCGGTACCAGCAGCATCGACGACATGCGTAGCAAAAGCGGCGGCGTGTTTCGTTCCGAAAACGAAGGCGAAAAATGGACCCGCGTAAGCGCAATCAATCCGCGTCCGTTCTATTTCAGTCAGATCCGCATCGATCCGGCAAACGATCAGCGCGTTTATCTGCTCGAGTACGCATTGTTGGTTTCAGATGATGGCGGCAAGAATTTTCGCGAAGATCTTTCCGACAAAATCCATGCCGATTGTCATGCCTTGGTAATTCAGCCGGGTACCGTGCCGCCGCCGACGCCGCCAAAGCCGGAAGACAAAGGCAAGCCACCGAAACCACCGGTTTGCCAGCGGTTGTTGCTCGGAACGGATGGCGGCGTGTATCAAAGTTTCGCGGCCGGAAAAGGGTGGGAGCATCTCAACCGCATTCCGGCGGGGGAATTCTACCGAATCACGCTGGACGACTCCAAACCGTACTTCCGCATCGCCGGCGGACTTCAGGACAATGAGAATTGGGTTGGTCCCAGCGGCGTGCAAAGCAAAGAAGGAATCCGCAACTCGGACTGGATCAGCCTGGCCGGCGGCGACGGTTTTTATGTCGTCTTCGATCCGTCCGATCGCGATGTCTTTTACGCGGAAAGCCAGGAAGGCGAAGTGCATCGGATCAATTTACGCAATGGCGAACTGCGCCAGTTGCGCCCGGAGCCGCACGAGGGCCAGCCGAAATATCGCTTTCATTGGAATTCGCCGTTAATCGGCAGCGTTCATAAACCCGGCGTGATTTACCTGGCCGGCAATCACGTTTTCCGGTTAACCGATCGCGCGGAAAAATACGCCGTGATCAGCCCGGACCTAACCCGCAACGATCCGGCCCGGACGACTGCCACCGGAAGTGGCGCGGAAAATTACGGCGTCGTTTTTTCACTTGCGGAATCGCCGAAGCGCGCCGGATTATTATGGGCGGGAACCGATGACGGCCGTCTTTGGGTCACAGAAAATGATGGCGGTAAATGGACTGAGTTGACTGATAACTTACCAGAGCCCGCGCGCGGACAATGGGTGACACGCATCGAACCCTCTCACGGCGATCCAAACGTCGCTTACGTCGCGACGAACGCGTATCGCGCCGGCGACGATCGTCCGATGATTCTGCGCACGTCCGATCTGGGCAAAACATGGCAGCCGGTGGTTGGCGATCTTCCGGCAAATGCACCGGTAGAAGTCGTGCGCGAAGACCTGGTGAATCCCAGGTTACTCTACGCAGGCACGCACTTCGGATTGTTCGCGTCTTTCGATCAAGGGACACATTGGATTCGGATCGGCGATGTTCCCGCAGTCCGCATCGATGATGTGCAAATTCATCCGCGCACGGCCGATCTCGTGATTGGAACGCACGGCCGGAGCATTGCCATTTTGGACGACACGGTCCCCTTCCGCGAGCTCACACCGGAAATTGCGGCAAAACCTGCGCACCTGTTTAGTGTGCGCTCCGTGACCGGCGCCTATCTTCAAGCGGGATACGCCGATTCGAATGGTAAAGGCGTTTACCGCGGCGCGAATCCGGCGGAAGGGGCGCTTTTCACCGTTTGGGTGAGAGAATTTACCGGAGAAGAAATCAAGATTGCGGTCACCAAACCAACCGGGCAACCCGTGGCCAACTTGAAGGCGCCCGGCGCGCCCGGTTTCACACGATTGAATTGGGACCTGCGTCCAACCAAAGATGTCAGCGTTGAGTATGGTGGCGACGATCCGAAACGACTGCTGCCTGCTGGCGATTACACGGCAGAGTTGAGTTTCGGCGCCTTAAAAATGAAACAAAACTTCCATGTCGATCTCGCTGAGGGAATCACGCCGCGATAACATCAAACTATCAGCGAAGGCGGCCTGGGGAGTGTACGTGCCTTGCATGTTGATGATGGCACGTCGCCAGCGCGAATTTTTCACGTCGCACTGCTTGTGCGCGCCAGTCGAGCGAAAATTACAACGTGCGACGCGATGATCAGCGGCACCAGAAATGTTGGCAAGAGGCTGAGCGGAAGTTCCCGTAGCGCACGCATCGATTGCCAGTCTCGTAATCCAAAGCGAAGTGCGCTGAAGACAACAAACATAATATCGATAAGTCCGATCGTGTTCCAGGCGAGCAGAAGCCTCTTGGCGAACTCGGTGCGTTTCGCGGCAATGACTGCCAACGTAAAGACGGCAATAATGATGTCACCCCAACCGGCGCTCGTTGCGAACCCGCACGGCAATTGGCCGCGTTGGCAGAGCATCAGAAAGTAAGCACCAGCAAATAACCGCGTCAGATGGAACAAGACCAGCCAGCGAAGAGCAATACTCAGCGTCCACACTCTGATCGGACCGATCTTCCAACACGTTAGCAGCACAAGCGCGGTCAACGTCCACACTGTTGCCGCTACCGCTGGCGCGCTCGCCTCGTGAAGCCAGCCGGACAGCCCAAGCGCAAGGCAGACCCAGCCAAGGAGCATCAGGGTCACCAACCGGTTCGGATTACTATTCATCTTCTTTGTTAGCCGACGTCTTAATTAGTATCAATTTGTGTTGATTACTCGTAATGAAAAATAGATCGGCGCTGCGTTTTGTCCTGATTATCGGCATCGCAAACTTCTTCGCCGATTTTACGTACGAAGGGGCGCGCGGGATCATTGGGCCGTTCCTCGGTTCGTTGGGTGCCAGCGCGGCGGTCGTCGGTTTTATCGCGGGCCTGGGCGAGCTCATGGGCTACGGATTGCGCTCGGTATCGGGGTATTTCGCGGACAAATCGCATCGCCATTGGGCATTCGCGTTCGTCGGCTACGCCGTTAACATGCTCGCGGTTCCAGCACTCGCGTTCGCCGGACAATGGCCGCTCGCGGCGGGTCTGGTCGTTGCGGAACGGGTCGGGCGGGGCATTCGCAAACCGACTGTGGAGGCAATGCTTTCCTATGCCGGCAAATCGATCGGCGCCGGGTGGGTATTTGGACTGAACGAAGCGCTCGATCAGTTGGGCGCCACTATTGGACCGTTGCTCATGGCGCTCGTTCTTTATCTTAGCGGCGGATATCGGACCGGTTTTGGCGTGCTGCTCATTCCGGCGTTGCTTTGTCTTGCGATTTTGGTCGCGGCGCGCCTGCTTCATCCGCGTCCGCACGAACTGGAGAAAAGCGCCGGACACACTCTTGCGCCCACCAATCTAACCCGAGCCTATTGGATTTATCTGGTGGCCGGTGCATTGATTGCCGCCGGGTTCGCCGATTTCGCACTAATCGGATTTCATTTTCACAAAGCGAACATCGTTCCGGCAAATTTGATTCCTGTCTTTTACGCAGTCGCAATGGCGAGCAGCGCGCTCGCAGCGATTCCGTTAGGCCGGATATTTGACAGGTTCGGCCCAAATATTTCACTCCTTGCCTTCCTCATTTCGGCTGCATCTGCACCGCTTGTTTTCCTGGGCGGATCAATCTCTGCATTGATCGGAATGATTCTTTGGGGAATCGGGATGAGCGCGCAAGGTTCCTTGTTTCAGGCGATTCTGACCGGCGTCATTCCCCCTGCAAAACGAAGCACCGCCTTCGGCTTGTTTGATACCGGATATGGGATCGCTTGGTTTCTCGGCAGCGCGGTGATGGGTTTGCTTTACGACAAATCGATTCTGGCCCTCGCACTGTTTTCGGTCATCCTTCAACTTGCGGCGCTTCCGATCCTTTTTATCGCGAATAGGAAGCGCTAAACTTCTTCGTGGATCCCTACGCAAAACCCAGGGAGCAAAAAGTCGGCGCGCGGCGACCGAAGATCACTCACTTGCCAAACTTGATCGAAACGCGAACGCGGCGAGAACGCGAGGCCGAGAAACAAGCGGTGGCGGTGGAGCGGCGCGCAATTAAGAAGGCGGCTCGCCGGCATTTAAAGAAGCAATTGCTCAAGGAATTGGAAGGGAACCCATGAAACCGGCGTTCTTTGCTCTTCCCACTTCAGGACAGCACAATAGAATTGGCGGCGTGAGGCTGATGAAATTTTTCTTCCTGGGTTTCTTCTTTCTCTTCATCGAGTGGGGTATCGCCCGTGCACAGTCCCCTTCCGAGCGCAACCCGGACGTTTCAAACAAGGCGCTGATCACGAAATCCACCCCGCCCATAACTGCTCAGGCTCTTAAGAATCAGAGCGTCAGTGCGGCCGTCGCGGATTTGCACAAGCTGGCAGCCGATTACTACGCCTGGCGAAACGAGAATTATCCCGTCGGAAGCAGTGAAGCGGGGCTGCACACGTGGGACGATCGGTTAACTGATTACTCGCCAGCAGAAATCGCCGAGCGCGCACGGTATGTCCAGACGTTGCTTCAGAAGGTCCGTGCGATGAAAACCGATAACTGGCCGAAGGACGATCGGATCGACTGGATCCTTTCTCGAGCCCAACTCGAGAGCGTCGACTTCGGGAATCGTGTCCTGAAATTCGAGCGAACGAATCCGCAGATTTATGTGGATGAATGTACGAACGGCATTTTCTCGTTGCTGAAAAAGGAATACGACACGCCACAAAAACGCGCGTTGGCTGCGACGGCCCGTTTAAAGCAGATGCCAGGACTGCTCAAACAAGGTCTGAGTAATTTACAGAATCCGGTAAAACTGTACGCGCAGCTTGCGATCCAATCGGCGGGCGCAATCGATTCCCTCTTCAATCAAAGTTTGATGGCGCTCGATGCCGGGCTCGCGCCAAACGAGCATGATGGGTTGGTAAAGGCACGCGATACAGCGCTCGCAGCGCTGCATGGTTATGCTGATGAACTGGGAAAACGCTTACCCAAGATGGTGGATTTCTCTCCGATGGGCGAAGCGAACTACAATTATTATCTCAAGCACGTTCTCTTGTTGCCGCTCGATGCGTCGCAGGTGGAAATGATCGGACGCGTCGAACTGGCGCGTTATCGTGCGCTGGAGGCGCTTCTGCCCGATCCGAAATTAGCCGACCCCGATCCGCGGCGCAGCGGAAACGTTCCGCCCGATCAAGCATCGTTTTTAAAGGCTTACGAAAGTCACGAGGGGGAAATGATCAGCTTTTTGAAAGAGCATCATCTCCTAACCCTGCCCGATTACCTTGGCCCGTTTCAAATTCGACAGCTACCTGAGGCATTCAAGCCAACCAGTCCTGGTGGCTTCATGAATCCTCCAGGCGTTTACGACAAAGATCCAACCGGATTCTTTTTTATTCCGACTTATAACCCGCAATCGAAGAATTTTTATATTCGCGCAGCGATTGAAGACCCGCGGCCAATTCTCGGTCACGAAGGAATTCCCGGACATTTTCTCCAGCTCTCAATCGCAAATCATTTGGGTGAGGAAATCCGGCGTCAACACCAGGACGGTGTGTTTGTGGAAGGCTGGGCGCTTTATGGCGAAGAGATGCTGATGCGCACCGGCCTTTATCCGAACAACTCCCCAGCGCAGGGGCAAATCCTGCGTCTGTCGCGCTATCGCGCGGCCCGCATCGGAGTGGATGTAAATCTGCATACCGGTCGTTGGAGTTTCGAACAAGCGGTCAAATACTTCATGGAGGCGGGCGGACTCGATCGCGAAGCAGCTGAAGGCGAAGCGGCTGGCGCCGCTTCAAATCCACATCAGAAAATCAGCTACATCATTGGCAAATGGCAGATCATGAACCTGCTCGGCCGTTACAAAGACCGACAAGGTGAGAATTTCCGGCTCGGTCAGTTTCACGACGATTTGATCAAGAACGGCAGTCTACCGATCTCAGTGATCGAATGGCTCTTACTCGATGACCCGGCCGAACTGGAGCAAGCCGCGAAATAAATGCGCTGCCCGACTGCCTGTGGCTTTTCTCGCCTCGCCCCTTGGACACAGGGAGAGGACTAAGGTGAGGGGTTTTGAAGCTTCGAACGCGCTGCCCCGGAACAAATCCCTCACCCCTCGCCTCTCCCTTACAAGGGAGAGGCGACCATTTCCACCCGGCGCATTCTACCCGTCCCGCACGAAACGTCTTCATGTCTTGACATGCGAATGCTCGCCGGCGCAAGATCGACAACCTAACGATCCTACGCCTTATGAATCCGAATACTGCGAAGAATTTCATTGTTCGAAACGCGTTTCTCTGCGCTGCCGCAATTGCCATCACGAGTTGCGGCACTGCGACCATCAATAAGGCCGGAAGTGATGCTCAGATTCAAAGTCTGCGCAGTTTTCACCTCGCCTTTATCGAGGACTTCGCCGTGCCGGGGAAACGCTTCAATGCCACCGCTTTCGATGCCAGGGTGAACGAAGGCAACGCAAAATTTCAGCAGGCCATCGCCGATGAAAAATTCACGGCGCGTCGTCCCGTGCTACAGGATCTCGCGGCGCAATTCGACGCCGATGCAGCGCACCTGCGAAGCAAAACCAGCCGTGGCAAGGTCACTCCCGCGCTGGCAAGCGAGATGAAGAAAGACACTAACAAGATTTACGATCATGCCCTCGGCCGGTAAGACCAAAAAACGGAAGAAACCTTCGCGGAAGAAATCGGAGCTCGACTCGGCACTGGGTCAGATCAGCGACGAATCGGTCGCAGCGGCAAAGAATGAGTTTCAGGATTTGCTCGCGCAAGCGAAAGTCGACACTAGCGAGCTCGTTCGGCAAAATGCGAACGAGCTGGAAGAGCGTCTCGTCCTCTTGAAAAAGCGAAAGATCGACAAGGAGGACTTCGATTTCTTCGTAGAAAACCAAAAGCGCGATCTAAGAGTCTTTATCGACAGCCAGCCGGCACAGGCGCAGGAACGCACTGAGAAATTGACGCTCCATGTTCTGGAGATAGCTGCGAGGGTGGCGATCGCACTGATTTAGCCGTCACCGCTGATTGCGCCGCATTCAGTTGTAGCCACGGGCCTGTGGCCCGTCGCGAAAGCGCTTCATGATTTCGCGCAACCGATCGTGCGGCAAAGCGTCGACCTGATGATTGTCGCGGCCGCTCATCGAGTGGTTGTCGATTAACGCATTCACGACCGCTTCTTCGGTGGCTTGCACGACCCCCGCAAGAAGCGGGTCCAGGAGATCGTTGGGAATTGTTTGCACGTCATGCGTGACTTGATCTGGATTCGCGGCATTTGGATTCGCAGTTGAAAAGGCGATGAACAAATCACCGGAGAGGTTTCCCGAAATCATCCCTGTTCGGGCCAGCCCAAGCGACACCCGGCGGGCGAGTCGCTTCAATTGATTTGGCAGTAGCGGCGCGTCCGTCGCCACCACAGCGATGCACGAACCACTCTCTTCTTTGTAAACTTCACCCGGAATTTCCTTGCCAACCGGTACGCCCGCAATCGTGAGTTGCGGACGGCGACCAAAATTCGCCTGTAAAAACACGCCAACAATAAAACTTCGTGGTGAAGCATCTTTCGAAACGCGGATGTCGATCTTGCGCGAGGCTGTTCCGTTTCCGCCTTTGAACTCATAGCAGATCATTCCGGTCCCGCCGCCGACGCTTCCCTCTTCGATTGCGCCACTGTGGGCGGATTGGAGCGCATGAAAGACGTGCTCGGGCTTGACGTGAAAGCCCTTCATATCGTTGAGCCACCAGTCTGAGGTTTCGGCCACCACAGGCAGGCTCCACGAGTCGCCGGTCTTATCAGGTACGCCGCTTTTAATCCGCCACGCGATGACCGCATCGCGTGCCAAGCCGACGCTGTCAGTATTTGTAATAATGATGGGTCCGTCCAGGAAACCGCTTTCCTCAATCCAAGCAGCGCCGGTCATTTCCCCGTTGCCATTCAAGCTGAAGAAACCCGCGTAAACGGGATCATTCAGTGAAGCTCGCCCGCGTGGCAGAATGGCGGTGACGCCGGTGCGCACCGGGCCTTTGCCGACCTCAAGTTTACCTTCGCCACTGATCAGGGTGGTGTAGCCGACTTCGACACCAGCCACGTCTGTGATCGCGTTAAATTTCCCTGGCGTACCTTCAAACGGAATGCCGAGATCCCGCGCACGGGTTTGTTCGCCTTCTGTCGTCGTCGTTGCTGGCGGGGATTTCTGAGGCTCGCGTGCCGAAGCATCGAGCACGATTACGAGCAGGAGCAGAAGGCGAGCAAACCGCTTCGATGTCATTGGTCATCCATCAACCCCGAAGGCTTTCGCGAGTCAACTCCGAAAACTTTCGCGAGCGGGCTTTTTCGTTAGATTGAGAGCGTGAGCTACGAAGTTTTCGCTCGAAAATATCGGCCCCAGACCTTTGACGATCTGGTCGGGCAGCCGCACGTCTCGCGTACGCTGAAAAATGCGGTCGCCCAAAACCGGCTCGCGCATGCCTATCTCTTCGTTGGACCGCGCGGAATCGGCAAGACGTCGACCGCTCGGATTTTGGCAAAATCACTCAATTGCGTAACTGGGCCGACTGCCACGCCATGCGGCAAATGCGACAATTGTCGCGAGATTGCTGCGGGCAACAGTCTCGACGTGATCGAGATTGATGGCGCGAGCAATAACAGCGTCGAAGATGTACGCCAACTTCGCGAGAATGTTCGTTATGCGCCGGCCAAAGGCCGTTACAAAATCTATCTCATCGACGAAGTGCACATGCTGTCATCGGCGGCATTTAATGCGCTTCTGAAAACGCTCGAGGAGCCACCCGCGCACGTGAAATTTATTTTCGCCACGACCGAGCCGCAGAAAGTTTTGCCAACCATTTTGAGCCGTTGCCAGCGCTTCGATCTCCACCGTATCCCGGCAAATCTGATCGCGCAGCACCTTCAATTCATTGCCGGAAAAGAAAAAATCACGTTGGAACCATCGGCTGCGCACGCGATCGCGCGTGGCGCGGAAGGCGGTATGCGCGATGCGGAATCGATGCTCGATCAGCTCGTTGCATTCTGCGGAGAAACAATCAGTGAAGCTGATGTCCTGAACGTATTCGGATTCACAGGCGAACAAACCGTTGTCGATCTTACCGGGCGGATGTTGCGCGGCGAAACGCCCGGCGCGCTCGAGCTCCTCTACGAACAATGCGAAAGCGGCAAGGACATGATGCGACTCATGTCGGATTTGATCGTTTATCTGCGCGACCTGCTGGTCTTCAAGGCGAAGCCGGACGTTCTGGATGAAGATATCGATCCTGATTTGAAAAAATCACTCGGTGCGCATGCCGAACTGATCGCGACCGATCGTTTGCTCGAGCTGATCGATCAATTGGCCGCGGCCGAAGGACGCATGAAATGGGCGCCAAACAAGAAGCTCCATTTTGAAGTCGCAATCATCAGGGCAATCCAGAGCCTCGGACAAGCGACACTGGATGAGGTAATTGAAAAACTCGGCCAGCTTCGCGATGGCAAGTCCGCAATGGCGCAGAAATCTACTGTAGCGGCAGGCGTGTCGCCTGCCTCCGGAAAGACTGCAGCTCGTACAGCTGCCTCGACAGCGTCAGCCGGGGTCACCGAACCCGGCTACAGCAAATCTAGCGCGCCGCGCGTAGCCGAAACCTCGCCTGATGCGAATGAACTTTGGCAAAAGATTCTCGCAACAATTCCCACGCAAAAAGCTTTCGTCCGAAATTCTGCTGTGGCAGCGCATGTCTTAGGAATCGACGGACGCAATTTCCAGCTTGGTTTTTCGCCGAGCGAGAAAGCGATGATGGACATTCTCGGCACGCAAGCTAATCGCAAATTCCTTGAGACTCTATTGCATGAAATCACTGGAAAGAACCTGACTGTGAAGCTCACGGTGAATGATGCGCTTCCTTCAAAGCACGCGCCCGTTTCGGAAGGCGGAAGACCCCGATCGGACGAGTTCAAAAATGATCCGCTCATCCAGGAAGCCCTCGAGATGTTCAACGCTCAAATAAAACCTTGATTCCAACGTTATGGTTTTTGTTGTCATGTTGAGCGAAGCGAAGTCGAAACATCTCTCACTGTTCAATTTAAGATGAGAGATTCCTCGACTCCGCTCGGAATGACAATAAGGCTGACCCGAATCTTATGAACATCAACAAGCTCATGAAGCAGGCTCAGAAGATGCAGGAGCAAATGGCCAGGACTCAGGCCGAGCTAGAGAAGAGAACTGTCGAAGTGAGCGCAGGCGGCGGCAAAGTGAAAGTAACTGCGAATGGCGCCGGTGACATCGTCGCGATCAAGATCGACAAGGAAGTCGTCGACCCGAACGATGTCGAGTTCCTTGAGGACATTGTCCTCACCGCCGTGAAGCAAGCCGCCGAGCAAGGCAAAGCGCTCGCCCAGGAGGAGATGACAAAACTGACCGGGGGATTTCAGCTGTAACAAGATTTCCCAACTTTTCTAAGCTCACAGATGCTAACCGCCATCATTGTCGCGGCCGGCAGCAGCCAGCGCATGGGGTTCGACAAGTTGTTTGCGGCAATCGCCGGGAAACCGCTAATTGCGCATACGCTTCTTGCGTTCGAGCGCGCCAGTTCGGTTAACGAAATCATCGTCGTTGCGCGTGAAGATCGACATGACGAGATCAGAAAGATCTGCCACGCTGAAAACTTCAACAAAGTCCGTTCGATCATCGCCGGCGGCGAACGTCGTCAAGATTCGGTTTGGGCTGGTCTGAATCGCCTCAATGTCGACGCCAAATATGTTGCTGTGCATGACGCGGCACGGCCGCTGATCGACCCCGAACAAATCGAGCGTGTCTTTGAACAATGCGTGATACACGGTGGCGCTGCGCTGGCTGAGCCAATCAACGACACGCTCAAGCGCGGCGACGTTGATCCGACCCGCGGGCGCTCTCACGCCGGTGGGAAAACAGAACAGGTTATCGTAGTCACCGGGTCGGTGGATCGGCATCAACTTTACGCGATGCAAACACCACAAGTTTTCGAGCGCGGATTGATCGAAGAAGCTTATCGCGCCGCTCACGCCGAAAATCTTTCACTGACCGACGAAGTTTCCGCGGTCGAGCGGCTCGGTCACAAAGTTGTTCTAGTCCCGAACGACGACTTCAATTTCAAAATCACTTATCCGCGAGATTTGCCAATCGCGGAATTCGTTCTGAAGGAACGGACGCGCGGAACCTAAGATCGAACGCAAGCGCAGCTAAAATTTTAAGCACGCAGAAATCGCTCGCTGATTCGTACGTCTCAATCATGGCGTCGGATTCGTCAAAGACGCGGATGATCGTCGCGTGTGAGCGCCAGTAGAATTTTGTTTAAGTGACGGCCGTCGCAGCCTCAGCAACTTCTGCATCTACCAGAGGCTTGTGAGTCGCTCAACGAAGCTAGGTTCAGGGGGCCGGGAGCACCAAAGCTATGAGCGATCGGACCGCTGGGCTTAGAGCCATAATTCGAAAAGTGCTCCGGTGGGGCAGACGACTAGCCGTGGTGATCGTCCTCATTGTCGTTGGGCTTGTCATCGCGGACAGCATGCACCAGAAGGAGTGTCACGGCGGCGCGAGTCACAAGGGCGAGTCATACGAGTTCATAGGCGAGCGCCTGACCTTGCTAAACACAGGTCAGGAAACGAACGGCGAGGTGCTCGTGATAGACGTGTCCTTTAAGCCTACTGCGGAAACCAACGTCTTGAAGTGGCAAGAAGTTCACGTCCATCCCCACCAAGAGGAACGGTTTGAGGTCATCTCGGGTACCGTGCGCTTTCGAGTCGGTAACCGGGAACAGATTCTGACAGCCGGCCAAACGATAACTGGTCCACCCAACACGCCCCATGCCTGGAGTTCGGCCGATGGAAAGGATATACACATGCGCGCCGAATTGCGACCGGCGTTACACACGGACGCGGCGTTCTCCAGTGCTCAGCATGTGCATGCTACCCGAGGTAGCGTGTCCCTGCTTCAAGCTGCGGTTATCATGAGCGAGTTTGACGGCATCCCCTACCCCACGAAACCACCGCCGCTATTGATGAAGGGGCTTGTCAAAGTGCTGGCTCCCATCGGCCGGTTGCTGGGATATAGAGCCTGCGAACGGACCGCCTAACTGCGATGATTTCGTATAATTGCGGGAGCTGCTTGTGAAACAACTTGGAAGGGGTCCGACTGGCATTACCAGTCTGACCCTGAAGCCAATTTAGCTTAAACAAGCATCGGGTCGACCGGAACGAGTGGCCGAATCAACTCGGCTACGGCTGGAACGTCTTTGCATTTGAAGCGACGGCCGCGTCTTCGAATCCTGGCGGTTTCGAGTTCGCCAGCCCGCAGAAGTTGCCCATGTTTCCACACCCAGGCGCTGGGATTGTAGGGCCCGACCCGGCGCGGATCGGTCCAAGTATGGATGGACAATAAGCGATCGTTGACGGCGGCAGCAATGTGCATCGGGCCACTGTCAACACTCACGACAAATCGCGCGACGCGAATGAGCCAGATCAATTGCAACAGTGACGTTTGGTTCGTCAGGTCGATGCAATTTCCCGGCGGGTCGATCTTGCGTCCCGATTGTCCGACGACCACAACGCGCGTGGGCGCAAAGGCGTGGCAAAATTCCTCGACAACCGCGTTTGAGAGCGATTTGCTGCTGCCCCGCGCAAAAGGATGAAGAAGGACAAACGGCGGGTATTCATCGAAACGCGGGAGCGGATCACCCGTGGGAATCGAGCAGCGAAGCGACTGGTTAATGGTAGCGCCGGCGCACTCGGCCAGTTTAAGATACCGGTTAACGGCGTGCCCACGGCGATTCACTTTAGCGACGCGATCGTAAAACCAGCGCGAGCCTTCGCGTGCATCGCTCATTCCGTAGATTTCTTTGGCGCCGCTGATTTTTGCGATGAGCGCGCTGCGAAGTAATCCTTGAAAATCGAGTGCCACGTCGGGCTGGATCGTCCGGGTTTTTTTTAACCACGGCAACAAGCTCTGTGGCACGCCCAGGCCGCGAAATTCGCCGCGTGGAAAGAAGTGGACGTGATTTACATCGGGATTTCCACGGAGCAGCGGCGCGAACTCGGGATTAATCACCCACGTGATCTCGGCGTCAGGATTCGCATCGCGAACCAGGGCCACTGCCGGAAGGGTGTGGACGATATCTCCAAGCGAGCTCGGCTTAATAATTAAGATCGATTTAGCGTTCAGAGGTCGGGAGCCGGCTGTTGGATGGTTAAATTTTTCTCACCGCCCCATCGCAAGCCGTTCGGCGAGCGGCCGCGGCAGACCAGCTTCGATAACTTTTTTTTGCGCGGCCGCCAGATCGTATTTTACCCGCTGTTGTTGGACGAGATTGTTCTCAACGTCGTAAACACAGTAAGCAGCACGCCAATTTCCGTCGCGCGGTTGTCCGACGCTGCCCACATTGATGAAATATTTCTTAGCCGGCTCAATGCGAATATGGTCAATCAGTTCCCGCCTGACGCCCTCGTCGCGAATAAAAACCATGGGCACATGGGTGTGGCCAAAAAAACAAACGGTCGTCCGCTGACAAGTGAAGCTCGCGGCGGCATCGAGGTTATTAAAAACGTAACCCCATTGCGCCGGGGTATCGAGGGTCGCGTGCACGATGGTAAAATCGCGTATCTGTTTTTGAAACGGCAGGGCGCGCAGCCATTCCTTGTCCTTTTCTGTTAGTTTGTCGCGCGTCCACTTGATGGCGCGCTCGGCCAGTTCGTTAAAATCGGTCGCGGGTTTGGAAATCGACGCCTGTTCGTCGTGGTTGCCTTTTACGGTGGGGCAATCCAGCTCGCGAACGCGTTCCATGCACTCGTGTGGATTCGCGTTGTACCCAACGACGTCGCCCAGACAAACAAAATGTGTGCACTTGCGCTGGTGTGCATCGGCCAGAACAGCTTCGAGCGCCTCCAGGTTGGCGTGAATATCACTGAAAATCGCGAAACGCATTGCGGCTGCGGTTAAAAGGTTAAAAAAGTTACAACGTTACAACGGAAGCGCTTCAACGATTTAACCATTTAACGATGTAACGGTTTTAACGATTCAATGGCCCCGCATCGGGAATTCGCTGATCCTGCGGGATCCCAAGTTTGTCTTCGAGAAATTTTAACCGGCTGATCAAAGTCGGCAGCCGTTCCTTTTTCCCCTCGTCATAGAGCTGGCGAAGGCGCTCGTATGCTTCGCGCTCCCGGCCCGCGCAGTAGGAAAGCTCGTAGGCGGAGAAACGCCTGTTGTAGGTCCGTGATTCAGGCAAGGCCGCCGCCTTCGCGAAGAATTCGGAAGCATGTTCGTGATCTTTGTATTTCTCTTTATAAAGACGGGCAAGGGCTTCGTAGAGCTGGGAGCGATCGGGATTATTTCGTATCCCGCGCTCAAGAAAATCTTTGCCAAGCGCAAAATATTCGCGCTGCGCTTTGACCCGCAAGGCGAGACGCGGTTGGGTTCGGTCGTTCATTGCGGCGACGCTCGCGTTCCAAGCCATATGCCAGGCCGCCATGTCCCAAAACAGGATCGCGCGCGGCTGCAGTGTCGTGATGTGCTGGAATAACAACAGCACACGGCCCCACTCTGTGCGCTCCCACGCAACATGCGCCTGAATGAAAAGAGCATCGGCAACAATCGATCGAAATCCGCTCAGAGCGGCAATGAATCCCAGTTGCCCGAGTTTCTCTCGGAGATCGAGATTAAAGGCGACGCCTCGGAAATGCTCTTGTCGATGGACGGCAGCCAGGTCGCGCTCAATTGGCAACTTGAGCGCTCCGAGTGCGACCAGAATGACCAGCACGAGAAGGGCGCGTATCATAATTCCTTCCCGTAAAAGACGAATGCGGCCAGCAATGTGTAGATCGTCGTGTAGAAAACTCCCAAAACGGCAGTCTTGAAAAAGAGGCCGAGAGAAATGGCGGTGCCGGCGACGATGTCATCCACCAAATTAAACGCCTGCAAGTCGGGGAACAACAGCGCGACAACTGCGAGGAAGGCACGAGTCAGCAACCCGCTGCTGTGTTCCTGCAACCAATATTCTCGCGCGGTCGCTTGCAAGTGGCCGATGAAGTAAATGAAAGCCATGACCACAATGGTGAAAATATTTGTGGTGGCGAAGGTGGAAACAAAAAGCGTGAGAGCTGCGAGCAGACTCGCCTTCAGGTAAATAATGATGATCCCGGGGAAGATATCGATGTTGAATGCCGACGCGCGGACGGCGCGCAGAGCTTCATCTACTTGTTCGCGCGGGGCCGCGGCCATCTGACGCATTGTCAGGTGCAGAAGCGTTTGCTCGCGCGCGTAGAGCACAAGAAAAAACACGGCGCTCATCACCACTGTGCCAATCGCCAGGAGCAAAAGCACACCAGCAATTTTCCCAAGCAGATATTCGAACCGTGGGACCGGTTTCGCGAGAATCGTGTAAACCGTGCGATCCTCGATGTCCTGTGGAATCAGTCGCGCGGTGGCGACAATTGCCAGCAACGACGTGAAGATCGACATCGCGCCGAGCGACACGTCTTTCAGGATTTGAAACTCCTGTTGAAAAGTTAACTGCGCCATGAAAATCGAACTGCCGATCAAAAGCACGGCAAAAACCAGGAGGAAGTAAAAAACCTTCAGGCGCGTGAGCTCGGTCAATGTGTTGACCGTGATCGCGTTAATGCGACGGAGCGAGAAAGCTCGATAATGTCTCTCACTCATCTTATTTCGTATGATGCGAATAACGAATGATGAATGCGTCGGAGATCATGGCCCACTGGTTCGTCATTCTGGCTTCGGCGTTCGAGCTTCGTCATTTCTAGTGGCCTCGAGAAACAATCTCTCCAGGGTCGTCGTGGATTTTCGGCGCTCGATCAGTTTCGCGTTTGATCGGTTGATGAGCGATTCGATCTCGTCGACGACCTGAGAGGAAGCATCGGCGATGACAAGCTCTGTTTGATTTTCAATCGCGATCAATTCCTGCAAGCGTCCTTCGCGCACGAGCACCCCATCGGCGAGAATGCCGACGCGATCGCAGATTTCCTGCGCCTGCGCCAGCAAATGAGAGGAAAGCAGCACCGTGACTCCACGTCGCCGTAAATCCAGAATCAGGTCGCGAATCTCACGAGAGCCTGCCGGATCGACCCCGGCGGTCGGCTCATCCAGCACGACGAGTTTCGGATCGTGAATCAGTGCTTGTGCAAGGCCGATGCGTTGTAACATTCCTTTTGAATACGTGCCAAGCCGCCGCTTGCGCGCCTTCGTTAATCCGACGAGATCCAGCAACTCGTTTATGCGATTCTTTAGTGGGGCGCCTCCCAGACCGCAAAGGCGCCCAAAAAAACGCAGGGTTTCTTCGCCTGTGAGATATTTGTAAAAGTAGGGATTCTCCGGCAGAAAACCAACCGCTTCCCTGCTTTCAACTAAACGGCTGTCACGGCCGAAAATCTCTGTCCGGCCGCGCGTCGGTGACACGAGGCCCAGAATTATTTTGAGAGTCGTGCTCTTGCCGGAGCCATTCGGCCCAAGCAGGCCATAAACTTCGCCTTGTTCCACGCGCAGATCGAGGTCACGCACGGCAACAAGCGACTGTCGATGGAATGGAACCGGGAAAAGTTTCGTCAGTCCCCGAACAGCAACTGCCGGATCAGTCATGGCGAATCTCAAAACCAGGTGCGGTAGCCGGCTTCTCCAGCCTATTTTCGACTTGTTTGCGAATAAGCGCGTGGAGTTCGCTCTGTGCAATAGCGCTGAGGAACTCACGCACTTCGCCTTCCTCTCCATTAATCTGAAGTTCCACCCGACCGTCAGCCAGGTTGCGTACCCATCCGGTTACATCGAAGCCTTTTGCAATATGTCGCACAGACCAGCGAAAACCGACCCCCTGAACGTTGCCCTCGTAAAATACCTGAAGCGAGATCATGCCGAAATTGATGTTAGCAAAAGAGTCACCACGCGAAAGTCTGCTCCGTATCTGAAATGTCGAATTGCGGCAAGAACATTGGAACCACGTCTGTCCGTGCGAGCCGCAGCTGCGCATGAAGCGCGTGGCGCGTGGGTTCCAGACATCTCGGCGCTGCGCTTCGCGGCCTCCTGCGCGCCCAGGCGCTTTGGCGCTCGCGCGAGCGAAGCCGCTAAAGGTCACTTATACGAATAGACGAGGCAGAAGCTGCCCCCTTGGCCTTCGAGCAAATCGACCGATACAAAATATTGACCGCTGTTCGCCGGCGAAAACCCTGCTGCCGCTTTTGCCTCGGCATTATGGGTTTCAGTGGGGACTTGCTTGCCGGTCTCATCATAAACGCTCACCCCGATTTTCGCCGAAGGCTCGGAGGCGCCGGCGGAAAACCAATATTGGTTCCCGGCATAGAGATTGACGGCGACGAGCGCGTGGTCGTGTGGCTTGACGGTCCCGCACCAATGGCCGTCCCGGGTTTTGAAACCATCGTTTGCAAATGCTCCGGCAAGATCGAGCGCAGTCTTGCGCGCTTCGACCTCAGCATCGGTATCGGCAGGCGCAGAGCTGCTGGCGGCCAGCACAACGAGCGACAGAAAAATCGGTAACAGGCGTTTCATTTCTCGATAGTCTTATTCTCTATCTTCTCCATCACTTTCCCAACCGCTTCATTAACCTTCCGCACTTCATCAATACTGGGCGCTTTGCCCGGCGGGAAAGAAACGAGCTTCTCAATCCCGGTGAGCTCTTGACTCACATCTTTGATCAGCGGCTCGCTGCGCAGCTCGGGTGAGATTTCATTGACCTTCGATTGCATCAATCTGACCAGGGCCGGCTGCCGCAATACTTTTGCGCTTCGTTCGTCATAGTTTTGCATGATCGCTCCGCTGACCACTTGCGTGCCGCGAATCCAGCCCCCGACACTGACGAGAATCACCAAGTCCTGGTCAGCGTGCGATTGCATCGAGGATTTCACTTCGTTTTGCGTCGCTTCCAGTTCCTCGTTTAACGTGTCCCATTCATTGTGCTCCGCGAACTCGTTGATGCTATTGCCGCGGCTGAGCAAGCTTTCACTTACTCCGAGCGCCTTTGCCAGTCTGATGATGTCTGACCCGATATTCTTGACCTGCTGGCTGTCCTTTGCCTCGACGGCAATAAATCCATCGGCGATCAAGCCGCCGAGGTTGAGCGCGATTTGCGCGCGATTCCGATAGGTCATCGGCATTGGGCCGCGATATTGGCTCGACCAGTTTGTCTTGCCCGGCTTCTCAAGTGCCGCAAAAAGTTCGGCCGGCGTCGGGATGCTGATCGAATCGCTCTTGACGGCCTTTGCCAATTGATCGGCCGGCAACTGCCCCGTCTCCGCGCCAACGGCTGCGAGAACGCCTCCGATCAACCCAATTACGCTCAGTCTTGTCAAACGAATCATCGATTAGATTATCCGGTGCCTCGGCTAAATTGCCAATCGGAATCTTGGCCGCAGAAAGGAAGCTCCAGGCACCGCCGGATTTTCGCTGATGAAGATCAAAAGTCCACAGTTAGCTTGAATTTCGCTGCCGTGGCGTCCGACCCAAGTTTCTGTTAATTGTGACAGATGCCGTTCGAAGTTTTCTGCGCTTGGAGTCGACTAATTTCCCGGCAAAGTAAATGATACGAAAACGTGATTTGCCTCGTCCCGCGAAAGCTGTTTAATCCGCTCGGAGCGTATGACAAGTGCCAATATTAGCAAAATCGTTGCTCGCGAAATCCTGGATTCGCGCGGCAATCCGACTATCGAAGTCGATGTGCAATTGGAGAGCGGAACGCTTGGCCGGGCGGCGGTTCCAAGCGGAGCAAGCACCGGCAAACACGAAGCATGGGAATTGCGCGATGGCGATAAAGCGCGATTCAGCGGCAAAGGTGTCAAGAAAGCGGTCGCCAACGTCAACGATAAGATCGCTCCGGCTCTCAAAGGCTGGGATGCACGCGATCAACGAAAGATCGACGATAAGCTGATCGAGCTCGACGGCACGCTCAATAAAAGGAACCTGGGCGCAAACGCGCTGCTCGGTGTCTCCCTGGCGGTCGCGCACGCCGCTGCCGCCACGGAAAATCTTTTCCTCTTTCGCTATCTCGGCGGGCCGGAGGCAAGAGTTTTGCCGGTGCCGATGATGAACATCTTGAACGGCGGCGCGCACTCGGACGCGCCGATCGATTTTCAGGAATTCATGATTGTGCCGCGCGGCGCGCCGACCTTTTCGGAAGCGCTGCGTTATGGCGTAGAAGTTTTTCATGCGCTCAAATCGGTATTAAAGGATCGGCATCTTTCCACGGCGATTGGCGACGAAGGTGGCTTCGCCCCGCAACTCGAGTCCGCCGAAGACGCCTTGGAAGCGATTTCCACTGGCGTTAAAAAAGCGGGCTACAAGCTCGGCGAGCAAATCTTTATCGCCCTCGATCCAGCCGCCTCCGAATTCTACGATAGCGAAAACAATGTTTATGTTTTCAAGAAATCGGATGGCTCTCGAAAAACCGCCGGCGAACTGATTGATTACTACGCCGACCTTTGTACGCGTTTTCCGATCCTTTCGATTGAGGACGGTTGCGCCGAAAATGATTGGGAGGGCTGGAAACAACTGACCGCAAAGCTTGGTGAAAAGATTCAACTGGTCGGTGACGATCTCTTTGTCACGAACGTCGAATTTCTGCGGAAGGGAATTGCCGAGCACGTGGCGAATTCGATTTTGATCAAGGTGAACCAGATCGGCACGCTTACCGAAACGCTGGCGACGATTGATCTGGCAAAAGAAAACAATTACTCCACCGTGATCAGCCATCGCTCTGGCGAAACGGAGGATGCAACGATTGCCGACATCGCGGTCGCAACGAATGCCGGCCAAATCAAGACCGGGTCGCTTTGCCGCAGCGATCGCATCGCGAAATATAATCAACTCCTGCGAATCGAAGAAGAACTTGGTGACAAAGCCGAGTACGGCGGTAAATTGCGCTAAGTGGATCAGCCCTACGCCGATTTTCGCGCGCGTCGCGAAGCCACCGTCTGGCAGCGACTTAACCGAATTCTTCGGGTTCTGCTAGTCCTCGCGATCTGGCTCGTGATTGTAAGCTTGTTTGTTCCACCTTACAAAAAGTTGATGCAGAGCCGCGCCGAAATCGACGAGCTGCAACAACAGTTGAACGGGCAACAAAGTTTGCTCTCGCGTCAGACTCGCGAGGTCAACCTTCTCAAGACCGACGTGACCTATTTGGAAACCATCGCGCGCGATCGTCTCGATCTCATGAAGGAAGGCGAAACAGTTTTTCGCCTGGAACCGGCGCCAACCGCAAACCCAAAATCCATCGATTCCGCACGCAGGTAGCGCATCGGTTCCGGGGAGCACAGGCTGCCAGCCTGTTGTCGTCGGCAGCTTGCCGACGAGTCCCACATCTTGCCAGAATTCCTCGTGTCGAACGTTCGAAGAGCTTTTCGGCAGGCTGCCGAAAAGGACAGGCTGGCAGCCTGTGCTCCCCCAGAGATCACGAACCGCGCTCGCGCTAAAAGCCGCTAACCTTTTGCAGAGAGCGCTGGCTGGATTACGTTTCTCCATGCCAACGGAAATCTCCATCCCTGATGCCGAAGACTTAAAATCGCGCGTTCGCGAATTGCGGAGGTTTCTTTGACGTCGAAAAGCTCGACAAGAATCTAGCGACTATTGAGAGGCGCATGTCCGCGCCCGATTTTTGGTCGAATCGGGAGCGCGCTCAAACGGATGTCGAAGAGGCCTCACGCTTGCGCTCGCTGATCAATCCGTTTCGAGAGTTGGAACGCGAGATCGAGGACTTCAGTGCATTGCAGCAGCTGGCTGCGGAAGAGAACGATGCGACTGCGCGCGCACAGGCAGAGCAGGAAGTAGTGGCTGAACACGCGCGCTGGCTTCACAAGCTTGAGGAATTCGAGCTGCGCCAGTTTCTTTCCGGCGAAAACGATCGCGCCCATGCATTTCTCACCATTCACTCCGGCGCGGGCGGCACCGAGTCGTGCGATTGGGCCGATATGTTGCTCCGGATGTACCAACGCTGGATTGAGCGAAGTGGTTTCAAATCACAGACCGTTGATATCCAACAGGGCGAAGAAGTCGGCATCAAATCGGCGACCTTGCTCGTAAGCGGCGAATATGCCTACGGCCACCTTCAGACCGAGCGAGGCGTGCACCGGCTCGTGCGCATTTCACCCTTCGATGCAAACAAGCGGCGCCACACGTCATTTGCCAGCGTTGATGTTGTTCCGGAGATCACCGAGACTGCTCCGATCGAAATCAATCCTGCCGACCTCGAGATCGACACATTCCGCAGCGGCGGAAAGGGCGGGCAAAACGTTAACAAAGTCGAAACGGCTGTGCGCATTCTCCATAAGCCGAGCGGCATTGTGGTCGCCTGCCAGGCCGAGCGTAGCCAGGGGCGCAATCGCGAACTGGCTATGAAAATGCTAGCCGCGAAGCTTTATGAAATTGAGGAGGATAAAAAGCGCGCCGAGATCGATCGCCAATACAGCGAGAAGGGCGAGATCGCGTGGGGAAGTCAAATTCGCTCATATGTTTTTCAGCCGTACCAGATGGTGAAAGACCACCGCACCGGAGCGGAAACGAGTAATGTGCAGGAGGTCATGGATGGTAATATCGACATGTTCATCCAGGCAAAGTTGCGGGGAGAGAAGAACACGAAAAGCGAGCCGGAGTAGAGGCTCCTGTCATCAGCCGTAACCGAAAACGCGCATCGAATTTTCCGCCATTATGGGTACGGCAACAGGCCAGACATGCAACGGCACGTTTGATCTGGCGCACGCGAGGAAAATCACGACGGCAATTTGGACACGTATAAAAATAGCGTCGTACGCGTTCGCTGACCGAGAATGGAAGGTTATGACAGCGCTTCTCGTCGCTAATCCCAAGATCGCGGCAAGCCTCCCGCCATTCAAGGCCATGTGGCAAGATCCGGCGTCGGCCCGAACGAAATTGCGCCAGGATGTGCGCCAGCTCGTGCCGCAAAGTTCGCTCGATTTCGGCGGGATGATGAACGAGGTGGGAATTCAATGAGATTAGTTTGGAGCGATAATCGGCCCGGCCGGCAGCTGTTTTGAGGCGTGAATTCCATTCGACACGAACAGCCATTGCGATCTTAACTGCGCCGTTCATTCGCAAAAGCTCTTGAGCTTTGGCTTCAAGATCGAAATCACGACCATGGAAAAGTTGTAGGGCAGGCGCACCGCCTGCCAAATGCGCAGATGGTAACCGGAGGGGTTGCCCTACAAAAACGAATTGCAGCTGTCTAAGCGACGGCATATGCGCTATCGGCTTTGTTTAGTCGCCTAGCAATCCGCTCAATTGCTTCGGCAGCATCAGCGATTTCTTCCGCAGTCGTCCATTTACCCAGCGAAAAGCGAACGGCCGAGCTGGCTCGCTCCATAGGCAAGCCCATCGCCAGCAAAACGTGGGATGCGACGACTGATCCGACCATGCAAGCTGATCCGCTTGAGGCACAGACGCCTTCCAAATCGAGCGCCATCAGCATGGTCTCCGAATCAATGCCGGGGAAACTGATATTGAGCGTGTTTGCGAGGCGACGCGCAGGATCACCGTTTTGGCGCGCCTCGGGAGAAATCTGAGTGATGCGTTCGCATAATTCATCTCTCAATCCTTTTTCTCTTTCTTGCTCATGCTGTTTCTCCTTCAGCGTCCACTCCGCCGCCGCTGCCATTCCGGCAATTGCCGCGACGTTTTCGGTCCCGGGGCGTCGTTCGTTCTCGTGCGCGCCGCCAAACATGATCGGCTGGATCGACAATCCGCTGCGAAGAAAAAGAAATCCCACTCCTTTCGGACCATAAAATTTGTGAGCGGCAAAACTGGCAGCATCGACCAGGGAGAGATCGCTCTCGATCTCGCCACAGGACGAGTCCGTCCGACTGGCGGACTTGCCAAAGGATTGCACCATGTCGCTGTGCAACAGGACACCGCGCTCGCGGCAGATATCGGAAATTGTTCGCATCGGCTGAATCACGCCGGTCTCGTTATTCGCAGTCATAATTGAGACCAGGCGTGTTTCGGGTCGAATCGCGGCCGCAAGTTGATCGAGATCGACCATTCCTTCGCGCGAAACATTCAACCACGTCACTTCGAAACCTTCGCGCTTTTCCAAATATTCGAGCGCGTTCAGGACTGCATGATGTTCCGCCTTGTTCGAGATGACGTGGCCACCGCGTGACGATGGACATCGCGCCAGACCGAGAACAGCGAGATTGCATGACTCCGTTCCGCCGCTGGTGAAAATCAGTTCGTGCGGTTTGGCACGCAAAAGCGCGGCCAGTTTGTCGCGCGCATTGTCGATGGCCGCGCGCGCTGCGCGTCCCGCCAAGTGCACACTCGATGGATTTCCGAAATGCCGGTCAAGATATGGCAGCATTGCCTCGCGCGCGTCATCGCAAAGCGGCGTCGTTGCGTTGTAATCCAAGTAGATCATCAAGTTGTATTCTTATTCTTACTCATGCTCGTGACTTATTTGTCACCGCGATCGCAGCGCGCCCGGCCGTCGCGCCCTACCTCTCATTCCCGAAATTCGTCGCGCGTTGTGACCGGTTTGTGTTTCCGTTTTGGCACTACCTTGAGTTGTTTCTCTTCGTAATAGACGAGTGAATCGGGCGGCACGCTCTGCACGAGAAAGACGTTGCCACCGATCGTCGATCTCGCGCCGATCACTGTTTCGCCGCCAAGCACTGTCGAGTTTGGATAAATCGTGACATCATCCTCCACTTTTGGGTGTCGCTTGCCGCCCTTTTTGATTTTGCCGTGCTCGTCCTTCTGAAAACTGCGCGCGCCGAGTGTAACGCCGTGATAAAGTTTCACACGCGAACCGATCTCAGTCGTCTCGCCGATTACCACGCCCGTCCCATGGTCGATAAAAAAATGCGAGCCGATTTTTGCCCCGGGATGAATGTCGATCCCGGTACGGCTGTGGGCCCACTCGGTCATGATGCGTGGAATCAAAGGCAGTTCTTGCAAATAAAGTTCATGCGCCATGCGTTGGATTGCGATCGCTTCGAGCGCGGGATAAGCCAGAATGATTTCCTCATAGCTTTGTGCCGCCGGATCGCCCTCATAGGCTGCGTCGATGTCTGTCCAAAGCATCTTGCGCACTTTCGGCAGTTCGGACATGAAATGGCGCAAAATGTCGTCCGCTCGTTTGTCGGTCGCTTGATCTGCCGGAATTCTGCCCAGGCTTCTGCAAATTTCGTTTTTGAGTCGCGCCTGCAAATTTCTGACCCGCGTTCGGGTCGTGTCGGCTAAATCTTCGGAGCTGACCAAGGCCTGGCTGCGAAACCCAGGAAACATCAAGCTCATCAGCTCGGTGCAAGCCGACTCGATCGCAAGGCGTGAAGGTAAGGTCGCGGCAGCGTCGAGGTAATTTATGCCGCCGGTTTCACTGTAAGTCTGGAGCAGTTCATCAACTGCATCACGGGTGGTCGCATCCATCACGGGAAATATGCGCCCGCTTCTCAGTGAACAAAAGCTAAACTGTGAGGCAAGCCCGCTCGTGCTCGTGATCCTAATCGTGATAGAACTTCGGTCTCCGATCATGAGCAAGAAAAAGAGAAGCCGTGACCTCAGCGCTGTCGCCGAAATTGTGCTGGTGCTCCGAATCGTAATCGTGATCGAATTCCGGTGAGCAAAAGCAGAGTGATTATCCTCTCATTAACACCGGCCTTCAGGCCGGTGATCACGAGCGAAAGATAGACATAAGCCGTTTCAACGACTTACGATCCGTGGCGAATGTCCGCTCATTCATACTCTCGTTGCTGGGTTCACTTAATTTGGGGAACTCTGAATCGCGAGAAACTGCTCAACAAAACGGCTGCGGCGCGTGTATCTCGCTATCTTGCGCAGTACGCTGGAAAGGAAGGCGTGTACATGAAAGTCAACTATGTAAACGCAGATCACGTTCATGCCCTTGTCGATCTTCCGACTGCCTTCTCGATCGAAAAGCTGATGCAACTCCTGAAGGGAAGCTCCTCCCATTGGATCAATTCGAGCGACCTATTCAGGCGAAAATTCGCCTGGGGCAGAGGCTACGGCGCGTTCTCCGTGTCGGAGTCAAACGTGGATCAGGTCGCAGGATATATAAGGCGACAAGAGGAACATCATCGCGTGCGTACATTCGCCGAGGAGCTGAGGGAGTTCATCGATCGCCATGGACTGCACTGGAAAGATGAGCGAAGCCGTCAAAACGGCTCCGGACCAGTTTTCGCTGGAATCACCGGCCTCAAGGCCGGTGTTAATGAGAGACCCTGTCGTGGCGACGAATGAAATGAGACGTGATTTATTCAACCCGTTACATCGCTAGAGCGGAACTCTCCACTTTGTAACCGTTCTAACCCTTTTAATGATTCAACGATTTAACGACGTAAACGTGGGGAAGGCCAATCGCGTCTCGTCTCGCCTAAACCTCGCGCGCATCGACCCATTGAACGGCGAAACGGGCGACCTCTCGCGCGTTTTTCAACTGAAGTTTTTCTTTGATGTGCGCTCGGTGCGTTTCCACCGTCTTCGGGCTGAGATGCAAACGCTGGGCAATCTGATGGACGTCATCGCCTTTGCCGATCAGTTCCAAAATCTCAAGTTCGCGATCACTCAGTCTCTCCGTTCCGTCCGCCTCGCTCTCAGCCGGGCGATGCGCGAATTTTGTGATCACCTGGGCCGCCATTGCCGGGCTGAGATAAGGACGACCGCTAAACACCTCGTGAATTGCGTGGATGACATTGGCCATCGCTTCATGTTTCATCACATAGCCTTCCGCTCCGGCGCGTAGTGCGCGCAAGGCATAGAGGGATTCATCGTGCATCGAGAGCACCAGAATTGGAAGCTTCGGAAATTCCGCGCGGATGTTTTTGATAAGCTCAATGCCGTTCGCGCCTGGCAGGCTAAGATCGACGATGGCCAAATTTGGATCGAGTTTTCGAATCACGTCCATGGCTTCCGCAGCGTTGCCTGCCTCGCCGCAGACCGCGAAGGCACCCTCGGAATGAATCAATTGCTCAAGCCCTTTTCGAAATAGCGGATGATCATCCACGATCACGATGCGTTTGGCGTCCGGCGGATCGCATTTCGGATTCTTGTTAGTCGATCTCGCGCGTTTCATTTACGTGTAGCGAGTGCAGGTGGATCGACGGTTCCGTCGGGCGATGTTATTAGCGCGCCTTCGGCGCCAAATTAACATCGAGCTGGGGACTGCTCGATCCACGTTGCCTGATCTCAATCCCTTTTTAATTGCCCTCTCTTACAATTCGCTGCTCGACGGCTTGCCCGATGTAGGAAATTTAGATCAAGGCTGCTAATGCTTTCGTGATCCTTGCAGGAAACAGCCTGGCCGGGCCTTTTCTCTCTTCTGTAATCGGAGTGCTTTATTCGGCAAATAACAGGTCACCCGCGTGCCGCCTTTTTTTGGACATTCGATTTCCAAGCGGCCGCCGATCGCGCGCGCGCGATAGTTCATAATGTGAAAACCCAACCCGCGTACGCCATTGTGGGCCCTGCGAAATCCGAGGCCATTATCGGTTACGGTCAAGACCGTTTCCTTTCGCGAACGGGCCAAAGCAACCACAATTTCGCGAGCCTGGGCATGTTTGTTGGCGTTGATTACTGCTTCCCGGGCGATTCGGTACAGGTGTGACGCAACCGTGTCGTCATTAATGTAAAAGGATGGCGGGATTTC